>Ga0126371_10000137_pt1 | contig 54637 bp, 55 predicted proteins | sample PanSoiMetaPlot_4_FD_110145 | JGI IMG/M metagenome (GOLD analysis project Ga0126371, IMG submission 110145) | Tropical forest soil microbial communities from Panama - MetaG Plot_4 | ecosystem: Environmental > Terrestrial > Soil > Tropical forest > Bulk soil | place: Panama | collected 2016-02-17
AAGAGCACCACCCTGCGGATGATCGCCGGGCTCGAGCCGGTGGATGCGGGCCACCTGTCCATTGGCGATCGCCTTATGAATGAAGTTGCGCCCCGGGACCGCGACGTCGCGATGGTCTTCCAGAACTACGCGCTCTACCCGCACATGACCGCATACCGGAACATGGCGTTCAACTTGAAGCTCCGGCGGATGTCCAAGGAAGATATCGACAGCCGGGTGAAGGACGCGGCCGCGACTCTGCGCATCGAGCATCTGCTCGACCGCCGCCCCCGTCAGCTCTCGGGCGGCGAGCAGCAACGCGTGGCACTCGGCCGCGCGTTGGTGCGGAATCCCGCGGTCTTTCTCTTCGACGAGCCGCTCTCCAACCTCGACGCCAAGCTCCGGGTCGAGATGCGCCGCGAGATCGCCCGCCTGCACCGCCAGCTCGGTACCACGATGATCTACGTGACGCACGATCAGGCCGAGGCGATGACGCTGGGGAACCGGATCGTGGTGATGCACGGGGGCAAGGTGCAGCAGGTCGGAAAGCCGCTCGACGTCTACGACCGGCCGAAGAACACGTTCGTCGCGGGCTTCATCGGCAGCCCGCCGATGAATCTGATCGACGGACGCCTGACCCCTGACGGCACGCGGTTCGTGTCCGAGGGCGGCGTCTTCAACCTCGTGCCGCCTGCCGCGTGGCGCGCGCCATTCGCGAAGGCCGGCGGGCGCGCGGTGGTCCTCGGCATTCGCCCTGAGCACGTGACGCTGGCGGGCGCGGGACAGGCCGTCAGCGCCCGCGTAGACCTGGTCGAACCCCTCGGCCAGGAAGTCCTGGTATACACGACCGCCAGGTCCAACGCCGCTTCCTGCGAAATCACGGCGCGCCTCCAGGGTGGATCCCTCCCGACGACGGGCGACACGACCACCATTCACCTGGACCCCAGTGGCCTCGTATTTTTCGACGCGGAAACGAGAGAAAGGCTGTAAAAGGCGTGGGGACGTGGGGAGGTGGGACGCTCCGATCAGCCACGGAACCCGCTCGTCTTGGGAGAGTCCCACATCCCCACAACCCCACGCCCCTTCTTGCCCACCCCCACTCCCCCACGCAGTTAGATTTTAGCCCCACATGACCATCGAAATCACCAAGACCGGCTCCGAGCCCGGAGAGGCCTCCCTCGCAGTCAAAGTTCCGGAAGAAAACGTCCGGGCCGCCGAGGAACGCGCCACGCGTGCCTATCAGGCCCGCGCTCGGCTCCCCGGATTCCGGAAGGGCAAGGCTCCCCCGGCCGTCGTGAAGAAGCGGTTCGCCGACGACATCCGTCAGCAGGCCCTCCAGGAGATCCTCCAGGAGAGCTGGAAGGCAGCGGTCGATCAGGAGAAGCTCAAGCCCATCGCCGATCCCCACATTCACAACCTGAAGTGGGAGCAGGGGACGCCGGTCACCTTCGAGTTCCACGTCGAAGTGAAGCCCGAGCTCAAGCTCGAGCGCCTCGGCGGCTTCACCATCAAGCGCACGGTCCAGAAGGTGGCGGCTGACCAGGTCGAGTCGCAGATCAACGATCTGCGCGACCAGAAGGCCCCCTGGATTCCGCTCGCCGGCGAGAAGCCCAAGCCGAAGGACCTGGTGCAGATCACCCTCGCCCAGCGTGAGGGCGACCAGATCAAGGACGCCCAGCCGTATCAGTTCGTGCTCGGCGAGGGGCGCGCCATTCCGGATGTCGAAGAAAAAGTGATGTCGCTGCTCCCCGGCGAGACGGTGGACGCGACCGTCAAGTTCCCCGCCGACTTCCCCGAGGAGGCGAAGCGGGGCCAGTCGCGCGACGTGCGCATCACACTCGCCGAAGTGAAGCGGCAGGAGCTGCCCCCGCTCGACGACGCGTTCGCGCGCGAGGTCGGCGACTTCGATTCGGTCGAAGGCCTGCGGAAAGCCGTCCGCGAAGATCTCGAGAAGGAAGCCGAGCGGCAGGCCGACGCCAATGTGCGGGCGGCGCTGATCGAGCAGATCGTGGCGGCGAATTCCGTCACGGCCCCCGCCCCGCTCGTGAACCGCGCGCTGTCGGTGTACGCGCAGGCCTACGGCATTCCGGAAGACCGCTGGGAACAGTTCGCCACCGAGATGCGTTCGGTGGCGGAGGCGCAGGTGCGCCGGGACCTGATTCTCGACTACGTGGTCGAGACCAACGCCCTGGCGGCCACCGAGGCGGAGCTGGACGCGAAGATCGAGGAGCTGGCGGCCAAACGGGGCCAGCCCGCCCGCGAGCTGTACGCGTCCCTGGAGAAGGCCAAGCGGCTTCGGGATCTGGAGCGAGGCCTCACCGAGGAGAAGGTGTTTACCTTCCTTCTGTCGCAGTCCACCGTGGAGAATGCATGACCGCCGGCACCATCTATCCGCCGTACATCATCGAGCGTTCCAGCCGGGGCGAGCGCACCTACGACATCTTCTCGCGCCTCCTGATGGACCGCATCGTGTTCCTCGGTACCGCAATTGACGACACCGTGGCGAACATCATCATCGCCCAGCTGTTGTTTCTCGACGCGGACAACCCCGAGCGGGACATCTATCTCTACATCAACTCGCCGGGCGGCCTCGTGTCCTCCGGCATGGCGATCTACGACACGATGCAGTTCCTGCGCGCGCCGGTGAACACCATCTGCATGGGCATGGCGGCGTCGATGGGCTCGTTCCTGCTCACCGCGGGCACGACCGGCAAGCGCTCCGCGCTGCCGCACGCGCGGATCATGATGCACCAGCCCTCGGGCGGCGCGCAGGGCACCGCGGCGGACATCGAAATCCAGGCCCGCGAAATCATCTACCTGCGCGGCAAGCTGAACGAGCTGTATTCGAAGCATACCAAGAAGCCGCTGGAGCAGATCGAGAAGGACATGGATCGGGACCGCTTCATGTCCGCGGAAGAGGCCAAGGAGTACGGCCTCATCGACAACGTCATCGCACAACTCAAGGATTTGGACGGGAAAAAGGCCTGAGGCCTTGCGCCGATAGGGCCGTTTTCCCATACTAGCCGACATGTCTCACGACAAGCACCTCCGTTGCTCCTTCTGCGGCAAATCGAAGGACTCGGTCCGGAAGTTCATCTCCGGACCGTCCGTGTACATCTGCAACGAGTGCATCGCCCTGTGTAACGAAATCCTGGCGGAGGATGAAGAGCGCGAGGTCGCGGAAGCGATCACGCAGGTCCCCACGCCGCAGGAAATCAAGGACGTGCTGGACCAGTACGTGATCGGCCAGGAAAAGGCCAAGAAGACCCTCGCCGTCGCCGTCTACAACCACTACAAGCGCATCAATTCCCACTCCAATGGGCGTGAGTCCGAGGTGGAACTCGACAAGAGCAACATCCTCCTCATCGGCCCCACGGGCGTGGGCAAGACGTTGCTCGCACAGACCCTCGCCCGCATTCTGGATGTCCCCTTCACCATCGCCGACGCCACCACCCTCACCGAGGCGGGGTACGTGGGCGAGGATGTCGAGAACATCCTGGTCCGCCTCCTCCAGGCCGGGGACTTCAACGTCACCGAATGTGAGCGCGGCATCGTCTACATCGACGAGATCGACAAGATCGCGCGGAAGTCCGAGAACCCGAGCATCACTCGGGACGTCTCGGGCGAAGGCGTCCAGCAGGCCCTGCTCAAGATCCTCGAAGGCACGGTGGCGTCAGTGCCGCCCCAGGGCGGCCGGAAGCATCCGCAGCAGGAGTACATCCAGGTCAACACCAAGGACATTCTCTTCATCTGCGGCGGCGCGTTCGACGGCCTCGAGAAGATCATCGAGTCCCGCACCGGCCGGCGGCAGATCGGCTTCAGCAAGGAAGAGATCGCCAAGGGCGAGGCCGACAAGCGGCGCAAGAACCCGTTCGTCGACGTCGAGCCCGACGACCTGCTGCGCTACGGCCTCATTCCGGAGCTGGTGGGCCGCCTCCCCGTCACCGTGCCGCTGGACGCACTGGACGAAGACGCCCTGGTCCGGATCCTGGTCGAGCCGAAGAACGCGCTCACCAAGCAGTACGCCAAGCTCTTCGAGCTCGAGGACGTCCGTCTCACGATCGACAAGGACGCCCTGAGAGCGATCGCGCAGAAGGCCATCAAGCGCGGCACCGGCGCCCGCGGGCTCCGCGCCATCCTCGAAGAGATGATGACCGAGATCATGTTCGACCTGCCGGGCCGTGACGACGTCCGCGAGGTCGCCATCACCGCCGAATGCGTCACCGCCGGCCGGCAGCCCCTGCTGGTCACCGAACGGCCCCGCCAGAAGAAAGAAGCCTGACCGACCCGCGGTTCGTCGGCTCGTTCCCTCGAGCCGATGTCACACTCGATCCTCCGCACCCTGAAATCGCGTTCCTGGGACGCTCCAACGTCGGGAAGTCGAGTCTCCTCAACGCACTCGTTGGGCGACGGATCGCCAAGGTGTCTGCCTCGCCCGGCAAGACCAAGATGCTGAACGTCTTTGAAATCGGGATTGGGGATTGGGGATTGGGAATTCGTGGCCACCAATCCCCAATCCCGAATGCCGAATCCCCTACCGTGTATCTCTTGGACCTCCCGGGGTATGGATATGCGCGAACTTCGAAGGTCGAGCGGGCCGGGTTCCGCCCGCTGCTCGACGGCACTCTGAACCGCTCGACACTTTCGGGTGTGGTGTGGCTGCTCGACATTCGTCACGACCTCTCGAAGGAGGACCGCGAGATTCGTGACCTGCTATCCGGCATCGGCGTACGGACCCTGGCGGCCCTGACCAAGGGAGACAAACTTCCGAGGGGGACGGGGCGGAAGCGAGAGGCGGAGCTGGCGGCCGAGCTGGAGCTCGACGACGACCAGGTGCTCCTCACCAGCGCGAAAACCGGGACGGGTCTCGACGAACTCCGCGAGGCGCTGGCGGGGTTGATCGGAAAGGCGGCAGGATGACCAGGACCATGCTGTTCCTCTCGCTCCTCGGTGTCCTCGCGGCGCCCCCGGCCCGGCGGGCGCGGGCCCAGGACACCCTGCCCGTGGGCTTCGGGACCCTCAAGCGCGAGAATGTGGTCATCAGCTTCTCGACCGGTCAGCTGCAGATCCAGATCCTGCCGCTCGACGAGTCGGTCACGCGACTGCTCGCCCCCGACACCTACAAGTCCCTCACCGACCTCATCAAGCAGCGTCAGGCCGATATCAACGGCCAGGCGCAGCGTGCCGGCGTCCAGAACCCCACGCTCGTGATGGTCACGTTCTTCGGCATGGTCTCCGGCGCCCGCTTCGTGCCTGAAGACATCAACCTCACCAGCCGGGGCCGGCTCTTCCGTCCCGTCGGCATCGTGCCGTTGTCGCCGCAATGGGCAGGTCAGCAGCTGGATGCCCGCCAGCAGGCCACGGCCATCTACTTGTTCGACTCCGGGATCGCGTGGGGCGAATCGCTCACCGCGAGCTACGAAGGCATGAACAACGATTCATGGTCCAAGACCATCCAGTCGCTCAATACTGAGCGGATGCGCGTCCTGAGCCGCGCGTCCGGCAAGGCTCAGTCGCATTGATACTGGCCCTGGGTGTGCTGGCGGTCGCGGTCCTGACCGCCACCGCCGGATACCTCTGGCTGCGCCTGGCACGGGTTGAGGAAGACCGCCGCCGCATCGCCGATGAGCTGAACCGCCGCCTCTCCGAGCTCTTTTCTCTCCAGGAGCTCTCGTACGTCCTCTCCGACTCGCTTCAGCTCGACCGCATCGTGGATCACGTGGTGCGCTACGCCATGCGGTTCCTCGAGGCCCGTGGCGCGCTCGTGGCGCTCACCGGTGAACGGGTCACCGATGCCCTGACCGTCGCCGCCGCGGACGGCACCCTGGCGCCCCAGCGAGGCGCCGCCATCCGCCGCTCCGACTCGGGGCTCGTCGTACGGTCGGTGGGCCGCGAGCGTCTGGAGCTGGTCCGCAACTCAGGTGGCGGGTCGGTGGTCCTGATCGCCGGCATCAATGCCGAGGCGGCCGCCGCGGTGCCCCTCCGCGCGCATGGCGCCGTCGTCGGCACGCTCGTCGTGGCGGACCCGCGCGGCGGACAGTTCGCGTCGGAAGACCTGCGCCTCATCTCCACGCTCGCAACGCACACGGCGGTGGTAATCGCGAATGCGCGGTTCTTCGATCTCGTGCGGCGGGCCAAAGAAGAGTGGGAAACCGCGTTTGACGCGATGTCCGAGGGTCTGGCGGTGGTCGACGAGACGGGCCGGATCACGCGTGCCAACCGCGCCCTGGCGTCGCTCCTCTCCAAGGAGATCGCGGACGTTCAGGGGCACGAGCTGGCTCCGTCTCTCCTCGACCATCCCGGATCCTTGAACGAGCTGATGGGGCTCGCACGCCGGGGGAATCGCCCCACGCCCCTGGTCGCCCGATCCCGCGTCGGACGGGCCGTCCGCATCAACGCGGCCCGCATGCCCCCCGTCGGGTCCGCGTCCCATCTGGTGGTGCTGGTGGAAGACGTGACCGAGCAGCAGACGATGGAATCCCAGCTCATTCAGAGCGAAAAGCTGGCCGCGGTGGGCCAGCTGGTGTCGGGTGTCGCGCACGAGCTCAACAATCCCCTCACCTCGATCGCCGGCCTGTCGGAATTCCTGCTCGAGCAGAAGGAGCTGGGGGAGAACGACCGGGGCCATCTCCGGGTGATCCATGAGCAGGCCGAGCGGGCCGGGCGAATCGTCCGCAACCTGCTCACGTTCGCGCGAAAGGCACCGGCCGAGCGGGAGCGGGTGGACGTCACGGACGTGCTCCAGCGGACCCTGCTCCTGATGAGCTACGACCTCCGGCTGAAGGACGTGACGCTGGAGAAGGACTTCGCGCAGCTGCTGCCGGATATCCTGGGAGACCGCCACGCCATTCAGCAGGTGGTCCTGAACCTCCTCACCAATGCCGCCCAGGCGGTCTCGGAGAATCCCCCCGACCGTCCCCGCACCGTCAAAGCCTCGACCTGGTTCGACGGAAAGGTCCACCTCCGCATTCAGGACTCGGGGCCGGGGGTCTCGGAGGACGTGGCCCGTCAACTGTTCACGCCATTCTTCACGACCAAAGAGCCCGGTCAGGGCACCGGGCTGGGGCTGTCGATCAGCTACTCCATCGTGGAGGCCCACGGCGGCAAGATTTCCGTCGAGGCCGAACCGGCCGGGGGAGGCGCGGCGTTCCACATCGAGTTTCCGCCGGCGCCCGCGGATGCCCCTGCCAAACTGGACTTGCAGCGGACCCCCGCCCCACCCACACGGTCCTCACGCGCATCGAAGAGTGCGAAGCCGGCGCGGTCGATCCTGCTGGTCGATGACGACCAGGCGGTGCGCCGGATGGTGCAGGCCCTGTTCGGGCGCGAGGGTCACGCCGTGGAGGTCGCGCGGAACGGACAGCACGCCCTCGAGCTGGCCGCCAACCGGGCATTCGACTTGATCATCGCGGACGGCAGGTCCGCGTCGACGGGCAAGCTCTTGGTGGAGGAGTTGGCGGAGCGGATGCCACATCTGAAGGCCCGGACGCTGGTGGCGACGGGAGACGTGCGGCCCGCGACCGATGAGACCCTGACCCGGCTGGGACTGCGCTACGTGCGCAAGCCTTTCAACCTGCGCGATCTTCGGGACGAGGCCGCGCGGGTGTGGGCCGCCACCGAGTCGTAAGCCTCGGCGGGCCAGCCGAACGTCGAGAGATTGACCGCGCCTCCCGGCGCGAACTTCACACCTTCCCGCAGCAACAACGCGCGCTGGACCACCGCGCCATGATCGGCGCCGGAGAGCGAGATCCGGCCCGCCGCGTTGATCACCCGCCACCAGGGAACGTCCGAATCGTCGGGAAGCGCGGAGAGCGCCCAGCCCACCTGGCGCGCGGCGCCGGGGCGTCCGGCAAGACGCGCCACAACGCCGTACGTGGCCACACGTCCTTTCGGAATGTGGCGCACCACGCGGTAGATCCGGTGATAGAAGGGGTTCATTCGAACTCTGTCTAGCTTACGCGAAGAACGCCGTCGAGCAAGCCCGCGCTCCCACCCCCCACCATTGACAAAACGTCCTCCAGTGCTCTGCGCTCCCGCGGCCAGGCGAGCCGCTGGGCCGCTTCCGCCGGCGTCACCCACTCGTACGCGTCATGCTCATCGGCGATCGTGACCGGCGCGCTCTCCGCGACGAACGCCGCGAATACGGGGATCACGGCGAGCACGTCCGTGTCGTGCTGATAGAAGGCTTCGGTACGCGAAAGATTGTAGAGCGCACGGGCCTCGAGTCCCGTCTCTTCTTTCAACTCGCGGCGTGACGTCTGGACCGGCGTCTCTCCCGGCTCGATGGTGCTGTGCACGATCTCCCAGGTGCCCGCGCGCGTTCGGCCGGCAGCGCGGCGCAAGACGAGCACCAGGAGCCCCGCCCCCGCACCGCGCAGGACGAAGGTGTCGACGAACATCACCTTGATGTCGGTCATGCGGTCCCGGCCGTCTAGTGCCGGCGGCGGCCCAGCACCGCTTCCAGCCGCGCCGACAGAGCGCGGGCGCGGAAGGGCTTGGTGAGAAAGTCGTCGGCGCCCAGCTCGAAGACGCGGACCTCGTTGTCCTCGTCGCCCTTCGCGGTGAGGACGATGACGGGAATGGTCGCGGTGGCAGGACGCGACCGGAGATGGGACAGCACGCCGTAGCCGTCGAGTCCCGGCAGGTTCAGATCGAGGACGATGATGTCCGGCCCCACGCGGTCCACCTGATCGAGGGCCTGGACGCCGTCGCGCGCCTCCGCCACATCGTATCCGTCGCGCTCGAGCAGGTCCTTCATCACCTTCCGCAGGGAGTCCTCGTCGTCCACGAGCAGGACCTTGAGCGCCGCCGCGCCATGGGTCCCGGTTGCCCGGGGTGGCGCGGGTTCTTCCAGCAGCTCGAAGTGGTCGGTGGAACGGTCAACGCGCTCCGCCGGCGGCGTCATCACGCCCGCCGCGGGGGATGGCCGCCCCACGCCCGAGTGATGCGGATGCGACGCGGGCGCCTCGGCGGGTGGCACCTCTTCGGAGGGGACCTCCACCACCCGGAGCAGCTCGTCGATGGTGCTCTCGCCTCGCAGCACATGGGCGAGGCCCGACTCCCAGAGCGTGCTCATGCCCGACCGCCGGGCCGCGTCGGCGATCCGGTCGGCGGTCTGACCCGCCGCAATCCGCCGTTCGACTTCGGGCCCGACGTTCAGCACCTCGATGATCGAGAACCGGCCGCGATATCCGGTCATGGCGCAGTCGGGGCACCCGGCCGCCCGGTAGAGGGGCGTCCCGGTCGGGATCCAGCGCTTGAGCCGGTCGGGGGGTGCCTCCATCCACACCTCTTTGCAGGTGGAACAGAGCTTCCGCATCAGCCGCTGGGCCACGACGCCGCGCAGCGCGGCGGCGATCTTGTACGCCTCGACGCCGATGTCGACCAGACGGGTGACCGCGTTGGGCGCGTCGTTGGTATGGAGAGTCGAGAGCACCAGGTGGCCGGTGAGGGACGCCTGAGTCGCGATCTGAGCCGTTTCCTTGTCACGGATTTCGCCGACCAGAACCACGTTCGGGTCCTGGCGGAGAATGGACCGGAGCGCCGACGCGAACGTCAGTCCCGCCTTCTCCTGCACCTGCACCTGCACGATCCCCTGCATCCGGTATTCCACCGGGTCTTCCACCGTCACGATGTTCACGCCTTCGCTCTGGATCTGGCGGATCATCGAGTACAGCGTGGTCGTCTTTCCGGAGCCGGTCGGTCCGGTCACCAGAATGATGCCCTCGTGGTTCTCGAGCAGGCGGTTGATCGCTTCAGCCTCGCCGGGGTTGAGCCCCAGCATGTCGAGCGACTTGACCGTGGCCCGGGAATCGAGGATGCGGACCACCACCTTCTCGCCCAGTGCGGCGGGGAGGGTGGAGACACGGAGATCGATCGGCTGTCCGTTCACCGCCACCCGTGCGCGGCCATCCTGGGGACGCAGCCGGTCGGCGATGTCGAGCGACGACATGATCTTGATGCGTGAGATCAGCGGCAGGCCCGCGGCGCGCGGGATCTTCATCTGCTGTCGGAGTACGCCGTCGATCCGGTACCGGACCGCGACGCCCCCTTCTTCGGGTTCGATGTGAATGTCCGACGCGCGGGCGAGGATCCCCTCCTGCAGAATGAGATCGACCAGCTTCACTACCGGCCGGCTCTTCGCCTCTTCCTCGCTGATGTTCAGCTCGTCAGGCGACTCCTCGGCGAGGTGAATCAGGTCGCCGGATTCGTCCATGCCTTCGAGCAGTTTGTCGAGCGTTCTGTCGGGCCGGTACAGCTCGTCGAGCTTCTCCGCGATCTTGGCCGGCGACAGGAGGAGCATCCGGACTTCCCGCCCGGTGGCGAACGCGATGGATTTTTCGGCGTCGAGGTCGAACGGATTGGCGGTGGCGACTTCGCAGAACGAATCCGTGATCCGGACCGGCAGGACCCGGTAGCGCCGCACCAGCTGCTCGGGCAGGGTGTCCTTGACCTTGGGATCCACCAGCGCGACGTCCGCGACCTTCAGGCGGTACCGCTGGGAGAGCTTCTCGAGTATGCCGTCGTCGGTGACGATGTGCCGGGAGACGATCATCTCCCAGAGGGTGCGGGACGGCTCAGCCTTGGCGCGGAGCTCCTCCAGGAGCTCGGGCGTAATGACCCCTTCGAGCGAGGTCACGAGCCATTCGTCTGGGAATGTGGTGTCAGGCATGAGCTTTCAGGAACTTAGCCGGGCTTGAGGCCCCGTCCAGTCCGCATTGCCTCAGAGCAGGCCCCAGAAATCGCGCGTCACATCAAGCGCCACGTGTGCCTTGCGGCTCTCGGCGCCATATCCGCCCTCCACGCGCAAGAGCCCCAGCCACTCGATCGCCAGGCCGAGTGTCACCCGGGCGCCCGGGGTGGCACTCCAGGGTGTGCCCGCCACGGGCTCGTCGGTCCACCCCGCCGCGGCATACGGGGCGAGGATGATGTGGGCCGGCGTGCGCGTGTATGGTCCGGCCGAGAAGCTCAGGAACGGGACGGGGAACCGCCATTCGACATCGAGGAGCGCGGCGCGGCGCCCACCCCAGCTGCGGTAGTCGTCCCCCAACAGTGTCCCGCGGCCGCCGAGGACGAAAGTGCGATGCGCGGGGAGGTTCTCCGACGCTACGCCGAATTCTCCACGCACGACCACACGTGTCGCCGCGAGCGGCAGGAGCACGGTCCCGTCCCCGGACACTCGCCAGTACTCGTCGCCGCCGTCCGCACGGCCACCTTCCACGGCGATTCCGCCCGCCAGGTCATGACGGATGTCCGATCCGGTACCCGCCGCGCGGCGCCGCACCGAAGCTAGCGCGACATCGAGATGCCCCATGCCGAGCCGGGGATTCGGAGCGTACCCACCCCCCGCCGGCCAACCGGTCACGGGGAGCGATCCGATGCGCTCTCGTGCCACCGACGTGGTCCAATCCCCTTGCGTGCCCAGGGCGCCGTGGAAGGAGAGCGCCCCACCGTCGGCGAGGTAGTAGTCGCCGTAGTCGCGCCCCCATTCCTGCGTGCTGATCGAATTAAAAAGGGGTGAGATCACCTGGCGGTCTGAGACGTCGCGGACTTCGCGGTACCCGGACAGGGTCAGGGTCCCCGCCGGGGTGGTCCAGGCCACATCTCCTCGCCCTTTGACGCGGTGGTCTCCGAATCCGTACGTCGAGCGCGCCCGGACTTCGACGCCCGTGCCGCCGACGCGCTGGGTCAGCCCTGCTCCGGGGGTCAGACCCTCGACGCGATTCACGTGCAGGAGGTCGGACAGGGAACGGGCTCCCAGACGCGTCGGCGAGAGACCGCTCAGCACGTGTTCGCCGGCGATCCGCCCAGCCTCGGCGCGCAGCCGCTCGAGGTCGTCGGTGCGGGCCGGCGTCTCGACGGTACCCATCGCCTGCGCCAGCGTGTTCGGCCAGGGAAAGGAGTCGAGCTCGGCCTGGGGGAGCGCGGAGATCTCTTCCCCGGCAAACCAGCTGTCGGCCAGGCCCAGATTGAACGCGTAGTCGCCGATCTCCCACCGCCCCCGGATGATTCCGCGCGCGGAGAAGTCCAGCCAGTTGACCCTGCGCCGGATTTCAATTTCCTGACGATAGGGCAGCCAGAAACGGCCGTCCCACAACGCATCGTCGAGCACGACGCTCACATCCTCGAGCTCGGGATCGCGATAGGCGGCGGGGGTGAAATCGAACGCCATGCGGACCAGGGCCGCGGTGGAAACATCGAGATACAGGGTACCGACGATCCGCGGTGCGCTGAAGTCCCGCGGCCGTACATGCAGGGCGACCACGCGGACGGTCCGTCCCGGCATGGACACCAGCTGGGTGTCGCCCAGCGCGTAGTCGTAGTCCAGCTGGGCGCCGGGGGAGAGCGGGTGCGGCACGTCCTGCACCTCGTCCCCTTCTCCCAGCCTGATGGCCCGCCCGAAGTTGTTCTGGATGATGCCGAGATGATCGCGGTGGTAGTTGATGTCCGTGGGGAGCTGGGCCGCGTTGCGCCATCCGACGATGCGCTGCTTGCTGGCGCCCGGTGCCTTCCAGTACAATTCCAGTTCAAGCTGATCAGTCTTGATCAACCGGGGCGGCTCCGTCAGGCCGTTCCCGAACTGCCCCAGAAAGAACACGAATCCGTGCGCATGCGCTTTGTAGTCGTGAAGTGCGGTATCGGCGGTGACGCCCCGGCGCTGGATGCCGCGGTTCACCAGCGCCAGGGCGGGCGGGGAATTCCAGTCCTGAGCGGCGAGCGGAGACAGACCTCCCAGGGCCGTCAGGAGCAGCAGGGCGCGCATCCCCGGGTAATGTATGCGCTCCTGTCGGGCCTCGTGGCCCTCGGGGCCTGTCATTCCAGTACGGCGCCCCTCAACGTCATCCACCGCAAAGACCTCCTGGCGCTCGCGCGCTCCGACTCCGCCGATCCCATCGACCGGTCCCTGGTGTTCCAGAACAGCAAGACCGTCGACCTCACCTGGTCGAACAGCGATACCATCCCGACGACGTTCGCGATCTTTCATTTCTTCCCGCAGAGCGTCCGCTCGCGGAACGACACGATCCTCGCGGACACGTCCACGGTGACGCTCAACGTCTCGGCCACGCCGGGGGAGTTCGGCTTCACGGTGCTGCCGACGACGGTGGTCTTCAACATCGCCGGCTCCCCGACCATCGATGTGTCGTATGCGAGGTACGCCGATTTCAGTGTGATCGATTCGGCCGCTTCCAAGTACCCCAATCCCACCGCCTTCGCCCAGGCCCTCAAGCTCTATTACGAATACGGGCCCGATCAGTGGAGAGCGATGAGCACCGGAAACGCCTCCAACGTGTCGTCGGCGGCGCTCTCGCAGCCGGGCACGTACCTCCTCGCCGCCCCGAAATGAGTGACGCACGGTCCGACTTCCTGGCCCGCGCGGCGGCGGGCGGCATGGTGCCGTTCGTCCGCGAAGTCCTCCTCGACGCCGACACCCCCGTGGCCGCGTACGCGAAGATCGCGACCGGTCCCTTCGGGTTCCTGCTCGAGTCGCTGGTCGGCGGCGAGCGCTGGGCCCGGTACACGTTCCTGGGCACCGAGCCTCGCGAGGTCTGGCGGTACCGGGGACATGCCGTGGCGCGCTGGACCCCGAAGGACGGCTGGACCTCGCAGGGGCAGATCGACGCCCCCCTCGAGCACCTGGCCGGCCTCCTCCGCCACGTCCCCGCCGTCGAAGCCCCCGGCCTGCCGCGCTTCACCGGTGGCGCGGTGGGATACCTGGGTTACGAGCTGATTCGCAGCGTGGAGCGGCTGCCCCACCCGCCGCAGGATACGCTGGGACTCTCTGACGCGGTCCTGATGATCACGGACACGGTGGTCATAGTCGACAACCTCTATGGCCGCGCAGCGATCGTCGCGACGGTCGAGGTCCCCCCCGGGGCGCCCGCACAGGAACGGGAACGCCTCGCCGACCAGGCCGACGCGCGGGTCTCAAAGCTCGTCGCCCGGCTGGAGCAGCCCCACGCGCTGCCCCCCCTGCGACTGCCCCCGCACCCGGCCCCGGTCCCCACGACGTCGCGGTACCCGGCGGAGCGCTTCGAGGCCGACGTCGGCCGCATCCTGGAATACATCAGGGCCGGCGACGCGTTCCAGGTCGTCCTGTCGCGCGCGCAGGAGGCGGCGGGACCCGTCGATCCCCTGCGTCTCTACCGCTACCTGCGCGCCCTCAATCCGGCTCCTTACCTCTTTTTCCTGCAGCTCGACGACTGCGCCCTCGTCGGCTCTTCGCCGGAGACGCTGGTCCGGGTGGAAGGGGGCGAGGTGACGGTGCGGCCCATCGCGGGCACCGCCCCGCGCGGCGCGTCCCCCGCCGAAGACGAGCGGCTCGGCGGCGCGCTTGCGGACGACCCCAAGGAACGCGCCGAGCATCTCATGCTGGTGGACTTGTCGCGCAACGACGTCGGCCGGGTGGCGGCGTATGGCAGCGTGCGGGTGACCAACCTGATGGTGCTGGAGCGGTATTCCCATGTGCAGCATCTGGTGAGTGAGGTCCGCGGAAAGCTGCGCACCGGGTACGACGCCCTCGACGCCCTGCGGGCCTGCTTCCCTCACGGCACCGTCACCGGGGCCCCGAAGGTGCGGGCGATGGAAATCATCGACGAGCTGGAGCCCGAGGCCCGGGGTCCCTACGCCGGCGCGGTCGGCTACATCGGCTGGGGGGCCAAGAGCCTGGACACCGCCATCGCCATCCGCTCCGCGCTGGTCCTCAAGGACCGCGTGGTGGTACGCGCGGGGGCCGGAATCGTGGCCGATTCCGATCCGGCGCGGGAATTTGCCGAGACCGAGCATAAAGCCCAGGCGGTGCTGAAGGCCCTTGCCCTCGCGCGGGCCCAAGGCCCGGGATAATTTCCCGCTCGTGTTCAAACTGCTGAGCATTTCGGGCGAACAGTCCATCGAGCTCGCCGGGGGGAAGACGCTCGTCGTCGGACGCGCTGTCACCTCCGACGTCCCGATTTACGACCCCACCATCTCCCGCCGCCACGCCGAGATCACCCTCACCGACGCCGGGGTCCGGATCAAGGACCTGGGTTCGTCGAACGGGACGTTCCTGAACGGCGCCAAAGTCACCGATGGCGACGCCGCCGAAAACGACGTGGTGACGTTCGGGAAAGTGGCGTTCAAGGTGGTGCCGATCACCCCGCCGGCTCGCGCCGCGGTCACTACTCCCGCGCCGCCGTCTTCGAACCAGGGCACCAAGGGCACGGCGGGAGCGGGCGGCACCATCGTGCGCGCCCTGCCGGTTTCCCCCTCGGGGAACGTCCCCGCCATCAAGGAGATCGGTCCGTCGGGGGGGCATCTCAAGGTCGACGCGAAGGACCTCTACGAACGGCAATCACAGAAGCTGAAGCTGCTGCTCGACATTTCGCAGGAGCTGTCGAAGCAGCAGGACCTGGACCGGGTGCTCGAGAAGGTGGTGGACCTCACCTTCCAGGTCATGAGCGTCGACCGCGTGTCGATCCTGCTCCTCGACGCCAAGACCAACGAGCTGATTCCGCGGATCTCCCGTTCCCGCGCCGGTGACGCGCAGGCGGCGAAGATGGTACCGCAGTCCATTGCCCGGAAAGTGGTCGAGGACCGGGTCGCGATCCTGTCCGACAACACGGCGGCGGACGACCGCTTCAAGGGCAAATCGATCGTGATCCAGAGCGTGCGCAGCGCCATGTGCACGCCCCTGCTCTCGAACGACCAGAAGGTCCTCGGCATCATGTACGTGGACAATCAGACGGCCATCCACTCGTTCCAGGACGAGGACCTCGACTTCCTGATGGCCTTTGGCGGGCTGACGGCGTTTTCGATCGAGCGCTCCCAGCTGGCGGACCGGCTCCGCCGTGAAGCCCTGGTGCTGTCGAACTTCCAGCGCTACTTCGCGCCGAATGTCGCGGCGCAGATCGTCCAGCAGGAAGGGACCGTGCAGCTGGGGGGCGACAAGCGGCCCGTGGTCATTTTCTTCTCGGACATCCGCGGCTTCACCCCGATGTCCGAGACGATGAGTCCGGATGACGTCGCGACGCTCCTCACCGAGTACTTCACCGAAATGGTGGACCTCGTCTTCGAGCACTCCGGCTCGCTCGACAAATTCATGGGTGATGCGATCATGGCGCTCTGGGGCGCGCCGATCGCGCACGAGGATGACGCCGACCGCGCCATGAAGTGCGCGCTCGACCAGCTGGCCGCGCTCGAAAAGATGAACGTGAAGTGGAAGGAGAAGGGCCGCCCCGACATCAAGATCGGGATCGGCATCAACTTCGGTGAGGTGTTCGCGGGCAACTTCGGTTCGGACCGGCGTCTCGAATACACGGTCATCGGCGACGCCGTGAACACCGCGAGCCGGCTCTGCTCCAACGCGGGCGCCAACGAAATCCTGATCTCGGAGACGTTCTACAAGGCGCTGAAACACCCGCCCAAGGTCGAAGCCCTGGAGCCGATGCAGGTGAAGGGCAAGAGCAAGAAGGTCCCGGTCTACAAGGTGAAGCGGTAAGCCCTTCCGAAGCGCTCCAGCAACTCGAGCACCAGCCGGAGCGGCAGTCCCATCACCCCGAAAAAATCACCCCGGATCCCGTCGATCAGAGCCGCGCCCTTCCCCTGAATGGCATAGGCTCCGGCCTTGTCCATCGGTTCGCCGGTGGCGACGTAGTCCGCGATGAAGTCCCTCGAGAGCGGGCGAAAGGTGACGTCCGAGACGTCGAGCGCCGTCTCGACCCGCTCTCCCAACGCCAGCGCGACACCCGTGTACACCTGGTGCGTGCGGCCTCCCAGCCGCCCCAACATCTCGACGGCCTCTCCCACGGTCTCCGGCTTCCCGAAGAGCTCGTCGCCGAGGACCACGGTGGTGTCGGCCGCGAGCACCAATACCTCCGGTTCGCGGCCCGACACGGCGCGCGCCTTCTCACGGGCCAGCCGCACGACGTAGTCGGCGGGCGCTTCACCGTGGTGCCGGCGTTCGTCGACATCGGGAGGCACGACCCGGTGCTCGATGCCGAGCATCTCCAGGAGTTGCCGCCGCCGGGGAGACCCCGACGCCAGCACCAGCTTCGGAAGGTCGGTCACTTCTCGAGGATCAGGGTGACGGGGCCGTCGTTCACGAGCTCGACATCCATCATCGCCTGGAACTGACCGGTGGCGACGGGAATCGTCCCGGCCCGCTCCCGCATGATCGCGACGAAGCGGTCGTAGAGGGCGTGCGCCTGCTCAGGAGGCGCGGCGCCGATGAAGGAAGGCCGGCGGCCCTTGCTGGCGTCGCCATAGAGTGTGAACTGGGAGACCACGAGCACGCCGCCGCCCACGTCGGCGAGGGCGAGGTTCATCTTGTCTTCGGCGTCGGAGAACACGCGGAGGCCGAGGATCTTGTCCGCCATCCACGCGAGGGTCTCGTCGGCATCGCCGGGCGCGAAGCCCACCAGTACGACAAACCCCCGCCCCACCTCCCCCACGGTCTCCCCCGCCACGCGGACCGCGCCTCGGGAGACACGCTGGAGGACGACCCTCACTCGACGGTCACGCTCTTGGCGAGGTTCCTCGGCTGATCGACGTTGCAACCGCGCCGGACCGCGATGTAATAGGCGAGGAGCTGCAGCGGCAGCACGGAGAGCACCGGGGAAAAGATGTCGATCGTCTCGGGGATCTCGACCTTCATGTCCGCCAGCTTGGCCACACCGGTGTCGCCCTCCGTGACGACGGCGATCACCCGTCCGCCCCGCGCCTTCACCTCTTCGATGTTGCTCACGACCTTCTGATAGACGGCGTCCCGCGGCGCGACGAACACCACCGGCATCAGGTCGTCGATCAGCGCGATGGGTCCATGCTTCATCTCCGCCGCCGGATATCCCTCGGCGTGGATGTACGAGATTTCCTTCAGCTTGAGGGCCCCCTCGAGTGCGACCGGGAAATTGTAGCCGCGGCCGAGGTAGAGGACGTTCTGGGCACGCTGGAGGCGCTCCGCGATCTGCTCGACCTGCGGCGCTTTGGCCAGGACCTTCTCCACCAGCTCGGGGAGCTTCGCGAGTGCCCTCACCACCTCGCGACCCTGCAGAATGGACAGTGCCCGCAGCCGGCCGAGCTTGAGCGTGAGAAGCGCCAGGGCCGCGATCTGGCTGGTGAACGCCTTGGTGCTCGCGACGCCGATTTCGGGGCCGGCGTGCAGGTAGATACCGCCATCGACTTCCCGGGCGATGGTCGAGCCGACCACGTTGACCAGCCCGATGGTGCGGGCCCCGCGGCGCTTCGCCTCGCGGAGTGCCGCCAGCGTATCCGCGGTCTCACCGGACTGCGAGATGCCGATCACCAGGGTCCGCTCGTCCACGATGGGGTTGCGGTACCGGAATTCCGATGCGTACTCCACTTCCGTCGGAATCCGGGCCAGCTCCTCGATCATGTATTCGCCGATGAGGGCCGAATGCCAGGACGTGCCGCACGCAGTGATCACGATGCGATTGATGCGCAGCAGGTCCTCGTCCGAGATGTTGAGGCCGCCCAGGCGGACGTCCCCGTCATCCTCGAGCAGACGCCCGCGGAGCGTGTTCCGGAGGCTCTCGGGCTGCTCCATGATTTCCTTGAGCATGAAGTGCGCGTAGCCCCCACGCTCGACGGTCGCGAGGTCCCACTCGACGTGCGTGACCGTCTTTTCCTTTTCCGCCGTGTGATGGTCGAGGATTCGATACTCGGCGGGGCGCACGACGGCGATCTCGCCGTCATCCAGGTAGACCACCGACCGGGTGTGCGAGAGGACCGCCGACGCGTCCGAGGCGATGAAGTTCTCGCCGGAGCCCACGCCCACGAGGAGCGGGGAGCCCTTCCGGGCCGCCACGATGGTGTCCGGCTCGCGCCCCGAGACCACAGCGATCCCGTACGTCCCTTCGACTTCCCGCAGCGCACCGGCAACCGACTCGGTGAGGGGCGCGCCCTTGGTGTGGAGCTCCTCGATGAGATGCGCCAGCACTTCCGTGTCGGTCTCGGACCGGAACACGTGGCCGCGCTTGGTCAGGGCCGTGCGGAGGGCGCCCGCGTTCTCGATAATGCCGTTATGGACCACCGCGATGGTGCCTCCGCAATCGGTGTGCGGATGCGCGTTCACGGCGTTGGGCGCGCCATGGGTCGCCCAGCGGGTGTGGCAGATGGCGGTATGTCCCGTCGGCAGGGTGGGCCCCAGCTCGGCCTCGAGGACGGCGATCTTCCCGGGCGCCTTGAACACGTCCACGCGGGAGCCGTTCACAACGGCCAGTCCCGCGGAGTCGTACCCCCGGTACTCGAGCCGCTTGAGGCCTTCCAGTACCACCGGCGCGCCGGCCCGTGTACCCACGTAGCCTACGATGCCGCACATGTCTGCCGCCCTTCCTCGACCAGTTGTTCCGCGAGTGCGCCAGTCGGCGCCTCCGCGATGAGCCGGATGATCGGCTCCGTATTCGACGGCCGCACGTGGAGCCAGCGATCGCTCCAGGCCAGCCGCAATCCGTCGTCGGAATTCACGTCCGCATCCGGGAACCGGGACCGCAGGGCCTCGTACACTGGGTCCAATGCCGCGCTTCGATCTCCTCTGGGGACCTTGCCCTTCACGATCACGTACTGCGGATGCGCCTTCACGATGTCACTCACCGGTCGCTCGACCCGGGCCAGGAGCGCCAGCACCAGGGCGGTCGCGAGGGGCGCGTCACGCCCGGCGTGCAGAGCAGGATACATCACGCCGCCATTCCCTTCCCCGCCGATCGGCGACTTGGTGCCGAGGATCATCCGGGCGACATGCGCCTCGCCTACCGGCGCCCTCAAGATGTCGACCCCGCCATCCCGTGCCGCGTCATCCACCACGAGCGACGTGGAGAGATTCACGACCACCGGACCGAGCTTCCGCTTCGCGGAGGCTTTCCATTTCCCGAGGAGCGCCCGCACCGCGAACGCCAGGGTGTAGTCCTCGCCGATGGCCCGCCCCTTCTCGTCGACAAGGGCCAGCCGGTCGACGTCGGGGTCTACCGCGATGCCGACGTCGGCCTGTTTGGACCGGACCAGCTTGCCGAGGTCGGTCAGGTTCGCCGGGATGGGCTCCGGCGGCCTGGGGAAGCGCCCGTCGGTCTCGAGATTGATCGAGTAGACCCGGCACCCGAGGCGCTCGAGCAGGAGGGGCATGATGGCGCCGCCGGCTCCCCGTACGCAGTCGAGCGCCACCCGGAACTTCCGCTTCTTGATGGCGGAGACGTCCACCACCTTGAGCTTCAGAATCGCGTCGAGATGACGCGCAATCGATGCGTCATCTTCCAACACCTGCCCGATCTCCGACCAGTCGGCCCGTGGCAAAGTCTCCTGTGCCGCGAGGTCCCGGACCCGAGCCCCGCTTTCCGTATCAAGAAAAATGCCGTCCGCCCCGACGAACTTGAGGGCGTTCCACTCGATCGGGTTGTGGCTCGCGGTGAGGATGATCCCGCCGGCGGCGCGGTGATGTTCGACGGCAAGCTGGATCGTCGGCGTCGTGGTCAGACCGATGTCGACGATGTCGACCCCCACCGATTGGAGCCCCGCCATCGCCGCCGCCATCAGCATTGGTCCGGAAGTCCGGGCATCGCGGCCCAGCACCACACGGGCACGTTTCACGTTTCCCGTTTCCCGCTTCCCGTCTTTGGCCCAGGTTCCGAACGCGGCGGCGTACCGCGCGACATTCTCCGGGGTGAGATCCGTGCCCACGATCCCCCGGATGCCCGAAACTCCCACCATCAGCGTGTTCGACATGCCCAAAAAGATAGCGGGTCTAGTGACCGGACCCGTTGCGGCCCACCGGGGCCGGCGTAGCGATGGGAAGCTTGGACAGGTCGGGGAAGGCTCCCAGGAAGGCCGTGACGGCCTCAGGCCAGAATTGCTTCCCGCTCATGCGCTTGAGCTCGTCGACCGCATGTTGGACCGGGAGGGGAGGCCGGTAAGGACGGGCGCTCGTCATGGCATCGAATGAATCCGCGACCGAGACCAGGCGCACCGGCAACGGGATCTGGTCTCCCTCGAGACCATCGGGGAGTCCCTTGCCGTCGAACCGCTCGTGATGGGAGCGCACGATCGCGAGCGCCATCGGCTCTTCACGGAGCATCCGGGCCAGCATCCGCGCCCCGACCACCGGATGTTCCATGATGTGCCGGTACTCCTCGTCCGAGAGCTTGCCCGGCTTGTGCAGGATCTCTTCGCGGACCCCGATCTTCCCTACGTCGTGGAGCCGTCCGCCGAGGAAGATGGTGGCCTGTTGAGACTCATCGAGCCCCAGCGCCCTCCCCGCCTTCAGCGCGTACTCGGCCACCCGGAGCGAATGGCCCTGCAGGTAGGGATCCTTCGCTTCCTGTGCATCCGCCATCATCTCGACGCCTTCGAGGAACATCTCCTCGAGCCGCCGCGCCTGTACTTCGACGCGCTCTTCGAGCTGGCGGTGGTAGTTCTTGTTCTCGAGCAGGAGCCGGCGCTTGTCGAGCGCCTGCGTCACCCGGGCCCGGACCTCATCGAGGTGGAAGGGTTTGGCGACGTAATCGAGAGCACCGAGCTGCAGACAGTTCACGGCACTGTCGACATCGGCGACGGCAGTCACCATCACCACCGCAGTGTCTGGCCACCGCTGCGTCACTTCACGCAAGAGGGTGACGCCGTCCATGAGCGGCATGCGCACATCGGACAGCATGAGCGGCACGGGCTGCCTTTCGAGCGCTTCGAGCGCTTCCACACCCGATCCGGCTTCGCGGCACACAAATCCGTCGCCCTCGAGCAACCGGACCAGGACGCGCCGGAGACGCGGCTCGTCATCAACCACTAGACACTGCAACCCGTTATTTGAGGCCATCATCGCTATTGTACGGCTCGCTTGCCCGGTCGGGAAGGCGCCCTTACGTTCCGCCTGTGAGCCGAGCCTTCGACAAGGACCTGCAGCGCCGCTTCGGCACGCGCGCGGTCCACGCCGGACAGACCCTCGACCCCCTCGCGGGCGCGGTCATGTCCCCCATCTATCAGACTTCCACCTACGTACAAGAGGCTTTGGGCCGGCATAAGGGATACGAGTATGCCCGGACCCAGAACCCCACCCGCGAGGCACTCGAGCGGTGCGTGGCGGCCCTCGAAGGCGGGCGGCACGGGTTCGCCTTCGGCTCCGGCCTCGCCGCGCTCGACGCCATCCTGAAGCTGTTGTCCGCGGGTGATCATGTCGTTTCGGGGGAGAACGTGTACGGCGGGACCCACCGCGCCATGACGCACATCTGGTCGCGAATGGGACTCAAGTTCACGTTCGTGGACACGGGGAACGTCGACGAGATCAAGCAGGCGCTGACCCCCGCCACACGATTGATCTATGTCGAGACCCCGACCAATCCGATGATGCGGCTCACCGACCTCGAAGCCGCCGGGGAAATCGCGAAAAAAGCCGGGACCCTCTTCGCGGTCGACAACACTTTCGCCTCACCGATCTTCCAGCAGCCTCTCACGTTCGGCGCCGACATCGTCCTCCACTCCACCACGAAGTACCTGAACGGACACTCCGACATGATCGGCGGCATGCTCGTCACGGGGCGCGACGACCTGGCGGAGCGGATCGGCTTTCTCCAGAACGGTTCCGGGGCGGTGCCGGGCCCGATGGATTGCTGGCTGGCCCTGCGCGGGATCAAGACCTACCCCCTGCGCATGCGGCAGCACGATGCGAATGGCCGCCGGATCGCCGAGTGGCTGATGCACCACCCGAAGGTGAAGCAGGTGTATTACCCGGGGCTCCCGTCCCACCCGCAGCATGACCTGGCGTGCCGGCAGATGAAGGGGTTTGGCGCCATGCTCTCGCTTGAGCTGGGGGACGTCGCGCGGGCCAGGAAGTTCGCCCAGGGCACCGAGATCTTCTCCCTGGCCGAGTCGCTCGGGGGGGTGGAGAGTCTGATCGGACACCCGGCGTCCATGACGCACGCCAGCGTGCCGGCAGAGATGCGGCAGAAGATGGGGCTCACGGACTCCCTCGTCCGGCTGTCCGTGGGAATCGAGGACCCTGAAGACCTGATCGCAGACCTGGATCAGGCCCTCGCCGCCTCGTAAACCGGAGTTCGAAACCCCGCACGCGTATAGGCGTAGGTTCAGGAACCCCGAAATCTTCTGGAGCGCCGTATGACCGATCCCACAAACCTCCCGGCCCCGCGCCAGCGGAGAGTCCTTACCCAGATCGCACCGGTCACCTGGGAGCACCCGGCGGACCGCGCCGCGCTCCAGACCTTGCGGTCGGTCCCGGGCTTCGACGAAGTCGTGAAAAAGATCTACGGCTTCCTGGGGGAGCGTGGCATCCGCCTCATCTTCCAGGCCGACGCCGTAAAAGTGGGCCCGACCCAATTCGCCCGGCTTAACGCGCTCTACACCGACGTCCTGACGTCCCTGGACTGGCCGGAACGGCCGGAGCTGTTCGTCGCGCAGACGCCCTTCGTCAACGCCGGCGCGTTTGGGATGGACAAGCCGTTCATCGTACTGAACTCGGGGTCGCTCAAGCTCCTCGATGACGACGAGCTCCGCGTCCTTCTCGGACACGAACTCGGCCACGTGATGAGCGGGCACGCGCTCTACCACACCGTTCTGGTCCTGATCCTCTCCGTAAGCCTCACGGCCCTGCCCTTCCTGGCCGGCATGGCGATCCTGCCGATCGAGCTCGCTCTCCTCGAATGGTTCCGGAAGAGTGAGCTCTCGAGTGACCGTGCCGGGCTCCTCGCGTCCCAGGACGCGAATGCCTCCCTGCGCCTGCATTTGAAGCTCGCCGGCGGCGGCAGCATGCAGGAGATGGACCTGAACGCCTTTCTCGTGCAGGCGAAGGAATACGAGGAGTCGGGCGGCGCGCTCGACCGGATCTTCAAGATCCTCGGTGTGCTCCGGCGCAGCCATCCGTTCACGACCATCCGCGCGGCCGAGCTGCAGCGGTGGATCGAAGGGGGGAACTACGACCGGATCATCCGGGGCGAGTACACGCGCCGCGGACCCGAGGCCGACCAGCGTCCCGTCGAGAACGACATCGACGACGCCCGCGAGCACTACATGAAGGAAGCGAAAGCGGTGGCCAAGGACGTGGTCGACGGCGCCCGGCGGGCGGCCCAGGCCTTCTCGGACGCGTTCAAGAAGAAGTGAGAATCCTTGCCGTCGGCGGAGGTGGCCGTGAGCATGCCCTGCTCTGGGCCCTGAAGCGCGACGGCACGGCCAAGACATTGTTCGCGGCCCCCGGAAATCCGGGGACCGCCCTGCTCGGAACCAACCTTCCCATCCCCGCCACCAACCTCGACGCGCTGGTGGCGGCCACCAAAGACCACAAGATCGACCTGGTGATCGTCGGGCCCGAAGCGCCGCTCGCGGCCGGCCTGGCTGATCGCCTGCGGCGAACGGGTCGCGCGGTATTCGGCCCCAACGCCCGAGCCGCCCGGATCGAAGCTTCCAAAGCATATTCGAAAGACCTGATGGTCAGAGCCGGCGTGCCGACCGCGAAGAGCGGGACCTTCACGTCGCTCGAGCCGGCGCTCAAGTACATCGAGGCGGGTCGCGAGCCGGTGGTCGTGAAGGCTTCCGGACTCGCCGGCGGCAAAGGCGCGATCGTCTGCGCGTCGAAAGACGACGCCGCCCAGGCCGCGCAGGCCCTCCTCGAAGGGGGCGCCCTCGGCGACGCGGGCAAGGAGATCGTGGTCGAGGAGTTTCTCGAGGGCGAAGAGCTCTCGGTGCTCGCCCTCACCGACGGCGAGCGCGTCGTCATCCTGCCGCCGGCTCAGGACCACAAGCGGGTGCGCGAGGGCGACGAAGGGCCCAATACCGGCGGGATGGGCGCCTACGCTCCCGTGGGTCTTACGAGCGCCGCCCTGCTCACCCGCGTGCGCAAGGAAGTGATCGAGCCCACGCTGAAGGAGCTGGCGAACGACGGGGCACCCTACTCGGGCGTGCTCTACGCCGGCCTCATGGTAGCCGCGGATGGCACACCGAACGTCATCGAGTTCAACTGCCGCTTCGGCGACCCCGAGACCCAGGCCGTCTTCCCCGTACTGCCGAAGGGCACCACGGCCCACCTCGCGGCCATCGCGTCAGGAAAGTGGAAGCCCGACCGCGACGTCATCGAGCCGATGGCTGCGGCAGTCACTACGGTGCTCGCGGCACCCGGCTACCCCGAGTCGGCGAGGCTCGGCGAAACGATCACGCTGCCCAGGGAATGGCCCGACGATCAGATTCTCTTTCACGCCGGGACTTCTCAGGAGCAAGACGGTACGCTCAAGGTCTCCGGTGGCCGGGTGCTGAACGTCACCGGCGTCGGGCGGACCATCGCCGAGGCGGCGGAGAAGAGCCGGGCAGCGGCGGGGAAAGTGTCGTTCGCCGGCATGCATTGGCGCCGGGACATCGCCTGGCGGGAGATCGCCCGTGCCGGAGCTTCCTGAAGTCGAGACCATCGTCCGGGATCTGACGCCCCGGCTGGTGGGAAAGCGCATCACCGCCGTCACGCTGACCAAGACCGATGTCCTTCGCAAAGTCACCAAACCACTGCTCCTGAAGACTCTGCGGGGCGCCCGCTTCACGCGCCTGTCCCGGCGCGCCAAGCACGCAGTCTTTCATCTCGCCGGCGGCAAGAGGATGGTCGTGCGGCTGGGAATGACGGGGGCCCTGGTGGTCTACGACCGCCCCCTGACTCCCGACGAGAGCAAATACGCCGTACTGATCTGCGAACTGGGGCGGCGCTCGCGGTTTGTATATCGCGACGTGCGCCGGTTCGGATCGGTCTGGCTCCTCGACGACAGGGGCTGGGAGAAATACGAAGCCCGACTCGGCCCGGAGCCCTTGGACCCCGCCTTTACGCCCGTGCAGCTCGGCGAGCAGCTGGCGGGCCGGCGCGCCGCCGTGAAGAAGGTGATCATGGATCAGGCTCGTGTGGTAGGCGTCGGCAACATCTACGCGAACGAAGCGCTCTTCTCCGCCCGGATCGATCCGTCACGCCCCGCCGACTCCATCACTGAGCCGGAAACGCGTGCCCTCCACAAGGCGATCGTGGCGATTCTGAATCGCGCGATCGAAGCGGAGGGCACGACCTTCCGGGATTACCGCACCGGCACCGGACAACCAGGGAGCTATCAGCTCCGGCTCAACGTCTACGGACGGGGCGGCGAACCCTGCCGCCGCTGCGGGCACCGGCTCGTCACCACGCATTCCATCGATGCCCGGGCGACCACGATGTGCCCCTGGTGCCAGACCTAGCGTCGCTTTTTGACAAAAGAGATGGAAGTTTGGTGGCATGGGTAAGACCCGCCTGGAAGCGTTCAGCGACGGCGTCATCGCCATCCTGATCACGATCATGGTGCTCGAGCTTCGAGTCCCGGATGGGGCTTCCATTGAGTCGCTTCGGCCCTCCCTGCCGGTGCTCTTGAGCTATGCCATGAGCTTCGTGTATATCGGGATCTATTGGGTGAATCACCATCACCTGTTCCACGCCACACACAAGGTGACGGGTGGTATCCTGTGGGCGAACCTGCATCTCCTCTTCTGGCTCTCGCTGGTGCCATTCACGACGCGGTGGATCGGTGAGAACCCGCACGGCTCGGTCCCGACCGCATCTTACGGCGTATCCTTTCTCATGCCGGGCATTGCCTGGCTCATTCTGCAAGCGGCCATCGTGAAGTCTCAGGGTGACGGGTCCGTGCTGGCCAAGGCCATCGGGAGCGATTTCAAGGGAAAGGCCTCCGCGGTGCTCTACGCCGCCGCCATCGCCCTCGCCTTTGTGCGCCCCTGGCTCTCGGACGTCCTTTTCGTCGTTGTTGCCCTCATGTGGCTCGTTCCCGATCGCCGGATCGAGCGTGTCCTCGAAGGTGCCGCTCACCACTAGGAGAGAGTGATGGCCAAAGTCACCGGGATCGGCGGCGTGTTCTTCAAGAGCCGGAAGGATCACAAGGCGCTGGCCGCGTGGTACCAGAAGCATCTCGGGATGCCGCTCGAGTCGTGGGGCGGCGCCATGCTCCAGTGGGCGCAGGACCCGACGGCGAAGGACGGCGTGACCGTGTGGCACGTGGCCGAACCCGGCACGAAATGGTTCGCGCCCTCGGACTCCTCCTTCATGATCAACTACCGGGTCGATGACCTCACCGGATTATTGGCGAACCTCAAGGCGGCAGGCGTCGAAGTCATCAAGGGCCCGGACGTCGATGACAACGGCTCGTTCGCCTGGATCGTCGATCCGGACGGAAACAAGGTAGAGCTGTGGGAGCCGAAGGCGGAGGAGTAGTCTCTTGACGTGGAATTGGTTCGATCTGGCGTTTCCGTGGATCGGCGGTGGCGGGGCTGTCGTGCTGCTCGTGCTCCTCTTCGGCACGAACGTCCTTCGCAGCGACCTGACACGCTCCCGCTGGCGCGACCCCGCCTGGCTGTCCTGGCTCGCGGCCGTCGCCTACCTCCTGCACAATGTCGAAGAGTATGGCGTCGATCTGGTCGGCGCCGCCCACGCATTCCCCGACGCCCTCTGTACGAACCTAAAGCTCCCGGCGTACCCGGGCTGCCCGATCCCTCCCGCGTTCTACCTCGCCGTCAACATCCCCGTCTTCTGGGTCCTCGCACCCCTCGTCGCCCTGCTGAGCCGGCGGCGTCCGCTCGTGGGACTCGCGCTGTACAGCGTGATCTTCATCAATGGGCTCACCCACGTGGCGCTCGTTGCGAAAACGGGCACCCTCTACAATCCGGGACTCCTCACCGCCGTCCTCATCTTCTTGCCACTCTCGGTGTGGGTTGGTCGGACGTGCTTCGGACCAGGCAGGCTGAGCTATCCGGCGATGGCGCTCCTGATCGCCTGGGGTGTGCTGCTACACGTGATTCTGGCGGGTTCGGTGATCATGTTCATCAACGGCCTGATGGGTGGGACCACCCTGGCCAGCGTCCAGGTCGTGAATGCGGCTCTCCTCCTCCTCGTCTCCTGGATAGGAGGGGAGTACCTGCATGCGGATGGCCTCAAACGGACCCGGATTGCGGAGTGAAGGCGATCGGTTGAGCTGGGCATGGCAGGAACTCGTAATCACCTACCGATTCCTAGAGCGGTACAATCCTCGCCCGCGGCGGGATCCCCGGCTCCAGCTCCATGATCCCTACCGACGGCGCGGGCCGGTCGAAGCGCCTCGGCCCCGCCGAACCCGGGTTCATCACCGTCACCGTCCGGTCCACCAACTCGAGCACCGGCGTATGCGTGTGCCCGAACACAATGATCTCGGCTTTCGGGAATGCCTTGTTGAGCAGCGTCGGCGTCGGATGACCGAGCTGGTCCCCGTGCGTCACGACGATGTCGAATCCGTCGAGCTGAATCTCCGCCACCTTCGGAAGGCGGCTCCGCATGTCCGATCCGTCGGTGTTTCCGAACACCGCCGTCACCGGCGCGACGGCTTCCAGCTGGATGAGAATCTCGGCGTCGCCAACGTCGCCGCCATGGAGGATGTGATCGACCTGGGAGAAGACTTCGAGGACTTCAGGACGAAGAAGATTGTGCGTGTCCGAAATGATTCCCAGCCTCATCCACCCCACCTTGGCGCCAGCTGGATATCGAGCTTCAGGTGGTCCACGATCCGCTGTACGATGAAGTCCACGAGGTCGCTCACCTTCTCGGGCCGGTGATAGAACCCCGGCGCGGCCGGGAGCACCAGCGCGCCCGCCTCGGTGGCCAGCGTGAGATTGCGCAGGTGGACGAGCGAGAGCGGCGTCTCGCGCGGCACCAGGATGAGCGGCCGGCGCTCCTTGAGTGCCACGTCCGCGGACCGTTCGATCAGGGAGCGGCTGGTCCCGTGCGCGACCGCCGCCACCGTGCCCATCGAGCAGGGACAGATCACCATCCCGGCGCTCTGCACCGAACCGGACGCCGGCGACGCCCCGCGATCCCTGTCGTCGAAAACCTTCACCGTCGACCAGTCCCCGCCGGTGGCCTTCGTCAGCTCCCGATCATCCCTGATCCCGCACTCTTCGGTGAGGAGCCGCCATCCGTGGGTGGAGATGAGCAGCCAGGTGGGCACATGATTGGTCGCGAGGACCTGGAGGAGACGCACGGCGTAAGGAGCACCCGATGCGCCGGTGATGGCGAGTGTGACGGGGAGGCGGTCCACTACTTCCCTCTCCGGTTGGCAGTCGGGCTACGTACCGGATGCCGCAAGGGCGTGGGATGGTGGGGGTGTGGGACTTTCCGGTGATCAGCGGGTTTCGGCTCTCCAACCGAGTGCCCCACTCCCCCGCGTCCCCACGCCTTTTTCTTTTTCATATCACTCGATCCACCAGGGCCCACAGGAACAGCGTGATCGAGATGAGCCCGTTCATCGTGAAGAACGCAGCGTTCATCTTCGACAGGTCTCCGGGTTTGACGAGCTGGTGCTCCCACGCAAGCATGGCGGAGCCGACGCCGATGCCGAGGTAGAATGGCCAGTGGAATCCCGCCCCGAAGCCAAAGGCGACCAGCGCGAGCATCGCCACACCGTGCAGGGTTTTCGCCAAGAAGATCGCGGGACCGGCGCCGAACCGGACCACCGCCGAATGGAGCCCTTCTGTACGGTCGAATTCCTCGTCTTGCAGGGCGTAGAACATGTCGAAGCCGCCGACCCACGCCGTGACTACGAGCGCCAGCACCGGCAGCACCCACCAGGGCTCGCTCCATCGGCCCGTCATCGCGAGGTAGCCTGCCGGCCCCGAGATCGCGTCGGCGAGGCCGAGCCAGAGATGCGACGACCAGGTGAAGCGCTTGGTGTAGCTGTAGCCGGTGATCGCGACGAGGGCGATGGGGGAGAGCGCAAAGCAGAGCGGATTGAGGGCCCATGCCGAGCCCTCGAAGACCAGCGCCGCAAGCGTCACGGAGACCCAGGCTTCACGGACGCTGATCCGGCCCTGGGGGATGTCGCGCGTGGCCGTGCGCGGATTCTTGGCGTCCAGGTCGCGGTCGGCGATCCGGTTGAACCCCATGGCCACGAAGCGCGCGGCCGTGAACGCGATGACGACCAGCACCACCTGCCGCCAGGAGACCGCCGCAGTCCACGAAGCCGCGACCGCCCCGATCAGGGCAAACGGAAGCGCGAAGACGGTATGCGGAAGCCTGACGAAGTTGGCATAGCGGACGAGGAGCGAATCGCCGCCCAGCGTCTGCCCTTCGCGATTAGAGACTGATCCCAAGCTCCCTCCACATCGCGTCGACCCGCGCCTTCGTTTCGGCGTCCATCACGATCTTGTCGGGCCAGTCGCGATGGAAGCCTTCTTCCTTCCATTTCCGCGTGCCGTCGATACCCATCTTCGAACCGAAGGTGAACTCGCGGCTGGCATGATCGAGGACGTCGCTGGGGCCCATCGAGAACCGGACATCGCGCTCCGGATCGATGTGGTTGAGCGCCACCCACCAGGCTTCCTTGGGATCGCGGACGTTGACGTCCTTGTCGACCACGACGATGACCTTGGCGAGCGACATCAGCCCCTGCCCCCACAGCCCGTTCATCACTTTGTACGCCTGCCCCGGGAACTGCTTGTCGATGCTCACGAACACCAGGTTATGGAAAATTCCCTCGGCGGGCATGTGCATGTCGACGACTTCCGGGAGCGTGAGACGAAGCAGCGGCAGGAAAATCCGCTCGGTAGCGTGGCCGAACCAGAAATCCTCCATGGGAGGACGGCCGACGATCGTGTGCGGCCAGATCGGGTCCTCGCGGCGCGTGATCGCGGTGATCTGCACCCGCGGGTACAGGTCCGCAAGCGAATAGAATCCGGTGTGATCGCCGAATGGTCCTTCGGTGACGAGGGGCTCGCGCGGGTCGATCATACCCTCGATCACGAGCTCCGCCTCCGAAGGCACTTCGAGGTCGGAGGTGACGCACCTGGAGAGCCGCACCGGCTCGCGCCGGAGGAAGCCCGCGAACAGGTACTCATCAATGCCCGGTGGCAGAGGCGCCGAGGCGGAGTAGATGCTCGCGGGGTCGCCGCCGAGGACGATGGCGACGGGCATGGTCTCCCCGCGCGCCGCCATTTCGCGCCAGTGCGCCGCGCCCACCTTGTGCCGCTGCCAGTGCATGGCGAGCGAATCCCGGCCGATCACCTGGACGCGGTACATCCCGACGTTCCGGGCGCCCGTCACGGGATCGCGGGTGACGACCTGGGGGAGCGTAATGTACGGTCCGCCATCCTGCGGCCAGCAGATCGGGACGGGCAGACGGCCCATGTCGATGTCGGAGCCTTTGAGCACGACCTCCTGGCACGCGGGCCTGCCCCCGCCGCTGCGTGGCGGAAACTTCGTCAGCTCCGCGAGCTTGGGGAGCATGGCGAGCTTGCCGACGAGGCCGTCGGGGACCTTGAGGTTCACGAATTCTGAGACCCGGTCGCCGATCTCATCCAGCTTCGAGACGCCGAGGGCCATGCACATCCGCCTTTCGGACCCGAAGAGATTCACGGCCACCGGGTGCGGTGATGCACCACCCGACGCGAGCGTCGGATGCTCGAAGAGCAGCGCCGGTCCGCCCCCCGGTGACTTCATGCACCGGTCGGCGATCTCGGTGATCTCACGATCGACTTTGACCGGGCGGTGCACGCGCACCACCTCCCCGGAGGAGTCGAGGGCTCCCAGAAAATCCCGCAGGTTATCGAGTGCCATGGTGTACGGCGCAGATGCCGCCAGTCAGGAGTTCGTACCGCGCGTCCGAGAATCCCGCGGATTCCAGGCGTCGGGAAAGCGCGTCGGGATCGGGAAAATTGAGCACCGACTCTGGCAGGTAGGTATAGGCGTCCGTATGTTTCGACACCGCGCGGCCGATCAGCGGCAGGAGCCGTCTGAAGTAGAACAGATACGCCGCACGGAGGGGCGCGAACCGCGGAGTGGTGAATTCCAGAATGACCAACCGGGCCCCCGGTTTGAGAACGCGCCGGGCTTCAACCAGGCCCCGGTCCAGGTCCGCGAGATTGCGAACCCCGAAGCCCACCAGCGCGCCGTCGAATCCCGCATCAGGGAACGGCAGCTCCAGGGCGTCGGCGCCGACCGGGCGGACGGCCGCGGATTTCCCGCGCCCCCGCTCCAGCATCGGAATCACGAAGTCGGCTCCGACGATCCGCCCACGGAAGCCTTGCGCCGACGCGAGGGCCGCCGCGAGATCGAGCGTGCCGGCGCAGAGATCCAGGTAGAGACCGTCGGGACGGCGCTCCCAGCCCAGCCGGGCCACGGCGCGGCGACGCCAGCGGCGGTCGATATTGAGGCTGAGCAGGTGATTGAGGAAGTCGTAGCGGGGGGCGATCGCGGTGAAGACGTCGCGAACGTAAGAGCGCTTGCCTTCTGCCCCCCTCCCCGCCATCACGTTTGACTGAGGAGACGGCGCCATAGGCGCAAAAGATAGGCCGAACGACCTGACGGGCGCCAGCGACCAGGACGTGGTGCGCTGGGCTCGCGACGGATACGAACCCGCGTTCCGCGAGCTGGTCCACCGGTACGAACGGCCGGTGTTTTCGCTCATTTACCGGATGGTGCGCGACCGCGCGCTGGCCGAGGATCTGGCCCAGGAGACCTTCATCAAGGTCCTGAACGCCATCAAGAGCTACAAGCCCGAGTACAAGTTCTCGTCGTGGATTTTCAAGATCGCGAACAACGCGGCCATCGATCACCTGCGCCGCCGGCAGCTCGACACCCTGTCACTGGACGGCTCCCCGTCCGCCCGCTCGCCCGAAGAGATGCACGCGAGCGCACCGCAGCTCGGCGACGTGGCCGAGAGTCCGCTCGACGAAGTCGAATCCCGGGAGCTGGGGGGTGCCATCGAACGGGCCATCGCCCGCCTCCGGCCCGAGTACCGGTCGTGCATTCTGCTACGTCACGTTGAAGGCCATTCCTACGAAGAAATCGCCAAAATGCTGGATCTTCCGCTGGGGACGGTGAAAACGTATATCCACCGGGCGCGTAATGAGTTGCGAGTCTACTTGGAGGGGGCCAGGGAGTGAAACCCTGCTTTCACGCCTCCCGTATGGAGACCGTATGAACGAGAAACTTCAGACCCATCTGACCCCGGAGGAAGTCGAGCTCTGGGCCACCGGCCTCCTGAGCGCGGCCCGCACGTTCCATCTGACGGAATGTGCCGAGTGCCTCGCGGTGGCGGAACGCGAGCGTAAGCTCCTCGTCGAGCTGGCGCAGCTGCAGCGGTTCGCCCCCTCGGCGGATTTCGCCGAGAAGGTGCTGGCACAGGTCCGGATTCCGGCCCCTTCGGGCAGTCATCACGCGTAACCGGTTCAGGGTCCCGTAAACTGTAGAGGGCGGCAGGGGTGTGACTCCCCGCCGCCCTCGTGTCTTCTCCCCCCGCCGTCAATCGCTACAGCTGCACACCAACCGTCAGGGGCATGAACCAACGCGGCCCGTTCGAGGTCCCGAGCAGCCTGAGGTAATCCGCCGAAATCAGGAAGCCGCCGGCGCCGGCGCTCCCGAGCCGCAAGGTGAATCCTCCGCGGAAACCCAGTGAGGTCGAGGCGTCTCCTGGTGCGCGGTCAGGGAGCCAGCTGACGCTGGGTCCGATCCAGTAGGACAGACTCGCGCCCGACCGCGACTCCGTCGCCCGGATTCCGGGAGAGAGCGTCACGACCGTGACTGGACCGGTGAACGGGGCAGCGCCTCCGCTGCAGGGGCCCGGCGGTGGCGCACAGGGGCCCTCCACGAACGCAACCTGCTCCTTCGGCAACCCGAGGACCGATCCTTCGAGGAGAAACGGAGAAGACCTGGACTGCAGCCGAACGAACGCGTCCGCACCTTGCGTGGGCCACGAAGAGCTGCGCGTATCCGGGACAACGATTCCCCCACCCACCGCAACTTGTGCCTGCGCGTGCACTCGTGTTGTCATGAGGGGTGCTGCGATGAGCAGCGCGAATGTCGGCGACCGGATGCGCACGTGACCACCTCCGAGCGGGTCTCCTTGAGCCTAATGCGCATACTGCGCACACGCCAGTCCCGGCGTCGTATCAGGCCCGGACTTCCGCTCTCACGCCGACGCCGAGAAGCCGCGCGGCGCTGCCTCCGCGCACCGCGATCTCCACTTCGCCACCGCTGCCCGCGTACGCAACCAGTTGCCCGGGCTCCACGTCTCCGAACGTCCGGCGCAACGGACCCACGTCGCTCCCATCCACGGTAATCCGCACGCCCGCATCCACATCCTCGGCCCTGATGTTCGACACCAACGTGCCGAAGCGGTCGACGTAAATCACCTCGCCGAGCAACGCGACACCATCCTCGCGAGGCTCGGGCAATGGCGAGCGGCGGGCATCGTCGATCGAGTCCCCCAGCTCGTCGAGGGAGACGCCCATCGCAAGACGCGCCGCGGCGGGCGCGAAGACGTCCCGGCCATGGAAGGTCGCCGAGGCCGAGGGCGGCACCGGGAGGGAGACGAACTCCGCATCATCAGGAAGCGAAGTGAGGAGACCGTTGTCGGGTGCGACGAAAAAGTGGCCCGCCGCCTCCGCGGCGAGCGCCCGCCGGTTGGTGCCGACGCCGGGATCGACCACCACGAGGTGAACGGTGCCGACGGGGAAGCGCCGCCAAACCCTCGTGAAGAGGAATTGCCCGGCGCGCACATCCCCCGGGGGCACCTGGTGCGTCACGTCGACCAGCGTGGCATCGGGCACCGCAGTGAGAATGACGCCCTTCACTTCGGCGACGTAGCTGTCCCCCGCACCGTAGTCGGTCAAGAGTGTGATGAGCGAGCTCATGTGGTCGCGACCCGGGGACGCCAGGCACCCGACAGCCAGAGCACCGTCATCGCGACGCCCCGCAGCGTGGCGGTGAGCGAGATCGCCCACCAGATGCCGGTCACCCCCCAGATCCCCGACCACCAGGCGGCCAGGGGGATCCGGCCGAACGTCAGGCTGGAGCTCCACACCATGGGCCAGAATGTATAGCCCGCGCCCGCGAGCGCCCCCTCGAGAATGAGCTCGAAGGTCTGCCCCACCTGCGCCATCGCGATGATCCGGAGATAGCCCGTCCCATTCGCGATCACCTGGGGATCACTGGTGAAGAGCCGGACGAAGAACTTCGGAATGAGGAGACAGGCGAGCGCCGTACAGGTCGTGACAACCAGGGCGTAGCCGACCGTGTGCCAGGCGGCCTTCTTCGCCCGCGTTTCATCCTTGGCGCCCAGGCTCTGCCCCACCAGGGCGGCCGCCGCCAGCGTGAAGCCGGTGATGGCCACGAACCCGACGCCCTCTACCTTGTGCCCCACCCCGAGCGCCGCGAGCGCGGGAGTGCCGAATCGGGAGGTGAACCGGGTGAGCCACATGTAGACGAGGGAAAACAGGATCCCGCTCATCGAGTACGGGAGCCCGATCCGGAGGATGTGGGGCGCCGAGGCCCAGTCGGGGGCCCGGAAGTGAATGTGCCCACGGCGAAAGGCGAGCCAGGTCAGCGCCAGGCAGGCTACGCCACGCACCATCACCGACGCCAGGGCCGCGCCTTGGACGCCGAGTTTCGGGAACGGCCCGACACCGGCAATGAGCAACGGGTCGAGAATCACGCTCACCACGGCGGACGCCGCCAGCACCATGAAGGGGGTCGACGTGTCCCCCGATGAGCGGAAGGTGGCCTCGAGGGCGAAGAATCCGAAGACGAGCGGCGCGCCGAGGAGCCAGGTGTGCAGGTAGGTGTGCCCCAGCACCGCCACTTCGGGCGGGACCTGCATGAGATCGAAGAGCCGGGGAAGCGCGGCAAGGCCAGCGACACTGGCGAGCAGCCCTGCCACCAGTCCGGTCACGAGTGCGGCGGCCGCGACACGCGCCGCCTGTTCGGGAGCGCGGGCTCCATGCCGGCGCGCCGCCAGCGCCACCACTCCCACATCCAGCATCTCCGCCAGGCTCATCATTACCCAGACGGTGAAGCCCGCCGTCGACACAGCGGCGAGCGCCGCGGGCCCGATCAGCTGGCCCACCCAGACCGAGTCGATGACGTTGAAGCCGGTATTGAACGCCATCATCGCGACGGTAGGCGCCGCCAGGCGAAGAATGGTGGAGCGAAGATCTCCGGTGGTGAGTTTGCCCGCGGGTGCGACCGCCTCACTCACGAGGGTGGGACCTCGCGCAGAAACCGCTGAAACACCGGATTCGCCGGATACCGCGTCGCGAGCTCGCCGACCAGATCCCGCGCCTCCGCCCGCAACGTCTGGCGGTGCTCCTTGTCGCGCTCGGCCTCACGGACCAGCGCGGCGGCCAGCACCCAGTTCGCTTCCACCCTCGACAGGTCGCCGTTCTTTGCCGCTCGTCGCAGATCGACGATCCCGGTGTCAGCGTTGCCCGATCCCAGACCGATGATTTTGGCGAAGAACCGGGCCAGGCCACCGGCTCGCGCCAGTCCGTACTGGTAGACGCCGAGACCCAGGTAGCAGTCCTCACAGGTCGAGTCGACCGCCAGCACAGCCGTGTACGCCTCACGCATGGCCTTCGCGTCTTTCCCGGCACCCAACGAGCTTCCGCGCAGGTCCTTCTCTCGTGCCCGGTATCCGAGCGCCGTGCCCAGCCAGAAATGATCCGAGTCAGCTCGGGCCCGGGCAATCGCGCGGTCGAGCAGAGCGTCGATCCGGGGAGCCTCGAAGTCGTCCGAGTCCTTGGCTTCCGCCCACCAGATGTAGGCCGAAGCCTGGAAGATCAGGGGGGCAGGATCCATGGTGTCCCGCGCGGCCAGTGCTTCGAAGTAGTGGACCGCGGCGGGAAAGTCACCCGAGTAGATGGTGTCGAGGCCGGTCCGGATGTCGGGGCGTTGCGGGTGCTGCAGGACCGTCAGGAGAAGTGGGAGGATTCTCACTTCAAGGCGTCCGCCACCCGGCGGGCGACGTCGGTCAGGGCCTTCGCGGCAGGCGACTCGGGATCGGCGACCACGATGGGGCGTCCCGCGTCGGCGTGCTGGGGAAGACGGGCCTGGAGCGGGATTTGGCCGAGGAGCGGAACACCGAGCTCACCCGCGAGGCGCTCGCCGCCGCCGGAGAGAAAGAGCTCCGATTTTTCTCCACAGTGCGGGCACACGTAGTAGCTCATGTTCTCGATCACGCCGAGCACCCGGACGCCGACGCGCTCGAACATCTTGGCACCGCGGAGAGAATCTCCGACTGCCACCTCCTGCGGTGTGGTGACGATCACTGCTCCATGCAGATGAATGGACTGCGTGAGCGAGAGCTGGGCGTCGCCGGTGCCGGGAGGCAGGTCGACCAGGAAGTAGTCGAGCTGGCCCCAGTCCACGTCCCGCAGGAACTGCTGGATCACCTTCATGATGATGGGCCCGCGCCAGATGGCGGGGGCGTCGCGGTCAACGATGAAGCCGAGGGACATGAGCTTCACTCCGTGACCCTCGAGGGGCTGGATCTTCCCGGCCGTCACGGGCGGCTTGTCAAACACACCCATCATGCGCGGGATGTTGGGTCCGTAGATGTCCCCGTCCATCAGACCGACTTTGAACCCCTGCGCGGCGAGCGCGGCGGCGAGATTCGCGGAGACGGTGGACTTCCCTACTCCGCCCTTCCCGGACGACACCGCCAGGACCTTGCCCATGTTGGGCATTTCCTGCGCGGTGGGCGGGGGCGGCACGTTCTCCATGCCGGCCGGACGGGGACCTGGGCCCTGGGAAGAAGCGCGGGGGGCTCCCGGGTCCGCGATCGTCATGTGGACGTCCGAAACACCGGGGACCGCCTTCACGGCCCGGCGAGCGTCGCGTGCGAGGGTCGCCGGGTCATCCCGCCCCAGCAGGAACGTGAACTGGATCGCCCCATGCTCCTCGGTGAGATCCCGGACCATGCCGGCGGCGATCAAGTCCTTCCCGAGGCGTGGATTCTGGAGGGCGGCGAGAGCGGCAGTGACCTGCGACTTGAGATCGGTGGGCGTCACGGGGCGGAATCTAGCGGGGGCTCGGGAGGGCGAGCAATCCGCACAGGGTCGTGATACATTTGCGCAGTTCGCTCTCCCGGAGGTTCTTCCGATGCGCCGTCCGCCGTCGGTGTTGCTGTTCGCGCTCCTGTTCGTCGCTCCCGCCGCCGCCCAGAACGTCCGCGATACGACCCTGGCCAATGGCCTGCAGGTACTGGTCGCGGAGAATCACCGGCTCCCCGAAGCCACGGTGACCGTGGTCGTGCGGACCGGGGCCTTCACGCAGGAACCCAATCAAGACGGGTTGTCGCATCTGTACGAACATCTGCTCTACCGCTCGTACCCCCACGGCAACGAGGGCTTCGCCCACGACGCCGGGAAGTTCGAGGGCGGATTCAACGGCTATACGAGCGTAGACTGGGTGCAGTACATGGTGGAGCTGCCTTCGAACCATGTGCCGGACGCCCTGGGACTCCTGAGCCACCTCGTGAGGAACGCCACGTTCTCGGCATCGGACATTTCGTCGGAGCGCCCGGTTGTCCTCGACGAGCTCGCTCGGGACTACGCCGCTCCCCAGTCTCAGCTTGAGCGGGAGGTACAGGAGCGCCTGTGGGGTGCCGCCTGGAGCCGGGTGGACGTCCGGGGAGACAGCACGACCTTGGACGTCATCACGCAGCCGGTCGTGCAGTCTCAGTACGCGCGATTCTACGTTCCGAACAACGCGGCCGTGATCGTCAGCGGCGATGTCTCGACCGCGGAGGTGTGGCAGGCGGCGGCCGGTGCCTTCGGTGATTGGACGAAATCGTCCACGCTACCCGACGTGCATCCCCCCAGCGCCCCCTTGATGAAGACCACGTTCGTGCTGGTGCCGGCTCCGGTGCCGGACATCACCTACCTAGTCGCAGTTCAGGGCCCGGCCAACGGTCCGGCGGACACTGACGCCGTCCCCGCCGATATGCTGACCCGCGTCCTCAACAGCAGTACCTCCGCCTTTCAGGGGCGCCTGGTGGACCAGGGAGCCTTCACGTCAGTGGCCTCTACGTACTTCGGGTACCGCTACCACGGCTGGTTCGAGTTCAAGGGACGAACAACCATGGAGCACGCGCGACCTGCTCTCCTCGCTCTGCTCAACGAGCTGGACGTCATGGATGTCATGCAGGGCGCTTCGGATGACGACCTGCTGTTCGCGCGGCGCGCCGAGGAAGTCTCGGCGGCCATCGCAGCGCAGAATACCAACGGTCTCGCCCTCACCCTGGCCGACTCGTGGGGCGGGCCCGGGGTCGCAGCGTACTTCGCCCGGACCGAACGGCTCGCGGCCGTCAAGATGTCCGACGTCGTGCGGGTCGCGGGCACCTACGTCGCCGGTCGTCCCCGCGTTGTGGGCATCCTCGCTCCTCCTGCGGCCATCGACGTCATCAAGACATGGCTGTCCGCCGCTTCCGGGGGCCAACCGTGATCCCGCTCCTGGCGACGCTGCTCCTCTCACCGGCCCGACCCGATACGTCGTACGTCGCGGGCGGGGTAACGGTCATCCAGCGGGTGGATACAACGACGCGCTTGGCGGCGATCGGCCTCTACCTGCTAGGTGGCACGCGAATCCTCACGCCGAAGACGGCTGGCATCGAGCAGCTCTTCATCCGGACCGCATGGAGCGGGACGCGGAAATACCCCCAGGATGGGGGGACGCGGACGCTCGCGCGGACCGGCGCGTTCGAAACCATTCAGGTCGAGGCCGATTGGACCACCATCTGGCTTCAGGGGTTTGCCGCGGATTTCGATACCGCGTGGTCCGTCCTCGCGGATCAGATGACGAACCCGACCTTCAGCGACACCGCCTTCGCGTTGGCGCACAAGCAGCTGCTCGCGGCCGCCCGAACCCGGTATCAGGACCCGCAGGAGCGGATCAGGGCGCTCGCGGACTCGGTCATGTTCGCCGGTCACCCTTACGCACTCGATCCCCGGGGCACGGTCAGCTCCATCGAGCCCCTCACGGTCAGTGACGTCCAGCAGTTCCAGCGCCGGGAGATGGTCACGTCCCGGATGCTGCTCGTCGTGGTCGGCAACATCAGCCCGCACCATGTCGAGGAGCTCGTCCAGTCGACCCTCGGCGGCCTTCCGCATGGCAGCTACAATTGGACGCTGCCGCCGCTCTTTGGGTATCGCGAGGGGCGCGCGCACTGGGTCATCGAGCATCGACTGCTCCCGACGACGTACCTGCTCGGGTACTGTCCGGGACCGGAGCCCAGCAGCCCCTTGTACTGGTCGTTCCGGATCATGAACAGCATCTACTCGGGGTGGCTTGGCCACGAGATTCGCGGACGTGGCTTGTCCTATGCAGCGTACGCGCCGTTCCTGGACCGGGCGCTGCCCATCGGTGGATTCGAGATGAGCACCAACGCCCCGGACCGCGCGTACCCGCTCGCCCTCGGGCAGCTGCGGGATCTTGCCGATCTGGACATGAGCACCGGAGGCGACGAGGCTTACACCGGCGCCGACTCCTGGCTCTTCTGGTCCCGCGCGGTCAAGCGCAGTTACCTGCAGGGCCTTCGGTTCGAGCAGGCGACGGTGCTGGGCGGCGCGCTGACGCTGGCCCGCGCGCAGCTCTTGTACGGCGACTACCGGAAGCTCGACGCGATGGCACCCGGACATGGTGCATTCGAGGACCGGAACCTGGCGAATGCAGCGGCGTGGTGCCGCACCCACATGGACTTCGCGTACCTGGGGGATACCACAAAGATGAAGGGCCAATGGAAACCCGCGTACTGACCGCACTCCTCGCCGGCCTCGGCCTCGCCGGCGTGCTTCGCCCGCTCGACAACGGCCTGGCGCGCACGCCCCCAATGGGCTGGAACAGCTGGAACCACTTCGCGTGCGACGTCTCGGACCGGCTGATCCGCGAAACCGCGGACGCGATGGTCTCGAGCGGCATGAAGGACGCCGGCTACCGCTACGTGATCATCGACGACTGCTGGCAGGTGGCCCGCGCGAAAGACGGGACCATCGTGGCCGACTCCGTCCGGTTCCCGAACGGCATCAAGGCACTCGCCGACTACGTCCACTCGAAGGGGCTCAAGTTCGGCATCTACACGGACGCCGGCACCCAGACCTGCCAGGGCCGCCCCGGCACGCTCGGACACGAGGCCCAGGACGCGCGCACCTACGCCTCGTGGGGCGTGGACTACGTCAAGGAGGACTGGTGTCATGCGTCGGGCCTCGACGCCCCGACTCAGTACGCGAAGTTCCGGGACGGACTGGCGGCCGCGGGGCGCCCGATCGTCCTCTCCCTCTGTGAGTGGGGCTACAACCAGCCGTGGAACTGGGCTCCCAAGGTCGGGAACCTCTGGCGCACCACCGACGACATCTCGGATTCCTGGAGCTCCATGCTGGGTAATCTCGATCAGTCGGCGCAGCATCCGACGGCGGCGAGTCCCGGCGCGTGGAACGATCCCGACATGCTGGAAGTCGGCAACGGCGGCATGACGGACGACGAGTACCGGGCCCACTTTTCGCTCTGGGCCATCGAGGCCGCGCCGCTCATCGCCGGGAACGATCTCCGCTCGATGAGCACCGAAACGAAGACGATCCTCGAGAACGCCGAGGTGATCGCGGTCGACCAGGATTCGCTGGGGGTGCAGGGCGTGAACGTGTGGGAGCCGACGCCGGAGATTCAGGTCTGGGCCAAGCCGCTCGCCGACGGATCCGCCGCGGCGGTGCTCCTCAACCGGGCGGGGGTGTCCACAACGATCACGGCCCCTTTTCACCGGCTGGGACTGCGCGCTGATTCAGGGGCCGTGCGGGATCTCTGGGCTCACACTGACAGGGGGCATTTCCGTTCCGAGTACACGGCCACGGTGCCGGCGCACGCCGTGGTGATGATTCGCGTCGCTCCGATAAAACACTAGGCCCCACTCAGTGGAAGTAGGGCTGATCCTGCACGTGCCAACTCACGGATACCTGCGGTGCCTTCCGTCGGAAGCGGGTCGCCCGTTCCGAATCGATCAGATTTCCCGAGACGTACACTGTTTTCAGCCGGGGCAGACGGGTCAGAACGTCCGGTAGGTCGGCGAACTCGTTCTGCACGAGATTCAGCGATCCCAGCGCGGTGAGACGGGCGAGCTCGGGCGGCAGCCAGCGCAGCTGATTTCTGCTGAGACTCAAGATTCGCAGCGTCTTCAACGCTCCGACTCCCGGCGGCACTGCCGTCAGCGCATTGTCGTCCAGCCCCAGCCGCTCCAGGGTCGGCAAGGACGCCAGGAGCGCGAAGGTCTTGTCTAAATCCAGGTGGGGATTGCCACCGAGATACAGCACCTTGAGACGTTTGAGGTTTGCGACCTCAGGAGGGAGCGCAGCCAGGTCCGTCCGGTCCAGCACCAGTGTTTCCAGATTGGGCAATCGGCCGATCTGGGGCGGAAGACTCCCCAATGCTCCCCGGAGGGTGAGGATGCGCACGCGGGCCGGCGCCTGCAGCGCCGCAGCCAGATCGGCGAACGAATCAGCGGGTGCGGGGGGCCGTTGACCAGCACTCCGTCCTGCCCCTGACGCCAGCAACACGGCAACGGCGCACCATATCCTCGGCAATCGCGGCAACAGGATCAGGGGGTAATAGCGAACTTCGAAGAGCGCGCGATGGTCAGTGACCCGGAGGCGGCGGACAGGACATAGCCCGTGTCGGCCTTGTCGATCGTCAGATTCGAGAACGTGGCGACACCGTTGAGGGCGGATACGCTGAAATTCCCGCCCAGGGTGGCGCTGTCCGGATTGGATGAGAGCATGAGGGTGACCACGCCCGAGTAGGTGGTATCGACCTGTCCCAGACCGTCTTCGGCCTGGACGACCACCGCACTGGGCATCGCCGCGGTCGCCTGCGTCGTCGCCGGCTGCTGAGTGAACACCAGGTGCGTCGCGACCCCGGCGGTCCCGCCGCCGTCGCCACCCCCCCCTCCCCCACCGACGCCGAAGCCGAGAATGCCTTCATCGGTGGTGGGATCACATGCCGCCACCGCCGCAACGATCAACAGTCCTATCGCTAATCTGCGCATTGCCCCTCCGTCATGGATGCAACGGGCGCACGCTGACTTCCTTGAAGTACACCGTATCCGCGTCACTGTGGTTCTGCAGGCCGATGTACCCCAGGTCCGGGCGCCGCCCGCGATCCGGCTCCCAGGTCTGCTTCTTGGGCGGCACCGGCTGGCCTTCGGTGTAGTCGGTCACGACTTCCCCGTTCAGCCGCACGGTGGTGTGCGGACCGTCCAGGGTGATCTCCAGCGTATTCCACTGCCGCGCCTTCCCCGGCCGCGCCAGCGCTTTCGTCAGTGAGTACAGCACGCCCGACACGTGATAATCGTCTTCGGCGTTGTCGATCTGTACTTCATAGCCCTTGTTGACGGGCATCCACGGCTCGGTGGGCTTCTCCGGAATCCGGATGAACACACCTGAGTTGGACGTAGAGTCCGTGGGCCAAAAGACCACCTTGATCACTTCGTTACCGACCTTCGCCTTCGTGTACCAGAGCAGGCCCATGCCGCCGTGCGTCATGGCGAGTCCGGAGTCGACGGTGAACTTGCCGGGCCCGACGTGCTCCCACCCGGCGAGGCTCCCGTCCAGAATCGGCGTCCACTTTTCCTGGGCCGCTGCGGGGGTGCCGGCGAGCGCCAGCGTGATGGTGCAAAGCGTGACAGTTCTCATGGTCCAGAAGATACGGATGGAGTGGGCCGGACGCTGTCAGCGTCCGTTGAGATGCCGGCGGGCAGCCTCGAGAACGCGGGTCTGAGCATCGGCCAGCGGGCCTTCCACCGACGCCCCCGACGCCTTCGCGTGACCTCCGCCGCCGAATTGATGTGCGAGTGCCGCAACGTCCACGCTCCCCATGGAGCGAAATGAAACCTTCACCTTGCCGCCGGCGATCTGCCGGAACAGCAACGCCATTCGTACCCCGGCAATGGACCGGGGGTGCTCTACGATCCCGTCGAGATCGTCCGCCGTCGCACCGAACTTTTCGATCGCCCCGGGCGGGACGGTGACCCACGCCAGCCCCAGCTCCGGCTCCACCACCAGCGTCGACAGCACCTCGGCCAGGAGCCGCACGCGGCCCTCGGGCGCGCTCGCGTAGACCTGCTCGTAGATGGATTCCGGATCGATCCCCCGCTCGAGCAGTGAGCTCGCGACTTGAAGACAACGGGGCGTCGTATTCGAAAAGCGAAACCCGCCCGTGTCGGTCAGGAGTCCCACGTAGAGCGCCCGCGCGGCTTCCGTCGGGATCTCCCATCCCAGCGCCACCGCCAGGTCGTGCACCAGCTCCGCGGTCGCCGTCGCCTCGGAAGCCACCAGTCGCGGACCGTCAGGGAGCGACCCCGGACTCACATGGTGATCGATGCATGCGACCGGTGCACCCGACTCGCGCACCGCCGTGCTCAGGTCGCCCAGCCGGCCCAGGTCCGAGATGTCGAGCACCACGATGGCGTTCGCTCTCGCGATCTCCTTCGCCGCGCGGTCGCTCGCATCCGCTCCCTCGGGAACCAGGAATTTGAGGCGATCGGGGATGGGGGTGGGGTTCGTGATCAGAACCTGGCAGCCTCGGTTGTGCAGGAGATGCCAGAGCCCGACTTCACTGCCCAGTCCGTCGCCATCGGAATTGACGTGGGTCGTCAGGACGACGCGAGTGTTCGGAGAGAAGAGGCGGGCTATCTGTTTGGCGGCAGCGGCACGTTCGGTGGGAACATCGATGGCTTTGGAAGTCATGACGAAAAATACGTCGAGCGAACGGCGTCAAGCAAAGGTGTCAAGCAAGAGCGTCGAGCACATACGTAAACCACGTATCTGCTCGACGCCTCTGCTCGACGCCGTTAGTTGCTCGTTTTCAGCTTCGAGTGACTGCTGCTGTACGCGAAGTAGATCACCATACCGATCACGAACCAGATGAGAAGGCGGTACCAGGTGGTCAACGGGAGCGACTTCATGAGATAGGCGGCCGAAATGGCTCCCATGGGTGCGGTGAACCAGATCCACGGTGCCTTGAAGGGGCGATGGAGGTTGGGTTCCCGCACGCGCAGAACCATGATGCCGATGGAGACGATCACGAACGCCAGGAGCGTACCGATCGACACGAGGCTCGCCGCCTCCCGAACGGTGAGGATGGCTGAGAACACGGCGACGAACACACCGGTGACGATCGACGTGATGTATGGCGTCTGGAACTTCGGGTGAATCTTGTTCACAAACTGAGGCAGCAAGCCGTCCTTCGACATGCTCCAGAACACGCGGGACTGGCCGAGCAACATGACCAGGATCACGGAGGACAATCCAGCAATCGCACCGAGCTTGATGATTTCCCGCATCAGGATCCCGAGCCCGGCGTGATCGGCGACGACCGCGATCGGATCGGGGACGTTCAGGTCCTTGTAGCTCATCACGCCGGTCGCGATGCCCGAGACGATGATGTAGAGCACCGTGCAGATGAGGAGCGACGCGATGATGCCGATCGGCATGTCGCGTTGCGGGTTCTTGGCCTCCTGCGCCGCGGTACTCACGGCGTCGAACCCGATGTAGGCGAAGAACACCACTCCGGCCCCGGCCATCACCCCCGACCACCCGAAGTGCTGGCCGGTGTCGTCGGTCGGCGCGGGCATGAAGGGGTGCCAGTTGGCCGGATTGATGGCGTGTACCGCGAACACAATGAAGAGCAGCACCACCGCGACCTTCACCAGCACGATGATGTTGTTGAAGTTGGCCGATTCCTTGATGCCCACCACCAGAAGCCAGGTGACCACGGCGATGATGACGATGGCGGGAAGATTAAAGAGCGCGTGGCCGATCACGGTCTTCCCGTCGGGGCCCAGGATGTCCGTACCCGTCGCTGCGGCGAGCGCGGGCGGGATATTGATGCCGACATCCTTCAGGAAGCTCACCACGTACCCCGACCACCCGATCGCCACCGTCACCGCCCCCAGCGCATACTCGAGCACCAGGTCCCAGCCGATGATCCAGGCGAAGAGCTCGCCGAGGGTGGCATAGCCGTAGGTGTAGGCGCTCCCGGCCATCGGGACGAGTGACGCGAACTCGGAGTAGCAGAGCGCTGCGAAGATCGACGCGACGCCGGCGATCGTAAACGACAGCACCACCGCGGGGCCGGCGTTCACCGCCGCCACCGTGCCGGTGAGCACGAAAATGCCGGTGCCGATGATCGCGCCGATACCCAGGGCGGTGAGATTCAACGCCCCCAGCGCGCGCTTCAACGAATGATCGGTCTCAGCTTCCGCCTGCAGGGCCGAGACGCTTTTCCGTCGGAACAGGTCCATAGTCCCTCAGTATGGGATGTGACTGACGATCGGACGGCGGAACGGCGGGCCGGGCGCCAGAATAGGACCGGGCGCCCGGGGTGTCAAGCAGGGATGCGCCGACTACAGGCTGTAGTTTGGTGCTTCGCGCGTGATGACGACGTCGTGCGGGTGCGATTCGCGCAGTCCCGCGGACGTAATGGTCAGAAACTCGGTCTCGGTCTTGAGCGCCTCGATGTCGCAGACACCACAGTACCCCATGCCGCTCCGAAGTCCCCCCACCATCTGGAAGATCACGTCGGCCACGGGACCCTTGTACGGCACCCGGCCTTCGATGCCCTCAGGAACCAGCTTGGTCGGGGAGACCTCGCCCTCCTGGAAGTAGCGGTCGGCGGATCCTTCTTCCATGGCCGAAAGCGAGCCCATGCCGCGGATAACCTTGAAACGGCGGCCTTCGAGCAGGAACGACTCACCGGGACTCTCTTCAGTACCCGCCAGCATCGAGCCCATCATGACGGACGACGCGCCGGCCGCGAGGGCCTTCACGATGTCGCCTGAATACTTCACGCCGCCATCCGCAATCACCGGAATGTCCCCTGCACCGGACAGCGCATCGAGAATCGCGGTGATCTGCGGAACGCCCACGCCCGTGACGACGCGCGTCGTGCAGATCGACCCGGGGCCGACGCCGACCTTCACCGCATCCACGCCCCGCTCGACGAGTGCCTTCGCACCCGCGGCACTCGCGACGTTCCCCGCGACGAGCTGCGCATCGGGGAACGAGTCCCGCAACAGCTTCACCGTGTCGAGCACACCCTGCGAGTGGCCGTGCGCCGAATCGATCACGATCACATCGCACCCGGCATCGAGGAGGGCCTTGGCGCGCTCCTTCGCCTCCGGGGTCCCACCGACCGCCGCGGCCACCCGAAGCCGGCCATGCTGGTCCTTGTTGGCGTCGGGATGCTCTTTGCGCTTGAAGATGTCCTTGATGGTGATCAGACCCTTCAGGACGCCGTCCTTGTCCACTACCGGCAGCTTCTCGATGCGGTGCTGGCCGAGGAGCCGCTCCGCCTCGTCGAGCGTCGTGCCCACCGGCGCGGTGACCAGGTTGTCTTTGGTCATTGCGTCCCGCAGGGGACGGTCGAGCTGGCGTTCGAACTGGAGATCACGGTTGGTGATGATGCCGACCAGCTTGCCCGCCGAATCCACGATCGGCACCCCCGAAATCCGGAAGCGCTCCATCATTTTGAGGGCTTCACGGAGGGGACGGTCGGGTCCCAGGGTGATGGGGTTGAGAATCATCCCCGACTCCGACCGCTTCACCCGGTCCACCTCGGCCGCCTGCCGGCCGATCGGCATGTTCTTGTGGATCACCCCGATCCCGCCGGCGCGCGCCATCGCGATGGCCATGGCCGATTCGGTCACGGTGTCCATGGCGGCGGCGACGAGCGGAATGTTGAGGGGGATCGAGCGGGTAAAGCGGGTTTTTGTATCGACGTTCCGCGGATGCACCGTGGAGTGCCGCGGCGCGAGGAGAACGTCGTCGAATGTGAGAGCGGTGGTCGGTCGGAAGGTTCCCATCTTGGAAGTTACTTCGATGCGCCCCCATCCTCAACGGGTGGCTCTTTCTCGTCCTTTTTCTCGATTTCCTTCCGGTCCGGATTCTTCCGGACCTCGTTGACGGCCGCGCGTCCAGCCGCCGCGAGCCCGTCCAGGAACCGGCCTGCCTTGCCGACGGCGTCCATGGTGCCCTTGATCACCGTAATCGGCACGCGCCCAGCACGCATTGTGTCTTCGAGCGTCTCCGCCACCTTCTGGAATGCCGGCGCGCCGGCGGGGCGGTCGGCGTACTTCGACTCGAGGAACTCGATGTAGTCGAGCACCTGATACGCCTTCTCTTCCGGCAGGGACTCGAGCTTGCGGAGCAGCCGCTCCTTCAGGATGTCGTTCATCGCACCGCCTCGAACGAGACCAGGTCCACGATCGGATTTCCGATGAAATGACTCTTCCCTACCCGCACGGTCGCCGTGATCTCGAGATCAGTGAGCGGCGTGAGGGCGGCCACCGAGGCCTTCTTGCTCTCGGGCACGATCACGTACACGAACCCGCGCTCCGGCGCCGGGCCGCGGGTCAGGAGATACGTCGCGCCGTCGGGGATGTCGGGACGCAGGTCGTCGGCGGTTTCGCTGGCGACGAACTGGAGCCGCCACCGCACCACCTGTCCCAGGTACCTGGCCGGATCGGCGCGCAGCTCGGCGGCACTGACTCCTTCGAGCACACCCGTCGGCGCCGAGGCGAGCTCATTGGTCTTGACCCATGCGTCGAGCTGCACCCGGGTCCACTCACCGGAGTGTGCCAGCACTTTCAAGGGCGTCGGCGCGCCGATCGTGCCCGTGACCGCGCCCCCGGGTGCGCCGTAAAGATCGGCGCGTTGCAGGGGGACGGCCGTTGAAGACGCCGACGTATCCAGTGGAGCCGGTGGAGGGGTCGGTGGGAGGGGCTTCGACCCGCTGTCAGAACCGGCCGTCGCGGCGGCGCTGACCGTACTCGTCACTTGTCCGACCGACGTCATGAGCGCGGTTGAAACCCATCCAGTGCGGCGCACATGAATCCAGGCGCGACCTGAATCGATTCGCTGCAGGGCGAACCCATGGGGGAGCTGCGCCACCACCTGGCCCTTCGCGCGCTCCCGGAGGTTTTCGCCGAGGGGAGCGGTCACCACGAGATTGTTCTCGCCCTGTGACCCGGGGCCGACAGACTTGCCCCAGATCCATCCTTCGATCGTCACCGGCAACCAGGTACCCTTGGCGGCGCCGGCATCCACGAGCGTGCCCTTCGCCAGCTGCGCGAGGCGCTTCCCACCCGCCGAGTCGCGGATCCACGCGCCGGCGGTATTGACCTGGTATCGCGACTGGGCACAGAGGGGGGCGGCGAGGGCCAGGGCAACTGGTAGGGCCTTAAGGGCGCGACTAGATTGCATTTCCCTGAATATGGCGACATCAAACACCGGCCGCACCCCGGTCGTCCTGATCGTGCTCGACGGCTGGGGCTTTCGCCCCGGCCGGGACGGCAACGCCATCGAGCTCGCCGATACCCCCGTCTGGCATCAGTTGTGGGAACGCTCGCCGCGCACGCTGCTCGACGCGTCGGGCCTCGCCGTCGGGCTCCCCGAAGGACAAATGGGCAACAGCGAAGTCGGTCACCTGAACCTCGGCGCCGGCCGCGTGGTCCCGCAGGACATCGTCCGGATCTCCCAGAGCATCGCCTCAGGCGAATTCTTCAAGCTCCCCGAGCTCGTCACGCTCTGCGAGACCGTAAGAAAGCGGGGCGGCACCCTCCACGTCATGGGCCTCCTCGGCACCGGTGGCGTGCACGCGCTGGACACGCACCTCCTCGCCGGAGTAGAGCTCGGCCACCGTGCCGGTCTGCCGGTCGCGGTGCATGCCTGGACCGATGGCCGCGACACGGGCCCGCAGTCGGCCCTCGCGTTCATGGAGAAGCTGGTCGAGGACTTGAAGCCGTACCGCGGGCGAGCGGTCGTGTCGGATCTGGTCGGCCGCTACTACGCCATGGATCGTGACAAGCGCTGGGACCGGATCAAGCTCGCGTACGACGCGATGGTCAAGGGCACCGGCGCCGCGGCGAGCGATCCCCTAGCCGCGATCAAGGCGGCGTACGCCGCAGGCGAAACCGACGAGTTCATCAAACCCCGCGTGATCACCGGCGCGCCCCGGATCAAGTCGGGAGACGGGATCTTCTGCTTCAATTTCCGCGCGGATCGCATGCGGCAGATCTGTCGCGCGCTGGCGATTCCCGGATTCGACGGCTTCGCTGTCGGGGACCGGCCCACCGTGGATCTCGTCACGATGACGCAGTACGACGAGACCTTCCCCTTCCCCATGGCGTACGGGCCGATGGTGCTGCGAAACATCGTCGCCCAGGTACTGGCCGATCACGGCAAGACGATGTTCCGCACCGCGGAAACCGAGAAGTACGCGCACGTGACGTACTTCTTCAACGGCGGCGTGGAGACCCCTTTCAAGAATGAAGAACGGTTGCTGGTGCCCTCCCAGAAGGTCGCGACCTACGACCTGGCACCCGAGATGAGCGCCCCCGGCGTGACCGACGTCCTCTGTGCCGCCATCAAGAAGGGCCACCACGACTTCATTCTCTGCAACTACGCAAACGGGGACATGGTGGGGCATACCGGGGTACTACCGGCGGGCCTGAAAGCGGTCGAGACGGTCGACCGCTGCCTGGCCCGCGTGCTCGCCACCGCCGAGTCGGCCGGCGCCACGCTGCTGATCACCGCTGACCATGGCAATTGTGAGATGATGATCGACCCGGGTACCGGTGGGCCGCATACCGCCCACACGACCAACCCCGTGCCCCTCGTCATCGTGGGGGACGGAGAGCTCCGGGGAGAGCTCCGCCCCGGCGGGTCACTGCGCGATGTCGGCCCAACGATTCTCAACCTGCTCGGCGTCGAACGCCCCGCGGACATGACCGGCAAAGACTTGAGGGAGAGATGAAGGAAGAAAAACAGACGGTTAGACGGTTGGACGGGCAGTTGTGGCGGGCGGCGATGATGGCGCTGATTTCCCTCACCGTCTACCCCTCCACCCGTCTGGCTTCTCAAGTCGGTTACGATCCCGCGCACTCGCCGTATCGCGACGCGCCCACGGGGTCCGGACCCGTCTTTTACGCCGGCTACTTCGGCGGCAGCCGGGGACGCATCCCGGTAGGGATCTCCGACGGGAACACCTGGGGCGTCCGCTACAACTTTGCGTTCGGGAGTGCCTCAATCGATCTCGGCGCGGCGTACGGCCAGACCACGCGGCGGATCGTGGATCCTTTCGTGGCGATCAAGAACAACACGTCGGGGCTCATCGACGACGACGTCGTGCTCTTCGACGCGACCCTGCAGATGGCGATTACGGGCCCCAAGACCTGGCACGGCTTCGCCCCCTACCTCGGCGCCTCCCTCGGCATCGCCAGCGGGAGCGAGTTGGCCGCCGACACGTCCGGTTACAAGTTCGGGACCAAGTTCACGTTCGCACCCGTGGCCGGGGCCAAGTACTACATCGGACGCCGCGTCAGCCTTTCGGCAGACTTCCGCGCCGTGTTCTGGCGCCTGGGCTACCCGTCGCAATTCAAGGTGCCGGACAAAGCCGACAACACACCGATCCTCGGGATCGACGCAGCCGACAACAACTGGACCGTGCACCCATGGATCAGTCTCGGCCTGGGGTGGAACTTCTGAGCGCGGACCGGGGAGCAACGCCGACGGTCCGGCTCACCCGGATCGTCGAGTTCCACGCCGGCCACGAGATCCGCCGCGCCGACTGGACCCCCGAGCAGAACGCCGAGCATTTCGGCCGCGCCTCCCAGCTGCACTCCCACACTTACCAGTGCCACGTGACCGTTTCCGGCGCCTTGCACCCGACCCAGGGGGGCGTGGTGCGCCTGGCCGAGCTCGACGCTCTGCTCAAGCGGGAGGTCACCGACCGGTTCCAGGGGAAGACCATCCACGAAGGAGCCCGCGAATTCGGTCCCGGCGGCTGGCTCTCGACCGGAGAGGCCTTGTCGGTGTATCTGTGGGGGCGGATTTCGGGGGCCCTGCCCACCGGGGTCCGGCTGCACGCGGTGCGGGTGCAGGAAGGTCCCCAGCTCTATTCCGAATATTTCGGGGAGTCGGCGGGCGGTTGACGGAAGCCGAGTTGGCGCGCCTCGTCCGGGAAGCGAAGACCATCGCGGTGGTCGGATTGTCGCCGAAAACGGTCCGGCCCAGCAACGAAGTCGCGGCCTACATGCAGGACGCGGGATACCGGATCATCCCGGTGAACCCCGGCCACGAGCAGATCCTGGGCGGGCGCAGCTACCGGACACTCGCGGAGGCGGCCCGGGATCACGCGATCGACATCGTGGACGTGTTCCGGCGGAGCGCACTGGCGGGCGGCGTGGTGGATGAAGCCATCGCGATTCGCCCGAAGCTGATCTGGTTGCAGGTGGGCGTGGTGGACGAGCGCGCCAAAGCACGCGCCGACGCCGCGGGGATTCCGATGGTGATGGACCGCTGTCTCGCCGTGTACCATCAACAGCTCGAGGCTCGATGAACCGTCTAGCGTCCGTCCTGTTCGCGCTCGCCCTCGTGTCCGCACCCGCCGCCGTGCAGGCTCAGGAGAACTCGGGGCAGACCAACCTGGTGCTCTCCATCTTCGGCGGCATCAGCGCCGGGCACTCCCTCTGGAGCATCGCCCGGCAGCCCCTCTGCGTGCTCCAGGGCAGCGGCGGGAACTACAGTGGGTGCGAGCAATTCGTATCGGGGCCCGACTCGGGCAACCTTTCCGACACACTCTCCTTCGCCCGCGACGTGTCGTCGAGCCTCATGCTCGGTGCAACGGTCAGCCTGTTTCCGAATTCCCACATCGGATTCCAGGGCGAGATCTACTATCTGGGGCTTTCGTTCGACGACCGCTGCGCGAACGCCGGCGCTCCCTATCAGAGCGATCCCGAGAACAAGAACGAGCAGCTCTGCAACTCGTTCAGCGCCACCGGGGCGTCGGCATCCGCCGTCTCCTTCATCGGGGGCGTCGTGCTGCGGGCTTCTCCCCATCATGCCATCAGCCCCTACCTCCGCGCCGGCGTGGGCCTGACGTCGTACAGCGGCGGGACCCTGTCGGTGACGGGGCAGTTCGCCGTCACCGATCCCGCGACGGGGCAGCTGGTGCTCGTGAACCGGGCGGTGGTCGTGGACACGACGCCCAAGACCACGTCGTGGACACTGCAATTCGGCGCCGGGATCACGGCGCGCATGAGCCCGGGATACCAGTTCCGCATGGAGCTCCGCGACGCGGTGGTCCCACTCGAACGGTTGATCGGACCGGCCAATGACTTCGGCCAGGCCCCGCACGAAACGAAGATCTATCACCACCTCGGCCTGATCGTCGGACTCGATGTCGTGCTCGAGCACCGCCGGTCGCACCGCTACTGATCGACTCGGCCGTCCCGGCCGTCCCGGCCGTCCGGGGGGCCATTCTGGCCGGGGGGCAGGCCTCGCGACTCGGTGGCCGCCCCAAGGGCCTGATCGAAATCGGCGGGCAGCGAATGCTCGACCGCATCGCCGATCTCCTCACCGAAGTCACCGGCGCACCTCCCTACCTGATCGCCAATGCCACCGACGCCGGCTCGTGGTGCCCTGGCCTCGGCGTGTTCCCGGATCGGATCGCCGGAGCCGGCGCTCTGGGCGGGATCCACGCCGCTCTGACGAGCGCCGGATCGACAACCGTGCTGTGTGTGGCGTGGGACATGCCCTTCCTCACCGCACCGCTTCTCCGCGCGCTCGTCGAGGGATCGAGGGACTTCGAGGCGTACCTTCCGGAAAGCGAGGGCCCGCAGGGGATGGAGCCGACATGTGCTGTGTATCAGCGCTCCTGCGCGCCCGCCATCGAACGGTGCATTGCCCGAGGGGATGTTCGCGCCATCGCCTTCCACGATGACGTGCGTGTCGGTACACTACCGCTCGCGCGGGTGCGGAGCTTCGGGCGTCCGGCGCGCCTCTTTTTCAACGTCAACACTCCCGAGGACGTGGAGCGAGCAGAACGCCCGTGGCCGCCACCCGGATAGTCTCGATCATCGGACGCCAGAACGCCGGCAAGACCACCCTCCTCGTGGCGCTGGCCAACGAGCTCAGGCGCCGGCAGTTCCGCGTGATGACCATCAAGCACGCCACCCACCAGATGCAGCTCGACACCGAAGGCAAGGACACCTGGCGCCATTTCCAGGAGGGGCGCGCCGAGCGGGTGCTGCTCGAGGCTCCAGGGGAACGGGTGCTGTTCGAGCGCACGATCGAAACGGGAGACCCCGTCGCACTGGCCGAGCAGTATCTGGGCGGGGCCGACATCGTGTTGTGCGAGGGGTTCACGAGCGCACCAATCCCCAAGATCGAAGTCTCGCGGCGGGTCGCGGGGCCGCCTATCTGGAATGGAAGTTCCGAGGACGCCCGTCACTGGATCGCGATATTGACGGATGATGCGACGTTCAAAGCCGATCTCCCGGTCTTCCGGTTCAGCGACACGTCGTGGCTCGTGACGCTGGGCAACATCGCGTGGGACCGGGCCAAGATTCTCGCCCCGTGACGACGGACCGCCCTGCCCTCGCCGCGGAAGAAGCGGCGCGACTGATCCTGTCGCAGATGCAGCCGCGCGCGCCGGTCCATCGGGCCCTTGCCGACTGCCGCGGACTCGCACTCGCTGAAGACGTGCTCGCTCCCATCGACGTGCCCCCCTGGGACAACTCGGCGATGGATGGGTACGCAGCACGCGGTGAGGATCTGCGAGCGGGCGCGACATTGCGTGTCATCGAGGAGGTCCCGGCCGGCCGGTTTCCGCAGAAGAAGGTCGGGTCCGGCGAGGCCACGAGGCTCTTCACCGGCGCGCCCATCCCCGATGGTGCCGACACCGTGATTCGGCAGGAGGACACGACGGCGCGGGCCGGGACCGTCGAGATCGTCGTGCCACCGGCTTCCGGAAGGAACATCAGAAAGCGCGGAGAGGATCTGACCAAGGGATCCACCGCCGTCGCCAAGGGGCTGGAGCTCACGCCCGCGCGGC
>Ga0126371_10000138_pt1 | contig 54594 bp, 53 predicted proteins | sample PanSoiMetaPlot_4_FD_110145 | JGI IMG/M metagenome (GOLD analysis project Ga0126371, IMG submission 110145) | Tropical forest soil microbial communities from Panama - MetaG Plot_4 | ecosystem: Environmental > Terrestrial > Soil > Tropical forest > Bulk soil | place: Panama | collected 2016-02-17
ATCCACGGTACGACGCGCCCGGCCGGCATGATGAACGGCTGGTCGGCCGCGCCCGCTTGGAGCTGCCGCAGCCGCCACGCGCCCAGACAGCATGCGAGGTACACCAGCAGGATCGCCACGTCCGCCACGATTGCGAGTTTGACGTACGTGCCAGTGATGGCAATGGCGCACACGATCACGCCTTGGATTGCGATCGCGACGTGTGGTGTGTGGTAGACTCGATGGACAGCTGCGATGGAACGCGGCAGGTAGCCGTCCACCGCGAGGGCGAAGAGCGTCCGCGGAGTGGAGAGCATCGTGGCGGTCATGAAGCCGAAGGTCGAGACGATCATCGCGATCAGGATCAGCGTCGAGCCGGTCCGTCCGGCGACTTGCACGGCCGCCACTGCGAGCGGGGCCGTGGCCGTCGCGGGGGCGGCGAGGGCGCTGCCGAGGATGCCCTGGGCAACGAGCTGAACGGCGATGTACAGCACCCCCACGCCCGTCACGGCGAGAGCGATCGCCCGCGGCACGGCGCGGGCCGCATCGCGGACTTCGCCGCTCACTTGCAGCGCAGATTCCATCCCGAAGAACGCGAACATCAGGAGCAGCCCGGATTCTCCCAGGCGAGAGAGCGAGGGGAATGATCCCAACGTGAGATTCTCGGCCCGGACGTGCGACAGGCCGAGCGCCACGAACGCGAGGAGCGGGACGAGTTTCGCGACCGTCGCGATGCCGCTCACGTGCGAACCCAGCGCGGCACCGCGGATGTTGACGAGGGCAAGGCTGGCCATCACCACAATGAGGAGCAGCGCGCGCGGCCCCTGGCTGCTGAGGCCCGGCAGCAACCCGCCGACTGCGTCGGCGAGCACGGTGGCGACGGCGGCCATCGCGAGCGTGATGCCGAGCCAGAGCAGGACGCCGCAGAGATATCCCGCATAGGGGCCGAGCGCCGTTCCGACGTACGCGTATGGACCGCCGCTCTGTGGAACGCGGCTGCCGGCTTCTGCGATGCAGAGGGCGACGAGTGCTGTCGCCACGGCGCACACGAGGTAGGCAAGGGGAGCCGCGGCACCGAGGCTGCCCGCCATGTGCGCAGGGAGCACGAAGATCGCCGCGCCGACGGTGATATTGAAAATGGCTGCGGCGAGCCCGCGCACGCCGATCACGCGCCGCAGGGCTGGGCCGGGGGCGGTAACGTCAGGGACCAATGAGCTCGAAGAACTTGGTAAGGTCGACGTTGCCGCCGGAGACGATGGCCACGACCGGGCCCGGACCGCCTTTTCCGGTGAGCGCGGCCGCCAGGCCGAGCGCACCAGCTCCCTCGGCGATGACGCGCGCCTTGTCCGCCATGAGCCGCATGGCGCGTTTTACCTCGTCCAGGCTCACCACGATTGAGCCGTCCACCACCGGCTGCATCCGCTGCCACATCCGGGGGAAGACGCTTTTCCCGCCCGCGCCGTCGACGAACGTGGCTTCCCAGTCCTGAAACACCTGTGGGGAGCCCTTGGCGAAGGAGAGCGCCGCGGGCGCGGCGGTCTCCGGCTCGGCGCCCCACACGCGAATCTCCGGCCGCAACGCCTTTACGGCACTGGCCACGCCGGTGATGAGGCCGCCACCGCCGATCGCGCCAATGACGGCGACGGTGTCCGGCGCATCCTCGAGAATCTCGAGGCCAATCGTTGCATGACCGGCGATGAAGTTCTGATCGTCGAAGGGATGGATGAATGTTCCGGAGACGCTCGTATACGACCGGTCCTCCAGCGCCTGCCAGGCGACCGCATATGGCACCAGCACGAGGTGTGCGCCCAACGCGCGCATGCGTTCGAGTTTCGCGGCGGGTGCCGTTTCAATCGCCACGACGGTGCATGGGACCCCCGCGGCCCGCGCGGCGTACGCGACACCCTGACCCGCATTGCCGGCGCTGATCGTCCAGACCCCGCGCTGCCGCTCGGCCTCGGACAACAGCGCCACCGCGTTGGCGGCGCCACGCAGCTTGTAGGCGTTGATCGGTTGCAGGTTTTCGAGCTTGAGCCGCACGTCCGGCAATCCCCGCCCCAGCTCGAGACGAACCAAGGGCGTGCGGACGACGGTGCCGGCGATGCGCGCCCGGGCCTCCTGGATCTCGCTCAAGGTGATGGGGCGAATCGGCTCGAGCGAGGCTGTCATCGCTGGAGAACCAGTGCCGCTGCCGCCACGTCTTCGACCGCCACACCCACCGACTTGAACAGCGTGATCTCCGATGGCGTACACCGGCCGCGATCAGCCCCTGCCACCACGGCTCCGATCTCGGTCACCGGGCTCATCGCGGCGATGACGTCGCCCGATTCGCGCAGCGCCGCTTCGCGCGAGTCCACGAAGACCCGGGCCGCGGTGACGAGATCGTCGTCCAGCTCGCGCCAGTCATGGCGGATGGCGCCAACCGCATTGACGTGGACGCCTGGTGACAACCACTTCCCCTGCAGGACAGGTCTGGTGGCGGTCGTGGCGACCACCACCACTTCCGCATCGCGTACCGCCTCTGCGACCGTCGCCACGGCCTTGACGCCATGCCGCTCGGCAAAGGCTGGTGCGTTTCGAGGACTCCACACGCGTATTTCCTCGAAGGAACGCACGTGGCGCAGCGCGGCGAGGTGACTCCTCGCCTGCACGCCGGACCCGAGAATCGCGAGCACCGACGCCTCCGCCCGGGCGAGGAGCTGGGTCGCCACCGCCGACGCGGCGGCGGTCCGCATCTCGGTGATGAGCCGGCCGTCCACCACGGCGAGCGGAACTCCCGTCTCGGCGTTGAAGAGGACGATGACGGCGTGATGCGTGTGGATGCCGACGTTCTGAGGATAGAACGTGACGAGCTTGGCGCCCAGGGCACCAGCGTACGCCGGCATGACCGCGAAAAAGCCGCCGTGCGGAGCAACGGGAAGCACGACGCGCACCGGCTGCACCACTTGACCGGACGACAACGCCGCGAGCGCCTGCGCAATGGTGGGAATGAGATCCTGGTAGTGCAGCCGTTGCTGGACGGTCGACTCGTCGAGGACGGGGATCTCCATGACATTGGAAGTACGTCCTCACGGACGTATTCACAAGCAGTGATTTAGCCTCGGCGCCCCAACGGCGAAGGAAGCTCCACGCGAAGGCTGGGCAGGTCACCACGCGCGAGGAAGCCGCTCGTACGCGACGTCGGCGGGTCTTCGGCTGAGTTCGGCACGTGCGGCGCCTCGCTCCCCTTATCGCGTCGAGTCCGACTTCCATCTATGCAGATCGGGAACCACCAACACTGCCTGTGGTAGTAATGTGCACTTCGCGGATCCGTGTGAAGCCGTCCCCTGCATGAGGTGCCCATGAATCGCGCGTTGCCTTCGGTCATCCTCGGTGTTCTCGCCGCCGTCGCCTGCAGCTCATCCACGTCCCCGATCTCGAACATCGGAGGACACTGGGCCGGCCTTTCCCAAGTTGATACCGCGGGATCCCCCTCCATGATTTGGCAGCTGGGCCTGATGCAGACAGGCTCGGCCATCACGGGGAGCCTGTTGTGCGGCGCATCGTCGGACCCGTACAGCGTCACCGGGCAAGTGTCGACCCAGGTGATGAATGACAGTGTGACGCTCTATTTCATCGGGGCCGGCAACGATACCGCCCGGTTGACGGGGTCCGTCCGCGACTCGAGCGTCGGTCTGGTGGCGTCCGGGCATTTCGAAGACGATGCCGTTGGGCAGTGCCTCTCCGGATCGGGCCACTGGACGGCTCGAAGGTTCTAGTCGGCCCACGCCGGCTCCAGCCGAGGGCAATCCGGCCCCGCGCAAAGAGGCGCTTGCACTCGCGTTCAATCGTGAGGATTAACCCTTCCGTGCGGATTAACTCTTCATCGGACATCATGCCCGGCCCTAGGGGGAAGTCCTAGAGTGTGGGGATCATGAGGTCATTTGCCTGTGATCTAGCCATGTAGCGTGGACGATACGGAAAAGATCAGGAGGGCGTGTCCAGGAATCGCTGCGCGTCCTCGCGAGTCGTGATTACCAGCTTCCATCGGTCCCGCATGACGGCCTGTGCGAACGCGAGCGCCGTCGCGCCATCGGGTCCTTTGCCGGGAGACTTGGTTCGCAAGGACAGCCGCGTAACTTCGTCCAACGCGACTTGATGCTCCTTCACCGCGTGCCGGAGAGCGCCCGCAAGGCGACGTGCCGCAGCGCCGTGAACGCTCTTCCCACGTTGGTAGAGCAGGTCCGCTTCGTGTTCCAAGGTTTGAATCAGCGCCTCGTCCGACATCGATCAGCCCTGCCCTAAGGAAATCCCCTAGAGAATAATGTATTGCTGGGAAACCGCTTGCACCATTCCCTCGGGCTTAGTAGGGGAGAGCTCTATCGCGCCTTTGTAAGACACGGTTGCCGTGGGCACGGGTGGCAACGACGGACGCCCACCGTTCCTGCCGCGCAGCTTCGGCGAACCAAAGCGCGATGGAGTCTTCAGTGGTGGCGGCTGTACAGTTCGCGCGCTTGGTGCAGCGCGCGACTTCGTTGACCGCGTCCTGATATTCCTTGAGTTCACACCGGAGGGTTCCTGCCACGCGATTGGCGTTGACGGCGCCAAGCGAGTCTCCGCTCTTCGACAGGCGATCACCTTCGTGTTCCAGCGCGCGAATCAGATCATTATCAACCATTGCTGCGCCCGTTCCTGGCTGGCTAGGGCATTCACCTAGAGCATATCCCTTGGTACCATGGGTCGCAAGAACCGCGTCTCGTACAGGTCGCGGAAAAAGGAGCGCCGGGCTTCCGTGCCCGGCGCTCGTGCTGTTTCGCCAACGCAGCGACTACTTCGTCGCGGCCGGAACCGGAGGATGGGAGTTAGCAGCGATAAACGAGGCGATGTCGCTCTTCAGCTGGCGGGCCGACGCCTGGTTGAGATAGGCCATGTGACCGCTCTCGTAGTAGGTGAACTTCACCCGATCCTTGTACGTCTGATCGTAGCCCAGATGATTGAAGGTGTACTCGGCGTTCGCAAATGGCGTCGCCATATCGTAATAGCCCGCTCCCACCAGGACGTGCAGGTAGGGATCCTTCGCCATCGCCAACCGTAGCGCGTCCGACTCACTGGGGAAGCCACTGCCGAATCCCGGTGTGGCCCCGGTGTAGTCCCACTGGCCGGCGTGGCCACCCATGTAGTACTGCAAATCGCTCTGGTAATTCAGGTCGTTATGCAAGTACCGCATGAACGCCGACATGAAGGCGCCGGAGGGCGCGACATCCGACGGGTCATAGTCCTGACGCTGATTGGCGGGCGTGCCGCTGATGCCGATCATCCGGCTGTCGTACCGCCCCACCATCTCACGCTGATCCCGCAGCAGCTCGGTGCGGAAGCTGCCCGCATCGATTCGCAGATTGTTATTGAGCGCGAATGCCGGCGAGACCCCCGTGAACCGCGCCAGCTTCTGTCCCGCCGCCGTTCGCTCGGCATCCGTCAGGGTGTTGCCTTTGGCGAGCGTCGCGGTGTAATCCCCGAACGCGTAGTCGCGCGCCTGCTGGACCACCTGCGCCAGCGATTGCTGCTGGAGATCGGGCGGCAGCTTCTTGTGATACCAGGCTGTGGCGGTGTACGTCGGCAGGAAGGCCGCGTACGCGACGTCATTCGGCCCGACCTGGGACAAGTACTGGAAATCAAGCACGGTGCCGAGCAGCATGATGCCGTTCAGCTCGATCCCCTCGCTCTGCTGCAGCTCGCTGGCGAGTCCCGCCGAGCGGAAGGTGCCGTAGCTCTCGCCGTAGAGAAACTTGGGGGACTGCCACCGGTTGTACTTGTCGAGGTAGTCGCGGATGAATTCGCCGAACATCTTGATGTCGTTGACCGCGCCCGTGTACTCGGTCGCTTTGACCCCGGGGCCGGGGCGCGAATACCCTGTCATCATCGCATCGACTTGCACGAGATCGGTGACGTCGAGCGGCGAGTTCGGGTTGTCGACCAGGTCGTACGGGGGCGGGGGCTCCTGGCCGTTTGGCGCCATGTTGGGATGCTTGGGGCTCATGATGCCCATCGAGAGCCAGATGGACGCCGACCCGGGCCCGCCATTAAAGAAGAAGGTGACGGGGCGATTGGCGGGATCTTCCTGGTCCCGGGTGTAGGAGATGTAGAAGACCGTCGCCTTCGCCTTGCCGTCCGCATCGTGCAGCACCATCGTGCCGGCGCGCGACGTGTACGCGATCGCCTTGCCGTCGATCGTGATGGTGTGCTGGGTAGTCGAAACCTTCTCGACGGGCGCGACGCCCGGAGCCGTGTCGGCGGCCTCGCCGCGCTGGCCCCGGCCACCAGGACCGGGCTGTTGTGCGCTGAGGGTGACAGCGGAGAGAGCGGTGAGCAGAAGTACAGGGACGCGGATCACGGTGTGTCCTCCACGGTGGTTCGAGTGAAAGAAGCCGGGAGAACAATGCGGGTGCCACCCGGACCACGCAAACCAGTTACGTCAGGAGTGAGTCCAAGGTGAAACACACGGCCAACGCCCGGTTTGTGCTACGAGGTCCCGTAGCGCCTTCGCCATCCCCGGTGCGCGCATGCGCCGTGGCGGGACACTCGCAACTCAGGCAAGTCCGGGCATATAGGTTGCACCGCCTTGCGGCGTGACGACCGCTCTCCCCGAACGCAACCTCGATCTGCTCCGCGCCATCGCGGTCCTCTGCGTTCTGGCCGATCACGTCCTCACCGTATTCAATCTCGACCAATCCGGCGTCGTCACCCGTTGGGAAATCGGGCGCATGGGCGTGCTGCTGTTCTTCGTGCACACCTCGCTCGTCTTGATGAGCTCGCTCGAACGGGAAGGCCCCCGGCACGACTGGGTACGGGCGTTCTACATCCGACGGGGGCTCCGCATCTATCCGCTGGTCATCGCGACCGTGCTGCTGGTCGTGGCGCTCCGGATCCCACCCAGCGCCGAGCGGGTGGCGACCAACCTGGCGGTGACGCCGACCCTGTCAACGGTTGCGTCGAACCTGACCCTGACGGAGAATCTCGCGGGGAAGCCGGACGTCCTGTCCGTTCTTTGGAGCTTGCCCCTCGAGGTGCAGATGTATCTCATGCTCCCGCTCTGCTTCGTCATGGCCAGGCGCGGAGTGACCGCGGTGGTGGGCGGCTTCCTGCTCGCGGCCATGGTGGGGGTCGGCGCCGAGTATTCGGGGGTTCCGGGAGTGTGGCGTCTCAACATTCTCGAGTTCGTCCCTTGCTTCCTCGGCGGCATCCTGGCGTACGCGATCCTTCGCAAAGGCAAACGTCCGGCCGTGCGGTCCTGGGTTTGGCCGTTGCTCCTGATCGCATGTGTCCCGCTCTTCGTGCTCCTCCGGCCCGCACCCGACAAACCGGAGCGGGGCTGGCTCTTCTGCCTCGGCGTGGGATGTGCGATCCCGCTGGCGGCGAATCTTCCGAAGTCGATCGTCACCCGCGTCGCGCACACGGTCTGCACATACAGCTACAGCATCTACCTGCTGCATCTGGTGGCGTTGTGGGTGGCGTTCACGATTCTGAGACCCAGCCCTGCGGTGGTGCAGTGGGGGACCTGCGTTGCTCTCCTGTTCGCGCTGCCGGCGGTGTTCTATCGCGTCATCGAGCACCCCGGCATCCGGCTGGGGAAACGGCTGGTCGCTATTGCACCTCGATCTTCGACACGGGATGGATCTCGTTCCACTTCGCGTGATTCTGCTCCCGAATTAGCGTCCCGGTGATCGCGACGTGCGTGCCGACCGGCGGGATGGTCTGATGGTCGGCGAACGCCAGACATGCCGGCTTGGCGTCCGCCTGCGTCACCTTGTAGTGGCACACGATCTCGAAAACCAGATTCCCGTCCTCCGCTGACGTATTCCCGGCGTTGATCAACGCCGCATACTGCGAATCCACCTTGAGCCAGCCATGGGTGTCCCCATCGGCTTCGTGCCGCACACCATCGGGCTGATGATGGGACTGGTTGGCCGTCGCGTCGACGATCGTGCCTGTGATCGTCACGCAATCCTGGAGCACCAGGAGCCTCGAGGGATTGTAGACGTGCTTCCAGCGGCCGTCACCGCAGCCCACGACCGTGGCGGACCCGGGGATGCCGGGGCCAGGTCGGATGGCGACCGGCGCGGGCGCGCTGGACACCAACACGAACTTCGTCCAGACATACCCCGACTCCGCCTGCGTCGTGACCACGTGGTAGTAGCCTGAGTGCGGCGACGGGTCGATCAGGGTGAGAGGCGGCTCGCTCGGCTTCAGCAGCCGGATGGGCTTGTACTCGCTCGACGGGTCGGGCCGCAGATTGACGTTCTGCTTCACCGTCACCGTCTGTGTGGCGCCGGTTTGCGCCAGTACAATCAGGAACGCCGGAAGGAGCACGCGCATACTCCCGAAGGTAGGGGAATCTCCTTGACCCTGCGAATGGCCGGCTTCAGCTTCTCAAGATGAAGCTTCGCATCGCTCTCTGCTTGCTGTTCGTGGCGGGCTGCAGGAACTCGACTGAACCCGATCAGGTCCTGACCGGGAATTGGTCGGGGACCTTCTCCACGACGAGTCCTCCGGGGCCCAGCGAGGCGTGGACCGCCACGCTGACCCAATCGGGGAGCGCGCTTTCGGGATCGTTCGACTGCGCGTCGACTGAGCCGTACACGGTGACGGGGACCAACGTCCACAACGCCGTGAAACTCACCCTCATCGGCGGGTTCGGGGATACGGCCACCTTCAATGGCAGCGCTTCGAATAACGGGGGTGTCCTGGCGACTGGGACCTTCTTCGACAAGTCGGACGCGGTGTGTCTCTCGGGCTCAGGGATCTGGCAGGGGAGAATTCAATGAGTGAAGCGTCCGATCGTTTCAACACGTTGTTCAGAGAACGTCTGTTATCCGTGCCGCCCGACGAACGAAAATCGCTGCCGCCGGAGCGCCTGGTGCGCATGATCTTCGAAGCACAAGAGCAATCTGGTTGGCCGGGGATTCCAGCGGAGATGGAGTCGGCGGTGGTCGAGCAAATGAAAAAGATGGCGCCGGTGCAGAATCGGGTATTCGACCAGGTCAAGGGTGAATTTGCCGACCGGCCCAAAGATGCGGAGACGGGCCAGGCGTTTGCCAAGCGGTTGATGGAGCTCTTCATGCAGGCTATTTCTTCGGGACCCAAGCCTCCCGCTTGATATTCCGCGACGCCTCTTCGGCGTGTCCCTGGGCTTCCTTGAGTAGCCGCTCGTAGCTCGCCTTCCACTCTTTCGGCAGGTTCGCCCGGAAGTACGCCGCCGTCATCACGTCCCCCTTCCGCATCGACGTCCCACCATGCCCGGTCGCTTCCACGTCTCCGAGGAAGCAGGTCGAGCTCCCGGTGTCCATCGCGTTCACCACGCGACACTCGAAATGGGCGTAGCACTCGTCGAGGATGGGGACCCCAAGCCGGCCGGTGTGATGGGGCACGGTGGCGAGTTTGTCCACCGCCCGCCGGCTCTGGAAGCCCAGATGATGGATCAGGTCGTACTGATCGGTGCGGAGGAGATGGAGACAAAACCGGCCCGACTCGTCGATCAGCCCGTGGCTGTGGTTGAACTTGTGAATGAAGATGCCGATGCGGGGTATGGTGGGAACGATCGACGCGCGAATGGCGGAGTCGATGATCATGCCGTTTTTCTCGTCGCCCTGGGCCGACGTAATGGCCACCACCGGGGACGTCAGATTGCGGAGGAGTTGGTAAACCTGGTCGGGGGGGAGCATACTTCAATATATGAGTGGCCCGGTCGCCCTGAGCGAGCGATTCCTCGAACATGTGACGTCCCACCGGCTGTTTCCCAAGCCGGGAAGGGCGCTGGTCGCGGTGTCGGGAGGACCGGACTCCGTCGCTTTGCTGACTCTGCTTCGTGGCGGCGCCGAGCAACTCGGACTCACGCTCATCGTGGCGCACGTGAACCACGGAATTCTGGAAACGAGTGGCCAAGTCGCTCAGACGGTAAGTCGGTATGCCGAGGGCATGGGACTCCCGTTTGAACTGGGCGAGCTCCACCTCGGGCCTGATGCAACCGAGACCGAGGCGCGCGAGGCGCGATATGCGTGGCTGCGGGAAACCAAGAAGCGGCTGAAGGCCCAGTACATCGTCACCGCGCACCACGCCGATGATCAGGTCGAGACGATTCTGCTGCGCGTCCTGCGTGGCAGTGCGCCGACGGGGCTCGCCGGCATCGCGGCAAAGTCACGGGGGGGACTCATCCGTCCGCTGTTGCCGTTCACGAAGAAGGATCTTGCGATCGAAGGGGCCTTTGAGGATCCGGCGAATCGGGATCCGAAGCACCTGCGCTCCTGGGTCCGGGGGACTCTCCTTCCTCTTATTGAAGGGCGACTCGGTGAGCGGGTGCGGCACGATCTCCTGAGCCTGGGCCGTCACGCATCGCGGGACGCCAAGGCGTGGAACGCGCTTCCCGAACTCCTTCCGGAGCTTGATGTTCGCTACTCGCCGGCGTCCTTCAGCGTTGCCCGGCTTCCCCTCGCTGGGTATGATGCACCCGTAGCCGTGGCGCTCCTCCGCGCTGCCGCCCGCCGGGCCGGCATTCCACTCGGACCCAGGCATGCTCTCCGCCTCCACGAGCTGGCCAAACGTCAATCGGGACGACGTGTGGAATTGGGGAGTGGGTGGGTCGGAGAGGCGGTCTTCGATCGGCTGACGGTCGGCACTGCGCCCGACCATCCGCGGGAGACCATCCCCATGCAGGACGCGGGGCACGCGGTCTTCGGCGACTACCGCCTGGTGTGGCGCCTGGAGAAGGCGCCGGCGCGGATGGATCGCGCGGGATGGACCACCTGGGTGGCGGGGCTCGATGGTGGCATGGTGATCCGGGCGCCGCAAGCGGGGGACCGGTTGGCGCCCCTCGGTGGCGTCGGACGACGGGAAGTGCGGCGGCTGTTGATGGAAGCGCGGGTGCCGCGCGCCGCACGGGCAGGGTACCCGTTGCTGACGGTCGGTGAAACCATCGTCTGGGTCCCGGGCATCTGTCGCGGTGAGGCCCGGGTCCCGCAACCCGGAACTCCGGCGGTGCGGCTCGATGTTACCGAGTACGACCAGGCCTAAGCAGACGGGCGGCCGGGAGCTCGCGCGGATCGTCTTCGACCAGGAGACGATCGCGAAGCGGGTGGCCGAGCTGGGGCAGGAAATCACGGCGGCGTACCCGGACGGGGACCTGTTGGTGCTGGGGCTCCTCAAGGGGAGCTTCATCTTTCTGGGGGACCTGGTCCGGACGATCGACCGGCCGTTGCAGGTCGACTTTCTGGTGGCGGCCAGCTACGGGGCGGAGACCGTTTCCAGCGGGAGCGTGAAGCTCCTGTATGACCCTGAAACCCGGCTGGATGGAAGGCACATATTAGTAGTAGAGGATATCGTAGATACCGGGAGAACCCTGAACCGCCTGCTGTCCGTACTGGCGGCGCGGGGTCCGAAGAGCCTCGAGATCTGCGCGTTGCTGCATAAGCATGTGGCGGAGCACCTGGGGCGTGAGGTGAAGTTCGTGGGGTTCGATTGCCCGAAGGAGTTCATTGTGGGGTATGGATTGGATCATGCGGAGAATTTCCGGCACCTTCCTTATATAGCGAGCTTGCGGTAGATGGCGAATCGTTTGCCCCCGCGCGAGCGGGAATTCAGCTGGAGCCGGACCTTCCGGACCTTTTCGTTCTGGGCGCTGCTGCTCGTCGGAGCGGTGGCGTTGGTCCAGTTTGCGGCCAACAAGAAGCAGGACACCGCGGACATCAGCTTCTCGGATTTCGCGACCCAGCTCGACGCGCAGAACATCGCGGCCGTGGAGATCACCGATAAGCAGGAAGTGAAGGGTGATTTCCGCCACGTCATCAGCTACAAGGGGCACGACGTGGAGCACTTCACGTCGCTCCTCCCCTTCGACGCCACCAGTGACTGGATTGCGTCCCTGCGCGCGAAGAGCGTCGATGTGACCGCGAAGGAACCCAAGCAGTCCTTCGGCGTCATTCTCCTCAACCTGTGGCCCCTCCTCCTCTTCGCCGCCGTGATGATCTATCTCATCCGGCAGATGCAGCAGGGCGGAAACCGGGCCTTCGCGTTCGGGAAGTCCAAGGCCAAGCTGCTGGCCGGCGACACCCCGAAGGTCACCTTCGCGGATGTGGCGGGGTGCGACGAGGCGAAGCAGGAGCTGGAGGAGATCATCGACTTCCTGAAGGACCCCCAGCGCTTCCAGCGCCTCGGCGGACGTCTGCCCAAGGGCGCGTTGCTCGTGGGCCCGCCGGGAACGGGGAAGACCCTGCTCGCCAAGGCCGTGGCCGGCGAAGCGGGCCGCCCGTTCTTCTCCATGTCGGGCTCCGACTTCGTCGAGATGTTCGTCGGTGTCGGTGCGTCACGGGTCCGCGACCTCTTCGAGCAGGGCAAGGCGCACGCCCCCTGCATCATCTTCATCGACGAGATCGATGCCGTCGGCCGCCACCGCGGCGCCGGCCTGGGTGGCGGTCACGACGAGCGTGAGCAGACCCTGAACCAGCTGCTGGTCGAGATGGACGGCTTCGAGTCGAATGACGGCGTGATCCTGCTCGCCGCCACCAACCGGCCCGACATTCTCGATCCCGCGCTCCTCCGCCCCGGCCGCTTCGACCGCCAGATCGTGGTCGACATGCCGGACGTGAAGGGTCGCGAGCAGATTCTGCGCGTCCACACCCGCAAGATCCCGCTGCAACCCAATGTGGACCTGGAGCGGATCGCGCGCGGCACGCCGGGTCTCTCCGGTGCCGAGCTTTCGAACGTGGTGAACGAAGCCGCGTTGCTCGCGGCGCGCCGGAACAAGCAGCAGGTCGAGAACCTGGACCTCGAGGACGCGAAGGACAAAGTGATGCTCGGCCTCGAGCGGAAGTCCATGGTCGTGACCGACGAAGAGCGGAAGCTCACCGCGTATCACGAGGCGGGGCACGCGCTGGTCAGCCTCCATGTGCCCGCGACCGATCCGCTCCACAAGGTGACGATCGTGCCGCGCGGCCGCGCCCTGGGCGTGACGCACTGGCTCCCGGAAGAAGACCGGCACAACTACACGAAGGAATACATCCACTCGCGGCTCGCGACCGCATACGGCGGCCGGGTGGCGGAGGAGCTCGTCTTCGGCGCCGAGAAGGTCACGACGGGAGCGGCGCAGGACATCCAGCAGGCGACCGACCTGGCGCGCCGGATGGTCACGCACTTCGGCATGAGTGACGCGGTGGGCCCGATCGCCGTGGGCGACCGCGAATCCGAGATCTTCCTCGGTCGCGAAGTCATGCAGCGGCACGAGGTCTCCAACAAGACCGCGGAGCTCGTCGATCAGGAGCTCAAGCGGATTCTGTCGGACGCGTTCGACCAGGCCAAGAGCATTCTGACCGAGCATCGCGATCAGCTCGATCGTCTGGCGATGGCGCTGGTGGAACGCGAGACGCTGGGCCGCGATGAAGTCGATCTCGTGGTCGCGGGTCGGCCCCTGCCGCCGATGACCCGTCCACCGGCGCCGGGGAGCCCGTCTCCGGTGACGCCCGCCCGGCCCGCGTCGATCCCGGCCCGCGGCGTGCTCGGCTCTCCGCCTCCCGAGCCCGCCGGAGCGTGAAGGTCACCGCGCTCGCCGCGCACACGCCTCAGGCCGTGCGCGCGGCGCTCGCGGCCCGCGGTTGGGAAAGCCAGCCCGCCTGGTTCGCCGCCACCGGCATCCAGTCCCTCAACATTTTGATCGAAGGCATCGGTGACCTCGAGCGCGAAGCCCTGGTGCACTGGGCGGCGCGCTCCGGGGCGGATGTGCTGACCGGGGACGGATGGGCGCTCGTGTCGACGGCGGCGAGCCGCCTGGCGGTGCTCGCCCGCCCCGATCGCGTGCCCCCCGAGTTGGCGGCGCTTACTCCGGAAATCGCCCGCTACCTGATGACACACGCCGATCCCAAGCGGTCGTGGACGGTTGCGGGTGGCGAGGTCGCGCTCGATCAGCCGGTGGTGATGGGGATCGTCAACGTCACCCCCGACTCCTTTTCCGACGGGGGCTACCTCTCGACCAGGGACCAGGCCATCGCGCACGCCGAGAGGCTCGCCGCGGATGGCGCCACCATTCTGGATGTCGGAGGCGAGTCGACCCGTCCCGGCGCAGCGGTAGTACCGGTCACCGAGGAGATCGCCCGAGTGGTCCCCGTGATCGCGGGGATCGTGAAGCGCAACCTCGGCACCGTGTCCGTCGATACGCGCAAGGCTGAAGTCGCGCAGCGGGCAATCGAGGCGGGTGCGGCGATCGTCAATGACGTGTCGGGCCTCACGTTCGACCGGGAGCTCGCGGCGGTGACGGCGGACGAGGGGGCGGGGGTCGTGCTGATGCATATGCGCGGGACCCCCGACACCATGGACGCGCTCGCGAAGTACGGGCATGTGGCGTCGGAAGTGGCGGCGCAGCTTGGCGAGGCTGCCGGACGGGCGATCGCGGCGGGCATCGAGCCGGACCGCATCGCGGTGGACCCCGGGTTCGGGTTTGCCAAGGACGCCGATCAGAATCTCCGGCTGCTCGACGAACTGGCCACGATCGCCGGCGTCGGCTATCCTGTAGTCGTGGGGCCGTCGCGCAAACGTTTTCTGGGTGCGGTCACCGGACGGCCGGTGGAAGACCGCGACCGCGCCACCGCGGTCGCGTGTGTGATGGCCTGGGAACGGGGGGCCCGGATTTTCCGGGTGCATGATGCGGCCCTGACTGTGGAAGCCCTGAAACTCGCCGCCGCTGTGAGGCCCAGCTCGTGAATCTCGACGCCTACAGATTTCTGCTCCCCAAGTTGTGGCCCGACGCGTTCGAGATCCTCGTCGTCGCGTTCGTCATCTACCGCTTTCTGTTGTTCCTCGTGGGCACGCGGGCGATGCAGATCGTCGTGGGTCTCGTGATCGTCTCGCTTGTCTATGCCGGCGCGACCGTCGCACAACTCACGATGATCAGCGAAATCCTTCGCGTCGTGTTCGCCGTGGCACCCTTCGCCGCCGTCGTCGTCTTCCAGCCTGAGCTCCGCAACGCACTCGCGAAGCTCGGCCAGTCGCGCTTCATGCGCGCGTTCGCGCGGGGTGACCGGCAGTCGGTGGCGGAAGAAATCGCCGAAGCCATGGGACGCCTCTCACGCGCCGGCACCGGCGCGATCATCGCCGTCGAGGGAGACATCGGGCTCGAGGAGTTCATCTCTTCCGGCGTACCGATGGAAGCGAAGGTCTCGGCGGATCTGCTCACGACGATCTTCACGCCGTATTCACCGCTGCATGACGGCGCGGTGCTCATCCGGGGCGATCAGATCATCGGGGCAGGGTGTGTCCTGCCGCTCACGCAGTTCAAGGTCGCCGACAAATCCCTCGGCACCCGGCATCGGGCCGCACTCGGTCTGTCCGAAGAGAGCGACGCGACGGTGCTGGTCGTGTCCGAGGAAACGTCGACTATCTCCGTCGCCAGCCACGGGATCCTCCACCGGCCCTTGACGCCTGATCAGGTGCGCGATCTCCTGTCGGGTGCTTCGACCAGCCTCGAGGGGACGGAGCGGCTGTCGACCCGGATGACCGCCATACCCGAGTAGGTACTGAGCGGCTTGGCGCCTTAGCGACTTAGCGACTTGTTGTTTCCCCCCCGGCATCTCTGTATGTTCACCGGCTATGATTTTCGCCGGGCTTTCGGACCGCCTGAGCCGAATACGGGCCGAAATTTCCCGCCGGCAGCATCTGGGAGGCTGGACCCATCCGGTGACGGTGCTCGCCGTCACCAAGGGGTTCGGTCCCGAGGCGGTGAGGGCCGCGCTTGATGCAGGATTGAAAGACGTGGGCGAGAATCGGGTGCAGGAAGCGCTGGAGAAAATGGAGCATCCGGAGACGCAGGGTGCCGAGTGGTACCTGATCGGGCACCTGCAGCGCAACAAGGCGAAGCTCGTGCCGGGGAAGTTTGTCGAGGTACAGTCGGTGGACTCGGTCGACCTGGCGGAGGAACTGGACCGCCGGGCATCAGCACAGAAGACCCGGTTGCGCCTGCTGGTGCAGGTGAACGTCGCCGGGGAGTCGCAGAAGAGTGGATGCGCGCCGGCCGACGTACCCGGAGTGGTCGGGCGCGTGACGCAGCTCGAGCATGTGACGGTGGACGGATTGATGACGATGGCGCCGCTCACCGATGACGAAGCGATCCAACGGCGAAGCTTTCGGGGACTCCGGGAGATTCGCGATCGATTGAAGGAGGACGGCATATGGCTGCAGACCCTCTCAATGGGGATGTCCGGCGACTTCGGTACGGCAGTGGAAGAGGGAGCCACGGTGATCCGCTTGGGTACCGCCCTCTTCGGAACGAGGACGACGTGACGGACCCGCCGGGCGAGGCCCCCGAACAAGCCTTCGCGCTCACGCCGCTCGACATCCGGCGCCAGGAGTTCCGCCGCACGCTGCGCGGGTATGACCCGATCGGCGTCGAGGAATTCCGCATGCGCGTCGCGGATGAGCTCGAGAAAGTGATCCGGGACCGCTCCGTACTCGAGGAACGGGTCTCCGCCCTGACGGAGCAGCTCCGGGTGTTCCGCGAGCGCGAGAACGCGATGAACGAGGCGCTCGTCGCCGCCCAGCAGCTCCGCGCCGAGACACGCGACACGGCGGAGCGCGAAGCGCAGGTCATCAACCGCGAGGCCCAGGCCGAAGCGCGGACGATCACGGACGACGCCCGCAAGGCGGAGGCCGACATCCGCGAGCGCGTGGCCGAGGTGCAGCGGCAGTTCCAGGGATACCTGGCGGGGTTCCGGGCGCTCCTCGAGCGCCAGGCCGCCGAGCTCCGGGCCCTCGAACGGCAGGACGGGTGAGGGACTCGCTGCACCCGCACCGCACCTGATGCCGTACCCGCAGCTACCCACCGATCTCACCGCGGACGCGCTGGAGAAACAGCTCCTCGCGACGTGGAAGCACGAGCGCCTCTTTCCCCGCGTCCAGGAAAGCGCGCGCTACGGGCCGCCTTTCGTCTTCTATGAAGGTCCTCCGACCGCCAACGGCCGTCCCGGCATCCATCACGTCTTCGCCCGCACCATCAAGGATCTGATCTGCCGCTTCCAGTCGATGCAGGGGAAGAGTGTCACCCGCATCGCGGGGTGGGACACCCACGGTCTGCCGGTGGAGATCGAGGTCGAGAAGCAGCTCCAGATCTCGGGCAAGAAGCAGATCGAAGCGTATGGTGTCGAGGCCTTCAACAAGCTGTGTCGCGATTCGGTCTTCACGTACAAGACCGACTGGGAGTCGCTCTCGGACCGCGTCGGGTACTGGCTCGACTACGAGCACCCGTACGTCACGTACTCGAACGAGTACATCGAGACGGTCTGGTGGCTCCTGCGCCGCCTCTACGACAAGGCGCTGCTCTATCGCGGCTACAAGGTTCTGCCGTACTGCCCGCGCTGCGGCACCGCGCTTTCGTCCCACGAGCTGGCACAGGGCTACGAGAGCGTGCAGACGAACTCCGTCTTCGTGTCGTTCCCGCTCGAGAAGGAGCCCAACCGGCAGCTCGTCATCTGGACGACGACGCCCTGGACGCTCCTGGCGAATGTGGCCGTCGCGGTACACCCCGATCTCGAATACGGCGAATACGAGCTCGAGGGAGTCCGGTACATCGCGTCGACGGCCCTCGCGCCCACGATCCACATCGGTGGCAAGCCGCTCACGTCCGGCAACCAGGTCAAGGGCTACCTCGGCCGTGATCTGATCGGGCTCCGCTATACACGACCCCTCGAGGTGGTGCCGCTGCCGCAGGAAGGGCAGCGCGGCGTCGTGGTCGCCGGCGGATTCGTGTCGGCGGAAGAGGGCTCAGGGCTGGTGCACATGGCGCCCGCATTCGGCGCCGACGACTACGCGGTGTCGCAGCAGTATGGCCTCGCCTTCGTGAATCCGGTCGCGCCCGATGGGACCTTCGCGGGAACCCGGTGGCCGGAGATCGAAGGCAAGCTGGTCACCGACAAGGAAACGAACCGGCTGGTGATCGAGCGCTTGAAAAAGGATGGGCGCTGGCTCGACACCAAGCCCATCACGCACACCTATCCCTTCTGCTGGCGCTGCGACTCGGCGCTCATCTACTACGCCAAGAGCTCGTGGTTCATCCGGACCACCGCGTTCAAGGCGCGGATGATCGAGCTCAACGCCCAGGTGGACTGGCATCCGGCGGAGGTCGGGAGCGGACGCTTCGGCGGCTGGCTCGAGAACAACGTCGACTGGGCGCTCTCCCGCGACCGGTACTGGGGCACGCCCCTCAACGTCTGGGAGTGCGATCGCACGCCCGAGCACCGGGACGTCCTCGGCGGCTACGGTGACCTGGCGGCACGGTGGGGGAAGGACCTGCCCGGGCGTTTCGATCCCCATAAGCCGTACATCGACACCTACACGTGGACCTGTGCCACGTGCGGCGGTACCATGCGCCGGGTGCCGGAGGTGATCGACGCCTGGTTCGACTCGGGGTCGATGCCGTATGCCCAGTGGCACTATCCCTTCGAGCACGCGGCCGATTTCCAGGCGCACTTCCCGGCGGATTACATCTGCGAGGGCGTGGACCAAACGCGCGGGTGGTTCTACTCGCTGCTCGCGATCGCGGCGGGCACCTTTGATGCGCCGGCGTTCAAGAACGTCATCGTGAACGAGCTGGTGCTCGACGCGCAGGGCCAGAAGATGTCGAAGAGCCGGGGGAACGTCGTGAACCCCTGGTCGGCCATCGAACAGTATGGCGCCGACGCCATCCGGCTCTACCTGCTCGGGCAGAGTCAGGTGTGGCTGCCCAAGCGGTTCGACGCGAAACAGATCCCCGAGCTGGCGGGTGGCTTCCTCAATACGTTGCGCTCGACGTACGACTTCTTCGCGCGCTACGCGGAAGACTGGGTGCCGCCGGCGGAGGGCAAAGACGTAACGTACGAAGACCGGCCCCTGGTGGACCGGTGGCTGTTGGCGCGGCTCGACGAGGTGGTGGCCGCGGTGCGGCAGGCGTGGGGTGGCTACGATGTCACGGCCGGCGTTCGCGCGATCATGGATTTCGTGACGGAAGACCTCTCGCGCTGGTATGTCCGCCGGAATCGGCCCCGTTTCTGGGCACCCGACCGTGCGACCGATCCGCTCGCGCTCGAGGCGATTCATGAAGCCCTGACGGGCGCGGCCCGGCTGCTCGCGCCCGCGGCACCGTTCTTGTCCGACTGGATCCACCGGGCGCTCGCCGGAACTTCAGTCCACCTGGCGCCGTTCCCGGTGGATCGCGGCCGGCGCGATCAGGCCCTGATGGACGCCATGGCGGCGGTCAGGCGGCTGGCATCGCTGGCCCATGCCGGACGGCAGGAGAAGGGTCTGAACGTCCGCCAGCCCCTGGCGCGCCTGCAAGTGGCAGTGCCCGCCTCGGTCAAAGGCCCGGCCTTGGCAGACCTGTTAGATATCTTGGCCTCGGAAGTCAACGTAAAGAACGTCGAGGTCGTAGAATCGGATCACGACCTCGTGAGCCTGAAGGGGAAGGGCAACTTCCGGAGCCTCGGCAAGCGGTACGCGAAGGACACGCCGAAGGTGGTCGAGGCGATCGCGGGATTGGCAAACGAGCAGTTGCAGGCGCTGGAACGCGGCGAGACGGTACGGGTCGGCGAGTGGGACATTACGCCGGACGACGTGACCATCACCCGCGAAGTCACCAGTGACTGGGTGGTGCAGTCCGCCGGTCCGTTCGTGGTGGCACTGGATCCGCATCTCACGCCCGACCTGGAACAGGAAGGGTTGGCGCGCGAGGTGGTGAACCGGGTACAGCGACTCCGCAAGGATGCGGGGTATGAGTACACGACGCGGATCGAGCTGGGCATCGCGGGCGACACGACGGTGGTGGCGGCCTGCGAAGCGTACCAGGATTTCATCGCCGGTGAGACGCTGGCCCGGAAGACCATCTTCGGCCGGTTGCCGGAACCGGATTTGAATAAAGACGTCGATATCGACGGACGCACGGTGACCCTCGCCGTGCGACGCCACGAGGGAAGAAAGGGCACGCGATAACATGCCGACGAAGGCTACCGCAAAGAGCAGCAAGGGCGGACTGAACAAGAAGCAGCTCGCGCATCTCGAGAAGCGTCTCCTCGAGGAGCGCGCTCGGGTGATGAAGGAGCTCGGGCACTACGACGAATCCTTCAACTCGAGCCTGCAGAGCGCCAACGGCGATCTGTCGAGCTACTCCTTCCACATGGCCGATCAGGGCACCGACGCCATGGAACGCGAGAAGGCGTTCCTCTTCGCCTCGCAGGAAGGGCGCTACCTCTGGCATGTGAACGAAGCGCTGCGGCGGCTGTATCGCACGCCTGAAAAGTTCGGCAAGTGCGAGCAGTGCGGCGAGGAGATTGGCTTCGACCGTCTCGATGCGCTGCCCCACGCCCGGCTCTGCATCAAATGCAAGGCCAAGGAAGAAGATGGAAAGCGGCGCTGATCGCCGGCTCTTCTGGTTCACCGCGCTGGGGGTGGTCGCGGTCGATCTGATCACCAAGATCGCCGCGGTCGGCGCCCTGATGGCGCGTCCGCGCCCGGTCGTGGGGGACTACGCGGTCCTGCGCCTGGTGTACAACGAAGGGGCGGCGTTCGGAATCTCCCTCGGTCCCGCGTCCCGCTGGATTTTCCTCGGGCTCGCTCTCGTCGCGCTGGTCGTGCTGGGCGCGATGGTGCGGGCGACCAAGCCCGGCGACAAGCTCCGCCTCCTGGCGCTCGCACTCGTCTGCGGCGGCGCCGCCGGCAACCTGCTCGACCGGATCCGGTCGGCGCAGGGTGTGGTGGACTTCATCGAGGTCGGGATCGGCCCCCACCGCTTCCCGACGTTCAACGTCGCTGACTCGGCGATCACGATCGGCGCGATCGCGCTGGCGATCTCCCTCTGGCTCGAAGGCCGCCACGTAGCTCACGCAGCGCCGGTTCCGCCGACACCTCCCGATGCCGCGAAGGAGGCCGGAGCCGCCACGCCGTGAGCGGCGTGACGGTCACGTTCTCCATCGTGGTCCCGGTGACGGAGCGGCTCGACCGCTTCCTCGCCGATCAGCTGTCCCTCTCCCGCACGCAGGCTGCTCGTCTCGTCGCCGACAAGCGTGTCGCGTCCGCCGGCAAGGCCCTGCGGGCGTCCGCGCTCCTCGAGCGCGGCACCGAAGTCTCGGTGGAATTTCCCCCCGAGGCCCAGGTGCGCACCTATGCGCCGGTGCACGCGGATCTCTCCTTCGTCTATGAAGACGACGATCTCGCGGTGCTCGACAAGCCCGCGGGCCTGGTTGTCCACCCGGGCCCCGGGCACTGGAACGACACGCTCGTCAATGTGCTGGTCGGGCGGGGCATGGAGCTGTCGGAGGGTGGCGGGGAAGGGAGGCCGGGGATCGTGCACCGGCTCGACCGCGACACGTCGGGGCTCCTGCTGCTCGCGAAAACGGATCTGGCCCACCGCCGGCTTGCCGGCGCCATCGAGCGCCGGGAAGTGAGGCGGGTGTACGCGACGGTGACCTGGGGACATCTGGCGAAAAGCCCGCTCGACATCGAAGCCCCGATCGGGCGGAATCCCAATGACCGGAAACGGATGACGGTGGCCGCGGGCGGGCGGCATGCCGTGACGCACGCGAGTTCGATCGCGCGCTTCGAGCTGACCGAGTTGCTCCGGGTGAAGCTCGGCACCGGGCGGACCCATCAGATCCGCGTGCACCTGGGGCACGTCGGGCACCCGGTGGTGGGGGATCGCGACTATTCGTTCGGCGGTGCGCGGCGGGTCACGCCGTCACTCCGGCGGGCCGCCGAGCGGCTCGACGAGCTGGCGCCGCGGCAGCTGCTGCACGCGGCGCTGCTCTCGTTCAAGCACCCGGTCTCGGGCGCGCCGGTGGAGGTCCGCTCCGAATGGCCCGAGGATTTGCGCGCCGCACTCGCGGAAACGAGTGGCGACGCGAATTTGCTTGCTCAACGCAACCCCTTGCAGTATCTTGGTTTCTTCGATTCAGATGATTGATTCTGCGGTCGTTCGGCTGCTCGTGTTCCGGGTGGGTTCGCTGTCCTGCGCGGCCGAAGTGGAGACCGTACGGGAAATTCTTCCGCGTCTGGCCGTGACCCGGATCCCCGGGGCACCCCCTGAAGTGGCGGGGATGGTGAATGTTCGCGGGGCGCTGGTGACGGTCGTGGATGGGTGGCGCGCGCTGGGCCAGAATGCGCCGGAGCCGGGAAGTGGTACCACGGTTCTCCTCGAAGTCGAGGGGGGCAAGCGGCTGATGGGGCTCACCGTCGACGAGGTGGTGGACCTTATGGCCGTGTCGGGGGAGGCGCTGGAGCAGCGGCAGTCCCTTCCGGGCCTCGACCCGACCATCGTGCGTGCGGTCGGCCGCCGCGGCACTCAGGCGTTCGTAGTCCTCGACACCGACCGGTTGCTCGGTCCCATTCTGTCTTCCTAGTGCCGTTCCAGACGGCGCGATGGGAAGACGTAACGATGGCAGTCCAATCACGTTGGAACGGCACTAGGGAGGTCGTGTGAGTCACACGGTTCTCGTCTGCGACGACGCCATCTTCATGCGGACGATGATCAGCGACATTCTCGCGCAGGCGGGGTTCGAGGTCGTAGGTGAGGCCGAGACCGGCGCTCAGGCGGTGGAGAAATACAAACAGCTCAAGCCCGACCTGGTCACCATGGACATCGTCATGCCGGATATGGGCGGCATCGACGCGGTCCGGGAGATCGTAAAGGGCGATCCCGACGCGAAGATCCTGATGTGCAGTGCGATGGGGCAGCAGGCCCTGGTGGTGGAAGCGATCCAGGCCGGCGCCAAGGACTTCGTCGTCAAACCTTTCCAGCCGTCCCGGGTGCTCGAGGCCGTCCAGCGGGTGCTCGGGTAAGCAATGGATCTGTCGCAGTACGCCGAGTTGTTCCTGGCCGAAGCCCGCGAACACTTGAGCGCATGCAATCAGCTGCTGTTGCAGTGGGAGCGCGCGCCGGACGCTCCGGAACCCGTCACCGGCCTCTTCCGTGCCGTCCACACCATCAAAGGGATGGCCGCCACGATGGGGTACAGCGTGGTGGCGGACTTGGCGCACCGGATGGAGAACCTCCTCGACGCCCTGCGCCGCGGATCCCACCGTCCGGGTGACGACGTGCTCCAGCTGCTGTTCCGGTCCACCGACGCGCTGGAACGCGCGGTGGGGCTCGCGGTCACCGGCAAGGAGCGCGACGCCGACACGCGGGGACTGATCGCGGAGCTCGACCAGGCCGCCGAGAAGGTCGGCGCGCCGGTCGCGAGCGCGGCACCCCGGGGTTCGGGTCCGGGGGACGAGGGGGCGTCCGGGCGGCCGCCGTTGGCCGCCGTCTCCGCGGAGCTCGCGGTGCCGGCAGCCGGACGCCTGGTGCAGGTGATGCTGCGGCCCGATGCGGAGCTCAAGGCGGGACGCGCGCTGCTGGTCTTGAAGCGCGTGGAGGTTCTCGGCCGCGTGAGTGCCGTGACTCCGCCGCAGGCCGCGTTCGAAGCCGAGGATTTCGACGGCCGGTTCTCGTTCCGCCTCGACGGGGACGCCGCGCCGGATGTGATCGAGAAGGCCGTGCGCACCGCCGGCGATGTCGAGCGGGTGGTGGTGGGAGAACAGGAGACGGAGGCGCCGCGGTTCGACGCCGCCGCGGCGGGTCCCGGAGAGAGCGGCCGGGCCCGGCACATCCGGGTCGACCTGCGGCGCCTCGACATCCTGATGGACCTGATCGGCGAGCTCACGACGGCGCGAGGCCGGCTGAACCAGCTGGCGGGCGACCGCCGCGACGCCGAGCTCGATGATGTGACGCTGCAGATCTCACGGCTCTCGTCTGATCTGCAGAACGAGATCGTGCAGGCGCGCATGACGCCGGTCTGGCAGGTGTTCGACCGGTTTCCGCGGCTGGTGCGGGACATCGCGCGGCAGCTCGAGCGGCACGTCGCGTTCCGGGTGGAAGGAAAAGAGATCGAGCTCGATCGCGCGATTCTCGACGAGCTCGGTGATCCGCTCCTGCATCTGCTGCGGAACGCCGTGGACCACGGCATTGAGTCGCCGGCCGAGCGGCGGAAGGCCGGGAAGAAGGAAGAAGGCGAAGTGGTGCTCGCGGCGGTGCGGGAACGCGCCAGCGTGGCGATCACCATCTCGGATGACGGGCGCGGCATCGACCGGAAAAGGATTCTCGAGAAGGCGAAGCGCGAGGGTCTGGTCGAGGCTCACCAGGAAGCGTTGAGCGACGATCAGCTCCTCCGCGTGATCGCCCGCCCGGGATTCTCGACTGCGGCCGCGGTGACGAACGTGTCGGGACGCGGCGTCGGCATCGACGTGGTGATGAACCGGATCCGGGCGCTCGGTGGCACCGTCGAGATCCACACCGAGATCGGGAAGGGGACGACGTTCGTCCTCCGGATGCCGGTGACGCTCGCCATCGTGCGGGCGCTGATCGCCGCGGTGGGGCAGGAACGGTACGCCCTGCCGCTGACGTACGTGTCCGAGACGGTGGAGTTCGGCACCGTGCCGACGACGACGGTGGAAGGCCGCGAAGCGATGGTCCTGCGGGACCGCGTGGTGCCGCTCGTGCACCTTCGCGGACTGCTCGGGGTGCAGGCGGAAGCCCCGCCGCCGCGCCGGCCGGTGATCGTGCTGGAGATGGGCGAGCGGCGCACCGGAGTGGTCGTCGACGGGATGCTGGGCCAGCAGGAGATCGTGGTGAAGAGTTTCGAAGCGCCGCGGGGCACCCTCCCGGTGTTCAGCGGTGCCACCATCATGGGCGACGGGGTTCCGGCGTTGATTCTGGACGCCGGCGGACTGCTGTAGGCGGGGGATAGTCATGGACGACGTCCGCGATTTGAAGACGCTGCAGATCGACGCCCTGCGCGAGGTGGCCAATATCGGGGCCGGCCACGCGGCCACGGCGCTGTCGCAGCTCACCAACCGCCGGATCATGATCTCGGTGCCGCAGATCAATATCACGCGGCTCGAAGACGTCCCCAATCTCCTGGGGAATCCGCAGGATGTCGTCGCCGCGGTGCTGATGCACATGCTCGGCGATCTGACGGGCCGCACGCTGCTGCTCTTCCCGGAGCAGACGGCGCGCCGGCTCTGCGACATGCTGCTGCGGCGCCCCGAGCAGACCACCACCGCCTTCGATCAGCTCGAGCAGTCCGCCCTGAAGGAAGCGGGGAACATCCTCTCGGGCGCGTACATGAACGCGCTGTCCGACTTCATGGGGATGCTGCTCCTGCCGTCCGTGCCTTCGCTCGTGGTGGACCTCTCGGCCGCCGTGCTGACCACCACCTATCTGAACTTCGGCCACGACCGCGATTTCGTCTTCTGCGTGGAAACGGAGTTCCGCTTCGACGCCGAGGACGGCCTGCGGGGGCACTTCCTGCTCCTGCCCGACCTGGCGTCGCTCAAGGCGATCTTCGACGCCATCCGCGTGACCTGACCCGTGGCGGCACCGGCGCTCTCCGACAAGGACCTCGCCGTCCTCCGGTCGTTTGCCCGCCGGATCGACCCCTCGGACGCCGGGGCGCACAACAACCTCGGCGTTTTGTATTACCAGAAGGGGCTGGTGAGCGAGGCGATCGCCGAGTTCACGCGCGCCCTCGAGCTCGACGCGAAGATGCAGGTTGCCCAGCGCAACCTGGAAATCGCGTACCACAACACCGGCTACTACGATCAGCTCGTCGCGCAGCTGCGCGAACGGCTGCGGGCGGCGCCCGACGAGCGTGACGCGCGCTGGGAGCTGGGACGCGCCTACCACATCCTGGGCGTCTATGACGCCGCCGTTGGGGAATTCGAGCAGCTCCTCGCGCACCACCCGAGAGACACCGCGGCCATGCTCCAGCTCGGGCAGGCCGAGAAAGCCCGGGGCCGTTTCGACGTCGCGACCGAGTGGCTGCTCAAGGCGCAGGAGCTCGAACCTACGTCTTCGGTGGTGCAGTTCTACCTGGGCGAGGTCTACTACAATCGCGGTCTGAACGACGCGGCGCTCACCGCGCTGCAGCGGGCCGTGGAGCTGAACCCCGACAACGCGAACGCGCATTATCTGATGGCGTTCGTACTCGGCGACATGGGCCGCCACCAGGACGCGCGGTCGGCGTCCAAGCGCGCCATCGAGCTGAACCCGCCGCTCGCGCGCGCCCAGGCCAATCTCTCGCTCGAACGCTACAACGCCGAGCGCAAGAGCCAGCAGCTCAGGCTCCGCGATCTCCCCGAAACGGAAGTGGTGGAGGGCGCCGAACTGGCGCATTACAACCTGGGCCTCGCGTTCCGGCAGAAGGGCTACTACGCCGAGGCGCTCCGGGAGTACCGGCTCGCGCTGGACCGCGGCGAAGACCGGCGCATGACGTTGCAGGCGATGGCGGAGGTGCATCTCCTCCGTCGCGACCTGGCGTCGGCCCTCGAGCTGTACGACGCGCTGTTGCAGGAGGCGCCGCAGTCGCCGAAGCTGTGGAACGAGCGGGGCGTGGTGCTGCATCAGGCGGGGCGGACGGACGAAGCACTCGTGGCCTATCGCCAGGCCATCGAGGTGGACGCACGCTACTCACTGGCGTGGAACAACACCGGCGTGGTGCTCAGCCATGCCGGCGCCACCGACGAAGCGATCGAATCGTTCCGGTCTGCCCTGCGGGCACAGAACGACTTTCCCGTCGCGCGCCTCAACCTCGCGCTGTTGCTCTTCCATTTGCGCCGCTTCCAGCTTTCCCTCGAGGCGTACCGCGCCGTGCTCACCGAGCAGCCGCGGTCGGCGCCGGCGTGGAACGGCGTGGGTCTCGTCTTGCTCGAGCTGAAGCGTTACGCCGATGCCCGCAACGCGTTCGCGCGCGCCGTAGAAGCGGACGCCGACCATGCCGGCGCGCACTACAACCTCTCGTTCGCCCTCTCGAACCTCGGGGACTTCGACGGCGCCCTCCGCGCCACCAAACGCGCCCTGGAGCTCGATCCCTACTACGTCTCGCAGAAGTTCCAGCTCACGATCGATCTGCAATTCGAGAAGGCGACGATCGGCGTGGCGCCGGAGATCTCGGCGGACGTCTCGACCGAAACGCTCGGCACCGATTTCTCCTTCGACCAGCGCATCCTCGACAACATCTTCCAGGAGCTGGAGCCCCCCGTAGCATCCGTGGCGCCCGCCGCGCCAGGCAAGCCGAAGGACGACGCCCTCGCGCTCGCGCGGGACTACGTGAGCAAGGGACTGCACGACCTGGCGGCCGCGGAGGCGATTCGTGCCGTCTCGCGCGGTGCTGATCAGGCCGAGGCTTCCGTCCTGATCGGCGAGAGCTACGCGAAGCGGGGCCTGCACGGGGAAGCGCTCGAGCGGTTCCGCGAGGCGCGGGCACTCGACGCCGAACGCGTGGACGCGCGGGCGGGTGAGGTGCAGGCGCTGGTGGCCATGGGACGCATGCAGGACGCGGGACCGCTCGCCGAAGAATGGCTGACGCGCGCGCCTGGGGACGTCGATGCGCTGGTGGCGGCCGCCAAGGCGCGTGCGGGTGCGGGTGACGCGGCCGGAGCGCTCACCGCGCTCCAGGAAGCGCAGTCCCGCGCGCCGGGCCGGGCCGACCTCCACAAGCTCCAGGGCGATGTCCTGCTCAAGGTGGGGGACCGCGTCGGCGGACTCGCGGCGTTCCGGACCGCCCTCGAGCTGGACCGGGGATACGTGCAGGTCTGGCTCGACCTCGGCCGTCTGCACGAAGAGAAGGAGGAATGGAGCGACGCGCAGCGCGCGTATGAGAACGCGCTCGAGGCGCTTCCGACCTTCCACGAAGCCAACCTCGCCCTCGCCGAGCTGCTGAGAAAGAGCGGGCGGGTCCGCGTGGCCGTGGCGAAGCTCGCGGACCTCCTGGAGCAGGATCCGTATGACCTGGATGCGCTCCTGCTGCTCGGCCGCGCGCTGCTCGACGACAAGCGGCTCGACGCGTCCGCCGAAGCGTTCCGGCGCGTCCTCAAGTTCGATCAAGAACACGTGGGCGCGCTCTTTCACCTCGGGGTGACGCTCGCGCGCCGGCACCGGTACCCGGAAGCGGTGCGGGCCTGGGACAAGGTGATCAAGCTCGATCCAGGCGGCAGCTACGCGTCGCGGGCCAAGATGCACGCACGAACCGCCGCCGATCTCCAGACCATCTTCGCCTCCGACGCGGCCTAGAACCCATGCCTATCGAAGGCCCGCTGAAGGAACTGGGTATCCACGACGTCTTCCAGCTGCTCGACCTGAGCCGGAAGACGGGATCGTTGCGGGTTACCTCCGAGCTGCGGCACAACTCCGGTACCGTGTATTTCGAGAACGGCTCCATCATCTTCGCGCAGATCCAGAGCAATCCGCACCCCCTGGGCGCCCTGTTGATGCGCACCGGGAAAATCACGGAGGCGGATCTGGAGCGGGCACGGGACCGCCAGCGGAAGGGTGACACGCGCCGGGTCGGGGAAATCCTCGTCGAGATGGGGGCGATCACCAATCGCGAGTTGCAGCGGCAGGTGCGCTTCCAGGTCGAAGAGGTGGTGTTCGAGGTCATGAGCTGGCAGGAGGGCTACTTCTCCTTCAGTGAAGGACAGGACACGGCGTTCCCGGCGGAAGCGTCCGTGCGCATCCCGACCGAAGCGCTCCTGATGGAAGGGGCGCGGCGGATCGACGAGTGGTCCCGCATCGAGAAACGGGTGCCGCACGTGGGCGTGGTCCCGAGCTTTGCGGGCGCCACCGATGGACAACCGGGGGACCTCGATCTCCTGCCTCCCGAATGGGAAGTGCTCGCCCTGATCGATGGCGAGCGCGACATCCGGGGAGTCGCGTCGGAGCTGGGACGGTCCGAGTTCGACGTGGCGAAGACGCTCTTCGGGCTCGAGAGTGCCGGCGTCATCGCCTTCGGAGAGAAGGCCCTCGCCCCGGGCGCGAGACGCACGTCGGCGGTCAACGAGCTGATGGCGCAAGTGGACGCGGCGCTGAAGGAGCGCGATCTGGAGAAGGCGCGGGCGGCGGCGGAGCAGGCAGTGGCGCTGCACGCGCACGACCCGGGTGTCCACCTCCTGCTCGGGCAGGTGCACCTGGCCGCGGGCCGGGCGAATGACGCGGTCGAGGAGCTGCGCCGGACCGTCCGGCTCGATCCACTGCTCGCCCCGGCGCACCGCGTGCTCGGATTTGCCCTGGTCGGCATCGGGCGGTTCGCCGAAGGCGTGGAAGAGTGGGACCGATGGGAGCGGCTCGCGGCCCAGTCGGAATCCGAGATGGCGAAGCTCGACGAAGTCCGGCGGGCCAAGTCGGCGGCGCAGATCCTGGGGGGCTTGGGTGGAGGCGGCGGTGGCTGACGACGTCAAGCTGCTTTCCGCTCAGCTCGCGCAGGACCCGCACAGCCTCGTATTCCTCCGGCTGGGCGAGCTCCTGCGTCAGAAGCGCCAGTTCGATCTGGCCCAGCGGGTGGCGACGAATGGGCTCGAGCGGCATCCGCACCTCGCCGATGCGCACGACCTGCTCGCGCGCATCATGGCGGACCGGCACGACTACGAGCACGCGTTCGATGAATGGGACATGACCCTGCGTATCGCGCCGGGTCACACGGGGGCCTTGAAGGGCCTGGCCTTCCTTTATTTCAAGGTCGGCGACCTGGCGCAGGCGGAGTCACACCTGCGGGAAGCGAAAAAAGTGGACCCCGATGATCCGGCTGTCGATCAGGCCCTGGCCATGGTGCGCGGCGGCGTCGCGGCATCCGACGCGCCAGCACCCGCGGTGCCCGTGTCGAGCGAGGCCGCGGAGCCGATTCCGGAAGAGCGCGTCTTCGCCGGACTCGAGGGAGCCCAGGAAGGTCTGCTGCTCCTGGACGCCGCGGGCCAGGTCTTGGGCGGTGCGCTGAAGAGTGGGGACGGGCAGGACGCGACGCAGGCGGTGGCCGCCTACCTCGCCGGTGTGTCGCAGGAGGCGAGTCGCACGGCCAAGCTGCTGGGGCTCGGTGGCTGGGTGGGGCTGTCGGCCGAAGGACCCCAGGGCAACGTGCACCTGACACCGCCGACTCATGACGCGCTGCTCCTCATCGTGCGTGACCGCAGCGTGCCGATGGGGAGGCTGGCGGTGATCGGGCAACGGGCCGCGCTCATCGCGCGCCGGTGGCTGGAGCGCCAGGCATGAGCAAGAACGGGTACGAGTCCGCCTTGAACGGGGTCACGGCCGTGCGAGGTGTCCGCGGCGCCATGGTGGTAGCCGGTGGGGACGGGCTGGTGGTGGCCGAGAGCCTGATGGAAGGCATCAAGGGCGCGGCCGTCGCGGCGCTGGCCGCGAGTCTCGCCACGCGCCTGGGACGGGCAATGGAGGCCGGAGGAGTGGGGGGTGGCGTCTTCTGGCATCTGCAGGCCGAGCGCGGAGCGCTGCTCGTGGTCCCGGCGCGGTCCGGCATGCTCATCGTGGCGATCGCCGAGCCGGGCGTGAATGCCGGTCTGGTTCGGCTCGAGCTGCTGAAGGCCGCGGAGGGGGTGGCGTGACGGCGCGCGCGGTGGAGTCCTGGACCCTCGAGCCGCTCACGACGTTCGTGCAGGAGGCGGGAGTGCGTTTGGTGCTGCTCATGACGCCCGCGGGGCAGGTGCTGGCCCAGTCCGGGTTCGCCCGGGCGGTGGACGTGATGTCGGCCGCCGCGCTGGGTGCGGCAATCTTCGCGTCGACCACCGAGATGGCCCGCCAGCTCGGCGAGCCGCCCTTTGCCGGGCTCGCGCACCACGGAGAGAAGCATGGGATCTTCCTCTCCTCGGTCTCGACGGACCGGGGACCCGTGGTGGTCCTCGCGGTCTACGACCTGGCCGCCACGTCGCTCGGCCTGGTCCAGCTATTCTTCGACCAGCTCGCCGCGGACTTGCGGGGGGCGAGCCCCAAGGGCTCCGAACAGAAGCAGGTACTGGCTGCCGACTTCGAGCGCGAATTGACCAACTCCCTCAACTCGCTCTTCGGGAGATAGCGCGTGTCGCTCGTCAATTTCACGACCCGCGAAATCACCTGTAAGATCGTCTACTACGGACCGGGACGGTCCGGGAAGACGTCGAACCTGCATTACATCTATGGCCGGGTGCCGGAGGCCCGCCGCGGGCGCATGGTGTCACTCGCGACGCAGACTGACCGCACGCTCTTCTTCGATTTCCTGCCGATCGACCTGGGGAGCATCTCCGGGTTTACGACGCGCTTTCAGCTGTACACGGTGCCCGGGCAGGTCTACTACAACGCGACCCGCCGCCTGGTACTGCAGGGCGCCGACGGCGTCGTATTCGTCGCCGACAGCCAGGGCCGCCAGCTCGACGAGAATCTCGAGAGCCTGCAGAACCTCCACGCCAATCTGCTGGACCAGGGCGTGGACGTCCGGGCCATGCCGCTCGTGCTCCAGTACAACAAGCAGGACCTGCCCAAGGAGCTGATTCTCACGCCCGCCGAAATGGATGATGCGCTCAACTTCCGCGCGGTCCCGGGCTTCTCGGCGGATGCACTCCACGGCACCGGGGTGTTCGAGAGCCTCAAGGGAATTTCCGAGCTCGTCTTGAAGAAGTTGGCGCAGGGAGCGCCCGCGTGACCGCGGCCCTCAATCCGAAGTTTTCCTTCGACTCCTACGTGGTGGGCGCGGCCAACCGGCTCGCGGTCACCGCGGGGCGCACGGTGGCGGAGAATCCGGGGTCCGCCTACAACCCGCTCTTCATCTATTCGGGGTCGGGACTCGGCAAGACGCACCTGCTCATGGCGATCGGGCACGCCGCCAAGAAGGTGGCGCCCGGACTCTCGGTGGAATACCTGACGCTCGACGAGTACGTCGAAGCGTTCCACGCGGCCATCGCCGCGGGGCAGGGGGACACGTTCCGCCGGCGCTTCCAGTCGGTGGACATGCTGTTGGTCGACGATGTGCAGTTCCTCACCAACCGGAAGGAAATGCAGTCCGAGCTCCTCAGGCTCACCGAGGGACTGCAGGCGGCCGGGCATCAAGTCGTGCTCGCGTCGGACCGGCCGCCCGCGGAAATCGCGGACCTGGATGAGCGGCTCATCTCGCGCTTCTCCGGCGGCCTCGTGGTGGACATGGGCATCCCCGATTACGAGACGCGCGTCGCCATTCTCCGGAAGAAGGCGGAGGAGCGCGCCACCAGCTTTCAGTCGGGCGTGCTCGAGACCGTCGCCAACGTGGAGTTCGCGAACGTCCGCGAGCTGATGGGCGCGCTGAACCGCCTGATCGCGTTCCAGGCCGTGAACGACGCGCCGATCACCGAGGCCGCGGCCCGCCAAGTGCTCGGGCTGGCGCCCCCGGCCGACAACAGCGCCGAGCCGACGGCCACGCCGGCGCCGGCTCCTGACGAGTTCTCGAACTTTCTCTCGGATGTCACCGCCACGGTGGGTCGCGCCGTCGAAGCGTGGCGTGCCCGCGTGAGCGAAGCCATCCTGCGCTGGGAAGGGGAGGGCTTCCGGACCAAGCGGCTCGAGGCGCTGCTCGCGCAGGAGACGCCCGGCGCGGTGGATCAGGTCATCTCCGGATTCGTGAAAGACGTCGAGCGGCTCAAGGTGCTCGCGGCGGAAGTCCAGATGCTCGACCCGCAGGCCGCGGGCGACAGCGTTTTTCGCGATCCCGAGCGGCTCGATGAGGCGGAAAAAGTCGCCGTGCGCGTGCGCGAAGGCGCTGCCCCACCCCCGGCGCCATCGGCCGCCTTCCCCTTCGACACGTTCGCGGAAGGCCCGTCGAACGAGAAGGAGCTCGCCGTCATTCGCGAGGTGACTACGACGCCGGGGAAGAAGTACAACCCGCTGGTCCTGGTCGGCGCGAGTGGCCTCGGGAAGACGCATCTCCTCAACGCCATCGGGCTCGAGCTCGCCGGAAAAGCACGGGCGGTGGTCGCGTGCCTCTCCACGCAGGCCTTCATCGACGAAGTGATCGCCGCCATCGAAGGGGACCGCGTCGACTGGTGGCGGGCCCGGTACCGCCGGGTCACGGCGCTGCTCCTCGATGACGTGCATCTCCTGGCCGGGAAGGACCGTACGCAGGAAGAGCTCTTCAATCTCTTCAACGTGCTGCAGGACAAGGACCGGCAGCTCGTCTTCACGTGCCCCGCGGCGCCCAACACGCTCGAAGGCCTGGAGGAGCGGATCCAATCGCGCCTGGCGGGCGGCCTCGTCGTCACCCTGGTCGAGCCCGATCGCGTCGTCCGCCGCGCGGTGCTGGAGCGGACCCTCGGCAAGGTCGAAGCCTCGCTCCTGGACTATCTGGCCGACCGGCCCGCTACATCGATCCGGGCCATGATGGCGGAAGTGCAGCGGGTGAAGGACGTCGCGGATGCCCAGTCACAGCCGCTGACGGCGGGCCTCGCGCGCGTGGTGCTCGAGGGCGAAGTCGCGCCCCGGCGGCGCACCTCGGGGTTCCGGACCTCCGGGATCGTGGTGTCGAGTGCGGGCGGAGTCCGCAGCCGCGAGAAGATGGTGTGGGACTGGCCGGTGCCCGCGGACCGGATGATCGAGGACCTGCGCTAAATGGCGATCAAGGGCTCACTCAAGGAAGCGTCGCTCCCCGACGTACTCCAGCTGCTGGCGCTGGGGCAGAAGACGGGGTGCCTGTCGATCGCCGACCGCCAGAACTTCGGATACATCTTTTTCGACAAGGGCCGCATCTGCTACGCCAGCATCGTCAACCGCCGGGACCGGCTCGGCGACATCCTGGTGAAGCACGAGAAGATCACCCAGCAGCAGCTGGAAGACGGCATTCATCTCCAGGGCCAGTCGAAGAACCGGGACAAGAAGCTGGGCGCCATTCTGGTGGAACAGGGGGCGATCACCCAGGCCGACCTCGAGCGGTACATGCGGGTGCAGATCGAGGAGTCGGTGTACTTCCTGTTCACATGGACCCAGGGGACGTTCAACTTCGAAGCCGATGTCCGCCCGGAGCGCCAGGACTTCCTGGTCGCGATCAATCCCGAGTCCCTCCTGCTCGAGGGTGCCCGGCGGGTGGACGAGTGGAGCCTGATCGAAAAGAAGATCCCGTCGTTCGACGTGATCTTCATCGTGGACCGCGACCATCTCGAGATCAGCGAAGTCAGCCTCACGCCCACGCAGGAGCGCCTGCTCCCCCTGATCGACGGGGAGCGGGACATCCACACCCTCATCGAAGACACCGGGCTGGGCGAGTTCGAGGTCGGCAAGGCGCTCTACGGACTCCTGACGGCCGGTTTCCTGCATCGCGCCGGTCGTACGACGGCCAGTCAGGCGGAGGACACGAAGGCCACCGACGCGCGTGTCGAAGAGCACCGCAACCTCGGCGTGGCGTTCTACAAGACGGGCATGCTGGAGGAGGCGTCGCGTGAATTCCGCCGCGTCTCGGAGCTGCGTTCCGAGGATGCCAACGCGCTCTTTTTCATCGGACTGGTCGCGCTGCGGCAGGCGCGCTGGCGGGAGGCGATGGAGGCGTTCCGGCTCGGGGCGGAGAAGGGGGGCTCCCGTCCCGCCGTCCTGCACAATCTCGGGCTCGCCTACGAGCACCTTGGCCGGCTCGAGGAGGCGGAGAACGCGTACGCCGAAGCCGCCACGCGGAACCGGAATGACGCGCGCATCGCGATGGGGTGGGGTGTGGTCGCGCTCAAGCGGGGCGACTACGAGAGCGCCGCGGGCCGGCTCGACCGCGCCAAGGAGCTGTTCGGCGAGAAGGTGCCCGGCGTCTGGTACTGGGCCCGAACCCTCGCGGCCGCGGCATCGGGCGACTTCGAAGCGGCCGATACACTGGCGGAAACGGCTGTGACGGCGTTCCCAGACAACGCGGTGCTTCGCAACAACCGGGCGGTGCTGCGCGAGCTGGCCGGAGATCTGCCCGGTGCCGAGGAGCTGGTGCGGAGCGCGTTGCGTGACGAGCCGTCGCATCCCCAGTTGTCGAAGAACCTGGGAGATCTGGAATACCGCGCGGCCCGCTATGACCAGGCGTGGGACGCCTACCAGCGTACGATCGAGCTCTCCCCCGAGCTCGGCGACGACGTCTACTTCAAGCTCGGCAACATCGCCTACAAGCGAAATGACCGGGAGCTCGCGTCTCAGATGTGGAAGAAGGCGCTCGAGCTCAACCCGGCGCACGAGCTGGTCAAATCCAACCTGGATACGCTGAGCGCGCTCAAGTGACGCCGGATGAGGACGAGCGCGCATTTCGCGCGCTCACTCAGCAGATCGCCCGTGCCCGCGGGTTCTCCTGCGAAGCGTACAAGGACAAGTGCCTGAAGCGTCGGATCGCGGTGCGGATGCGCGCTTGCGGGGTTCACACCTACGACGCGTACGCCAATCTCCTCGTCCGTGACGCCAAGGAGTACGAGCACCTGCTCGACGCACTCACCATCAACGTCACGAAGTTCTACCGGAACGCGGAGACATGGGATGCCGTGCGGCCCATGGTCGCCAAGGCCTGGAAGGAACAAGACGGCAAGTATTCCGCCTGGTCTGCCGGATGCGCCTCGGGGGAGGAGCCGTATACCATCGCGGCGCTGCTCGCCGACATCGCCCGCGCGGCGGGCATGGAAGACCGGCTGGGGCGCACGCGCGTCGACGCGAGCGACATTGATCGTGCGTCCCTCGCGCGGACCGCCGCGGCCGAATACACGGACGCCGCCTTTGCCGAGATGCCGAAGGCCATGGCGGACCGGTACTTCACGAAGGCCTCACCCCGGCAGCCCGTCCCGTTGGTCAAGAACCTGGTCCACGTCGCGCGTCTCGATCTTCTGAAAGAGCGCCCGCCGCGCCCGCCCTACGATCTCATCTTCTGCCGGAACGTCGTGATCTATTTCGACCGTCCCAGCCAGGAAGGGCTCTTCGTCCGGTTCGCCGAGGCGCTGCGGCCCGGGGGCATCCTGGTGCTGGGGAAGGTCGAAACGCTGTTCGGCGAGAGCCGTAACCTCCTCGAGCTCGAAGAACCGCGTGAGCGGATCTACCGGCGGCCCTCCTGACGCGCGCTCCGGCAAAGCCGAAGGAGACGGTGGTCACCGTCGCCGACTGGTCGGCCGACCAGGGTCCGGCGGATCTCGTCACGCTGGGACTCGGCTCGTGTGTCGCGATCATGCTGTACGACAAGGACACCAAGGTGGGTGCGATGGCGCACGTGCTGCTGCCATCGCGGTCGCTGGCCCGGGACGCGACCAATCCCGCGAAGTTCCCGGAAACGGCCGTTCCGCTCCTGGTCCAGCGGATGGCGCAGCTGGGGGCGGACCCGCGGCGCATCGTCGCGAAGCTCGCCGGCGGGGCCAGTATGTTCGCGGCCCTGATGACGCCGGGCACGATTCAGATGGGCGAGCGGAACATCGTGGCCTCGCGCAGCGCGTTGCGGGAGGCGGCCATCCCCATCACGGCCGAAGGGGTCGGAGGTGCCCAGGGCCGCTCGGTGCGCTTTCACCTTGCCGACGGCAGCGTCGAACTCCGGACCGTGGGCTCCGATGTCACCATCATCTGACGCCCGGCCCACGGTGCTCGTGGTGGACGACAGCGCGCTCATGCGCCGCGTGCTGGTCGACGTGCTGGGGGGAGGATCGGCGGAGAACGGCCCCTTCCGGGTGATCGCCACGGCCCGCGACGGCTTCGATGCGGTCCGCAAAGTCCACCAGTACCAGCCCGACGTCGTCACCATGGACCTCGAAATGCCGGAGCTCGACGGCCTCGGCGCCATCGGATACGTGATGTCCGAGTCCCCGCGTCCGATCGTCGTGGTAAGCGCGCACGCCGGACCGGGGACCGCGGCGGCGATCCGCGCGCTCGAGCTCGGGGCGGTGGAGATCGTCGCGAAGCCGGACGAGCGTAACCGGGAATCCCTGGAGGCGCTCGGCCCGTTGCTGGTGGACGCAGTCCGGCGGGCACTCGCTGCCGACCTCTCGCGCGTGTCGGTGCTGGCGCGCCCGCCCAAGCCGGTGGCGCACGCGCCGGAGATGCAGTTGAAGGGACGCGCCAAGCTGGCGGTCGCCATCGCGGCATCGACGGGTGGACCGAGGGCGCTCGCGGAGGTGATCCCGCATCTCAATCCGGGGAAACAGGCCTGCGTGCTCGTGGTGCAGCACATGCCCGCCCGCTTCACCCGGAGTCTCGCCGAGCGGCTCGACTCGATGAGCACCATCCGGGTAGTGGAAGCGGACCAGGGCGCGCCCCTCGTCGCCGATACGGCATACGTCGCGCCGGGGGATTATCATATGCGGGTGGAGGCGGGACCCGACGGACCGACCATCGCGCTCGATCAATCGGCGCCCCTCTGGGGTGTGCGTCCGGCGGCGGACCCGCTGTTCCGGTCGGTGGCGAAGACGTTCGGCAAACTCGCGCTGGGTGTGGTGCTCACCGGGATGGGCCGGGATGGCGCCGACGGTCTGCGCGCCGTACACGACGCGGGCGGTCTCGGGATCGCACAGAGCAAGGAGACCTGCGTGATCGGAGGCATGCCGGGCGCGGCCGTGCAGGCGGGCGGTGTCGATGCCGTATTGCCGCTGCCCGAGATCGCCGACCGGGTCTCCGGTGAGTTGACCAGACGGGCGGCGCGCGTGTGAAGAGCAAGGGCGCAGGGTACATCATGGTCCGCGTCGGCGGCCGGCCCTACGGACTGCCGCTTGGTCCCGTGCTGGAAGTCGGCGACCTGGGTGAAGTGCTGGATGTGCCGCGGGCCCTGCCGGCGGTCCGCGGCCTGACCCCGGCGCGTGGCCGGCTGGTGCCGCTCATTCATCTGGGGGCGTTGCTCAAGAATCAAGCGCCCCCCGTGGAGCGCGGGGGCGCGATGGTGCTGGTGACCATCGGCGGTCGACTGGTGGAGTTCGAGGTGGATGACGCCGACGAAGTCGTGCGGGAGGCCCCGCTGCCGGTGCCGCCCGGGGAATCGCTGCCGTGGGCGTCGGGCATGGGGCGCCGCGAAGGTGATCTGATCCCGATACTCGACCTCGAAGCACTAGGGGAGCGGATGCAATGAGCGCGGGCGACGATGTCCAGCTGGTGACATTTCGAGTGGCCGGCCAGGACTTCGCCTTCCACATCTTCCAGGTGGAGCGGATCCTCCGGTATGAGCGTCCGGCGCCACTCCCCAAGGCGCCGGAATTCCTCGAAGGCGTGCTCCGGTATGAGGGTGCCGCCGTGCCAGTCATCGATCTCCGAAAGCGCCTTGGTGTGCCTGCGCCGGTCCGCGACGACACGCGGACGGTGATTCTGGAGTACGACGGCGGGAAGATCGGGCTGGTTGTGGACGTCGTCACCGAAGTGTTGCAGGTGGGCGCCGAAGAAGTGACGCCGCCCCCCAAAATCGTGAAGGGATTGGCGGCCGCGTATGTCACCGGGCTTGTGGTGACCGGCGGCCGGACCATCATCGTGCTCAATACGGCGCAGTTGCTCGCGTCGAAGGAGAAAGTCGCTCTGGATGCCGCGTTGACCGCTCCGGCGGGCGCCTGATGTCCGATTCTCCGGTCGTCGCCCTGCGTGCGCAGTACGACACCATCGCGCGCAAGCTCGACACCGCGAAAGCAGCGGCCGAGCAGGAGGCAGTCAAGCGCGAGATCATCGGCTTCTTCAAACAGGTTGACGGGCTGCTCGGCGACCTCGGCCAGCTGAAAGAGGACATCCGTCAGCTGGTGGAGAAGTACAAGCAGGTGTCAGCATCGACGGCCGAGGCATCCGCGCCGGAGTTCACGGGCACGCGGCCGGCGGTGCACGCGGATCACATCGGTGCGTCGACCTTTATCGAAAAGGGCTGGAGCCTGATCTCGTTAGGAGACCACGCGGGCGCCATCCAGGCGTTGCAGAAGGCGTTGGCCCTTTCGCCCGGTGAGACACAGGCGGAGTCGATGCTCGGGTGGGCCCAGATGCTTCACGAGGATTTCGACGACGCACTGGCCACGTTCCAGAAGGTATTGATGAAGGAGCCGGCGAACTCGCTGGCCCGAATCAATGTCGGATATATCTGCCTGAAGAAGAAAATCTTCGGGGAAGCCATCGAGCACCTGTCGAAGGCCATCCGTCTCGACAACGACAAGAAGGCCACGCTCTACGCCCACTTCTACCTCGGCCTCGTGTATCTCCAGCGGGAGATGCAGGAAGACGCGGTCACCTTCTTCCAGAAGACCTTGAAGCTCGGACCCAACCTGATCGAAGCGTACTACGAGCTGGGGCGCGCCTATTGGTTCGGGGGCGAGCAGGCGCAGGCCAAGCAGGCGTGGCAGGACGGATTCAAGGCGAACAAGTTCAATCCCTGGGGCAAGCGCTGCCAGGAAATGCTCGAGGCGGTGGGCCGGGGCGAGGAGCCGCCGCGACCCTAGCGCTTCTGGCCCTGCTGATCCAGGGTCCGCAGGTCACGGTCGTCGGCAACGTCACGGCGGTGTGGTGGCCTCCGCAGGGGAATCTCGCGACCGCCCTGGCCGAGGCGGCCGACCGCCCCGCCCCGTTTCCCGGAATCGATCCCGAGCCGGATCGCCCCCTCAGGATTTTCCTCGCGCCCAATCGTACCATCTACGACTCGCTGACGCGGGGACGGTTGCCCACCTGGAGTGAGGGCGCCGCCTTTCCGGGAGCGGGCGCGATCGTGCTCTGGTCGGTCGGGTCTCCCTCTGACCTCCAGGTCTCCCTCCGCCATGAGCTCGCCCATGTCGCGCTGCGCCGTCGCGTGCGGCACGCCCTCCCGCTCTGGTTCGAGGAGGGGTACGCCGCGGTGGCGGCGGGGGAGTGGGGGCGTACCCGGGCGTTCGAGCTCGACTGGCACTTGTTGAGCGGGCCGGCGCTTGAGCTGGACAGTGTGGACCGGGCGTTGCGCGGACGCGCCGGAGAAGCGGCGGGGGCGTACGCGCTCGCCACCACAGCGGTGGCTATGCTCCAGCGCTGGGGCGGGGCGACGGGCTTGCACCGGTTCATCGACGCGCTGGCTAGCGAGCCCACGTTCGACGACGCGATGCGATCGACCTACCACGTGACGCTCGACCACTTCGAAGAGCTCTGGGCGCAGGATGTCCACCGCCGATATGGATGGCTCGCGGGGCTCGGGGCCGCGACCCTGTTTTGGGGTGTGATCGGACTGTTGCTGGTCGGGCTCGTGTGGCGCCGCCGGAAGCGTGACGCAGTGCGTCGTGAGGCCCTGGACGAGGGGTGGACCATCCCGACGGATGAGGCAAATCCTTGACGGAAAAGCGATTGCGGGGGTATTATGCGTGCCGCCTATGGCTGACACACAATCTCGCGAACGCCTGCACTTCGGCCCCCGGAACTACGCCGCCTTCGGGGCGGCGCTCGTCTGTCTCGCCGCGGGGTATGTGTCATTGAACGCCGGATCGACCACCCTGGCGCCAATCCTTCTGGTGCTGGGCTATCTGGTATTCATCCCGGTAGGGCTCGCCCTCTAAGGCGTATGTGGACGGGCGAATAGCTCAGCTGGTTCAGAGCGCCTGCCTTACACGCAGGATGTCGGGGGTTCGAATCCCTCTTCGCCCATCGGTGTAGTGAGCAGCACGACCCTAAACGGAGGACCTGCGTGAGAGTGTTCCGTCTGGTGGCCGTCATGGTGTTGGGAGCCGCTTCTGTCGGATCGGCTCAGCTCGCCATCACCCAGCCGACCGAGAAGCTCCTGCTGTTGCCGCTCCCCAGCGCCGCCGCCGGAGACTCCGCGGCCAGCATCGCCGTGATGGATCTCGCGCGGGACCGCGTGCAGCAGCTGGCGCGGTACAAGGTCCAGAACATTCCGAAGAGCAAGATCTGCGAAGCCCTCCTGTCGTTCGGCTTCCAGTGCGACGCCGCGAGCGGCGGGGGGATGTACATCCTCGATCCGTCGCAGGCGGCGCAGTTCGCCAAGTCGGTCAGCGTCAATTCCTACGACGTCGGCTCGTTCTCGCATGTCGGCAACCTCTACACGGCGCACATCCGCCTGATTTCCGGCGGCTCCGGCTTTTCGTCGGCGTTCACCGTCTCGGGTGCCACGCCGCCGGCCATCGCCGAGTCCCTGGGCCAGCGCCTCGTGACCGTGATCAAGGCGGCGGAGTTTGCACGCGAGTGCGATGACCGCCGCGGGCACGGCAATATGAGTGGCGCGATCGAATCCGCGAAGAAGGCGTTTGCGATCGATCCGAACCTCACGGCGGCGCACCTGTGCGTGCTGACCGTCTATGAGGCTCAGCGGCAACCGCCCGACAGCATCATCGCGGCCGGGTACCGCGCGCTGAAGGGCGATTCGATGAACACCACCGCGTGGAGCCGGATTGCGGGCGCCTATCAGCAGAAGGGTGATACGCTGAAATGGCTCGACGCCCTGCAGAGCTGGGCGGGAGTGGAGCCGGACAACGTCCCGCTGCAGCTCAGTGTCGCCGATCAGTTGATGAAGGCGCATCAGTATCCGAAGGCGACGGCGCTCCTCAAGACGGTCACGGGCCATGCGCCGAACAACCCGCAGGCCAAGGACATGCTCCGCCGTTCCTGCATCGAGGGCAGCCAGTGGCGTTGCGTGCTGGACCTCGGTGCGGCGGAAGAGAAGGACTCCGCGGCCAAGCTGAATGACTCGACGGAGCTGAAGATCATGATCGGGGCGGCGAACGCGCTCCCCGATACGCAGGCGTGGCTCCACTACGCCAACCTCGCGGTGAAGGATTTCCCGAAGAACCCCGGGTTCTGCAACATCAGGGGTCAGGCCCTCGAGGCGGCCAACCAGGTCGATTCGGCGATTGCGGACTACAGGGCGTGTGCGGCACTCGCGCCCACGGATCCGCGGCCGAGTCTGCTCGTGGCCGCGACCATGCTGAACCACGCGGTCTACGACACGCTGCACGCGCCGAAGGACACGGCCCAGTTGCGCGTGTATAGGAACGCGTACGCGGAAAAGGTCGATCCGGCCAAGGCCTACATTCAGCCGGCTTTGGCAGGGACCGATACCGCGCTCAGGATCAACGCGGCCGCTCTGTACCTGACGGCGGGGTCGAACCTGGCTCGCGCCGGGGCGTACGACCGGGCGTACCCGTGGCTCGATCAGCTCCTGACCATCGTCGAGCCGAAGACCCCAGCCGATACGACCGGGCCGAAGCAGCAGATCCGGGTGCAGGGGAGCTTCTGGTACGGGCTCTCGTCGACCCTCACACTGGGCGATGAGTACAACAAGATGACCAAGGACAAGAGCTGCCCGGAGGCGAAGGACGTGCAGGAGCGGATCGATCGCACCAAGGCTGCGCTGTTCCTGGGCGGCAAGATCGCGCCGGGTGTGGCCACGCAGATGCTCGGGTTCATCGACCGGTATGCCAAGGCGATGGGCCAGGTGAAGGCCGCGTTCAAGTGCACCAACTTCTGAGCCATTGAATTGACCCCGGCGCGCGTCTACATTTCCGCGCTCACTTCAAGGGGTTGTAGCTCAGCTGGTTAGAGCGCCGGTCTGTCACACCGGAGGTCGCGGGTTCGAGCCCCGTCAGCCCCGCCTGAACCCGCTTCGCGGGATGTTCTCCCCGGCTTCGCCTGCTTCGGCACGCGAAGCCGGTGTCTTTTTCAGGAGCCCATGATCTTCCACGAGCCTGTCCTCGCCGAGCATATCCGCGCCTGGGCCACCGGGAGCGCGCGCGCCGTGGACGGCACCGCCGGCGGAGGAGGGCATACGGCCATCCTGCGAGCGTCGGGCGCCCTCGTGCTGGGGATCGATCGGGATCCCGAAGCCCTGGCCGAGGCCCGGACGCGCGTTGGAGACGATGGCGTCACCTGGCTCGCGGCGCCCTTTGCATCGAAGGAAGCGCTGGCCGCCGTCCGCGCGTTCACACCCGACCGCATCCTGCTCGACCTCGGCGTCTCGTCGCACCAGCTCAACGCGGGGACCCGGGGCTTCACATTCCGCCCGGGCGCCGCGCTCGACATGCGCATGACGCCCGAGGTGGGCGTGTCCGCCGCCGACATCCTGAACACGTGGGGGGAAGAGCGTCTGGGGACGGCATTCGCCGAGGATGCCGATGAGCCGAAGGCGCGGCGGTTGGCCCGGAGCATCATCCGCCGGCGGGAGCGCGGCCCCTTCATGACCAGCGATGACTTCGTGAACGCTATCCGGGAGGCGCTGGGGCCGAGGTCGGGTCCGTCGGATTTCGCCCGGCTCTTCCAGGCGCTGCGGATGGCGGTGAACGGCGAGAAGGAACAGCTCACCGCCGCCCTCCCCGCCTTCCGGGATGCCCTGACCACCGGGGGTCGCTTGGGCGTCATCGCGTATCATTCCGGGGAGGACCGGATCGTGAAGCACGCGTTCCGGGAGTGGGCGCGGGATTGCATCTGCCCGCCGGGGCAACCGGTGTGTACATGCCGGGGACATGCGCTAGGGTTCCTCCAGACGCGGAAAGCCGTGACGCCTGGTCCGGATGAGGTCGCGGCGAATCCACGTTCCCGCTCCGCACACTTTCGCGACTTCGAGGTGGCCTGAGTGGCGCTCAAAGGTCGGCACTGGGTGATGATCTGGCTGCTGGCGTTCCTGGCGGCCGCGGGCTCCGTCGTGGCGCGCCAGACTGCGGCGCTCCGTATCGCCCGCGCGTTAAGCCAGACCCGCGATACCCTGTCTTCACTCCGAAGCCGCCGCGCCGAGTACGAGCGCCGCCTCCGGCAGGCATCGAGCCGCTCCGTCCTGGTCCCACGAGCCCAGGCTCTGGGTCTCCGCCTTCCCGCTGATTCCGAAATCGTGATTCTGCCCGTTCCCGACACGAGCGCGCCCTGACGTGGCGAAGCTGAACACGCGCGTCTCGTTCATCGAGGGCTCGCTGGGCGTGTTGCTCCTGGCGTTGCTCGTGCGCTCCGCCCAAGTCCAGCTGTTTCAGGGCGCGCGCTGGGCGACCGAGGCGAAGCAGTCACGCACCGAGCATGTGGTGCTGGAGGCGCCGCGGGGCGCGCTGCTCGACCGCCACGGAACGCCCATCGCCTTGACCCAGGAGACCTATCACGTCGGCATCGCGCCGAATGAGCTCCGCGATCCCGATCACGATCCCGAGACCATCGCGCGTGTGCTCCATCTCCCCCTCATGCACGTCGAGGACGAGCTCGGCAGGCACTACGCCTATTTCTCGGGCCCATTCACCGCAAGCACCGTGCAGGGGCTTCGCGATCTGCGAGGCGTGCATCTCGAGCCCGTGTTGAACCGGTTCTATCCGTCACCGGAGTTCGCGCGTGCGATCATCGGCCGGGCCGGGGAGGGGGGACAGAAACCGTCGGGGCTCGAACGCACGCTCGACACGCTGCTCGCCGGCACTCCCGGTGCGGCGGTCGTGCTCAAGGACCGCGCGGGCCGGCAGTACGACTCGCCCTCCCGGCGGATCCAGTCACCCGTGCCGGGGAACGACGTGGTGCTGACGCTCGACGCCGAGCTACAGGAAATTGCTCAGCGCTCCCTGCGCCTCGCGCTCGAGAAGATGGACGCCGATGGTGGCGATGTGGTGATGCTCGATCCCGCGACCGGGGAGGTCCTGGCGGTCGCGTCCGAACGTCGCGATGGCGGCATACGCCCTTCGGCGTTCATCGATGCCTACGAGCCGGGATCGGTGGCCAAGATCTTCACCGCCGGCGCCCTGATCGCCGATCGTCGCATCCGCCTGACGGACCGCGTCTCCGGAGAGAACGGGAAATTCAAGATGCAGGACCGGACGCTGGTGGATGAGCACCCGCTCCCGACGCTGAATCTGGCCGACGCGATCCGCGTCTCGTCCAACATCGCGATGGCCAAGTTCGTCACGCGGCTCGACCACAGCAGCGAATATGAGATGCTGCGGGATTTCGGGCTTGGAACGCCCACCGGCATCGAGTTTCCCGCGGAGGCGTCGGGCCGGCTCGCACTGCCCAAGGACTGGTCCCGGCCCACGCCCACGTCGCTCGCCATCGGATACGAGGTGTCCGTGACCCCCCTGCAGATCGCCGCGGCCTATGGCGCGATTGCGAACGACGGGGTGCTCCTCGAGCCCACCCTCGTCCGCGAGGTTCGGGCTCCCAACGGAGAGATCCTGTACCGTCACCAACCAGAGCCCGTGCGGCGCGTGGTCTCTCCCGAGGTCGCAAGGGAGCTGCGGCAGCTGCTCGCGGGCGTGGTCTCCAGCACCGGAACGGGGGCGAGCGCCGCCCTCGCGACCTTTACCCTGGCGGCGAAGACCGGGACGTCCCGACAGGTGGTGAATGGTCATTACAAGGCGGGCGCCTACAACGCGTCGTTCGCGGCGCTCTTCCCGGCGGAACATCCCCAGCTCGTGGTGGTCGTGAAGGTCGAGAACCCGCGGAAGGGCGGCTACTTCGCCGCGGAAACGGCGGCGCCCGTGACGCGTGCGATGCTGGAGCAGGCGCTCGCGTCCCGGACGGTAGCGCTCGACCGGGCCCGGCTCTCCGCGGCCGCGCCAGCACCGGGCGTGGGTGAGTTGGAAGAAGACCCCGGTGTCGCACCCTACGTCGTGAGTTGGCCTCCACCGCACGACACTGCGGCTCCTGCGCCCCCACGTCCCATTCCCGACGTCTCCGGACGGACGCTGCGGGACGCGGTCCGCCTCTTGCACCGTCGTGGATTTCACGTGGTCATCAAGGGATGGGGCAACGTCGAAAAGACGTGGCCCGCCGCGGGAGCCGAGGCTGCCGCGGGATCCCTGGTGACGGTCTTTGGAGATACGCCTCAGTGATCGAGCTGAAAGACATCGTCGCCGCCCTTCGCGAACGTGGACTCCTGACGCACGCCCCCGTGGCATTGCCGGCCATCACCGGTGTCACGGCGGACACGCGGAAGCTCCAGAAGGGCATGCTCTACTGCGCCATTCGCGGCGCCATTCAAGACGGACACACCTATGTGTCCAAGGCGACGGAGCAGGGAGCGGCGGCAGCTCTGGTGGAGACGGAACAGCCGGGGTCCCTTCCCCAGGTGGTCGTGAAGGATGGCCGGCGGGCGGCGGCGGTCGCGGCCGAAGTCTGGTTCGGGTACCCGGCGAAGAAGCTCAATCTCGTCGGCGTGACCGGTACCAACGGCAAGACGACGTCGGTCACGCTCGGCCGCCACGTCCTCTCGTTGCTGTGGCCCTCCGGGTCCATCGGCACGCTGGGGGCGTTCGCTCCTGACAACACGCCCGTCGAGAGTGAAGCCGGCAATCTGACGACGCCGGGCCCCATCGACCTGCAGGAAACGCTCGCCCTGCTCGTCCAGCGTGGAGCACGTGGCACGGCGATGGAGGTGTCGTCGCACAGTCTCGACCAGGGGAGGATCGACGGCCTCGTCTATCGCGCGGCGATCTTTACGAACCTGACGCGCGATCACCTCGACTACCACAAGACCTTCGAGCACTACTTTCACGCCAAAGCGAAGCTCTCGACCTACCTCGCCCCCGACGGCATCGAAGTGGTGAACGCCGAGGATCCCGCGTGGGAGAAGCTGCCCGGCGGACACCGGCGCATCACGTTCGGGGAGTCGAAGGGGGACGTACGTGCGGAGAACGTGCGCACCGACGGCTCCGGATCGCGGTTCGTCCTGGTGAGTCCACAGGGCCGCGCGGACGTGAGCCTGCCGCTGCTCGGTGCGTTCAACGTCGCCAACGCACTCGGCGTCGCGGCCTGCGCCCTGGGGTTGGGCGCGTCAGTCGAGGGGGTGGCCGACCGGCTGACGCACGCGCCGCAGGTGCCGGGGCGCATGGAGCGGATCGCCTCCAGGCCCTGCGTCGTCTTGAGAGATTACGCGCACACTCCCGATGCGCTCGAACGCGCGCTCGAGACGGTGCGGCCGCTGACGCCCGGAAAGGTCATCGCGGTGTTCGGGGCCGGCGGGGACCGGGACCGCGGGAAGCGCGCGCCGATGGGGGACATCGCGTCCCGCCTGGCGGACGTCGCCATCGCGACGTCCGACAATCCCCGGACCGAAGATCCGAACCGGATCCTCGACGACGTGGAGCAGGGCATGCAGGGGCGCCCACACCACCGCGAGGCCGATCGCCGGAAGGCCATCGCCCTGGCCCTTTCCCTCGCGCAGGCGAAAGACACCGTGATTCTTGCGGGGAAGGGCCATGAGACGTACCAGGTGATCGGCCACGATAAGCAGCCCTTCGATGAGCGCCAGGTCGTCCGGGAGCTGGGAGCCTCCTGATGGCGGAGACAGCCGTTCCACCAGAACCCCCTGAACCCTGGACGTCAGCGCAGGTGCTGGCAGCGCTCGGCGCCGAGGCGAAGGTGCCCCCGTCCTTCGTGGGTATTGCCACCGACACCCGACACCTGAGCCCTGGCACCTTGTTCGTCGCCCTCGCCGGCGAGCGCTTTGACGCGCACGCGTTTCTCGATCAGGCGAAGGCTGGAGGGGCAGGGGCCGCCGTGGTCCGCCGCGGCACGCCACCCGTGGCCGGTCTTCCTTTCATTGAAGTGGCGGACACGCTGGTGGCCCTTGGGCATCTGGGCCGGGCCCGGCGGCGGCGGCTCCCCGACGGGGCGCCAGTCGTCGCGGTCACCGGGTCGAGTGGCAAGACGAGCACGAAGGAGCTGATCCGGGCCGCGCTGGGCGTGCGGTATCATGTGCACGCGACCGCCGGCAACCTCAACAACCTGGTCGGCGTCCCGCTCTCGATCCTCGCCGCGCCGGCCGGGACGGATGCCCTGGTGATTGAAGCGGGGGCGAATCTCCCCGGGGAAATCCCGCGGCTCCGCGACATCATCGAGCCCACGATCGCCGTGGTGACCAATGTCGGGTACGCCCACGTCGAGGGCTTCGGATCCCTCGAAGGGGTGATGCGCGAAAAGGTCTCCCTGGTGGAAAAGGCGGACGTCGCGGTGGTCGGCCCCGAACCGCAGGCGTTGGCGGCGGCGGCACGGGCGAAAACCAGAACGGTGGTGGCGGGCGCCGGTCCGGGTTCCGAGATGCATCCCGACGCGGCGGAGCTCGACGAGTCGGGGCACCCGCGCATCCGGTGGTATGGGCGGGAGGTCACGATTCCGGTGACGGGCTTCCATCAGATCGACAATGCCGCCATCGCGGTCGCCGTCGCCCGCGAGGCGGGGGTCAGGCCTGGTGATGCGTTGCAGGGATTGACGGCGGCGCGTGTGCCCGGGGGCCGTGGGGCCATCACCGAAGTGCGCGGGCTGACCGTCATCGACGACAGCTACAACGCCAATCCCGGCTCCCTCCGGCGCGCCGTGGAATTCGCCCGGTGGCTGGCGGAGAAGCGGTCCCGGCCGCTGGCCGTGGTGGTGGGAACCATGTTGGAGTTGGGCGCGGAGAGTGACAAATTGCACCGGGCGGCGGCGGAGGAAATCGTCGCCGCGGCGCCGGCGTTGGTGGGTGCCGTCGGCGCCTTCGAGACCGCCTTCTCGCCGTTCGCCGGCGTTCTCAAGGATCGTCTCGTCGTCGCACCGGATGCGGAGCGGCTCGGGCCGCTGCTCAGGCAGCGGCTGAAGGGGAACGAGGTCGTGCTGCTCAAGGCATCGCGGGGAGTCGCGCTGGAACGGGTGCTGCGCCACCTCAACTGAGGGCGGATATCGGGCCGTGCTTTATCACCTGCTGTCGCCACTCGCGAGGACGAACATCCTCTTCAATCTCTTCAACTACATCACGTTCCGGATCGCGGGCGCGACGGCCACGGCGCTGCTCATGGCGTTTCTGGTAGGACCCTGGATCATCGACGTCCTGCGACGCCGCAACGTCGGGCAGGTGGTGCGCGCCGAGGGACCGGCGAGTCACCAGGGGAAGCGAGGGACGCCGACGATGGGCGGCCTCATCATCATCATCGCGACCGTCGTGCCGACGCTCCTCTGGGCCAGACTCGATACGCGGTATGTGCTCGTGGCGGTGGTCGCGACGTTGTGGATGGGCACCATCGGGTTCATCGACGACTACCTCAAGATCGTGCGGGGCAAGTCGCAGGGTCTGGTGGCGCGCTGGAAACTCGTGGGGCAGGTGACGTTCGGGCTCGCGCTCGGCACCTTCCTCGTGCTCTTTCCCTTCGTCGACAAGTGGGCGACCGCCACGCAGCTCCCACTCCTCAAGTACGTCTTCCTCGTCCTGCCGTGGCCGATCTACATCGCCTTCGTGACCGTGGTCGTGACGGGCTCATCCAACGCGGTGAACCTGACCGACGGGCTCGATGGACTCGCGACGGGTCTCACGGCGATCGTCGCCGGATCGTTCACGATCTTCGCGTACGTCTTCGGCCGCGCCGACTACTCGAAATATTTGGGCGTCCTCTATTCGCCGGGCGCCGGGGAGCTCGCCGTCTTCTGCGCCGCGCTGCTCGGCGCGAGCCTGGGATTTCTCTGGTACAACGCCCATCCCGCCAAGGTGTTCATGGGGGACACCGGCTCCCTGGCGATCGGCGGCGCGCTCGGCGCGATCGCGATCATGCTCAAGGCGGAATTCCTGCTCCTGATCGCGGGCGCGGTGTTCGTGGCGGAGACGCTCTCGGTGATGATTCAGGTCAACGTGTACCGGTGGAATCGGAAGCGGCGCGGGAAGGAGTATGCGGACGCGCATCGCGTGTTCCGGATGGCACCGTTGCACCATCACTTCGAGAAGATGGGGTGGGCGGAACCGCTGGTGGTCATGCGGTTCTACATCCTGGGCGTGCTGTGCGCGGCCATCGCGCTCGCGACGCTCAAGGTGCGATGAAGCTCCCCGATTCCTGGCGGAACGGCACCGTCGCGGTGATCGGGTTGGGCAAGAGCGGGGTCGCGGCCACGCGGCTCCTGGCGCGCGAGCATGTGAAGGTTTACGCCTCCGATGGCTCGAATCACCCGTACGCCGGCGACGCGCTGCAGGCACTCGGCTCCCTCGCGGGGGTCGAAGTCGAAATCGGGCATCACAACCTGGCGCGGATCCAGCATGCCGCGGGTGTCGTGGTGTCTCCGGGCGTTCCACCGGAAGCGCCACCGCTCAAGGCAGCACGCGATGCCGGTATCCCCATCGTGTCCGAGCTGGACCTTGGGTGTCAGGCGCTGGAGGGCACACGCGTCATCGGGATCACCGGCACCAACGGGAAGACGACGACCACGGCGCTGATCGCGCATCTGCTGCGCTCCGGGGGCATGGCGGCGGAAGCGGTGGGGAATATCGGCCGGCCCGTATCGGATATGGCACTCTCCTCGACGCATCCCCGGGTCCTGGCCATCGAGGTGTCATCGTTCCAGCTGCATGACTCGCCCCACTTCGCGCCCGATATCGGGGTCCTCACGAACCTTGCTCCCGATCACCTGGATCGGTACGCCTCGGTGGTGGAGTACTACGCCGACAAGGCGCTGCTCTTCCGGAATGCGGGGCCGAAGAATGCCTGGGTCATGAACGGCGACGACCGGGCAGTGCTGGACATGGTCAAGAGCGTCGCGGGCACCAAGCTGCAGTTCTCGCTGGAGGGGAGGGCGGACGCCTGGTACGACCGGGGGGCCGATGCCCTGATGCTGAAGAACGACGTCCTGCTCCCGCGCGGAGAGCTCACCCTCCTGGGGGCCCACAACGTGGGCAATGCGCTGGCGGGCGCCCTCGCGGTTCAGAAAGCTGGGGTTTCTCGTGAGGCCATCGCGGCCGGACTCCGGACGTTCCGCGCGCTTCCGCACCGGCTGGAGCCGGTGCGCGAGGCCGGTGGGGTGCTGTGGATCAACGACTCCAAGGCGACGAACATCGCGTCCACGGTGGTTGCCGTGGAAGCAATGACCCGTCCCTATGTGCTCCTCCTCGGCGGCCGTCACAAGGGTGAGCCCTACACGCGGCTCGGCCCTCTCCTCAAGAAGCAGTGCCGTCTCGTGATCGCGTACGGTGAAGCGGGCCCGATCGTCGCGAAGGACCTCGAGGGGCAGGTTCCCATCGCGCGGGGCACGACCTTCGCCGACGTCCTCGACCGGGCTCGCGCGGCCGCCAAACCGGGCGACGCCGTGCTGCTGTCTCCGGCGTGTTCGAGCTATGACCAATTCAGGAACTACGAAGAGCGGGGTGCCACCTTCCGGCAGTACGCGGAGGCTCTATGAAAGACCATCAGTGGGAGACCAGACTGCTGGGCATTCTCGCGGCGGTGCTGATTGTCGTGGGACTGGTGTCGGTCTACGGCGCATCGAGTCTGGTCAACACCGAAGGGGGCGTGGTCGGGGCCAGCTACTTCTTCAAGCAGGCGATCGGGGCAGCGATCGGTGGGCTGGGCGCGACGATTCTGGCGCGCACCGACTATCACGTTTGGCAACGCTGGGCGTGGCCGCTGCTGGGGCTCACGCTGGTCCTGCTTCTCATGCCGGTGCTCCCGTTCACCCGCGCCATCGCACCGACCTTGAATGGCGCCCGGCGTTGGGTGAATCTCGGCGTGACGGTGGTCCAACCCTCGGAGTTGGCGAAGTTCACGCTGGTCTGCTGGGCGGCGATGCTGGCGGCCAAAAAGGGCGATCAGATCCGCACCGTCAAGTTCGGGCTGTTGCCGTTCCTGGTCGTCCTTCTCCCCATCATCGGGTTGGTGTTCCTCGAGCCCAACCTGTCGATGGCCCTCTTGCTCACGATGCTCGCGGGCACCGTCCTGTTCGTGGCGGGTGCCCGGATCGGACATTTCCTGCTTCTCGGCGCCGCGGCCGCACCGCTGCTCTTCGGCGCCGTCGCGAGCGCGCAGTACCGGTTGGCACGGGTCTCGCACTTCTTCAGCTCCGGCAGCGCGCCGAGTGAGGCGCAGTCGCAAGTCCACCAGTCGCTGGTGGGGATCGGGGCGGGGAGGCTCATCGGGGTCGGGTTCGGGCAGGGACAGCAGAAGCTGGGGTATCTCCCCTATGCCTATTCGGACTTCATCTTTTCGACCATTGCGGAAGAGTGGGGGTTTATCGGGGTTACGGTGATCATTCTGTGTTTCGCCGGCATGTGCTGGCTGGGCTTCCGGATCGCCCGCCGCGCTCCGGATCCCTTTGGCCAGTTCCTCGCCGCCGGACTCACGGCACTGATCGGCATCACCGCGGTCCTGCACATCGCCGTCTCTCTCGCGGTCATGCCGGCAACCGGCATCACCCTGCCACTCATTTCCTATGGGCGGACCAGCCTCTTCGTATCGCTGGCCGCGATCGGCGTGCTGGTGAGCATCGGACATGGGCAGCCGAGTCCGCGAAAGACCGCTGGGCGGAAACGCGCGACCGCGGCGGGCACGAAGTGAAGATCCTGATCTCCGGCGGCGGTACCGGCGGGCATCTTACGCCCGCGCTGGCCCTGGCCGACACGTTCCGGCAAATGCGTCCGGACATCGAGATTCATCTCGTTGGGGCCGAGCGGGGAATCGAGTCGCAGATCCTGCCGCACCATCCGTATCCCTTCACCCTGCTTCCGCTCCAGCCGATCTACCGGCGGCAATGGTGGAAGAACCTCCAGTGGCCGGTGCTCGCGGTTCGGCTGTGGCGCCGGATCGGCGGGCTGCTGGATGAGGTGCAGCCCACGCTGGTGGTGGGAACCGGTGGGTACGCTTCTGGACCGGTCGTCTACCACGCCCAGCGTTCGGACATCGCGACGGCCATCCAGGAGTCTGATGCGCGGCCGGGGATCGCCACGCGGTGGTTGTCGGGTCGCGCCCGGCAGATCCACTTGGGATTTCCGGAGGCTCAGGCGCTGCTGCGCCCGGGGGACCGCACCGAAGTTTTCACCTTTGGGAATCCGATCAGACCGCCGGAGCCAGGGGACAGGACCGAGGCGCTGAAGGCCCTTGGGCTCGACCCGTCACTCCCGACTCTGCTGGTGTTCGGTGGTGGGCAGGGGGCGCGGGCAATCAACTACGCCATGGCCGGGGTGCTTGAGCATGGGCACCTCAACGACGTGAACCTCATCTGGGGAACGGGCGCCGCGAACTTCGCTGGGCTCTCGGGATATGCCCGGGCAGGAAAAGTCGTGTTGCAGGGATTCTTCGATCCGATGGCGCCGATCTACCGGGCCGCTGACCTCGTCGTCTGCCGCGCTGGGGCACTGACGATCGCCGAGCTGTGTGCGTGGGGGAAACCCTCGCTGTTGATTCCACTGCCCACGGCGGCGGCGAATCATCAGCTGCAGAACGCGCGCGCGATGTCGGCGGCGAACGCGAGCGTGCTGATGGAGGAGTCGACGCTCACGCCGCATTCACTCGCCACCGCCGTCACGCAGTTGATGTCCGACTCCACCCGGCGTTACTCGATGACGCGCGCGGCACTCGGTCGGGGTCGACCAACAGCGTCCCGGGACGTGGTGTCTAAATTATTGACACTCGTCTCGTAGCTGGCGCAAGTGTAGTAGATTTCCTATATTAGCCCCCTACAGATGACCTTGTTTGCACCCGGGGACCCCCGCCCAGTCCACTTTATGGGCATCGCAGGCGCCGGGATGAGCGCTTTGGCGCTTATCGCCAAGCGGCGAGGGGTTCAGATCACCGGGTGTGATCAGGATCCGGCTGGAGCCCAAGACCTTGTCGCATTGGGGGTTCCGGTCTTCAGTGGGCACGACCCCTCGCACCTCGAGGGAGCGCGAGCGATGGTGGTGACGGCGGCGGTTTCGCCGAATCACCCCGAGGTCGAGCAGGCGCGCACGCTGGGAGTCCCGGTCATCCGGAGGGCTGATGCCCTGGGGGAAGCCGTCGCCGGAGGGACGGTCGTGGCGATCGCCGGAACGCACGGGAAGACGACCACCACGGTCATGGTGACGGAGGGCTTAGCGGCCGCCGGACGAAATCCCACGGGACTCGTCGGCGGCCGTGTCGCTGGGTGGGGTGGCAATGCCCGTCAGGGGAGCTCCGGGCTCTTCGTGGTCGAGGCTGACGAATACGACAAAGCGTTTCTGTCCTTGCAGCCGACGGTAGCGGTCGTCAACAACGTCGAACCGGATCACCTCGAGTGTTACGGCAGCGTGGACTCCCTCGAGGCGGCTTTCGCGGAATTCGCGGAACGGGCGCAGCGGGTGATCGCCTCGGCCGACGATCCGGGGGCGCAGCGTGTAGTCCGCTCTTTGAAAGCGCCGGTGTGGACGGTCGGGACCAGATCGGGGGACGTGCAGATCCACGACGCACACTTTTCGCCGGCCGGTTCGACGGCTCGCGTGAAATTGCCGAACGGGGACTCGGTCGCCCTGAGCTTACAGGTTCCGGGCGCGCACAACGTCCGCAATGCCGCCACCGCGCTCGCCGCGGTGCACGCCGTCGGAGCGAACGTCCGGTCGGCTGCGGCGGCGCTCGCGGAGTTTCGTGGAGTGGCGCGGCGGTTCGAACGGCTGGGGGAGGCGGACGGGGTGATGGTGGTCGATGACTACGCCCATCACCCGACCGAAGTCGCGGCCACGCTCGCCGGCGCTCGGCAGGCGTTTCCGGAGCGCCGGATTGTCGCGGTCTTTCAGCCGCACCTGTATTCGCGCACGGCGGCTCACGGGAAGGCGCTGGGTCAGGCACTCGCCGCCGCCGATGTCGCCGTGGTTGCGCCGATCTACGGCGCTCGTGAAGCGCCGATGCCGGGAGTCACCTCGGAGCTGGTGATCGAGGCGGCACGCGCCGCCGGAGCGGAAGTCGTCAAGGTCGGTGATCGGGCGAAGCTCACCGCCGATGTGGCGGCGCTCCTCCAGCCCGGAGACCTGTTGCTCACGATGGGTGCCGGTGATGTGACGCGGGTAGGACCTGAAATTCTTTCTGGCCGACGGAGTGCCGGCCGGGAGCGGGCTCCGCGGTGAGCTGGGCCCTGGAGATCCTGCAGGACCGGCGCGTGTGGGTACCGCTGGTGGTCCTGGTAGCAGGCGTCGGATTGTGGTTCGGTGTCCCCGTGGTGGGGCGCCGGCTGGAGTTTTTCCGGGTGCGGCAGGTGGAGCTGGTTGGCGTTCGGAACCTGGCACCGGA
>Ga0126371_10000140_pt1 | contig 54298 bp, 41 predicted proteins | sample PanSoiMetaPlot_4_FD_110145 | JGI IMG/M metagenome (GOLD analysis project Ga0126371, IMG submission 110145) | Tropical forest soil microbial communities from Panama - MetaG Plot_4 | ecosystem: Environmental > Terrestrial > Soil > Tropical forest > Bulk soil | place: Panama | collected 2016-02-17
ATGTCACACCCCTCCACGACCTTCGCCGCATGACCAAGAAAACCTACGGCCTTTCCAAATCCCGCTTCACCTCCGGGATGCAATGCCACAAGAAACTCTGGTGGGAAGTCCACGAGCCGGACGCGAAAGAACTGCAACCCGACAAGGTCCTCCAGGACCTCTTCAATCAAGGCCACCTGGTGGGCGAAGCGGCCCGCGCCCGCTTCCCAGGCGGCGTCCTCATCGACCTCCCGCATCGCGACCCCGGCCGCGTCGCCGCCACCCAGAAAGCCCTCGCCGACGGCGCCCCCGCCATCTTCGAAGCCACCTTCATCGCCGACGACACCTTCGTCGCGATCGATGTCCTGAAGAAGGAAGGCAAGGGATATCGCCTCATCGAAGTGAAAGCCTCGAACTCGCAGAAGCCCGAACACGTCGCGGACGTCGCCGTGCAGGCCCGCGTGGCGGCCGCCACCGGCGTCGCCATCACGTCCGCCGAAGTCATGCACCTGAACAGGGAATTCCGAGCCCCGGACTCCGGGGACCTCTTTGCCCACACGGATGTGACCGCTGACGTCGCCGCCTTCCTGCCGGGGGTGCCCGCGGAGATCAAAGCCCAACGCGACATGCTCTCAGGCCCCCTCCCCGACGCCCCCCTCGGCCACCATTGCTTCGACCCCAGAGACTGCCCATTCCTCGCCCGGTGCTGGCCGAAAACGGAAGACTTCATCGGCAACCTTGCCGGCGTGGGCCCCAAGACGTCCGTGGCCTATCTCACCCGCGGCATCACGTCGATCAATCAGCTGCCTCCGAAAGAGAAGCTCAACGTCGTTCAGAAACGCCAGCTGAAGGCGATGGCCGAGAAGCGCGTGATCGTCGAACCGACCCTCGCGGAAGATCTCGCACCCATTGTCGGAGCCAAACGGCTCGGCTTCCTCGACTTCGAAACGATCATGCGCGCCATCCCGGTCTGGACCGGCATGGCTCCCTGGCAGCAGGCCGCGGCGCAATTCAGCTACCACGAGCGCCAGCCGGACGGCACCTACACCCACGCCGCCCACCTCGCCGAGGGTCCCCTCGACGCCCGGCCGCCGCTGGCCGAAGCGATGATCAAGGCCACCGCGAACGCGGATGTGGTGCTGATGTACACGTCGTTTGAAAAGACCCGCATCCGCGAGCTCCAGCGCGCCATCCCCGCGCTCGCGGACGACTTGCTCGCGCTCGAGAAGAAGCTCGTCGACCTCCACCCGGTGGTCCGCAACAACGTCTACCACCCGGACTTCCTCGGCTCCTTCTCGCTCAAGGACATCCTCACTCCCCTCGTTCCCGAGCTCACCTACTCGGATCTCGTCATCGTGGATGGGCGCGTGGCATCGGTCGAGATCGCCCGCCTCCTGTTTGTCGCGGACAAGATCCCGCCCCATGAGCGCGAGCGCGTGCGCAACGACCTCCTCAACTATTGTGAGCGCGACACGTGGGCGATGGTGCGTCTGGTGGAAGTTCTGCGGGATCTGGCCGGGACGTGACCAAGACCGAACGCTGGCTCAACCTCTTGGCCTTCCTGCTCGGCCGTGGTACCGCCGCCGCCCGTGAAGACATCCTCTCCCAGGTTCAGGACTACAAAGACGATTGGGTTTCCGAGGACGACACGCGCCGAGAATCGGCCCGCCGCAAGTTCGAGCGCGACAAGAAGGAGCTCCGCGCCTTGGGGGTCGAACTCGAGAAGAAGACGGTCTGGGCAGAACATGCAGACCAGGAGGTGGAGGGTTACCAACTCCACGCCCGGGATTTCTATCTCCCCTACCTTGACGTCCGAACCGCCACGAGGAACCCGTCCCGCGGCTCACGGCCCTACTCGCTGGCCTCGGTCACCCTCGAACCGTCGGAGATGATGATCTTGCGGCGTGCGGCTGAACGAGTGGCCCAGGTCACCGGAAACTTGCTCTCCACCGCTGCCCACTCGGCTCTTGGCAAACTCTCGTTCGACATTCCCGAAGTCAGCGACGTAGTGAAGGAAGAGATCGTCACGAGGCCGACCGCGGGCTTCGAGAAAGCGTTCCGCGTCCTGTTCGACGGCGTGCGCGAGCGCCGGGCGGTGAAGTGCCGGTATTACGCCATCGGCCGGGACGAAGAGGAGTCAAGAGTCATCGAGCCCTACGGGATGATGCTGTCCTGGGGCACGTGGTACTGCGTAGGGCGGTCCCGCGAGCGCGATGCCATGCGGATATTCCGCGTGGACCGGATGCGGGAGGCTGAACCGGTGGCGGGAGAGAAGGGTGCTTTCCGCGTACCGAAGGGGTTCAAGATCGATCAGTACTTGAAGCGCGCACCCTGGGAGCTGACTGAAGCCAAGCCCGTCACGGTGCGGATCGAAGTCCGATTCCCCCAGTCCCGCTGGGTAATCGGCGAGGGCCTCGGCAAGGTGGTGAAAGGCGTCACCGAAGATGGAGGCGCCCAGCTCGAGTTCGAAGTCCGCGCGCAGGATCCTTTTCTCCGCTGGCTCCTCACCTTCGGTCACCAGGTTGAAGTCCTCGAGCCCGCGTCGGTCAAGAAGCAGCTCGACGCCCTTCGCACTTCCGTTGCCGCGCGGTACGCCTGACCATGGCGGACACCGCGTCCACCCAGCTCGAGCGGCTCACCAGCCTTATCGCGTGGCTGTCACAGCGTGACAACGACGAACCCATCTCTTACCGCGCCGCCGCGTCCCACCTCGGCGTCACCGAGGAAACACTCCGCGGCGACCTGGACGTGCTGGTCGGGATCGGAGACGAGTACAAGCCGTGGCTCGCGAGTCTCACGGTGGGTCTCCTGGCGGATGGGTTCACGGTCTCGAGCCGAGGTCCGTTTCGCAGGCCTCTCCGACTGACAGCCGAGGAAGTGCTGGCGCTCACGGCGCAGATGGCGGGGAGTCAGGGAGGGAAGCGGCTGGCGGCGAAGCTCCTCGCGACGCTTCCGAAAGCTTCTCGCCCGGAGCTCGCGGAGGAGTCGTTCCTGGTGGGCCCGGCGCTGAGCGGGCACGTGGAGATGGTGTTGGCGGTGGCGACACTCGGCAGGAGTGCCCGGCACTCGATCGAGATCAACTACTGCGGCTCGGATGGCGAGCCGTCGCACCGGGTCATCCATCCGTACCAGATTCTGGAGCAGGATGGCTCGTGGTATTGCTACGCCTGGTGTGAAACGGTGCGCGGCTTCCGGCTCTTCAAGTGTGAGCGGGTACTCGAGGCGACCCTGACCGGGCGAGCGTTCGAGCACCAGCAGTCCTTCAGACCTCTCACTCGCGCCGATTCGGAGATCCACGCGTCAATTGTGGCCAAAGTGGCCTTCGAGCCCCGCATCGCTCGCTGGATTCGGGAGGAGCACCCCGGCGGGCATGAGGACAGCCGGGGGCGGTACGTGGTCAGTTTCCGAGTCGCGGATCCGGCGTGGTTTGTCCGGGAAGTGTTGCAGTACGGGGATGGGGCGGAGGTCTTGGAGCCGGAGAGTCTCCGGGAGGCGGTCAGGGGGGCGGTGGCTTGAGCTTCAAGGCGGCTGAGCTTGTGCGCCAGAGCCAGTTCCGGCAGGAGTCGCCGACGATCTCGACGGTCGGCAGGAATCCGATCGACTCAGTGGGACGCAAGCATGCTCATATCCTGGCACTCTGTTATGAAGTTGGGTATCACGGAAGCGAGAGCTGTCGTCGTGTGTCCAGACGAGAACCGGGAGTATCGCGACCGGATTACGGCTCCTCAGCTGAAGGAGCGGGGGCGGACGGTGGAGGACGTGGTCCGCTCGACTCTCAAGGATCCCAAACGCTTCGGAATGACGACGCCAGAACAACTCCTCAAAGCAGTCGCGGGCAAACATATGCCGACGCTCGGGGAATGGAGCCGGTACCTTGTTAGACGATACGGATGGGTAGACTAACCCCGGGCGTCAGCCCGGGGTTCACGAGAGCCCGGCCCCCACTTGGCCGGCGCGGCATGAAGCCGCGGCTCGGCGTCTGCCCGGTGAGACGGGCTGTCACACCGCCCCCCCATCTTTGAGCCATGCCCAAACACCCCAAGTTCGACCCCTCAGATCCCCTACTCGACGGCCCCGCCGCTGCCACCCTCGACCTGCACGGATTTCCGGCGGGCGAGGTGGAGCCCGCCCTCAAGGTGTTCCTTGAGACCTGGAAAGCCCGAATGCCGGGTGCCGTGGTGCACGTCATCACGGGTCGTGGTCGAGGTTCCAAGGGCGCGCCGATTCTCAGGCCTCTGGTCCGTCGGTTGATCAAGGACCTGCCGGCCGGAATGGTCCGGGATTGGGCCCCCACCCACGACGAGGGCGGATACCGAATCAGACTGTAGTGTCACACCCCTCCCCGAGACTTGAGGCGGTCGAAGAATCGCCGTCACCTCAAAGGGAGGGGCTATGCGCCCGCAGCTTATGGTCCTCGCCGTTCTGTGTGTCGCCGGCGTCGGATGTGCCGCACCTATCAACACCTCCACCTCCGTCACGTACCTCGCGCCGGTTGCACCGGTGGTGGATTCCGTCGCCATCCTGCCGGTGTCGTCGGGTGAGGGTCTCGAGGGATTCCGGCGCCTGATCTCCGACTCCCTGTACGCCGTTCTGGGACGGGAGCGCCGCGAGATCGTCGTCCTTCCCGCGGACACCACCCTCAACCGCATCAATGCCGCTCACCTGACCGACCGGTACGCGCAGGCCATCCGCGACTATCTGCAGACCTCTGTGCTCGACAAGGGCACCATCGATTCGATGGGGAGGGCCGTGGGGGTGAAGTATTTCCTCTACACCCGCGCGGCCTACGCGAGCGGGAAGAGCGTCTCCGGCAACTTCCTCACCGGCTACTCCACCCGGACGGACCAGGGTCTTCAGCTCTTCGTACACGTCTGGGACGCTCGGCGAGGCGACGTCGTCTGGGAAGCGGTGAACGACGCGGAGGTTTCAGCCGGTGAGCTGCAGACGTCCCGCGGCCTCGATGAAATCCTCGGCGCCGGTGTCCGCGATCTGGTCGGACGCTGGATGAGTCCCCGTGGGCAGAGCGACTCGCAGTCGCAGTAGTGCCGTGGAACTTCAGTCTCCGAGTGGCCAGCGCTTCAAGCTGAACATTGAGGGATATCAGTTTCCCGAAGGACCGATGGGGTGGCACGACCGGAACTGGTTGAACATCCGGATCGCGGTTACCCACCCCCGGGGGTCCTGGGAACGGTCTGCTCCCGCCCTCCTGACCGAGGAGGTAGCGACGCTGGCTTCGTGGTTCGAGCAGGTCTTTCCTATCGATGCGGCTGCGTTTCTAGCAGCCGCCCGCGATCTGCGGCGGCAACTTGCCATTTTCCCTGAGCGATCAGGCGATGACTCCGAGCGCTAGTCAACGCTATCGAGCCACGAAGTCGATGACGGCAGCCGGAACCCATTGGAGCAGCCGACCCTGAGGGCGCAGGGTAAGTGCTTGCCGCATTTGCCTTTCCGTTTCCAGAGCTGAATGTTCTACACATATAAAGATTAATATCATAGACATTAACCGACTTAGCGGCTATGATATTAACCATTATGGCGCGCGTACTACCACCAATCCCAGGGCCAGCCATCGCGGCACTCCGGCGTCTAGGGTCCGACATACGAGATGCCCGCCGCCGCCGCAGTCTGTCAACAGACACGGTCGCAGGCCGGGCGTTGATAACTCGCACAACGCTTAGGAAGGTCGAACGCGGAGACCCCTCTGTCTCCCTTGGGATCTACGCAACCGTCCTTTATGTACTCGGACTGCTCGATCGCTTGGCGGCACTAGCTGACCCGGGACAGGACCTCACCGGCCTCACCCTTGAGAGCGACCGGCTGCCTCAGCGGGTCCGGTCCCCCCGACGATTGTGGCGTTATGACTGACCAAATCGTTCGGGTCTACGTCGACCTGGAGGGAGTATCACACTTTGTCGGTCGGCTGTACTCGCGATTCGCCAAGGGACGGGAAAGCGCCTCCTTTCTCTACGACGAGTCTTGGCTTCGTCACGCAAGTCATTTCGGCCTTGAGCCTGCCCTCCCGCTGGACCCTGCCCCCTTTCACACGAAGTCATCGCAGCAGGTTTTTGGATCTATAGGCGACTCGGCACCAGATCGCTGGGGGCGAAATCTTCTCCGAAGCGCTGAACGGAAGCGCGCCGAAACCGAGGGACGCGCACCCAGAACACTGGGAGAACTAGACTACCTCTTAGGGGTGTCCGACTTCACCAGGGCCGGCGCATTACGCTTTCGCTTCGAGACCGAGGGACCTTTTCTAGCAGATGCAAAGGCCCACATCGTGCCGCCATTGGTGCAGCTGCCGGCGCTGTTGGCGGCAAGCAACCGCTTCGAGAGTGATGAGGAAACGCCGGACGATATCCGCATGCTGCTCGCCCCCGGATCCTCCCTCGGCGGGGCCCGTCCTAAGGCCTCGATCCTTGGTAAGGATGGCACCCTCCTGATTGCCAAGTTCCCTTCCGTTCACGACACCTATGATGTCATACGGTGGGAGGCGGTAACCACGACCCTCGCGAGAATGGCGGGCGTCACAGTCGCAGACTCATCCCTCAATCTGGTCGGCGGGCGTTCTGTTCTCATCCTGCGGCGCTTCGACCGCCAGGGCGGGATTCGCATTCCCTTTCTATCCGCGATGAGCCTCCTCGGTGCGAGTGACGGCGAAGATCATTCCTACCTCGAGATCGTTGACACCCTTAGGCAATTCGGCGCAGCGGTCAAGGAAGACCTCCACGAAATCTGGCGCCGAATTGTCTTCAACGTGCTCGTGTCGAACACGGATGACCACCTTCGCAACCACGCCATTCTTCTTGAGGGGCAAAGAGGCTGGCGCCTCTCCCCAGCATTTGACTTGAACCCGACGCCGCGGGACGTTAAGGACCATGTGCTGTCGACATCGATTGTTCGCGAGAATGTGCCGACGGCATCGATAGGCCTAGCATTGAGCGTCATCAAAGAGTTCGCCCTCAAACCGGACGAGGCCAACGCGATTCTCGGTGATGTTGCCGGAGCAACGAGGAAGTGGCGGGATGTGGCAGCACGCTATGGCCTGGAGAAGGCGGCCATAGATCGGATGGCGAGCGCATTTGAACACAATGAAGCTGCCAAGGCCCGTGGACTCCTCACGCTCCTCACTTGAACGCCGGCGTCTTCCGGTCCGGCTGCGTGCAATCGAGCCGCATCCACCGCTGTGGCGTGCCGTCTGGATTCATCGGAATCACCGTCCGCCGGTCACGCGGCATGAACTGCGGATCTTCCGAGGCGAGATAGGCGAGCATCGCCACCAGCGTCGCGTTCTGCTCGACGTCCGCGAAGGCGATCTTGTCGTACGTGTCGCGATTCGTGTGCCACGTGTACTTCATGTAGTCCCAGTCGTCAGACGCGAGATTGAACCCCGGCGCGCCACATCCCACAAACGACGCGTAGTCATCGGGCGGGCCCGACGGACCCGGGAACGTGAACTTGATGTTGCGCGTCAGCTCGCCGGGAATGTCCACCAGATACCGCGCGAGATTCCCCGCTGCCAGCGTAAACCCCGACGAACTCAACTCGATCACGCGCCCCGTGCCCGCGTCCTGATTGAACGCGGCCTGCAAGCTGTCCATGATCGCGGGATGATCCGCCACGAACGCGCGGCTCCCCTCGAGACCCAGCTCTTCCCCCGTCCAATGCCCGACCAGAATCGTGCGCCGCGGATGGGGATACGCCGCGGCGAGAATGCGCATCGCCTCGAGCATCGTGATGGACCCGGTGCCGTTGTCCGTCGCTCCAGATCCCCCATCCCACGAGTCGAAATGCGCCGAGAGGAGCACGTATTCGTTGGGGAGCGCCGCGCCCTTGAGCTCCGCGACCACGTTGTACACCGGCGCCTCCGGCCCCCGCACGGCCTGCGCCTCGAGCTGGACCACCGGTCCCTCGTTCTCCGACGCGAGACGATAGAGCAACCCGTAGTCCTCACATGACACGTCCACCACGGGCGTGCCCTCGACCTCCGAGTCGAAGATCTGGTCCGCCCCCCACCCACCGGACCACCGGTTGGTGAGAATCCCGGCGACCCCCGCCTGCGCGAGCCGGCGGGCAAGCGACTGCCGCCCATAGCTGTCCTGGTAGCCCGTGCGTGTAACCCGCGCGCGCCACTGCCGCATCGCCACCGCACGCTGCGCCTTGAGCGTATCCCACACGTCGGGCAGCTCCCACTTCTCCCAGCTCTCGTCCGGACGGCAAGTCGGGGGCGGGAAGGACGTCATCACGAACTTCCCCCGCGCCTTTGGTAACCAGGCGACGAACGCCGGGCTGTCTGCGACATCGGGAAGGGTGACGACGTTGCCACGCACCGGCCTGCCCGCCGGCGTCCCCTCACTCCACGACAACATCTGCGCCTCGAGCGTGCGCACCCGCGGGACCAGGAGATCGAGATGCGTGATCCCTCGACGCCAGGAGCGCCAGGTGCCCATCTGCTCCTTGCGCGCGGTGACGTTCCAGCCCGCATAGGTGTGGAGGAGCCAGGCCTGCCCGGCCTCCATGCCGGGTGACGCCGTGAGTCGTGGCCCGATCGAGTCCATCAGCCGCTGAGCCAGGAAGGGAGCGTGGGAACTGTCGATGCCGAGCGCCCAGATGCGTCGCAGCACCGGGTCATCGACGGTGAACCCCTTGGGCGTGATGAAGAAGTCCTGCGCCACGATCGGCCGAGCGGTGGCAGTCAGCACGATGGCGACCAGGAACAGGGATCGTCTCATTGGGACAAGTCTCCAGAGGAAGTGCATATTCAGGAGCCCACAGGAGAAACTCGTGAACAAGCTGATGTACGCGCTCGCCGCCCTCGCCGCTATGGCGGGTTGCCGCAAGGCCGCGCCCTCGAACCCTGACGTGCCGGCGGCTGGCGCCGCGGTCGAACAAACAAGCCCCGGCTCAAAGCCCCCCGCCGAGATCGTGACAAGCTTCGATGGCTTGGGCGACGGGTTCACGGGACCACAGGGCACCTTCACCGGCCGCAACCCGTCCGACAACACGCTCGCCGTCGGTCCCGACCACGTCTTCCAGATCGTCAACGTCCAGATGGCGATCTTCGACAGGAAGGGCACAGTCCTCTATGGGCCCGTCGGGACGAACACGCTCTTCAAGGGCTTCGGCGGCGCGTGCGAGGCGGACGACAACGGCGACGCCGTGGTCCGCTACGACCAGCTCGCGAACCGCTGGCTCGTCGTCATGCCGATCTTCAAGGAGATGAAGCGTCGCGCCGACCAGCCCCCGATCTGGACGGCGAGCAATCAAGTCTATCTCTCGCCCCCTGGGGTGAAGAACCAGCCGGGACCCGCGACCAAATTGTTTGTGCCCTCCATAGCCCCGGGCGCAAGCCCGGGGTCCCCGGGGTTACCCCAACGCCCGCGCTTCCCGCGCGGGTTTCGTCCTGAGCCACCGAAGCCCGAAGACCTGGGCCCCTGGGCGATGTGCTATGCGGTGTCGACCAGCCCCGACCCCCTTGGCACCTGGTAACGCTACGAATTCCTGCGCCCGCTCTTTCCCGACTACCCCCGCCCGGCAGTCTGGCCTGACGGCTGGTACGTCCCCACGAGCACCGGTGACACGGTTATCCAGAAGCACACGTGCGTCGCCGATCGCACCAGCATGCTGGCCGGCAAGCCCGCCACCGAGCAGTGCTTCGTGGTCGACAACGTGAGCTTCTTCAATAACGCGGACCTGGATGGCACGGCGCTCCCGCCGCCGGGGTCGCCGAACATCGTCATGGCCGACGGCGGCACCCAGCTCCGAGGCAAGTTCTCGGATGATGGGATCTACTACTGGCGTTTCCACGTGGACTGGGTGAATCCCGACAACAGCCGGCTCACGGGTCCCTTCACCATTCCCGTGGCGCCGTATCACTTCCTCTGTGACGGCCAGCTCACGTCCTGCATCCGTCAGCCGGGCACCGATCGACACTTGGACGCGCAGGGTGACAAGCTCATGGCCCGGCTCGTCTATCGGAACGTGAATGGCACGGGGGAGATCGTCGCGTCGCACTCGGTGGAGACGAATGGCCGGCAGGGCGGGGTGCGCTGGTATCAGTTCACGGTCGGGAAAGATCGCTCCGTCACGCTCGCTCAGCAGGGCGCCTATGCGCCCGATGGCTTCGATCGCTGGATGCCCTCTGCCGCGATGGACAAGATGGGCGACATCGGCATCGGCTATTCGTACGGCGGGAACGGCGATTTTCCGGGCCAGCGCTTCGCGGGTCGACTCGCCTCAGATCCCCCCGGCGTTCTCACGCTACACGAAGCGGTGCTCGCGGAAGGTGCGGGGTCGCAAACGAACACGTTGCGTTGGGAGGACTACACGCAAACCGCGGTCGATCCGACCGACGACTGCACGATCTGGTACGTGGGCGACTACTACCACAAAGGCGCGGAGAATTATTCCACGCGGATCGGAGCATTTCGCATGCCGGGTTGCGCAGTTGCTGACCCCGGGCGTTAGCCCGGGGTTAGGCAGATGGCGCGAAGCTCCGGTGATGCGACGAAAATCTGATAGTTGACCCGTCTTGTCCCCCCGGGAGTAACTTGCCGCCGCGTGGCGGAGAAATGCCGCGCATCAAACGCTGACTCAGAGCAAATCCAGTGAAAGCTGGACACGCAAAGCTATGGGACTACCGCGACCCCGCCGTCGCCACGTTCGCCTGGCCGCCAGCAGACAATCACTGCCGGCGGCCCTTTGTTTGCGACGTGACCGCCGGAAAAGCTTTGGAGGTCGCAATGCATCACCAGAAGAGCCTTACCTATAGCGCGATCGTCGCGCTCCTCGCAGTTGGCGTGGTCGCGTGTAACGACCCGACCAACGCAGCCCACACCGCGCTGGCCTCAACGTCGACCCTGGCAGACAAGGGCGGCAACGGCAGCAGCGGTGTCATCGGCGGCATCGCGCCGACGGGTACGCACTTCGACCTGAGCGTCGATGGCGTGCCGCAGGGCCAGACCCCCGTCATGACCGGTCTCGATGGGCACACGATCTTCGTCGGGCTGTTCGCCGGCGACTCGTCGTCATCGATCAAGGGGAACAACGGCAACGGCATCGGCCGGGAAGAGAAGATCTTCATCGTGCCGGCTCCGACCGGAGCGAGCTTCCAGGTCCTGGATCCGAACGCAACGGACGCGAATGGCGCGACCGTCCAGCTCCCGGTGAGTGTCTCAAGCACCTATAACGTGTGGGTCCGAGCCGTGGCGCCCATCGGGCAGTCGATTCTGTCGACCTGCGCGACCGCCGCGGTGACGGACTCCACCGGCGTGTCGAGCAGCGAGGTGGTCTGCCCCGTTGCGACGATCTCCATGACCCGCAACCCGAACGCGAAGCTCGAGAACGTCGGCTCGGATCTGCTCAAGATCTCGGTCGACGCGAGCGCGAATCCCACGCTCGCCGCGTGCCTGGGCATCAAGAACCAGCAGCAGACGACGGTGGGGCTGTTTAACAGCTGCTTCCAGAACATGCTCTGGACTCTCCAGGCCAGCGGATTGGCGCAGGTGCAGCTGCAGTTCTATCCGAAGGCTTCCTGAGCAAGGGAGAAACAGGGGACAGGGGGTGGGCCCTGTCCCCAACCCCCCGCGCACCCGGTCACGCCGGCACCCAGTAACCCCGGCCGCCAGCCCGGGGGGACCCGATGACGTGGGCGGCCGTTCTCTAGAGGTCCCGTCCCTTCACGTAGCTGCCGGGCAACTCGGCCATTTCCGTATCGAAGCCCTCAAAGCACAGTGTCCGGGTCTTGCACGTCCGGTCCTTTTCCGGTGACCTTGGGATATGTTCACGCCCGCCGCGCTCCGCTTCTTCAAAGAACTCCGCCGCCACAACAACAAGTCGTGGTTCGAGGCCCACAAAGAGGAATACCAGGGCCTGGTCGTGACGCCCATGCGGGAGCTCATCGAAGAGCTCGATATTCGCTTTGCCCGCTCGGCTCCCGAAATCACCGGCGACCCGAAGAAATCGATGTTCCGGATCTACCGGGACATCCGTTTTTCCAGGGACAAGTCGCCCTACAAGACCAACGCCGCCTGCTGGTTCTGGCATAAGGATGCCGACCCGCGCGTGGGCGACAGCGCCGAGTCGGGCAGCGCGGGCTTTTACTTCCATCTGGAGCCGGGTGGGTCGCTCGTCGGCGCCGGGATCTGGATGCCCCCGCGACCAGTGCTGAACAAGGTGCGCGAGGTGATTGCGGAAAAGCCCCAGACGTTCGAGCGTGTGGTGAAGAATCCCGCCTTCAAGAGACGCTTCGGTGGCCTGGATAAGGAAGGGATGCTGAAGCGCGTGCCCAGGGGATTCGCCCCAGACCACCGCGCGGGCGAGTGGCTCCGATATCAATCGTTCACGGCGGGCAGAGAGCTCTCGGATCGGGACGTCACCAACAAGAACATCGGGGCACTGCTCGAGAAGGAATTCGTCCGGTTGCTCCCGCTCGTCCGGTGGCTCAATGGGGCCATGGGGTTGAGGCCCGCCGATCGGCGGTAGGTGCCGTACCGGACCCTGGGGGTTTGCCCCCGGTCCCACACAAGAACCGAGGTCGACTCATGACGTGTCGAGGGCTCTCCCGCGGGATCGTCGTGACGCTCAACACGATCATCCTTCCCAGTGCCGGGCGCGCGCAGGAGGCGACCACGCCAGCGCCCCTCACCGCGCTCCGCTGGCGGAGCGTGGGTCCCTACGTCGGGGGACGGGTGGTCGCGGTCGCGGGTATCCCCGGCAAGCACGTCTTCTACATGGGTGCCGTCGACGGCGGCGTGTGGAAGAGCACCGACTACGGCACCGTCTGGACCAATCTCTCCGACAGCACCCTGCCGGGCTCGAGCCACAGCATCGGCGCCATCGCCGTGGCCGCCGCCAACCCCCAGGTGATCTACGTGGGCACGGGTGAAAGCGACATCCGGGCCGACGTTATCACCGGTGACGGCGTCTTCCGCTCGGCGGACGGCGGAAAGACGTGGCATGCGGCGGGCCTCGGAGATACGCACACGATCAGCAACCTGATCGTCGATCCCCGGAACCCCGACGTGGTCTACGCTTCATCGCTGGGTCACGTATTCGTGCCTGACCCCAATCGCGGAGTCTTCAAGTCGACCGACGCCGGGAAAAGCTGGCAGCGCGTGCTCTTCGTGAACGACAGCACCGGCGTGGTGAACCTGGTCATGCAACCCGGCGCGCCCGATGTGCTCTACGCCGCCACCTGGCAGGCGTACCGGACACCGTGGTCCCTCTCGAGTGGCGGCGCGGGCAGCGGGATCTACAAGTCCGTCGACGGCGGCGCGCACTGGACCAACCTCTCGCACAATCCCGGCTTGCCGCAGGCCATGCTCGGCAAGATCGGCCTCGCCGTCGCCGCCTCGGCTCCCAACGTCGTCTATGCCGCCATCCAGGCGAAGGCGGGCGGCGTGTTCCGGTCAGACGACGGGGGCAATACCTGGACTGGCGTGAACGCCGAGTGGAAGCTCCGGCAGCGCGCCTTCTATTACATGGCGATTTTCGTCGATCCCACTGACGCGAATACCGTGTACATGCCCCAGGTCGACGTGCTCTACGTTTCCCACGACGGCGCCAAGACCTTCACCAAACTCAACGCGCCGCACGGAGACCACCACACCCTCTGGATCGACCCCACCGATCCGGGCCTCCTCCTCGAGGGCAATGACGGCGGGGCCACCATCTCGACCGACAGCGGGAAGACCTGGAGTAACGAGAACAACCAGCCGACGGGACAGTTCTACGACGTCAGCCTGGACGACCGGTTCCCGTTCCACCTGTACGGCGCGCAACAGGATGAAGGGGCCACCGAGGGACCCAGCGCGTCGTTCGCCGGCGTGATCCCGCTCGGCGAGTGGAAGCCGGCAGCGTCAGGTGAGAGCACACCCACGGTGGCGCAGCCCGGAGATCCGGAGGTCACGTTCGGGGCCGGCTACTACAGTCTCTTTTTCAGCTACGATCAGAAGACCGGCGACCTGAAGAGCCTCAGTCCGTGGCCCTACTATCAGGACGCCGCGTCGTCGGCCGAGCTCAAGTATCGCTGGGCATGGACCCATCCCGTTCTCTTTTCGCCGAACAACCCCCAGGAGATTCTGGTCGGGTCGCAGTACGTGATGCGTACTGACGATCATGGCGTCACGTGGCGGACCATCAGCCCCGATCTCACCCGGAACGACCCGGCGACCGAGGCGCCGACTGGCGGCCCGATCGACCTCGATCAGTCGGGCGCCGAGGTCTACCCCTCGGTGTCGGCGCTCGCCGTTTCGACGCGCGATGACAGTGTGATCTGGGCGGGGTCGGCCGACGGCCTGGTCCACGTGACCACAGACGGCGGAGCCCATTGGCAGGACGTGACGCCGCCGACGCTGCCGAAGTGGTCGGATATCAGCTCGGTCGAACCCTCGCACGTGGATCGCGGAACGGCCTATCTCACCGCTCAGCGGTACATGTGGGACGACTTCACGCCATACGTCTTCAAGACGACCGACTTCGGCCGGCACTGGACGTCGATGACGACCGGACTCCCGAGGGACGAGTACGTCTTCGTCATTCGCCAGGATCCCGCTCAGGCGGACCTTCTGCTCCTTGGCACCAAGCGCATGGTGTACGCGAGCCTCGATGGTGCCGCGAGCTGGCATCCGCTCGCGCTCAATCTTCCGCCGGTGCAGGTGCGGGGTATCGCCTTCAACGCGCGGCAGGGAGACGTTGCGATCGCGACCCGCGGGCGCGCGTTCTGGATCCTCGACAACCTGGCATTGCTGGAGCAGATGACCGGGCGCGCGGCTCCCGGGTCCGATCGCGCCGCCCTGTTCCGGCCGCAGGACGCCTGGCTGACGCATGCCTATGGGCAGGGGGAATTCGACCCGGCCCCCACCGATGCCGGCGAGAATCCGCCCTACGGTGCGCGGGTCTTTTTCCAGATCCCGAAGAGCTACAACGGCTCGACACCGGTCACGCTCTCCTTCACTGATTCGGGCGGCACGCTGATCCGCGCGTTCCACCTGCATCTGAAGGACACCGCCAGCGTGACGCCGAAGCCGACGGATGACGACAAGGCGACGAGCGAACGGCGGGCCCAGAGCTTGAAGCGCCTCACCGCCATTACTCCCGGCATGAATCATTTCCAATGGAACCTGCGCTACGACGACGCGGCCGAAGTGAAAGGATTCTTCGCGCCAGAGGATGCCGCCGTCGCCAATGACGTGGGCGGGCCGGAAGTGGTTCCGGGTCACTATCGCGTGGTGCTGGATTACGGTGGGGAGAGGATCACGGCGCCATTCGATGTGACGCTCGATCCGCGGATTCACGTGGGCGCGGATGCCCTGCGGGAACGGCTTGCGCTCCAGCTGCAGATCCACTCGACCCTTGATTCGCTGGACGTGGCCCTCAACCGCGCGATTGCCGTTCGCGACAGCCTGAAGGCCGCCGGCCGCGACTCGGCGTCACTCGCTCCGCTGGCGGTCGCGATCGACTCGCTCGAGGAGCTGTCGATCCATTCCAGCGAGGGCGACCTCCTCCACGAGCCCAAGCTGCGGACCCACCTCGGTCTTCTCGCCGGGCAGATCGACCTCGCCTATGCGGCGCCGACCCCGGCGCACGCGGCGGTCTACAAGGTGCTGGCCGAGGAGGCGCGGGTGGGGATGGCGCTGCTCAATGCGGCGATGGCGAAGCTCGGCGCCATTTCGAGACCAATTCCGTAGCTGTCGCTACGGGGTTTCCTTCGGGCACCGTCCGATACGCATCCGTTTCTCGAGACCACCGCTGCTCCCACTCGCACGATTCCGTCGCGAAGGGCACCCGATCGAACGTCGTGCCTGAGTCCAGCGACCGGTTGAGCCGCGTGAAGAGATCCCTCCACCGCGGCAGGAAGTACCGGCCGAACATGCCCTGCCATTCCTTATATGCGTAGAGGTTGAGGTCGTCGTTCTCACCCTCCGTGCATTTCGTGCCCCAGAGCGTGATCAAGTTCCGCGCGTTCCACTCAAAGAGCCGCCGTTCGACGTCCGTTCCGCCCCAGCGCTTGGCGTCACTCAGCCAACGACCCAGCAGGAACTCCGGACGTGTGCCGACGAGGTGATCCAGATCGCTAAGCAGGGACTCCACGTCTCCCTCGGCCACGATGAGCGCCTTCCGGTCTCTGCGGTCGTATGCCTCTTCCACTCGATTGACGAGGGGCAGCCCGAGCCCGTCGAGCACCTGTCGGGTGAGATTGACGACGTCGTACCGGTAAGCGTCCTGGCCCTCAAGTCGTGGAGCCGCTGCGAGGAGGGAATCGAGCGCTTCCGCCAGGAGCTTGCCGTCGTATGGCGGAATGGGCTCCGACCGGTACGCTCTCCCTTTCACATAGAACTGAGGCCGCTCCGCCAGGAAATTTCCGGTCTGCGCTCCCGACCGGAACGCGGTCGCGAGCAGGAGCTGCCAGGCGCTCCAAGCAGACTGATCGAAACGCCCGTAGCGGCGCGTGACCCAGTCGCGCGTCCAGGCGGTGACGTCTGGCACGGTGTCACGCCAGATCTGGCTCAGCACGAAGTCGGGCACGATGGGGTTGGTGCCGAGGCCTTCCATCGTCATGCCGAGTCCTTCGAGGCGGCCGCGCTCGGGACTCGTGATCGCGCTGTCGAGATTGGCGGCGATCCTCGGCAGGTCGCCATTCACGCTGACTTTGCCACCGAAGTTGTACAGCACGTTCCAGATCCAGGGTTTGCCGTAGAACGCGTGGCGCTTTTTCCAGGCGGGTGACCGGTCTCCCCAGAGGTCGAGCATCAGCATGTGGTCGTTGGGCACGGCGCCGAGCATCGCTTCGGCCTGCGGGTCCTTCCAGAAGTTGGCCTGATAGACCAGGAACCATCCCTGGATCACCCACGTCGCGGTGGTGTCGGCTGAGTGCATCGCGCCGTAGATCGCGCCTCCCATGTGCGCGATGAACGCGGAGTCGTCGGATGGCGGGTTGATCTCGTTGAACGGATCGGCGGCGTAGAGGTGATCGGTGCCGAAGAGCTCGGTCTGCCGCTCGATGAACCGCTTGCCCATCCGCTGAAACAACGAATCCTCAGGATCGAGAAACCACGTTCCCGGGAATCCTGCGGACCAGTCGCCGGTCTGATGGATGCGCGTGCCCGGGATGACGTCGGTGATCGACTTCGGGACATGCCCGGTGAAGCCCTGAAGGACCGGCGTCATGCCGAGTGACCGCTCGCGGGCGAGAATTTCCTTTTCGAGCGTGATGTGGGAGTCGATCCAGCTGTCGGGGAGCGGTCCGCCGAGTCCGTCGATGTTGGCCATCCAGCCCCACGGGAAGTACGCGGGACCCACCAGAAAATCGGCGATCTGCTTTCGCGAGAATCCGAAATCGCCGAGTACTTCTCGCCAGATGGCTTCCTGTCCGGTAACGGCGAGGGGCGCGTTGATGCCCTTCAGTGCCATCCAGTCGATCATCGCCTGCCAGTCTCGCCAGTTCCACCACGCCATCGAGTACGAGAAGGTGCAGTAGTTGAAGAAGTAGCGGACGCGGTAGGGCGACACGACGTGCACCGGAGCCTGGACTCTTGGCAGCGGACTGGGCAGAGAAATGGGCGTGAGGGGCAATGGGGGGTTCACGCCGGCGACATGCTCGAGGTACCAGTCGAGTGCCGACGCGATGGCGACCCCGGAGGATCCACGGAGCACGACTTTCGCCCCTCGGCTCTCGACTTCGAAAGCATCGAGGCCCGCGCTGTCTGGAATGGCGGCGACCTCGAACTGTGCCCCGCTCGTCGCCACCACCCGGGCCACGAGTGCCCGGGCGGCGACGAGGTCGACAGGATGCGGACTTTGGAGACCGGCTGTTACAAGGACGAGAGTGAGCAGTGTCATTGGGCAATCATAGCCCCACAGGGAGGAGTTGCCTGCGCTCGGTTTGTGCATCAGAATCCCGTACCGTCGTCTCTAGCCTATCCTCGAGGTGATCACGTGCCGTCACGCGCCGTCCGGATACTCCCGCTCGCCCTGTTGCTGGTTCCCGGTGCCGCCTCCGCGCAGTCGCTGAAGCTTTCGCGGGCGGCCGCGTCGCCAGTCAGCGAAGACTCCATCTACGCCCTTCGCGTCGACTCGGCGGCCTACCCCGGTCACGACGTCGTCCTGCTCCTCGACGAGGTCACGGTGAAGGCCGAGGCCGATGGGCGCTACGTCTACACGCTCCACCGGGTGGTGCAGCTCCTGAACTCCGATGCCGTAGACAACTGGGGGCAAATCACGTTCTGGTACAACAAGGACCGGCAACGGGCGACGCTGAACCATCTCCGAGTCATCGGCCCCGACGGAAAGATTCTTCAGGATGGACCGGCGCATCGCGAGGACGTGAATCCTCCCGCCGATCAGGGCGCGCCCGAAATCACGGACCGGCGCGGCATTCAGGTCACCGTGGGCTCCCTCGCCCCGGGCGTCCTGATCGACTACAGCTACACCGCTGAGAAGCTGAAACCGCCCGTCGCTGGGGACTTCTCCTACTTCTGGGACATCAACGGCGAACCGCCCATCAGGCGGTCGCGCTTCACGCTCGATGCACCGGTCACGCTCAAGGCCAACGTGCGTACTCGGAACCTGGCGGGCGACCCGGTCGATACGGTGATCGCGGGCCGGCGGATCCGGCACTGGGATCTCGCAGACCTCCCGTCCGTGAACCGCCAGCGCTACGCGGGGTCCCCCAATGGCGTCCAGGCCTGGATCTGGGTGAGTGGGAACGTCACCTGGAAGGACATCGGAAACTGGTACGACTCGCTCGCGACCGGTCGGTACGAGCTTCCCGCGGCGGTCCTCACCGCGCACGCCCAGCAGCTCAAAGGCGCGAAGACGCTCACCGATTCGCTGAGTGCGACGTACCGCTGGGTCTCGCAGGACATGCGCTACGTGTCGCTCTCGCTGGGCGATGGCAGCTATCAGCCCCGCACGCCGCGCGAGGTGTTCGACTCCCGCTTTGGAGACTGCAAAGACAAGGCGACGATGTTCATCGCCCTCGCGCGCCACATGGGCGTCACCGCCTATCCGGTGCTGCTGTCTTCCGATGGAGGCGTCGACTCGCTGCAACCGAGTATCGCGCAATTCGACCACATGATCGCGGCGGCGCAGTACGGTGGGACCACCCACTACCTCGACCTCACAGATCCACTCCTGCCGTTCGGCGTGATGGAGACCGCGCAGGAGGGGGAGATCGGGCTTGCCCTGCCGGCGACTGGTCCCAGGGTTGTCGTGTTCCCGCCATCATCCGCGGACAGCAACTGGCACAACCTGGAAGTCGGCGGAGGGTTCGGAGCGGATGGCCGCTTCATCGGGCACTTGACGCTGAGGGCTGGGGGCACCGAACAGGGCAACCTTCGCGATGAGCTGGCTGGACTGGGGCAGAAGGAGCCCGCCGAGCTTGCTGACGCCATCCGCAAGCACGTCACCGAGCTTTGGCAGAGCGCTACGGTGGACAGCCAGCGCTACACGGACGGCCATGACCTGCGTACGCCGGTCAACCTTACGGTCTGGTTCACGGCTCCCCGGATCATGGGACGTCTCGATAACGGCAAGTACTACTTCAATCTTCCCTTCGGCCGGTTCGTGGTCGCCGAAGACCTCAACAAGCTGGACGGGGAGGGCGCGCGCCGGTATCCGATCGACATCGGCCAGGTCAACAGCCCGTCGATCTACCGCATGATCCTGGACGTCCAGCTGCCCGAGGGCTGGCAGGCCGAGTTGCCGCATGACGCCACGGTGCAGGGGCCGTTCGGGTTTTACCGGGCACGGTATAGCCAGGCCGGGCGGACGCTGCACGTCTCCCGCGAGATGGGAGGCGCGCGTGGGGTGTTGCCTCCGGATAGCATCAAGGCCCTGCATCAATGGCTCGCCTCGGTCGAAGCGGACCGCACCGGAATGATCGAGCTGAGCCGCGGCACCGGCGAGGACCTGCTCGCCACTGGCACGACCTCGACGATCACGAAGGGCGACCTCCCCGACCTCCTCCTGGGCGCGACCGATGTCTCCAACGACGCCAAGGTGACCCAGGAGGGCACGAACGAGGGCTCGAGCGACTTCCTCACGGTGTCGTCGACGCAACCGCTCGAGTCGTACCACCGCTCCTTCGGACCACGGCAGACGCTCTTCAATGCGGGCTCCACGCGCCTCATTGCACTCCAGTCCTTTGCCGCCGCGTACCACTCGGCGCCGGAAGCGCAGTGGATGATCGACGCTCTGGGCATGTTCGATATCCCGCGGTTTCTGATGGCGTACGTGCGTCAGCAAGGTGCCGCTCAGGACGTGAAGATCGACACCATTCGCACGCTCTCACTCACGGGAATCGGGGACAAGGCAGCTGGCTGGGTATTCCAGATCAGTACGCCGCTCACGACCCTCGATCTGGGGATGGTGGTCGCGACCCGCAACCGCGTGTCCGAGTCGATGGTGGCGGTCGGACTGAAGGGCATGCAGGACTCGGACATGATCAATCTCTTCCGGCTGGTGGACACACGGGTCGGGCAGCAGGACGCCTACAAGCATGACGTCGCCAAGGAAATCGTGGACACCACTGGGGATGGAGCCGTCGACTCCGCGCTGCGAGCTTCCACGTCGCTCGCGCTTGGCAACGTCGCGCCGCCCGCCGTCGATTCGCCCTCGACCATTCGCAGCTTGATCTTCCGGCACGAGAATGGGTGGCCTCAGTACGAGACCGGCTTCCGCGGGAAGGCCTTCACCTTCCCCTTCGGCAAGGCCGCGGCCGCCGAGATCAAGATTACGGTCACGCAGCACAAGACACCGGCGCAGGCGGTGCAGCAGGTCCTTGCCCTGCAGCGTGAGAATCGGAAGGAAGTGATGCAGGAAGCGGCGGGAGACGTCGTGGGGTTCGGAAGCCTGTTCGTCGACTCGACCGGGACTGACACCACCAACTATGAGGTGGTTACGGAGTCTCGCATCGGGGAGTGGTCGGCGGCCCGTCACGCCAAGCTTCGTGGCATGCTCCGGTCGGATCTCGAAGACGTCGTGTTCGCGAGGGGCGCGATCAGTGTGAAGGTCAAGGTGACGCGGCCGAGTGGTCAGACCGACATGGCCGCCACGGTGGCACTCGCCAACGACGTGTTGCGCCGACTCAAGACCGTGGACCCGAGTGGCAGTGAAACGGCGCCGTCCGGGGTCCTGGTATCCGCCATCGCCAAGGTGGTCGACGCCGACCATCAGGTCGACAGTCTCGCCGAGGCGAAGAAGATCGACGCCGCGTTCTCCGCGATGGATGCGGCGGACCTCGCCAAGGCTCCAGTGACCTTCAACGCGCAGACCTGGAACAGTCTCTGCTGGTGGGGGAGTCTGAATGGCCAGGCGAAGCGCGCCCAGGCGGCATGCGACGCGGCCGTGGCGGCAGACACGACCGACCTGGCGATTCGAGACAGCCGCGGATTGCAGCGTGCGCTGGCGGGGGACTTGAACGGCGCGCGGGACGACTTCGCGTACATCGTGGCGAACGTGGCTCCCGGCGCATTCAAGGACCGGCGTTCGCAGTGGCTCTCGACCCTCCGGGAGGGGAAGAACCCGTTCACGCCGGCGCTGGTGGACGAATTGAAGAAGTGATGCGCGAGCGGATGGCCCCGGGCCCTGCGAGACAGGCCCGGCGGCCCGGGGTCTCTGGTCTGCCTAGTCCTCTTCCACGAACGCCTTGAGCCGTGCCGCCGCCGCATCCCACTGCGCAGCGACCTGATCCAGATACGCCTTCGCTTTTTCCAATCGCTTCATGTCGAGATCCCAGATCTGTTCGCGCCCTTTGCGTTTGTGCCGTACCAGGCCGGCTTCGCCCAGGGCGTAGAGGTGTCGCGTGATGGCCTGGCGCGTGACGTCTTCCTGTTCGGAGAGCCGGGTGATCGACAGCGACCCCTCCGACGAGAGCCGCCGCAGCAACCGGAGCCGTGTGGCGTCCGCCAACGCGGCGAACACCGGCACGGCCTCGGTCTCTTTCAGCTGAGCAGCCGTCCCGCTACGCGACATACTTGGTGAGGTTCTTCACCTGGCCCGTCCACCCGCCGTCGTTCATCCGGAACGCCTCAGCGCGCCGGGCGAGCGGGATCCGGTCGAACCCGGACTCGACGATCGTCACGGCAGTTCCGCCCTGGACCTCCTCGAGCGTGAACTCCACGAGCGTCGTGGGCTCCTGCGAGTAGTCGACGTTCGGATCCGAGGGGTAGGGGTGCCAGCGATACGAGAAGTACCGCTCGGCCTCGATCTTCTCGACCATGAACTCGACCTTGAAGTGCTCGTAGCCCTTGGCGGTGATGTTGCCGCGGGTGGTCTTCCCGGCCACGAACGGGTCGGTGAGGTTGATCCCGAACCAGGTGCTGAACTGCCTGGAGTCCGAAACTGCGCGCCAGACCTTCGCCAGCGGGGCGCGGACTTCGAAGTGTTTTTCGATGCGGTCGGTGCTCTGCGTCTCTGCGGTCATGGTGGTCATCGTCCTGTCCCTCGGGTGTATGGTGAATATGCAACTGATACGTTGCGTATGATAGGGGGTGGGGACGAAAAGCGCAACCTATAGGTTGCATTATTGAAAAGGCCAGGATTGTGTTCACTGCGCCCCGGCGTCAGCCACGGGGGTTTACCGAAAATCAGCCCGGAGTTACCAAAACATCGGTCGGCCGGGGTTACCAAAAAAATCGGCCAAGGTCCCATGGTCGGTCGGGGTTCCTCAAGGTGGTGCCGGGGTTCTCTTATGAACCGATGCCCCATCACGGTGCAATCCTGTTACCTGCTTGGGGTTGCCTCGCACCCTTCTCTTTGACTACACTATGTTTGTGACCATGCACATGCACTTCGCCAAGATGCTGAACTGCCGGGCCAATCGGCCGGGGCGGGGCGCGGTGTAACGACTGGCAGTCCAGGTCCGACGACCCCAACCCGCTCTCCGAAAGAGCGGGTTTTCTTTTTTCCGAGGAGTACCAGTGAAGAAGCACTACTTATTGGCGAGCGATTTCGATCAGACCCTGTCCTTCGACGACTCAGGATTGATCCTGAGCGAACTCGTCGGGATCGACGAATACGACACCCGCGTGGGCAAGCTGTCGCGGCTCAACCTGGTACAGCAGGGCGCCGAGTTGGCGTATCTGCTCAGGCACGATCCGGATTTCCGGCAGGTGGCGCGGGCGGACCTGATCGAGGTCGGTCGGCGCGTGCGGCTGAAGAAAAACGTTGCGCTCCTGGCCCGCCTGCTCGACGACGGCATCGATGGCCACAAGTTCGACTTCTACGTGATCTCGGCAGCGCCGGAGCAGGTGGTGCACTCCGCCCTGCATGGCCTCGTCCCTCCCGATCACATCATCGGAACCCGGTTCGAGTGGGATGACGGCACCGGCCTGATCGGCAACCTGCTCTCCGCCACCGCCGGGTACGGCAAAGTCGCGGCCGTCGAGCACCTCCGGGAACGGCTCGCCATCCCGCGGGATCAGGTGGTCTATGTGGGAGACGGACAGTCGGACTTGCCGGTCATGCTGCACGTGAATCGGGGCGAGGGGTTCACCATCGCGGCCTCGGAAGCCCGCGAGATCTCCCACATCGCCAAGCGCACGGTCATCTCCGACGACGCGCTCTCGGTGCTGGTCCCGATCCTCGAGGACATCGTGGGATTCGGAAAGGCTGACATCCGGGCGTTCTTCGAATCCCACGGCCTGGTGATTCAGGAGTGGGACCGCGTCCGTACGGACTGGCTGACCATCCGGGAGGGAACCGCCGACGCGGCGGCCTAGGGGAGAACCCGATACCTCCCCGACATCCCGTCCATCATGTGCTCGCCGAAGTGGCAATGGAAAAGCCAGATACCGGCGACGTCCGGCACCATGTCGGCCTCGGTCATCGTGAGCGGTCCGTCGAGGTCGATCACGTCGTGCCGGGTGCCGTTCTGCAACACGGTGTTGCCGTGCCAGTGCGGCGAATGGATGTCGTCGAACCCGGTCGAGCTGAAGAGATACCAGCGGACCCGCTCCCCGACGTGCATGGTGAGCTCGTCCACCGGGAGGTTCCCGTACATCCTTCCGTTGATGTTGAGATAGCCGAATTGGTAGAACCCAATGGGGCCCTTGGGACCCGCCGACGCCGTGTCCCCCGTGTAGCGCTTGAGATTGACGGGAACAAAGTGGGTGGTGTTCTCGTCGGTCGCCGCGAACATCGTGACGAACTCCCGGTCCACGTCCATGGGCGTCCCATCGGGTCGCGCCATGCCCCGCCGGGTCACGATAATCGCCCCGATCAATCCGGAGTACACGTCCTCGAGCTCGTTTACGTGTGAGTGATACGGCCACACGATGGAGCTGGGGTCATTCGGACCGGGCCCCGCGCGTTCGGTGATGGGCCAGGTGTAGCGGTACGTGCCACCGGTTGCCACCGAGTCGCCCGACTTGTCCTTCTCCCCGTCGTTGTAGAGCGCCCCCTCGGACTTCTTGTCGTAGAACACGCCGTGCGGATGCATGCTCGCGGCGAAGTGCGTCCGATTCCGAAATACCACGACGATGGTGTCGCCCACTGCGCCCCGGAGCACCGGCCCCAGCATCTCGAGATGCTGCCACCGGGCATCGCGCGGCTTGAGTGTGGCGAACGTGGAATCGGTGTATTCCCGATAGATCGCCTTCCGAAAGATCCAGGCCACGGTGTTCGTGTCGGGCCCGCGCACGATGTGATACTGCTCGTACTTGTGCTGCCTCCCCATCGTGAGGTCCGAGTCCGACGGATTGTAGTTCCAGTCGGTCTCCTCGGCGGCGACATAGTAGGTGCGGGTGACGCCCTTCGGTTTCGCTTGGGCGGCGAGACTCGACCCGACGGACATCACAACAAACAAGAAGACGAGCGGACGCGGGCGCATCGACGGCTCTCCGGAGGTGGGGGCGGGGCCAAAGTACAGTCGGATGCACTGCGAAGCGACCTTCACAAAGTGACTCGCCAACTGCCGGGAGCTCGGTCGCGACGAATTGGGGTGCGGAGCTGCATCGGCGCCTCAAGGGCCGTCAGGTAGGGGAGGCTGCCCCTAGGGGTAGGTTGACCCTGAACCCGTTTCGGGCCCGGGTGGCCCCCACCTGAGGAACATCGCCTAGGGGCAGGAATTGCTGGTTGCCAGCCGGTGAGTCGGCTAGTGACGGTATCACCAACCGACTCACCGCCTGACCGACTGATCACTGAATCGAGCTGCTTGCCGACCCCACGACGATTTCATCGCCCGTCGTGAGATAGACGTGAATCATCCGCACCGACACGCTCATCCCCTGATTGCCATGGCCGCCGCTCATCGTCTGTTCATTGAGCACGACGTAGCCACCAGGGATGTTCATGCGCGTGTTGGCCGCCGGCATGGCGTCGCCACTCGACACCGGCGTGCCGTTCACCACGAGATTGGTGATCACCGAGCCGTCGACGTCTCCGGCGATGGTCTTGCCGTTCATCGTGACGCTGGCAATTCCCACCACTCGGTCGGCCGTGATCAAGCCATTCAGCAGATTCACGTTCGACGCGGTGGCCACGCTCTGTTGAGAGCCCAGCCCGTCAGCGTCGGCTTCCCCAGCGGTCACAGCGGCTGTCGAGGCCGAGGTGAGCTGGGGCATCGCGACATTGGCGGCGTCGTCGGAGGCCTGACCCCCGCCGACCGGCATGGCCGCAACGGCGAATTGCGAGATCGCGCCGTTGCTCTTCACCGACACGGCGATACTCGAGCCGTTGACGGTGCGACTCGCGGTTTTCTGCGCTGCGAGAGGTACGGCCACCAGAAGGAGGCCGACCCCAGTGAGTTGCATGATGCGATTCATGGGAGTCTCCTTGGGGCTCAGGACTTGTGGGCCTGGATGTTGCCGCCGGTGAGGGTGGTGGTCATCACGTTGTTGTGAATGCCATCCCCGGCGTCGTCGATCGTGAACATGAAGGTGTCGACCCCATGTCCCGGCTCGCCGTTGTCGCAGACCTGGATGAAGTAGTGATGGTCGGTCCAGCCCGAGCCGGCGAAGACGTCCTTCTGTCGCACCGTCCCGTCCCACTCGGCGCAGGACCCGCCCGCCGAGTCCGGGAACGAAGCGAAGTGTTCCATGGTGAGTGAGTGATTGAGCGTCTGCGTTTCATGAAAGACCACCTGCAGCTCGCCCTTGATCGCCCCCGAGTCGCATGCTTCGGCGTGAATGTTGAAGCCGAACGTCACCTTGCCCACGCCCGGAGGATCTACCCTGCCACCGCCGGTATACTTCCCACCGGCGTTGCATCCCACCCAGCCTTCCGGCGTCCGGGTGACCGACGTGGCCTGCTGTGGAGCGGCGGCATTCGGTTGTTCGCATGCCGCGACCACCAGGAGCGCCGCCGCTACGACGGCGGGCGCCATTCCCTTCACTACGTGCATAGGACCTCCTGTCCCAGGTGCGTTGAGGTACGGAGGCAGGGAATGGCAAGAGGGGTGCCTCCTTCCGGCGGACATCAGTAACACATGAAAGCGAGGATCCATCGGGAAAAGCCCGGCGAAGCGTTACCGACTCGGTGCGCGAACTCGTCGCGATGCGCGCGCCACTCGGCGCCCGGGGACGCCGTGCGCCGGGGAAACGGAGGCCCGTCGGATGTCACAAATCCCCCCGCTGCCCCGTCATATGGGAGCCGTGTTAGCATTAGAACCCGCTATGGACAACAAGTCAGCCGACCTCTCCGCCCTGCGCATCAACCGGGATGCGGTCCCGACGCCTTCAGGCAACGGAGGCGGCCGTCGACTGCTCGTCATCGGGATCCCAGTGATTCTGCTTCTGACCCTCACCGGCTTCCTGCTGGCGCGGAGCCTGGGCGGCGGGGTCCAGGTGCACCTCACGCCCGCGGTCCGGATCTCTCCGTCCCAGGCGAACGTGCTCGCGTCCGCGTCAGGCTACGTGGTCGCGCAACGCAAGGCCGCCGTGGCGTCGAAGGGCACCGGGCGCCTGGTCTATCTCGGGGTGGTCGAAGGGGACCGCGTGAAGGAAGGGCAGGTCATCGCCCGGATCGAGGACGCCGACGTCAAAGCCGCCTTGGCTCAGGCGCACGCGAACCTGGACCTCGGCATGGCCGACTTGCATGACGCGAAGACGTCAATGGACCGGCAGGCGACCCTGCTCAAGCAGAACCTCGCGAGCCAGGCCGATTTCGATGCTGCGCAGGCGCGTTACCTGCGCGTCAGGGCCACCATCGCGCTCGACTCCGCTCAGGTCGACGCCGCGCAGGTCGCGGTCGAGAACACGGTCGTGCGGGCCCCGTTCGATGGGACGGTGCTGACCAAGAGCGCCGACGTCGGCGAAGTGGTCTCGCCCCTCACGGGCGGCGCGTTCGCCAAAGCCTCCGTCGTGACGCTCGCGGACCTCGGCTCCCTTCAGGTCGAGGTCGATGTTTCCGAGTCGAACCTCGCGCAGGTGACCATCGGCGAGCCCTGCGAGATCGTGCTCGACGCATATCCGGACGTCCGGTACGCGGGGTTCGTGGCGAAGATCGTCCCGACCGCAGACCGCGCGAAGGCCACGGTGCAGGTGAAGGTGGCGTTCAAGCACTATGACGCGAAGGTGCTTCCCGAGATGAGCGCCAAGGTGCACTTTCTCCCGCGTTCCACTGTGGCACAGACCCCCGAGGACACGCAGTCGGTGATCGCGGTGCCGGAGAAGGCACTCGCGCAGCGAAACGGGCAGTCGGTGGTGTACGTCGTCACGGACGGCCGGGCGGTGGAAGTGCCCGTGACCGCCGGCCGGCACTTCGGCTCCTCCGTGGCCATTCTGCAGGGCATCGCGGTGGGTACCGCCGTGGTGGACTCCGTCGACGACCGGCTCCACCGGGGCGTCAAAGTCAACGTAAAATCAGGAACCTCCCAGTGATCGATTCCATCGTGCAGGTCCGCAACGTCTCGAAGGCGTATCGCCGCGACGGCCGGGACGCGAACGCCGTTACCGTGCTCCAGAACATCACGCTCGACGTGCCTACGGGCGACTTCGTGGCGCTGATGGGACCGTCGGGCTCCGGCAAGACGACGCTCCTCAACCTGATTGCCGGGATCGACCGGCCCGACGCCGGCCAGGTGATGGTCGCAGGCACCGACGTCGCCCAGCTGAACGAATCGCAGCTCGCGAAGTGGCGCGCGACGAACATCGGCTTCGTCTTCCAGTTCTATAACCTGATTCCCGTGCTCACGGCCTTCGAGAACGTCGAGCTGCCGCTCCTGCTCACGTCTCTCTCCAAGGCCCAGCGCCAGCAGCACGTCGAGACCGCGCTCGCGCTGGTGGGACTCGCGGACCGGATGGATCACTCGCCCCGCCAGCTGTCGGGCGGCCAGGAGCAGCGTGTCGCCATCGCACGCGCCATCGCGACCGACCCGCAGATCCTGGTCGCAGATGAGCCCACGGGCGATCTCGACCGGAAGTCGGCCGAAGAAATCCTCACGCTCCTCGACCGGCTGAACAAGGAACACAAGAAGACGATCGTGATGGTGACGCACGATCCGCATGCCGCCGAGCGGGCGCATACGACCCGGCATCTGGACAAGGGCGAGCTGCAATGAAGATCCTCTCCATCATTTTCCGGAACGCCTTCCGCCATAAGCTGCGGTCGTTCCTCACGATCCTCGGGATCGCGACCGCGGTGATGGCGTTCGGCCTGCTGCGCACGATTGTGTCTGCCTGGAACGCCGGGGTGTCGAACAGCGCCGAGAACCGGATGATCGTGCGGCATCGCGTGTCGTTCATCTTCCCGCTCCCCCAGGCCGATCTCACCGAGCTTCAGAAGGTCCCGGGCGTGGTCGGCGTGACGTGGTCCAACTGGTTTGGAGGCGTGTACGGCGACGCCAACGACTTCAAGAACTTCTGGCCCCGGATCGCGGTCGACCCGGCGACCTACTTCCAGATGTATCCTGAATTCCTGGTCCCTCCCGACCAGCTTAAGGCGTTCCAGCAGGATCGGTCGGGCGTGATCATCGGCCGGAAGACCGCCGAGCTGCATGGATTCAAGGTCGGGGACGTGATCACCCTGAACGGGGACATCTTCCCCGGCACCTGGCAGTTCACGGTTCGCGGGATCTATACCGGCAAGGAGCCCTCGACCGACGAAACCCAGATGTTTTTTCAGTGGGACTACCTGAACGAAAACGTGAAGCAGCGTGAGCCGGGCCGGACGGTGGGCGCTGGATGGTACGTGCTTAAGGTCGACCGGCCCGACGATATGGTGAAGGTCGCGGCGGCCGTGGACACGATGTACACGAATTCTCAGGCTCCCACCAAGACGGAGAGCGAGCGGGCCTTCCAGCAGGGGTTCGTCGCGATGTCGTCGGCGATCATCACGTCGCTCGAGGTGATCAGCTTCGTGATCATTGGGATCATCCTGCTCGTCCTCGCCAACACGATCGTGATGGCGGTGCGGGAGCGCACGCGTGAGTACGCGGTGCTCAAGACGCTCGGATTCACCGGACGCCACGTGCTCACCTTCATTCTCGGCGAGGCCATGGTCATCGGGCTCTTCGGCGGCATCCTCGGGGTTCTGCTCACGTTCCCGATCGTGAAGGGTTTCGGGAAGGCGCTTCCGACGTTCTTCCCGATCATCGGCGTGTCGGGTGTCACGGTGGCGCTGGCGCTGGTTGCCGCGTGTCTCTGCGGCATCGCGGCCGGGGCCGCGCCCGCGATCCGCGCGGCGAAGATGCCGATCGTGTCGGGTCTGAGGACGGTGGGATGAAGATTCCGTTCTCCTACATCTGGCGCTCGCTCTGGGCTCGCCGGCTTACGACCACGCTTACGATCGGCGGCGTCGCGCTGGTGGTGTTCGTGTTCGCCGGCGTGCTGATGCTGTCGCAGGGCATCACCAAGACGCTGGTCGACACGGGCTCTCCCGACAACGCGATCATTCTCCGGAAGTCCGCGACCTCGGAGCTGGTGAGTCAGGTGGACCGCGGTACCGCGGAGATTCTCGAGACGGCACCCGAGATTGCGACTGGGCCTGACGGCAAGCCGCTGATCACGCGCGAGGTGAACCTCATCATCAATCTGAACAAGAAGGGCAATCACCTGGCGCTCGGGAACGTGACAGTGCGGGGTACTTCTCCGCAGGGCCTTCACCTTCGGCCCGCCGTGAAGATCACGCAGGGGCGGATGTTCAACTTCGGCAGCCACGAGTTGATCGTCGGCGCGAACATCGCCCAGCGGTTCGAGGGTGTAGCGATGGGCGCGGATGTGCCCTTCGGAGGAGAGCACTGGACGGTCGTCGGGTACTTCGATGCCGGCGGGTCGGGGTTCGATTCCGAGATCTGGGCTGACGCGGATCAGGTGATGCAGGCGTTCAATCGTCCCGTGTACTCGTCGATCACCTTCCGGCTCAAGGACCCGGCGCAGTTCGATGCCCTGAAAGCCCGGCTCGCCGCGGATCCACGGACGCAGTACATCGAACCCAAGCGCGAGCAGGACTTCTATCGCGAACAGTCGGCCAACATGGCGAAGTTCATCAGGATCCTCGGCCTCGTCGTGACGATCATCTTCTCGGTCGGCGCGATGATCGGCGCGATGATCACCATGTACGCCGCGGTCGCGAATCGCACGGTCGAGATCGGTACGCTCCGGGCCCTGGGCTTCAAGCGTCGCAGTGTGCTGGCCGCGTTCCTGCTCGAGGCCGTTCTACTCGCGGTGGTCGGCGGCGCGATCGGCGTCGCGCTGGCGTCCGGACTTTCATTTGCTCACGTCTCGACGGTGAACTTCGCGTCGTTCTCGGAGATCGGTTTCGGATTCTCGCTCACGGTCACCATCGTGATCATCGCGTTCATCTTCGCGCTGTCGATGGGTGTGCTGGGCGGGTTCCTGCCGGCAGTGCGGGCTTCCAGGCTGCAGATCGTGAACGCGTTGAGGGGCAGCTAGCGTCCCCGCACGACCTCGAAGGCGGCCCAGAAGAATGGGTTGCCGGTATTGGGCAAGTGTCGGAGCCTCAGCTGCGCCACTCGCAGCGCTTCCGATGGTGTCTCCCCCAAAGCCACACCGCGATAGAAGGTCCCCATCAGATCCGCGGTCGGGGCTCCTACCGGCCATTGCGTGGCAACAACATTTCGAGCCCCGGACGCGAGAAACGCCCGGGCCAGACCGATCATTCCTTCTCCCCCCGATTCCGGTCCGCTCATCGTCTCGCAGGCCGACAACACAACGATCTGGAGGTGCCAGCGCTCCTCCATGATTTCCGACAGCTGCCAGAAACCGTCGTTGGCCGAGTCGGGCACGAGCCGCAAGTGGGAAGCGAGGGGGTCTCCGATGTTGGCGACGGCGTGTACCGCAAGATGCAGAATGTCATATCGAGGAGCCGATGCGCGTACTTCGGTTTCCGTGGCGGCTGTGCCCTCCAAGACTCGAAGGCGCTGCGGCCCGAACACCGACCGGAGCGCCTGATCCTCTTGCAGCGCCCCGGGGGCATCCGTGAAGACCGCCAGCGCAGTGGCTAAGGGAGCCCCGTGATCGTGTGCAAGGAACTGTGCCGATGGGAGGTACCGGATTTCATACCGGTCCAGGAGATAGGCCGTGTCCCGGTATCCGCCGGACGTCGGGAGCGCGGCCACCAGCGCTCCGAAGGGCAGGGCGTGCAGGGGCCCGTCCGCGGCAATGGCGAGTCGCGTGATGCCGGCGAGCGCCGGAAGAAGGGGGGAAACGAGAGACTGGTACAGGTGACTCGCGAGGTCGAGGTCGTAGGGTGCCCGGGCCATGTCGACACTCCCCGCGTACGGGTGGTCGAAGGGACGTCGCAGGCGTGCGACGGCCAGTGCGAGTGCCTCGGGGGAAATGGGGAGCTTCGTCACCTGACTCCCGCGGTTTGTGAGCACGACGGCGGTGACTGACGAGTCGAGCACGATGTAATCGAGGAGCGCCTCTCCGCGGCTGAGGCGGGCGCGAAGGGTCAGGAGCGGCAGTGGCGCGGGAATGCGCCTCTGGACGTCGTGACCCGCGAGGGCAACTGCCAGCGACACGGCCTTTCGACGTTGAGACCACCGGAGTATCTGGTCGACGTCCCTCGGGCTGCGAGACGCCAACAGCAACCGGATCGCCTCGTTGAAGGGAGCCAGGTGGACGGCTCGGTACCGAGTGCGGTCGAAGTCTTCGAACAGTGCCGCGGTGACGTGCTCAGCCGCACGGGCCGCGCGCGCATACTCGGACAGCGCGTCTCGGGTTTCTCCCATCCGCTCCAACGCACGCGCGAACGCGAGCGACGTGTTCAGCTGTTCACTGTTCAGGGGGTGGGCCTCTGCCGTGAGGGTCGCCGTGCGCAGCGCCGCGAGGCCCTCGCCCGAGCGACCGAGTGCCAACAGGGCTTGGCCTCGGAGTGCGCTCGCTTCCACCCCCGCCGCGACGGCGTGGATTGTGTGGGCAAGGGACTCGGCCGTGATCGCGTCCGTTAGGGCTGCGGCCGGGTCGCCGGCCCGGAGGGCCAACTCCGCCGCCTCATTGTACGCCAGGGCCCCACCCTGAACGTTGCCAGCCGCCGCTTGTAGGGTACTCCAACGCTCCGCGAGTCGAACGCCCTCCTCAGGGTGCCCGTGTCGGGCAATGAAGGCCGGCAGGAGAGGGGCATCGAGTGGGACCCAGTCCAGTTGGGCGGAGTCGTGTTGCGCGGCCGCGTGCTCCGCGCTGTCGCTCTGGCCCAGTGCCTCAAAGATCCTTGTGAGGCCGGCGAGCGCCTGGCTGTACCACTGCCCCGGCCCGTGATGCGTGCGGACCGCCTCCCCGTAATAGTGCCGGGCGCGATCGAGTGCCCCGGTCCGTTCGAAGTACTCACCGGCCCAGTATTGGTTGGTGCCTTGGTCGTCGATCACGCCCACCATAGCCGCAAATTGTGTGTCGGCGGATGCGTGCCAGCCCGCCTCCCATCGGATGAGCCCGGCGTCGTACCGGGCGACAGCCCGGTCATCGCTCCAACGGGCGCCTGCCGAGAGGGCGACATACCGGTCGATCGCCTTCACGGCCTGTCCCCAGGCGCCCTGTTCCTCATACGAGTGCGCGAGCTGATGCCACGCCGCCTCGGCCCAGTATTGGTCATCGACCAGAGAGTCGAGGGCGGTTGCTAGAAGGAGATCTCGGACCGCGCGTTCGGGCACGCCCGCCTTCGACTCGGCACGTCCGCGGCGGGTGTACAACCGCATCCGAGGGCCCGGCCAACCGGCGGAGTCCGCCAGCACCACGCCTGAATCCAGAGTGGTCATCGCTCGCGTCGCCAACCCTCCGTCCAGGAGAACCTCGCCGCGCACTTCGATCTGGTTGAGTCGGGATTCCCAGTCGGCAGTTGAAGCCGGCATGGCCATCCACAATCCACATGACGGGGGGAGAGGAAGTCGGACCGTCTTGAGGGCGGCACATCCCCACACCCGCGCTAGCGGCCGCCCGTCGCGGAATTCAGCGTCGGCGAACGGGAGCGCCAGGTAAGTGGCGGAAGACGTATCTCCCGCGCTCAGCAAGTCATCGATCGCGCGCGGGTAGAGCTCTCCCAGTGCGGTCGCCGGCCAAGGGCGGGTGAGGGCTTCCTGATCGACGCGTATCGCCTCCGGTAGTCGACCACTCGCTGCAAGGGCGGCGCTGAGCCGGAGCCAGTTGGCCGAGAGCGCCGGCGCGGCGCGCCATGCGGCCTCCGCCGACGACACGCGGGCTGTATCGCCGGCGTTCGACCAGCCCGACATCAAGGCGATGTAGGTGAGCGAGCAGCCGCTCGAATCCCGGCGTGCCAGGCGGGTCAAACCTGCAAAGGCGGCAGAATCGGGAGGGTGCTCGCCGGTGGTCCGCCCCGCCGTGGCGAGTGCGAGACACTCCGTTACCGATCCCCCACGAGGATCCGGGTGCGCGTATTCCCGGCGGACGCGGACGTAGTCGCTGCGCCGCCACCGGATTTCCACGTAGCGGTACTCAGCCGGCAAGAAGGAGGGATCGGCATCCCGCGCCCGGCGTAGCAGGGCGAGCGCGCTGTCGGAGCGCAGCGCCATTTCCTGGTCGACCGAGGCGAGCCAAAGGCGGCGAGCGGTGAGCGAATCCCGCGGGCTCCCGCCTGCGATCAGCGCGAAGAGCGCGAGCTGCCCTAGCGTGCGTTCAGCCTCTCGACGCTGTCCGCCAGCGCCGTCGCGGCCGGTCCGATGCCGGCCGAGGACAGAATTGCCCTCAACTGCAGCAGGGCGCCACTCCCGTCTCCCAGCCTCAAGAGCGCCTTCGCGAGGTAGTACCGGGCTTCGGGAGTGTACGGCGACTCCCCGAGCTGGACCACCTCGCGCAGAGCGTCACGAGCCGCCCGAGGGTGCTCACGCATCAACTCCGCAGCGCCCAGGAAAAACAGGGCGGGTGCCGAGTCAGCGCCGGCGGAGAGGACGCGATTCAGCCCATCCGAAGCACGCGCATAGTCATGGACGACGTAGGCGGACATCGCCGCGGTGAAGATGGAGTCGGGGGTCGAGGACGCCGTCCGCACGGGCACGCCGAGGTACACCGGCGGCACCCGCACACTGCCGAGTCTGGTCAGCGGAGCGGGTGCACGGAGCACTACAAGGCTGGCGATGCCCGCCGCAGCCGCCAAACCGATCCCGGCAGCCCAATACCAAGAGCCCCGCCGGGAGCGGGGGTTCGAGAGCGCCGCCCGAATGGCCAGGCCGAGTGAGACCTCGTGCTGGCACTCGGCGCACGTGATCAGGTGCCCCTCGAATGTCACGATCTCATCGGGGTTCATGCGCCCCGCGACGTAACGCTCGACCAGTCCCCGGTCCGAAGCGGTCTCATGGGTCAGCGACCCAGTGCTCACGATCGTGGCTCCTCCGAGGTTCTGTCGCTCGACCCAATCCGCTCGTGACGTCCGGTCAAGGTGTTGCGGAGACGCTCCAGCGCTCGAGACTTGCGCTTCCGAATTCGGTCGGAGGGCTCTCCCAGGCGCTTGGCAACCTCCGCCGGTGTGAGGCCCTCGAAATAGCAAAGCCGCAGCAGTTCCCGGTCCGTCGATGGAAGCTGTGCGAGCGCGGTGCGAATTGTTAACCGGTCGCCTGCCTGTACGAGGGCGTCGAGCGCGCTGGCTTCCATCGCAGGAAGCAGGACTTGACTGTCGCTGTCGAGAGAAACCATACGGCGTTGGGCGCGCTGGAAGTCTACGATGACGTGACGCGCGATCCCGGCCACGAACGCCGGGATTTTCGCTGGATCCGAGGGCTGGCCCTTGCCGAGGGCGACGACGGCCCGTGCGAGGCTCTCTTGGACGACCTCATCGGCCACGTCGGCTGACCCCAGCGCCCGTAGAGCAATGAGACGTAACCCCGGACGCAGGGCTTCGAGGTCCGCGGTGGAGTGAGGCTCGGGAGTGGGAGCGGCTTCTGTCGCCACAGTGGCCCTAGGGCGTTGCGCGGCATAAACATCCAGGCACTCTGTGATTTCGGCAAGGCGGGTGAGACGCCATCGGCGTCGGTACGGTTGGACCAGGTCACGATTTCGAGAGTCTCCCGACTCTACTGAAGCTGCCAACTGTCGAAACCGAGGACGTACCCGTGCTACTCCCAAGGCTCGCGCGTCTTGTCATGGCGATGTCCCTAGTCGCCTGCCGGAATCCCACGAATCCCGGCCAGGGTGGCTCGACTGGCTACTCCGGAAGTTGGGGAAGCTTCGTCTACAGTGGGTCCTGTCATCTTGGGTCGTTCGTGGTCTCTGCGTCTGGGAACTTTGGTGCCGGGCCTCCCCCTGATTGCTCGCCGACCGCTCCGTGGATTGTGACCGGCAACATCGGAAGCGATGGGACGGTTCACGGCACGATTGCCATCCCACACGATTCGAGGGTTCTAGACGGGACCTGCCCCACCACGAGTTTCTGCTCCGGCACAGCCGGCGGACTCGTGTTCTCCATGACACGATAGCGATTGGAGTATGGCACCCATGGACCGCGGGCGATCCCTGCAGATCACGGCATGTACTCTCGCCCTCTTGAACGCCTGCAGCGCGGTGTCCTCCGAACCTCGCCACGGTGAGGCAACACATCTAGAGTTTGTTGTACAGCCAGGGACAACCATCTCTGGTGCCGACTCACTTACTCCTACCGTCGAGGTTGCCGTACTCGATGCTGGAGGAGCGACCGTCACTTCTGCAAGTGACACCATCTCCCTCGAGGTAGGTGATTCTCCTAATGGTGGGTACCTCTCGGGACGCACCGCAATTGCTGCGGCACGTGGTATTGCCCGCTTCCCTCGTGTCATCATGAACGGTTTGGGGGGATTTGGGTACACTCTTCGCGCACGGTCTCCAGGGCTGGTGGGGGCCGAGAGCGTACCCTTCAACGTCGTCTCGTTGCGCATTGTACCGGCTCAGTGGTTGGTCCGAGCAGGCAACTCCTTCCAATTTCGAGCGATGGTGCTTGGCACCTCCGATACCACCGTCGCTTGGTCAACAAACGCTGGAACGGTGGATTCAACGGGGTACTATCGTGCCCCCTCACTCCTGACAACGGACGTGCTCATAGGGGCGTTCAGCGTGCCCTACCCTCACGCTAGAGCGGTCGCAACGGCTGGATGTGGCTGCGTACCCTAACCCTGCGTGCAAGGGAGGCGTCCGCGAATGCGCTTGCTCCTTGTCACGAACTACTCCCGTCATCGACAACCAAGACAGAACCTTGGCTTGGGCACATCACGTTCAAGCACAGCCGTTCGGGACTCGACCAGAAAAAGGAGGAGGGATGAGCCGTCGAGGAGCGCTCGTCTTGCTTGCAGTCACTTTGTGCACCTCGTCGTGTAGCAGCCTCACCAACTGTGACAAGAGCTACTGCGGCACGATTACCCTCGTTCACACCTCCCTTTCTTGGAGTGCGGCGGGCTTCGGTTACAACTACAGCGGCTCCGTCGACTTGGGATTCAATCCTGCGCCTCCAGCCAACCTGGCCATCGGTGTCCAACTGAACGGCGCATCGATCGACGGTTCTGCAGTAACCTCGGGGTCGACCAGCTTGCACATTCCTGTCTCAGGCAGCTCCGTTGCTTGCCAGTTGACCAACCCTTCGACGTACACGGTCATCGACACAAATCGACCGAGCCCGGTCCTTGCCTTCCTGACGTTCGACTGGCAGACATCAGGATGCTAAAGACGAGACTCCATGATTTTCGGTGACGGCCAGCGAGGTGCTCGATGGGGCTCTCAGCTCGTGCAACGGTGAGACAATCGGCATAGCTAGATTTGCAGCATGGCTGGAGCAATACAAGCGGTCGGGCTCTCCAAATCCTTCCAAGTCAAAGTCCGCGACTCCGGCCTGAGTGGTGCCCTTCGCGCTCTTTTTCGCCCCAAGTACCGGGATGTACACGCCGTCCGCGACGTCGGGTTTTCGATCGAGCAGGGGGAAATCGTGGCGTTTCTGGGGCCGAATGGCGCCGGTAAGACCACCACCCTGAAGATGCTGTCAGGACTGCTCTATCCGACCAAGGGGAAGGTCCGGGTCGTGGGCTTCGACCCGTGGACCGGCGGCTCCGAGTTCAAGAGACGGATCACGCTGGTGCTGGGCCAGCGGCAACAGCTCGTGTGGGACCTGCCACCGATCGAAACCTTCGTTCTGAACCGCGCCATCTACGACATCGCGGATGCCGACTACAAGGAACGCCTCGACGAGCTCACCACGCTCCTCGACCTCGGCGCCATCCTCGACAAGCCCGTGCGCCAGCTGTCGCTCGGCGAGCGGATGAAGTGCGAGCTTGCCGCGGCGCTGCTGCACCGGCCGTCCCTGCTTTTTCTGGATGAGCCGACGCTCGGACTCGACGTCACCGCCCAGGAGGCGATCAGGCGCTTTCTTCTCGCGTACCGGGACCGCCACGGGGCCACGATTCTGCTCACGTCCCACTACATGCAGGACGTCACGGCGCTCGCGTCGCGCGTACTGATGATCAACCGCGGCCGGCTCCTCTACGATGGCGAGCTCGATGCGCTCGTCGCCCGGATCGCGCAGGCCAAGAGACTCGAAGTCGTGTTGCAGCGTGAGGTCGGCGAGGACGTGCTCCGTCGCTTCGGCGAGGTCAAGGAGCACCGGTTCCCCAACGCCGTACTCGAGACTCCCCGGGAGCATGCCGCGGCTACCAGCGCGCGGCTCCTCGCGGAACTCCCGGTGGCCGATATCTCGATCACGGATCCGCCGATTGAAGAGGTGATCCAGCAGGCGTTTGCGCTCGGCGCGGAGGATGGCGAGTCGTGACCGCAGGGGTGCGCATCTGGGCTCGGCGCTACAGCGCCCTGATGCGGAACGCCTGGATGGTCGACCTCCAGTACCGGGCGTCCATCGTCCTCTGGATCATGTGGGGCGTGATGGAGCCCGCGATCGCCCTCGGCATCTGGTGGTCGATTGCCGGGCAGGGCGCCGTGGGTGGGTACACCCGTACCGACTTCGCGCGGTACTTCTTCGCGCTCACCCTGATCAACCAGCTCACGATCGCCTGGGACTCCTGGTACCTGGATCGTTGGATCCGCGAAGGGGACCTGAACTTCAAGCTGCCGCGCCCCGTGCATCCAGTGCATGAGGCGATCGCGGACAACATCGCCTACAAAGCGCGCAGTGCCACGGTGCTCCTGGTGATCTGGACGGTCGTGTCGCTGGTCTGGCCGGTGGTGCGTCTGCCCTTCGATCTGAAGACCATCGCGATCACTGCCGCCGCGGTGATTCTCGCGGCGATGCTCCGGTTTCTGATCAGCTTCACCACGGGGCTGCTGGCGTTCTGGACCACGCGGGCCACATCGATCATGGAGCTGCACGCCGGGATCTCGTTGTTTCTTGCGGGCCGCATCGCACCCCTCTCGCTCCTGCCTCCGGTGGTCGCCGGCATCGCGAGCTGGCTCTGGTTCCCCTACATGCTCGCCTTTCCAGTGGACGTGCTGACCAAGGCCACGACGGGACATGCCATTCTGCTGGGTTTCCGGGGCCAGGTGATCTGGATTGCGATCTGGCTGGTCCTGTGCCGCACGGCCTGGAAAGCGGGGATCAAGCGCTATGGAGCCGCGGGCGGATGAGAGTCCTCGGCGCCCTCTGGAAGCTCAACGCGGCCGAAGAGCTGCAGTACCGGGCGAACTTCGTCGCGTCATTCGCGAGCACCTGTTTCTACCTGCTCACGGCCCTGCTCACGTTGTCGCTCTTCTTCCGGCACGCGACCAGCCTGGGTGGATGGGACTTCTGGGAGGTCGTGGTGCTCCTGGGGGTGTTCAACGCGCTCTCAGGATTGGTCGAGGCCATTCTCCGTCCCGGCATCGGTGACCTCGCCGCCCAGGTTCGCTCCGGCAATCTCGATCTCGTTCTCTCCCGGCCAGTGGACGCGCAGGTATTCGTCACGTTCCGTCACATCGACATCTGGCGTCTGGCCGACATTCTGCTGGGACTCGGTGTTTCGACCTATGCCCTCGAGCACCTCGGCCATTTCCCGAACGCGATCCAGATCTTCGCCTTCTTCGTGACCCTCGTCGCGGCGGCGCTCGTGGTCTATGCGATCTGGGTGACCCTGATGAGTCTCGCGTTCTGGTTCGTCTCGGTGGAGAACATCGCGACGCTGTTCGATGCGGTGTTTGAGGGGGCGCGGTACCCGGTGTCGGCCTACCCGACCGCCCTCCGGTTCCTGTTCTTCTACTTGCTGCCAGTTGCGTGGACCACGACCATCCCCGCCTCGGCGCTCACGGGCCGGCTGAGTCTCCCCACGGCGCTGGCTTCAGCGGGAGTAGGGCTTGGGGCGCTGGTGTTTTCGAGGCTCCTGTGGAGGGCGGCGATTCGGCGGTATACTGGTGCCAGTTCCTAGCCCCCTACCGGAGCCCTCGATGCGTCGATCGCTGATCGTGACCGCCCTCTGCCTCCTCGCCGGGCGGTCAGTTTTTGCCCAGGACCGGCACTACATCGCTCCAGCGCGTGACACGGCCACGCTGCCGTTCAGTGGCGCGGTGCAGGTCGGGGGCACGCTCTACATCAGCGGTACGATCGGCCTCCTCCCCGGCCGCAAGGTGCCCGACACCCCAGCCGCCGAGGCACGTCTGGCGCTCGACGCCGTGAAGAAGACGCTGGCGGATGCAGGCATGACGATGGACGACCTGGTTTCGGTGCAGGTCTTTTGTTCCGACCTCTCGACCTACGCCGAGTTCAACAAGGTGTACCGGACGTACTTCACGAAGGAGTTTCCGTCGCGCGCGTTCATTGGTGTCGCCCATCTCCTCTTCGACGCACGGTTTGAAGTCCAGGCCGTAGCAGTGAAGCGGTAGCGCCATGTTCGTACTCGGCACTATCCTCGACGAAGCAGGGCAGGTCTGCTGCAAGGACGCCAAAGTGTCCCTCGAGACCGTCGAGCGGAACGGTCGCACCGAGTGGTACGCGACCGTGTCGGCGAGTGTGGGCACACCGATGATGGCGGGGCAGAAGTACCGGCTGGTGCTCAACGACGGCCGCTCGGGCGAGTGCATGGTCCGCCGCAATACGTCGGCGAGCCTCGAAGAGCGTGCGATTTCCGTTTGGGGGATGGGGACGCTTCACTAACCCCGGGGCATGGCCCCGGGGTTAGTGCTGCCAGACTCCGTAACCGTCGGCCCGGAGCTGCTTGGCGAGTATCCGTTCCATTCTCTCCGCTTCCTTCCGCGGCATTGGATTCACCCCTTCGTACAGGTCGGGTCGGAGCTTCACGCCGTACTTCCGCACGTACGTGTTGTCCCACACGCCGTACTTGTGCCGCTCGAAGCGGATCTCGGGCGTGAGTCCGGTCATGCCGACGTAGAGCAGGGGCTTTTCCGAGTCCCGGTTCGGATTGGCCCGCCGGAACTTGATGTGCTTCCAGGCCTCCGGCGCGAGCTCGATCACGTAGACGTGGTGTGTTCTCGCAGGCTTCCGCGGCATCGGGACAAGATAGAGTGCCGCCGCCTCCGGACGCACAACGCCTGCTAGCGAAGCGAGAACGACACTCCCAGGAGTAGCCGGCCGCCTGCTCCGGACGTGATGACCGGCTGAACAGCCGCGTTCAGGTCGACCTTCTTCCACCGCTCCTCTGGCTGGGTCACTTGGCTGATGTCGCCCACCAGCCACGCCACGAGGCTGCCGCCCGCCAGTCCGCCAAGGAGACCACCCAGCACGCCCTTGGGGCGGGCATTGGCTCCCCAACCGGTCGCTCCGTAGACCGCTCCTCCGGCGGCTCCAACCAGGGTCGCGGCCTCCGCCCATCCCTCGTGCGTCGTGACCATCTCAATGCCCAAACTCCGTTCGAACTTCTGGACATCGGACCGCAGAATGTGGGCCTCGGGCGTCGAGTCTTCAGGTTGCACGGTGACGGCCGAGGAGTCGAGTGCCGTCAGCCGTCCCTGGTAGTGGAAGCCGAGCACCGTCGTGACGCGCACACGGGCGCCGATCGGCACCTGCGCCCCGCCGCGCGTTGCCGTCAGCCCGCCCATGATCAAGGCGGCGAAGGCGATCGTCGTGGTCTTCACCGTACCCCCGCGATGGTGATGGGAGTCGGGCGGTTCTGATCCGCCATGAGAAAGCCGGACAGATCCCGCAGATACGTCGAATCGTTGCGATCGAGCGCCGGCCACTGCTCGGGGTGATCGGGCGCGAAGAGTCCACCCAGGATCCCCATTAGCCCGGTCAGCGTGGAATCGGTCGGATTGTCATAGACCGCCACGACGCGATACCGGCGCCCGGCTTCGAGATGCGGTCCCATGCCCCAGATCCCGAACAGCCTGCGCGAAACGTTGGGGAGCTTCCCGTCCGGGGCGTGGTCGACGCCCACGTTCGCGATCACCCGGCCGGTGGCCGAGTCCTCGAGCCGGACCGAAGCGCCCCACGGGTGAAGGTGGGCCCCGGCTGCCAGGAGATGGCCGCTCACGGGGAACGAGAACACGCAGGTTTTCACCACGCCGCCCGGGGGTGCCGGGTAGGTGTTGTCGTCCCCCGCGTGATAGTTCACGTCGACCCAGAACGGCACGACGAGCTGAGGCGCGGGCTGTTCGTTCCGCGGCGTCCAGGTGAACGCGATCCGCAGGGTCACGCCTGTGAGGTCGGTGCCGGTCTCGTTGTGCCACATGAAGTAGAAACCGATGTGATCTCCCCCGCGTACCGGGACGGCGATCCCCACCGGCAGGGAGACATCCCCTGTTTCTTCGCCGCCACCAAACACCCGGTCGACGATGGGATAGACCAGATCCCGGCGGTCGAAATCGACCAGCGCGAAGTGATGGAGCAGGCTCGAGGGCAGCGGGTGCCCCTGGGCGTCCGTCACCCGCACGTGATAGGCGCGGAGCCACGTGTTTGCGGGCCAGACGAAGCGCGGCGAGTGGTCCTCCATCTCCTGCATGTCCATCATCGGCATGTCGGGTTCGGTCGCCAGGTCGTAGGGGCCGAGCGTCAGGACCAGCTGGCGCCGGGACGAGTCGACGCTCATCGCGAAGCGCGCGGGCTGCGTCGGACGGCCGGGCCGTTCGGGTGCGAGGGCCACGCCGAGCGCAACGAGCAGGGTGATCATGGTCTCCTCCGGGGTTTTTGGTTGCCCGGAGGTTCGGGGAGGCTCATCACGCGATGCTCACGCGAGTGCGCGCCCATCCCCGCGATCAGCGCGAGCGGAAAGACCACCAGCGCGATCGGAACGATCAGGAAGAGCTGGAGGACGAAATGGATGCCGAGGAGCACGGCAATGGCGGCGTGGTGAGGGCGCGGACGGTCCATGGCGATCTCGGGTACGAGGGTTCGCGCCGAGGATGTCATGGGATGATCAAGTAGCCATCACGGGTCTCCGCGTGATTGCGGCGTGATCGAGGTCCGGTATCATCAGTGCCGGCCTCCCGTGCACCAAGAATTGTTCGAGCGCGTACGCGCCGCCCTCGCTTCGACGATCCGCATCGATGCCGAAATAGGGCGGGGCGGCATGGGCGTGGTGTATCGCGGCTGGCACCTTCAGCTCGACATTGCGGTCGCGGTGAAGGTGCTGAACCCCAAGATCGCAGACGCAGACAGCACTGACCGCTTCCGTCGTGAAGCGCAGGTGATGGCCCGCTTCCGGCACCCTCACATCATCAAGATTCTCGATCTGCCATCACCCGATCAGGTGGACAGACTGCACCTCTTCGTCATGGAGTACATCGAAGGCACGTCGCTGGCCGAGCGTATCACCGAAGGGCGCCTGCGTCCCCAGGAGGCTCTGGAGGTGGGCCGGCAGCTCCTCGCCGCGCTGATCGAAGTGCATCGCCGCGGCGTGGTTCATCGCGACGTCAAGCCGCAAAACGTGATCTACGATTCGATACGGCGAGGATGGATCCTCGCCGACTTCGGCATCGCGAAGGTGCCGGACACCCTACCGCTGACCGACCCCGGGATCGGCCGCGGTACGCGTGACTACCTGCCGAAGGATCAGGACGAGTGGCGGAATGTCACGCCTCAGCTCGACCTCTTCGCGGCCGCGGCTACCATCTACGAGGCGTACACGTCGGAGCCGTGGAACAACAACACGTCGCCGACTTCCACGGAGTGGCGACGGATTCCCGGGCGACAGGCGAGAGCCTTGCGTAAGGGAATTGCTGAGGCGAAGGACCGGTGGAAGTCCGCCGAGGCGTTTCTGCAGGGGTTCGAGCCGGCGGTTGCCTGGGTGCGCATTGCCCTGGTGGCGCTCCTGGTCGCAGCCAGTCTCGGGTGGGCGGTTCGTCCGATTCGATGCTGGCTTTTCCCCGGCATGTGCCCGCCTCCTGTCGATTTCGCCTTGGCCGGTTTCACTGCGTCCGACGTCACCTTGCAGACGAAGGCGGGGGACCTGAGCACGGCGGTCATGGCGGGGCTGAGTGCAACGCTCGACACCGATCCGATCCCTGAGGCGTGCCCTGCGAAGGCTCGCCACTGTGTTTCAGGCGCGCTCAGTCGGATCGACCCCGACTCCTTGATCCTCACTCTAGACATCACGAACGACGGGAGGGTCGAGCGGGTCACTCTGCCGCCCAGCAGGAACGTCTCGACGCTTGCCGGACAAGCAGTGATCGCCGTGCTCAACAGCACGGGATATCCCCGCACCGTCGAGGAATGCCTTCTTCCCCCGGTCCCCACGACCAGTCAACTCAGCGCGTGCGACCAGTACGAGCGCGGTGTGAAGCTCTTTAAGCAGGACAAGTGGCAGGAGGCGAGGGACCATTTCCGCCAGGCGATCGAACTCAACCCTGCGCTCGCCGACGCCCTGTGGCGACTCTACACCACGGATGTGTGGCGCCGGGAGGATCCCGATTCTGCGGTCATCAAGCTGATCCGCGCTCACCGACACGACCTCCCCGTAATGGACGGGATGCTGTTCGACGCCCAGCAGACGCCCGAAGGTCTGGTCCGCATCGGGAGGTTCGAGCGTGTGGTCCGTCGCTATCCGCGCGAGGCGTTTCCGAAGCTTCTCTATGGAAGCGAGCTCTTTCATCGGGGGGCACTGTCCTGCATCGCACTCGATTCAAGCCGGGCGGTTTTGCGGGAGGCTGTGGCGGCTGACACGAACCTCGTCGAGGCCTACGACCAACTGCTCTGGGTCCTCATCCGAATCGGTAACGAAGCGGTAGCGGACAGCATGTTCAGCGCTTATCCCGTGGAACATCGAGGGGCTCTCTACAAAGCGCTCCAGATCGCCGCGGCCGCGCGCTTTACACACGGAGGCCCTCCAACGCGATCGATCAAGGACACGGCGCTGCTCAGGACCCTGCGCCAGACTTTCCGTTGGGGGCTCTCACTCAACATCCCGGAAGCCCAGGCAGATCTGGGCCTGATGTTCTCGCAGTCGCAGGACCGCGACGCTCGGATGGACGGCTTTGAAGGACTCGCGATCGCCGAGTTGTCGATGGGCCAGATCCAAGTAGGCCTCGCGCACGCGGACTCGGCCGCGCTTGGGGACGTCGGGGCCCTTGAAGGCGCCGAGTGGCGCGTGATCCCGGCGGCGCTTGGGGTCTTCAAGCTCCCGGAGCAGGAGCGCGAGCGGGGGCGAACGAGGCTCCAGTCCATCGCACGCTCGACGGGGGGCCTGGCCGCTCGCGCCGCCTGGGCGCTCGCGCTTGATGCGTACCTCGCTGGCGATACCAAGACCGGCGCCACATGGGAGGCCATCCTCAGCTCCCAGACCGCGCGTGACACCGTTCCGCGGCTCCGCGCGCTGCTCCTCGCGGTGAAAGCGAGTTCTCTACGGCTGTCTCAGCCATTGCTGAACCTTGACGAGGCGCCCCAGATCGTCGACCCCTTCTGGCGCTCGGTGCTTCACCTCCTGCGTAGTCGCTGGGCCCAGGCCGCGGGCGATGCCAGGTCGGTTCGCTGTGAGCTGGGGTGGTCCGACAACGCGGACATCCAAGGCTGGTCCCGGGGGCCCGTGCAGGCGTCCGAGGTCGACTGGGTGATCGGCCGCGCGGTCCGTCGGCCGTGATCTCCATCCGCGCACTCGGGCCGCTCGTCATAAAGGTCGACGGGCAAGAGCCGCCGCCCGAGCTCCAGTGGAAGAAGGTCCAAAGTCTCCTACTGTACCTGGTGTTCGCTCCGCGGCACACGCGATCGAAGGACCACGTGATGGGTATGCTCTGGCCCGACGCCAGGAGACCTAGCGCATCCCTGAACCAGGCCCGGTGGTTGCTCAAAGAATACGGTGGCGTCGTGATCGCCGAAGATCGCGACCAGCTCCGCTTGGATCCGAAGAACGTCGAGGTCGATACCACCCGCTTCGAGCAATTGGTGCGCGAGAAGAAATGGCCAGAGGCCGCGGCGATGGTCGAAGGGACTTTTCTCGATGGGTTCACCGCCTCAAACACTTCCGGCTTCGACGAGTGGCTTGAAGGAGAGCGGGAGAAACGGCGGGCGAAGTGCGGAGATGTTCTCATCCGCGCCGCCAAGAAACTGGTCGATGGCGGTGCCGTGGAGCGGGCGGAGCCGATCGCTGAGCGCGCCCAGCAGTTGCTGCCGTACTCGGATGAAGCGATCTGCATCCATTTGACGGTGCTGGGACTCGAGGGGCGACGGAGCGAAGCCAAGGTGGTCGGCGTGCTCTTTGAGAAGCGGCTTGCAGAAGTGGGCAGGCACCCTGAACCATCGACGACCAAGCTTCTCGCAGTGATCGACGAGCTCGCGCCCGCACCCGACCGAGAACTGAGCCAGAAGCCGCGACCGCCCCTGGTCGGACGGTCAGCGAAGCTGGAAGAGGTGGTGGGCGTCTGGGAGGCGGCGCGAGCCGGCACACCGGGCGTCGTCCTCGTGCTGGGCGATGAGGGGATGGGCAAGACCCGATTCATTGAAGAAGTCATGGACCGGGCGCGTTTTAATGGCGCCACGGTTGCCATTACCCGCGGCGTGCCCGGGGACACGAATCATCAATGGATTGGCCTCAAAACGCTGATTGATGGGGGCCTGCTCGGTGCTCCCGGAATTGCGGGTGCACCGCCAGCCGCCGTCGCGGCTCTGGGGGAGCAGTCCTTGCTGTGGGCGGCAAGATTCCCCGTCAAGGCTCCCGGCGAACCACTTGGCTTGTTGCAGGCAGTGACAGAGGTGATCCGCGCCACTGCCCTCGAGCACCCGGTGCTCCTCGTCGCGGATGATGCCCAGTGGATCGATGGCGAGTCGTTACAGGCACTGATCGGCCTCGTTCGCTCACTTGCCGAAAACCGGGTGATGTTGCTCCTCACTGCGTCGTCCGATCCTCCTCGGGCTGAGATCGATCAGATTCGCTCTCGTATCGGCTCGGACTTGAACGGCGTGACGGTGAGGCTGGAACCGCTGGGTCGCGACGACCTGATCGTCCTGGCGCGCTGGGCGCTCCCCAAGTACACCGATGACCAGCTGGACCGCATCGCCCGGCGCGTCGGTGCCGAGTCGGCCGGGTTTCCGCTCATTGCGTATGTGATTTTCACCGCCGTGGCCGACGGGTTGGAGCTCGGCGACATCGGGGAGCCTTGGCCTCGCCGCAAGAACACCTACGAAGGCGAACTCCCGGTGGATCTGGCCGACAACCTGGTCGGCGCTCTCAACGTGCGCTTTGGACGCCTGGCCACCGATGCGCAGTCGGTGCTCCGGGTACTGGCGGTGCTGGGTGGACCGTGCACCGCGAAGCATCTGGAGCGTGGATCGGACCTGCCGCGACCGCGTGTCGAACGGGCACTGGATGAACTCGAGACCAGGCAATGGGTGGTCGCCGATGCCCGCGGGTACGCGTTTCTGGCCTGGACCTTTCGGAGCATCGTAAGAAAGAGGCACGTTCGGGACGGAGAAGCTATCAGAATCCAGGAGCGCATGATCGCTACGTGAGACCCCAGGCGGACACTTCCGGGAACCCTTACCCGGAGTCTCCTCGTGAAACCCTCGTACCTGCTCCTGCTTGCCGGTGCCCTTACCGCGTGCGACGCGCCGCACACCACCGGCCCCCTCTTCCAGTACCACTCCCCCGACGCCATCCGCTCGGCACCACCGGCGCCCGCGCCCCTCACCACCCTCAGCCTCGGCGGCGAGTCGCGCACGCTGTGGCCGTACCTCAACTCCGACCTCTCCAACACCCCTGAAGATCCAGTCTCCCTGGTGTTCCGCGGCCCGGCCGACCCCCGGTCGATCCGCGCGGCGCTCTTCGCCCTGAATGGCGACCGCTCGGCCTTCGGATTCCCGAACGTCGCTCCCTTCAACTGCACCTGGAGTGACGCCATCGGCGACGTGCAGGCAGGGTTCACGCAGGAGAATGGCTGGGTGGGCAGCGCCATCCAGCTCGCCTGCGGGGACTTCGGTCCCATGCGGTTCCACGTGCGCCTGTTCGCCATGGGCAATGGCTGGACCATCGGTGGTGCCCACTTCGAAGTCCTGATCCCCGGCACGACTACGCACCAGGTTCTGAGCTGGGAGCTGGCAGAGCAGCTGGTGACCGCCGACCTCGTCCGCACCGGTCTGCTGGACCCCTCCAATCCCATCGGCCAAACCGACGCCATCAATGCGTCGCCCTTCCGGACCATTCCGGCGGTGATCTACAACGGACTCCCCGGTGACCTGCGTGCCGTCATCGGCGGTCCGGCGGCCGATCAGAGTGCCGACGTGCTGATCAACAATGACGGCCACGCCACGGTGTTCAACGTCGCGGGCACTGCGCAACAGAACGCGGGCACAGCACTTCAGGACTTCACCATCGACTTCAACCAGGTGATTCCGAGGCCGTTCTGCGCCTCTGGCCCCGCGGACTACGTCCTGGTCCAGGGTCCCGTTCATCTGACTGAGACGATTCAGGCCACGGCGACCGCCTACAGCACGCAATTCCACGCCACCGGGAAACTCACGGTCACTCCGGTCGACCCCACGACCGGCTCTCCGACCGGTGCGTCATTCTCCGCGACCGTTCAGCAGGAGCAGTCGAGTGCCTTCAGCGACACCGGCGCGAGCGCGTCGGAGAAGCTGACGCAGACCCTGATCCCGACCGATGGGCAGACGAGCCAACTGAAGACTCTGCTTGATGTGGTGACTGGTGGCAGGGCAGCAGCAGATGCGAAGGTGAAGTGCGGAGTCTGAGAGAGCGTGTTAACCCCGCGGCCATGCCGCGGGGTTAACGGCCCCCAGCCCTACCGATTGGTGAACACCAAGCCCGCGTGATCCGAAGGCCACACCAGATGGGCCGGGCCAGCCACCCGGTCGCCAGGGCGCTCACCGACACGCTCGATCTTCGCGCTGCCATTGGAAACCGGCAGGGACGACCAGACATAGTCGATGCGCTGGTTGAACACCGGGGTTTGCGTGCCCAGATCCGGGGTCTCACAGCACGTGAAGCCGAGCTGCTGGGACTTGAGCGAGCCCCAGGTATCGATCAGGCCGGCGCCCTGCATGACTTGATAGGCCGGCGATCCCGGGACGTCGTTGAAGTCGCCCATGACGTAGGCGGGCTCTCCGGCGGGAAGCGCCGACGTCAGCTCGATGGCCTGTGCCGCGCGCAATTCGGCGATGCCCGGCGCATCGCCCGACTCGAGATGGGTGCTCGCGAACGTCACGTCCTGGCCGGCGACCGTCGCTTGCACAATCACGTAGCCGCGCTTCAGTTCCACCCCGGGCGCGACCACGCCGATGTTGGCGGCATAGCTGTTCCCGGCCGCCGCCGTGACACTCACGCGATCGGGATTCACCAGCATCACGTCACGGTCGTGAAGCGCGATTCCCGGCACCGGCGTCGCGACGATGTTCAAGACCGACGAGGCCTCCACATAGTGCACGCCACGCGCGGTCAGGGAATCGAGCAGGAGCGGGAGAAAGTCGATGTGAAGATCCACGAGCCCGGGAAGGGTGATGTCGATCTGTGAGACCTCCTGCAGGCCCACGACGTCGGGCCGGGCACGCGCGATCTCCGCGGCCATGGCGCCTGCCCGCGCCGGATAGTCCGTGACCTCGAGGGTCTGAATGCCGTTCAACAGCGCGGGGAAATCATCGGATGTATCGGGAGAAACGAGGGCTGCGATGACGGCGTCCAAGTCGGCGCCGACGTACATGTTCTGCGTCATCGTGGTGATGCCCTGGCTCTGGACGTCCAATGTCCTCAGCGACGGCGGCAGAGCGGTGGGCTCGGACTCGAAGCAGGCGACGGTGCCGAGCAGCAACAGCGGGAGGTAACGCACGGTACGGCTCCTGAAAGGGTTGTTTCAGAGTCGTACGCCGCCATCACGTACCGATCATGTGCATGCCGTTGAAGCCTTCACCCTGCCGCCAACGTAGTTTCCAGCATGGACCACACGCTTCTGGTGATCGGCCTGATCGTCTGCTGCGTGGCCGGCCTGGCCATGATCGCCATCAGCCTGCCCGGTATCTGGGTCATGGTCATCGCGGTGATCGCCTACGGCCTGGTGACGCACTTCGTGGGTGTCGGCGTGATCACCCTCTCGGTAACCATCGTCCTCGCGCTGCTCAGTGAAGTCGCCGAAGCCTACCTGGGCTTCGGGTTAGCCAAGAAATACGGCGGGTCCAAGCGCGCGGGGTGGGGTGCGCTCATCGGCGGGTTGGTGGGGGCTGCGGTTGGCGTTCCCGTCCCCGTCGTGGGCAGCGTGATCGGCTCGCTCGTCGGCGCCTTTGCGGGCGCTCTGCTCTTCGAGTACCTGGGCCACGGCGATTCGGACAAGGCGTTCAAGGCCGGGTGGGGGGCCCTGCTGGGCCGGGTCGCCGCGACCGCGACGAAGATGGCGATGGGCTTCGTGATCACCGTGATGGCGGTGATCGGGGCACTGCGGGGGTAGGGGTGGAGGGAGTGCCCCCTACCCCCCTCTCTACCTAGAAGCCGTACTTCAGCCCCAGGTAGAACGTCTGCCCGTAGTACTCCCGCTGAACGTTGAACTGGTGGTCGGGCGTTCCCTGGAAGAACCCGAACACCGCGTTGTTGATGTTCAAGACCTGCAACTGCATCTGCACATTCGGCGCGACCGTGAGGATCGCCGAGGCGTCGATCTGCGAGTGGGCGTAGAAGTAGTTGTCGCCATTCGCCGTCGGGGTGCCGTCGTTGTACTGGTCGATGTTCGCGCCGTTGTACGTCCAGGCGACGCGGGCCGAGATGAAGCCCTTGTCATAGGTGACCGCCGCGTTGGCAACATCCGGCGACGTCCGGAGCATCATGGCGGTGCGGCCGGTGGTGGTATCGACCACCACGCTGGAGCTCACGTGGGTCCAGTTGACGTCGAACCCCAATCCGGAGAGTGCGCCAGGCAAGAACGTCAGGTGCTGGCTCCAGTCGGCCTCGAAGCCCTCAAGGTGCCCGTCGCCACCATTCTGCTTCTCGGTGCCGTAGTAGCCGTCGAACGCGGCGTAGGGGCCGTTATAGATGAAGCCCTTCGTGCCGATGAAGTCCGTGATCTTCTTGTAGAACACGCCGCCGGAGATGACTCCACCCACCGACGGGAGGTACTTCTCCACCAGGAGGTCGAAGTTCCAGGAGTGCTCCGGCTTGAGGTTCGGATTCCCGGCGGTGAGGTTGTTGTACTGATGCTGGTAGATGGTGTTCAGATTGCCCTGCAGCGACGGTGCCAGATCCGAGTAATTGGGTCGGGCGATGCCTCGCGTGGCGGCGATCCGGACGTTGGTGTTCTCGTCCACGCCGTACCGAAACTGCGCACTGGGGAAGACGTCAGTGTAGTCGTGTGTCCCGCTCACGGCACTGACGGTCGTAGGCCCAGTGGGGTTCCCCAGGGTGTCGGTCGGGGTGTTGGCCACATTACCGGTGTAGGTCGAGTGGGTCATCTCCACCCGCACGCCGAGGTTCAAATGAAACGCGGGGCTCAGGTCGATGTCGTTCATCACGTACCCGGCGAGGATGCGCTCCTTGCCGGTAAAGCTGGCCAGCGCATTTCCGATCGAGTCGGTCTTGTTGGTGAACGCCCCGGGGTTTGCGTTCTCGTACTGCGTGCTCGTGCCGAAGTCCGGCAGGGGGCCGAGTAGGAAGCCCGGCTGCAAATAGTTATAGAAGTTCGGATCGGCGAATCCGGAGAGCGCCTGGCTCAGCAAGTAAGAGCCGCTTCCCTTGAAGCTCTCGTTATTCTGGCTGTAGTCCTTCTCCTCGTTCCGAAGCCGGAGCCCGAACTTGATGGCGCCGGGCCGGCCTCCCATCAAGTAGTTCCGCTGCAGGTTGACCTGCCCACCCAGGTCCTTGCCGGTGGTGAGCCCGTTATCGGAGCTGTAATTGGTCAGTCCGTAATTGGTGGCAGTGGCGGCGTCGGTGGCGTTCGCGCCGCTCAGGTACTGGTACGCCGGCTTCTCGGGGTTCGAACCGTTGATCGCGAGGATGTAGCTGGGCCCGTAGTCGAACGTGGTGGACCGGTAATCCACGGTGTTCTGTTCGGTGCCGGCGAGGTTGGCCGCGTAGTCCAGGAACCACTGCCCGTTGTCCTGCTTGCCGCCGATGGTCATGCCCCACAGCTGCTCGGTGGGAGTGCGGAGCTGCACCTGCCGCTGCAGATCGACACCGGTCAAATAGTCGCCACCGCTGCCCGTCGAGTCATTGCCCGAAACGTCGTAGACGTAGCGATTGCCATGATTCAGGAACTTGCTCCACATCCCCTTCGCGAACAGTTGCGAGTGGCCATTGAACCGGTAGTCCAGGTCGCCGCCCAGCCCATAGCGGTCGCGGAAGTAGGAGTAGTCGCGCTCGCTCCACTCGACCGGATGCGACACGCCGGCGTTATCCACCGACCAGGACGGCTCGACGTCATTGATCACCCGGTTGAACCGGTCGATCGAGCCGCCGATCAAGAAGCCGAGTTTCTGGTCCGCGCCGAATCGCCCGCCCCAGGTGAGTCCCCCCTGGCCCGTGGTATGGTCCAGCAGCGTGATGTGGCCGAACTGGCCGGAGACGTAGCCGCGGGGCGCGCCTTCGGGGACCTTGGTCACCAAGTTCACGGAGCCGCCGATGGCATCGGCGTCCATATCTGCCGTGAGCGTCTTCGACACTTCGATGGCGGACAGAATCTCGGCCGGTACGTCATCAAGCTTCACGATGCGGTCGCCCTGCTCAGTCCCCGGCACGTGTGACCCGTCCACAGTCACATTCTGGAGTCTCGGCTCCGTTCCGCGGACCTGAACGAACTTGCCTTCACCCTCGTCCCGCTCGAGCGAGACGCCCGGAATCCGGCCCGCCGCCTCGGCGGCATTCGCGTTGGGGAGCGCGCGGATCTCGTCACCCGACAGCACGCTGACGATGTTGTCGGCATCCTTTTGTTTGTCGAGCGCGACGTCCTTCGATTCACCCATGCGGTAGGCGGTCACCATCACCGCGGGAAGGTTCACCGCCGCGGGGCGCAGCTTCACCATGACGTCGGCGGCACCTCCACCCTGGACGACCACCGTCTGGGTGTCGGGATTGAAGCCGATGATCGTGACCCGGATCCGATACGTGCCGGCGGGAACGAAGTCGATGCGGAACGCGCCGTCATCGTGCGAGCGCGCGCCGTACGGCGCACCGACCAGTCGCACCGTGGCGCCGTTGACCGGCTTGGCGGCTTCGTCGGTGACGTGTCCGGTAACGGAACCGGTGCTGGTCTGCGCGCTGACGGCGCCTGGAAGGAAGAACGCAAGGCAGAGCGCGATGGGAACGGCTTTCATGGGACCCCTCCTCGAGGGTGCTGGGACAACTGCGGGATCAACCGATGTTGCCCCACTCAGGAGGACGTCTCACGATTTTTTCGTAACAGTCAGGCGAATCAGATTCGTGTAAGATTAGGGGTATGCGTCTCCAATCCTCGACGTTCCTCGCCGCCGTCCTCGCCGTCCTCGCCGTCCCTGCCGTCGGACAAACTCCTGACGATGGCCAGTGGACGATGCCCGGCAAGAACTTCGCTGCGACACGCTTCTCCTCGCTGACCTCGATCACGACCGCTAACGCGTCGACGCTGCACCCGCTCTGGAGCTTCTCGACCGGCGTCCTTGGTGGTCATGAGGGCCAGCCCCTCGTCGTGAACAACACGATGTACGTCGTGACGCCATTCCCCGACGTGCTTTACGCGTTCGATCTCACCAAGGACGGCTACCCCCTCAAGTGGAAGTACCGCCCCGACGTGAACCCCTCGGCACTCGGCACCGCGTGCTGTGACGCGATCAACCGGGGCCCGGCCTACGCCGACGGCAAGATCGTGTACAACCTCCTGGACGGTCACACCGTCGCGGTCGACGCGAACACCGGCAAGGAGCTCTGGAAGGTCCAGATCGCCGATCTGAGCGAAGGCGAGACGACGCCCATGGCCCCGCTCATCGTGCGAGACCTGGTGTTCGTGGGTCCCTCGGGCGGGGAGTTCGGAATTCACGGCTGGCTGAAGGCGCTCGATCTGGCCAACGGGAAAGTCGTCTGGACGGCGTACAACGAGGGGTCCGACAAGGACATGCTCGTCGACACGAGCAAGTTCCGCCCCTTCTATGACCATGGCAAGGACCTGGGGCTCACGTCGTGGACTGGCGACGCCTGGAAGCGGGGTGGAATTCCCGTCTGGGGGTGGCTCTCCTACGATCCTGACCTCGATCTCCTCTATTACGGCACCGGGAATGCCGGTCCGTACAACCCCGAACAGCGACCCGGGGATAACAAGTGGGCGTCAAGTGTCCTGGCCCGCCGACCGCGCGATGGCGCCCTCATTTGGGCGTATCAGTTCACGCCGCACGAGAACTGGGACTACGACGCCAACGCCGAGATGATCCTGGCGGATCTGAACATCGGCGGGAAGCTGCGGCACGTTCTGGTGCACTTCGACAAGAACGGCTTCGCGTACACCATCGACCGTGAGACCGGTGAGGTCCTCCTCGCCAAGGCGTTCACTACGGTCACGTGGGCCAAGGGCATCAACCTCAAGACCGGCCGCCCCACCCTCGACTCGGCCAAGCTCACCGGAGCCTCCCGCGGCAACGTGAAGGACATCTGCCCGTCACTCGAAGGTGGGAAGAGCCCCGTGTCTGCGGGGTCGTTCTC
>Ga0126371_10000141_pt1 | contig 54227 bp, 59 predicted proteins | sample PanSoiMetaPlot_4_FD_110145 | JGI IMG/M metagenome (GOLD analysis project Ga0126371, IMG submission 110145) | Tropical forest soil microbial communities from Panama - MetaG Plot_4 | ecosystem: Environmental > Terrestrial > Soil > Tropical forest > Bulk soil | place: Panama | collected 2016-02-17
ATCGCGTTACGCGATGTGATCCGCAATGAATTCTGGTGGGTCTTGTTGGGGCTCATCACCATCGCATTAGCGATCTACATCATCGTCAACCCCGACATCGGCGTCCTCGCCTTGGTCTATGCGATCGGCATCTATGCCATCATCGCCGGAATCTCTCTGATCGCGTTCGCATTCAGGCTGCGAGGTGCCGGGAAGGACATAGAAAAGCTTCGCCCCAGCTCAGCGGGCGCAACTCGATGACCGACGTAACGCGGCAGCTCGCCGGCATCACCGCACTTGTCGCGCTGACGGCCTGCGCGATGATGCAGGGGTCTGGTGTGGCGCGCGCCGACAACGCGGACGAACAACAAATGGGAGCTCAGCTGTATTCGCAGTTGAAATCGCAGGACGAGATCGTCAAGTCCTCGCCTCTCTATGACACGCTCGCGCCGATCGCCGCGGGGATCACGAAGGCCGTGCAGCCGAAGTACCCTTATCCGATCCACTTCTACATCGTGCACGAAGCGCAGCCGAATGCGTTCGCCGCGCCGGGCGGCAACATCTATGTGGTCGATTCGCTGTTCTACTTCGTGCACAATACCGAGGAACTCGCCGGCACGATCTGTCACGAGACCTCGCATCTGCTTCATCACGATTCGGTCGAGCTGATGAAGCAGCAAGAGGCCATCCGGGAGCGGGCGATCGCCGCGACGGTTCTGCTGGGCCCGAGCATAAAGACGGCGCTCACTGTTTCCGCGATCGCGCAGCTTGACTCGAACCACCGCTCGCGCGGCGCCGAGGAACAAGCGGACTTGACCGGTGCGGCGACGTGCGCGGCGGCCGGCTACAATCCGTGGGGTTTGGTGTGGCTGATGCAGGACTTCGAGAACTCGAACCTGCCGCAGCCTCCTGAGATACTCTCCGACCATCCGGACGACCAACATCGCGTCGATGCGCTCGAGAAGCTATTCCAGTCCAACCCTGCGACATACGCCCACTTCAATAGCAATCGGAGCTCGGCCAAGCCGCTGGACCCGCCTGCCAATGAGGCCGAGAACTTCGTCCGCTAACTACTGTAGGAGAGCAACACTAAGACAGAGGTGACTACAGCAACACAAGGCCGAGTGAACCGACTTTGCGTCGCGCTCGTGCTTGTGGTCGTCGTGGCGTTGGGATCGACCGGCGCCTCGACAACCAAGCCCGCCTCACTGGATCTGTTGGCACGCGCTGCCGACCCTAATCCAGGGCTTTCGTCATACATCGCGGCTGCGAATCTGTCCGCGACGCTCCACGCAGGCCTTCCGGTTCACAAGACATTCAACGGTACGGTCTATTACCTCAAGCCCAAGCGCAAAATCGAGTTTGAGAACGTTTCAGGACCGTTAAGCCGTTTCAAAGACCTTACGTCGTCAAGTCCGTCGTTCGACGAACTTTCGTCATCGTACGAGATCACGCCGCTTGCCGATGACGGAACGACCTCGACGTATTCGCTGGTGCCGAAGAAAACCGGGTCACGCGTCTCGAAGATCGACGTCAGCGTGGACGACAGCAGTGCGCTGGCGTCGCGAATCGTGTGGAACTACACGAACGGCGGCACGCTGCGCGCCGATCAAGAATACGTCAGCGACGGCGGCTACCACGTGATCAACCTCGAAAATATTTCGGCTCGGTTTCCCGACTATAGTGTCGATGGCGTGTTGCACTTTTCGAACTATCGCCTCAACGCTGCGGTCGACCCCGCGATCTTCGCCTCCAACTGAGGCAGCGCGGGGAATCACAGCCGCTGTAGACCTGATTCACGCGGCGAGCGCATCGAGCCGTTGCAGCACGATGCGCCATTGATAGACTTCTCGTGTCAGATGGCTGAGAGCAAGCGCGACGAGCACGAAAGAGCCAATGAGGTCACCGGTCGGGTTCGGGGCCCAACGTCCGATCGCAGCGGCGGAGCCCAGCGCGATTGCCGCACCCACGACGCACGACCAAATGTCGGCCGCACGGAACCCGCGGTTCAACTGCTGTAGGAAGGGCGCAGCCTTCGTGTTCCTGCGCAACTGATAGTATTGTTGCTCGAAGGCTGCAATGCCGACCAAAAGGAGTAGCCCGTCCGCCAGCAGCACGGCGCTTGCGCCGTACTCCAGCGCGCTGATCATGCCGAATTCGAAGATCCCGATCGTGAACGGGATGAAAGCGTCGAAGAGCTCCGCTGTCCAGGCGTAGAGCATGACGCCCATTTGGTACTGATTCCATACTGCGACGATGGCGAGAAAAATCCCAAGTGACAAAATGAGCTGTGGCAGGTGGAAGAGGTGGCGCGACAGCATTGAGTCGGCTTTCCCGAATAGCGCAGCCAGAGCCACGCCTTGGATGATGCTCAGCAGACCAAGGTAGATGACCGCGAACGCGTTGCGCATGCGCGTCCGGATCTCTTCAACTTCCTCCGGATACGCCAAATTGCTCGACCTCCTAGAGCTGATCGGGAGTTCTTTCTTTACGCCAAATTCGCCCGCATCGGCACAAGAAGAGGGTGCGGTTAGCGCGAATCGCTGCGCGAGCCAACGCTCGCTATCCGCAGCGAGCGCTTTCGGCGTGGAGGCTTGACCCTATGTGGTCGGTGGTGGGTTTCTCGCTCGCGGCGGCGATCGGCTTGGCCGTAGTGCTGATCGCTGAGCGACGCGGTACCGCTCGTCGCGAGCATTTCCCGTGGCTGCTCGATGAGGTCTCCAAACTCCACGTGATGGTCGTCGGCACCCTCGCCGGCTTTGCTTTCACTGGTGTCGTGCTGGTTGTGACGCTCGCGAAAGAGCGGACGAGCATCGCTCCGGTCTACCTCGACACGGTTATCGTGATGTTCCTCGTCGCGTACCTCTATTGGGTCGGCGCAGGATTCCTTATCTCGTATCTGCCGCACATCAGCACGAGTGGCGATTTCGTCCAGCGCGTGCATTTCAGCCTCGCGTCGACCATCGAGTATCGAACTGTATTCCTCTCGTGGTTTGCGTTGCTGCCGCTGCTTCAGGCGAACGACCTAGGCCGGCTCGTGCCGATCCTCTATGTTCTTCTGCCGGTTTCGCTCGTGATCGGATCGCTGCTCTTGGCGATGGCGACGGATGGCCTTGGCTTGATGCGTGTTGGAGAGATCTACTTCTCGGCGGGTTTGGGGATGGCGCTCTCACTCGTGTACGCCGCCGTCGTGGCCTTCGCAGCGCCAAGCGCCCACTCGCTCTACTCCTCGCTGTACCTCACGGTGGTCCTGTTCTTCGTCAACGGCGTGGGCTTCGCGCTCGCGGCGTTGACGCCGCTTGCGCCGCGTTACGACGGTGTGAAACGCTTCTTCGAGCGCTACGGCAGGCAAGTCGTCATCGCTGATATGCACATCACAATGGTCTCGCTTGCGTTCTTATGGCTTGCAGTCGTCGGCGTGATTTGACGTGGGACACTGCGCTCGGGCTTCAAAAGATGGTAGTAAGAATACCAGGCTACTTGTTTGTGCCAGGCGATGGATTGAATATCGCCAGTGCGAAAGTGAGCCCGTAGCGCCGGTGCGCGTTTTCACCTGCTCACTAGGGGTTTGCGCGGCCGGCGCGCCGCTATCTTGCGCAGGATCGATAAGCGGCCGTGCGGTCTATTTCGAGCGCGATTTCCCAACGTTATCGGCTGACGCCGACTAGTACTTGACGAGCTTCAGTTGGACCGTGTAATTGTTGGTCGACTGGCGCGGCACTATGTTGTACGACGCGTCGACGAAGACCGGCGTCTTGATACGCGGATCGAATAAGACGTTCGACTTCTGATTCACGGTCACGAAGCGGCCGCCTTGCTGCTTCAGAGTCCCATTCGATGCGACCAAGATTAACGGCGGCTGTTCGGGCAGCGTGCCTTTTCCTGTGAGCGAGTAGGCTCCGTTCCACGTGTAGACTTGTCCGCCAAAACCTCGATTGACGCTCGGCGCGAATGACGCGCGCACTTCGAAGTTCGCGTTCCAGCTCGAGGTGAGGCTGCCCGCCAATGAAGCGAAGAACTGCTGACCGAGAAGCGGGAGCACGGTCGCTTGGATGCCTGTCAGATTGTACGGAGGCTTTCCGCACGTGACGTTCCCGTTCGCATAGACCTCGCAGTTGGAGCTCTGCTTCGGATTCGTCGAGTTCCACCAACTATCGGTCGCAACGACCTTCATCCCACCGTCTTTCGCGACGCCTTCGATATCTACGGTAGTGGTGCCCGTGCTGGGTCCTTGACTCGCTGCTTTCGTGTTATAGCCGAACTCATAGACGAGATGGCGCGGCGCGGACATCTGCGCCGGAATCGGCGCCGCGGCGTTCGGCGATCCGGCTGGGGCCGGCGGTTGCGCGGCCTGCACCGACGATGCGAACGACAGCGTGATAATGATGAAAGCAATTGGTAGCTTGCTCATGAGAATCTCCCTCCGCAATGCCCGCCGGGCGTTCGACGCGCAACGGAATCCTCCGCTTGCGGACGTGCGAGATATTACGAAGCGCTCCGAGTTGCTGCTAGATCGTTGCCATGTCCACGATCGCTCTCGCTTGTGTACCGTCAGGCGCCGCGCGTAGGTACTGGGCTGGCCAGGGCACGGAAATGCCAAGTTGTTGAGCTGCGCGCAAAGGCCAGTAAGGCTCGCGAAGCAGCTGGCGCGCCAGCAGAACGACGTCCGCTTGGCCGGTGCCGACGATCTCGTCGGCCTGTTCTGGCGAGGTGATGAGTCCGACGGCGCCGCTTTTGATGCCGGCTTCTTTTCGAATCTTCTGCGCGAATGGTACTTGATATCCCGGCGTCATTGGAACGATCACGCTCGCGATGTTGCCTCCCGACGAACAATCGATCAGATCGACCCCGCGCGTTTTGAGCTGGCGCGCCAAGTCAACGGTCTGCTCGATATCCCAATATCCCGGCTCGTAGTCCGTGGCTGATAGCCTCACGAACATCGGCAACCGCTCCGGCCATGCGGCGCGTACTGCATCGACGACTTCTCGCAGAAGCCGCGTCCGATTCTCGAAGGAGCCACCGTAGTTGTCCGTGCGCTGATTGCTGTACCGCGAATAGAACTCGTGCAAGAGATAACCGTGGGCGGCATGGATCTCGATGACGCGAAAGCCGGCGTTGAGCGCACGGCGCGCGGCGGCCGCGAATGCGGCGACGATTCCCGCGATACCATCTACCGTGAGCGTCTGCGGCTGCGCATATCCGTCCGCGAACGGCAACGGGCTTGGTCCGACGGGGCGCCATCCGCCTTCGCTTTCCGGAACTTGTCCGCGACCGTCCCATGGCCGAAACGTGCTTGCTTTGCGGCCGGCGTGAGCCAGTTGCATGCCCGCAATGCTCCCTTGCTCGTGGATGAAGCGCGTGATGCGCGAGAGCATCGCGACATGCCGGTCATCCCAGATCCCGAGATCCTGCGGGCTGATACGTCCTTCGGGCAGGACGGCCGTCGCCTCGGTGAACACAAGCCCCGCGCCACCCACCGCGCGACTGCCCAGATGCACGACGTGCCACTCGTTAGCAAACCCGTCTTCGCTTGAATATTCGCACATCGGCGAGACGACGATCCGGTTTTGCAGCGACACATCCCGGATCGTCAATGGTTCGAACAAACGTGCCATCGAAACTCCCCGTCGCTCGAGCAGGTCCAAACGAGGTGTTCGCATTGCATTTCGAATTCACTGCGCAGATCACGGGTGCGGCAGACGACATCTTCGATCTCGTCGCCGACATGCCCAATTACAGCCGCTGGCTGCCGGATTCGAGCGCGTTCAGCGGAACTGTCAACGTCACGCCGTATCCCGTGCGTTTAGGAACGACATATCTCGACGCGGGCCCGATCGAAAAGCCGGGCGAGGTCACTGAATTCGAGCGGCCGCATCGCATCGGATTTCATCATGTGGTCCAGATCCGCAAACCGTTCACGACCGACGTCGACGCGCGCGTGCGCTACCTTTTTGAACCAAGAAACAACGGCACGCTCGTCACACGCGAACTGGAAATGACCATGAACCTGCACGGCGTCCTCAAACTAGCGGCGCCGGCGTTGGTTTGGGGCTTCCGTCGTGAAAATGCCCGCACGCTCGCGTGCCTGAAGACCTACGTCGAACGAGGTCCCCGTTCGAATGTCTAGTTCCTCGGTTTCTTGCTTTTCGTGCCATGTCGTGGTACGCTCTCGCTCATCCTAGCCCCGAAGCCCAGGGAGGGTCGATGAGCATCGCTCAAGACCGGCAGGCGTCTGCGCCAGCGGCGACCGTCGCACCCGTCGACACGCGCGACGAGCTGATCTATCTTCTGACTCGGGCATCCGAGCTCGAGCACGGCCTCGCGTGCGTCTACCTCTACGCCGGCTATTCGCTCAAGAGCGACCTCAACGAAGGTGGGCTCTCCGCGGCCGAGCTCGACGCCGTGCGCGACTGGAAGCGCAAGATCGCGCATGTCGCCGTCGAGGAGATGCTGCATCTCGCGCAGGTCTCGAACCTCATGACCGCGGTCGGTGGCGCGCCGCACTTCGGGCGCGCGAACTTCCCGCTGCCTGCCTCCGCGTTCCCGTTTGGGATCAAGCTGACGCTCGAGCCATTCTCACAAGATCTGATCGATCGTCTGGTGTGTTACGAGATGCCGGAAGAGGACGTGCTGGCTCATCTCGCAGCGGACCGCGCGTCCGAATACGCGGAAATGTGCAAACGTATCGTCGGCGACTTCGACCGCTCGGATTGCATCCGCATCCAAAACTCGCTCGAACCCTACGACATCGACTTTCGTACCGTCGGTGAGTTTTATCATAAGATCGAGTCCGCGTTCGATTGCATTCCGGCCGAACGGTTGTTCATCGGCGATCCGGCCTTGCAGGCGAATCCGAATTACCTTGATCTTCCGATGGATCTTGTTGAGATCGAGGACGTCGCATCCGCGCGTAAAGCCATCGAGATGATCATCGAACAAGGCGAGGCGCCGACCAAGGATCATCCCGACGCGCACTTCTCAGTCTTCGATTCCATCCGAAACGAATACGCAGCGCTAAAGCAAGCGGCGCAAAAAGAGGGGCGCACGTTCGATCCGGTGCGCCCGATGCTTGAAAACCCGAGCACGCGCGGCTTCGGAGAAGCGCCCGGCACGAACCGCATCACCGACGCGGTAGCGCAAGAGCTTGCGGATTTGTTCAACAGCACCTACGATCTCATGCTCATGATGCTGCTGCGCTTCTTCGCGCACGGCGGTGAAACTGAAGACGAACTGCGATTGTTGGCGCGCGGCACGCTGCGCATGATGGCATCCGGTTTGCGTCCGCTTGGAGAAGCGCTTGCCAAAGTGCCTGCCGGTCCGCAGTATCCGGGCAAGACCGCCGGCCCGACATTCGGGATCGCGCGCAGCGTGCATCTGCTCTCGCACAAAGATGCAGCCTGGGTCTTGTTCCTCGAGCGGCTCTATGATATATCGGGTCGCCTAACGCGGCTCGCCGATGAGACGAGCGTACCGCCGGAAGTCTCCGAAGCCGCCGCGGCGCTCGAATCGGTCGCCGAACACTTGACGCCGTTCATACCGCAGCGGTTCACGCAAGCGATCCGCTCCGAGGCGAACGAACGCAGCGCGCGCACGGTTCTCCGCCCCGAGCTGAACGGTCCCTACATCATCCGCAACTTGCGCAAGCTGACCAATTCCAAGGGCGAAACGCTTCCCGTGCGCCCGATCATCGCGCTGTGCCGTTGTGGTGGGTCAAAAATCAAGCCGTACTGCGACGGCACGCACGCGACGATCAACTTCTCGAGCGCGAAGGACTCGCATCGCGCCGCGGATCGTCTCGATCGCTACGAAGGTAAAGATATCACCGTGCTCGACAATCGCGGCACGTGTTGCCACTACGGCAACTGCACCGATTGTCTGCCTTCAGTCTTCCATCACGAGAGCGATCCGTTCGTAACCGCCGAGGGCGCAAGCGCAGATGAGATCGAAAAAATCGTGCGCGAGTGTCCTTCGGGTGCGCTCGGCTTCATCCGCGACGGAGAGACATACAAGGGCGAGGCGCGCGAGCCGGAAATCTTCGTGCAGTCCAACGCCAGCTATTACGTGCGAGGCGGCATCCAGCTCGAGGGCGAGCCAATGAACGCCGGCGCTAACCGCGAGCACTTCGCGCTGTGCCGTTGCGGCCATTCGAAGAACAAGCCGTTCTGCGACGGCACGCACTGGTGGATCAAGTTCCGCGACGAAGACAATTAGCGCCGGACGCTGCCGGTTCAGTAGCTACCTGTTCACGAGATTCCAGATGCGTCGTCGTCGACCGGCTGCGCTGCGATGCGCTTCGGATCTTCAAATAGCCGCGCGAACACGGCGCCGAAGATGAAGCCGCCGACATGCGCCATGTATGCGACGCCGCCGCCCTCTGAGCCGCTGGTCGTCCCTGTGACGATCGGCCCGAGGTTGACGAGCTGCAGCAAGAACCATATGCCGATGAGCAGCGCGGACGTGATGTACCTAACCTGAACGAACACGAAGATGACCAGAAGCGAACGGATCTGGTCGCGTGGGTAGGTGACCAAGAAGCCGCCCATCACCGCGGCGATGGCGCCGCTCGCCCCGAGGTTCGGCACCGTCGATGCGGGAGCGGCCGCGACTTGCGCCAGCGCAGCGGCCGTGCCGCCGAGCAGATAGTAGATCAAATAGCGCCATGGCCCCATCGCGTCTTCGATCTCCGGACCAAACGCCCACAGGAACACCATGTTGCCGATGATGTGCGACCAGCTGCCATGCATGAACATCGCGGTGAGAATCGTCTCGAGGTGTTGGCCCTGAGAGATCTGCGCAGGGACGAGCGCCCAGCGCTCGACGAATGGCTGGCCGCCGATGAGCTCGATGATGAACACGATGAAATTGATGATGATCAGCGACAGCGTGACGACCGGGAAATTCGCCGGCCGTCGAGAGACGTCGCTTAAAGGGATAACCGCGGCCATTTCGGGTCCCCTCTCTGCGGACTATTGCTCGTTTTAGTTAGCGCCGGCCTGTGCGCGTGAGGTCGGGCGGGTCTTGTCCGAGCGCAGTCGCAAGATCGATCTGGTGGTCCTGCTCGTTGACCAAGATGCCACGGATCTGTTCTGCCATCGCGAACTCGCCGAGTTCCTCGCACTGGCGCACGCGCTCGCGGTAGTTGCGAATCGTCTCGTTCTCGTTGTCAAGATCGAAACGCAACATGTCCTTTGGCTTTGGGGATAACCGTACCGGCTTTGGCGTGGACGTCGGCATCTTTCCGAGGTAGTCGATCTGTCGCGAGATGATCATCGCGTGTTCGAGCTCTTGTTTGGCGTGCAACTCCAATTGGTCGGCGATGTTCATGTATTCGGCGCCTTTGAGCACTTGTGAATACACGACGTAGGCGATGATCGCCTGATATTCGCGCGAGAGGTCTTCATTGAGCAGTTCGGCGAGACGCGCACGGGTCAGCGCTGATCCATCTTGTTTTTGGCGTGCCATTTCACGGTTCTCCGTTCGTCGCTCGAAGGCGGCAACAATACATCTGCCCCGACGGGTACTCCTTTACCCAGGCACCTCGTAGCGGCGAACGCCGCCGTGCGCGGAGACTTCGATAAGCTCGTCTGACTCGCACGTATGAAACGACACGACGACCATATGATCATCGACGGGATAGAATTCGTGCTCGATTCCGGCATCGATGACGACCCAATCCGAATCGGGGCGCTTCGCCGAGCCAAGTGGGTGGAGCTCGCCCGCGACCCCGGCAATCCTGGACCTACCTCGCCCCTCCAGCACGACCATGTGTTGGACGCTGTTCGGATGCGCGTGAGCTCCCGACCACGTCTCTTTCTTGAGGACGAAGATCCATGCCGACTTGATATGCTCCGGCACGCTTTGCGCGATGGGTGCAAGATCAACGCTGGCCCACACAAATGGCTCGGAGGATGATGCCACCTCGCGTTTTAGCCGGCCTATTGAGTCTCGAAATGACCGTCCGCTCGCGAGAACCATGACGGCGGCGCTTAGCTGCGCGAGATCTTCCATAATCGGGACGCCGCGGGTTAGCCGCTGACGTGACCAAACCCTACGTTAGTGCGCTTCGAGCGGCTCGGTGTAGAATGCGCTCTTGTACAGACTTTTGTATGCAAGCATGGGGACGATGCCAAGCGCCAGCAAGCCTAGCGTGACGGCGTCGGCGCGCCACCCGGCGCTGATCAACTGCGCGACGACGACGATCCAGAGGAAGACGGCGGCGCCCATCGGCCATATGCCTTTGAGCCACAACGCGCGGCGGTCGTGCGCAAACTCGCTGCGGTAGTATCGCATGCACGCAAGCGCCGACAGGCCGTAGTAGAACGCGATATAGATGCCGATCGCATTGACCGACTCATTGAGGATGCTCGAAATGCTCGAACTCGAAGCTGCGGCAGCGAAGAGGGCGAGCGAAATCACGCCCATGAGGATGCTGCCGAACCAGGGCGTCTGAAAGCGCGGGTTGAGCTCCCCGAACTTCTCGCTGATCACGCGGTCCCGGCTCATCGACATGAGCGTGCGGCTGACGACCAGCAGCGAGGTCTCGATCGTCGCGATGGTGCTCAGGATGACGATGATGACGGAGATATCGCTCCACGGCCGCGGCAAAATGGCGTTCGCGAAAACGTCGAGCACGCTGGACCCTGCATTGCCAATCGCCTGCATCGGAAGGATGAGTTGAATGCTGATCTGCATCGCGATGAACAGGATCAGCAAGATGAGCATGCCGCGCAATCCGCCGATACCAGGCGCTCTGCTGCGATCGACTGTCTCTTCTGCCAGATTCGCGGTCACGTCCCAGCCCCAGAAATAAAAGAGCGCCACCAACGCACCAGCCATGACCGCGGCGAAGCCGCCTGGTGGATACGGCGAAAACCATGCAAATGTGAAGCCGTGCGTCTGCCCAGAGACGACCGCTTTGACGATGCCGATCGCCGCGAGCGCTGCCAATCCCACGATCTCGACGCCGGTGACGATGCGCTGGAAATACGCGGTCGTTCGAATGCCGGCGAGCACGACGATGTTGACGACCAAGAACCAAACGGCGCCTACAGCCGTCACTGCGAGCACGTTCGTCGAGAGACGGGGTGCGAACAAGTCGAGCGTGGCCGACGCGGCCGGCAGCGAGCCTGCGACCATGAAGATCGTGTTGGCCACGAGGATCGACCAGCCAGCGAGAAAGCCGAGCTCTGGGTTGAGTGCGCGGCCGACCCACGCATACCCGGCGCCCGCGTCCGATCGCCAGGCGTTGAGGTAATAGTACGCGATCGCGAGCCCGAACATCACGAGCGCACCCAGCAACAATGCACCGGGTCCGAACAGCCCCACGGCGGCGACCAGCGCGCCGGTGCTCACCGCGATCGAGTTCGCCGGCGCGGTGCCGGCGACAGCGATCAATGCCGAATCGAGCCGCGTGAGCACGTTGTGGTGAAGTTGCGTCGTGCTCATGCTGCGATTCAGCTCACCAAATCCAGGAACCGGTACCATGCGCCTGCGGCGGACACAAGCCCCGGAAACACGCGGTGCGCACCGAGCGCCGGCAGCGGAAACGAGCTGTCCATGAATGGACTATCGACATTTGCGCCGCCGATGCGTGCGCCGATCTGCGCGCCGAGCAGTGTTGCGAGCGCGACGCCGTGTCCTGCATAACCCGCAGCGAAATAGATGCCATCGATCTCGCCCGCGTGAGGAAGCATGTCTGCGGTGAAATCAATCGTTCCGCCCCAGGCGTAGTCGACGCGTGCGTCCTTCAGCTGCGGAAATATCATGACCATGTCACGGCGCAACACAGCGGCGCTCTCGGCCGTCGCGCGATCGGATTCAGGAACGAATGACGCGCGGCCACCGAAGAGCATCCGGCGATCGGACGTCAGCCGGAAGTAATGAAGGAAGTGCTTGGAATCGAACATCATGCGTGCCTGCGGCGCGAGTTTTGCGGCGACCGGCTCGGACAACGGCTCGGTTGCGATGACGTACGAGCCGATCGGCACGATGCGTCGCTGCAGCCACGCCGATTCGGCGCTTGTGTACGCCCCGGTTGCAACGATGATCTGCTCCGCTTCGATGGTGCTGTGATCGGTCTGAAGCGTAAACCGCGACGAAGCGTGTTTGTGCCGTTCGATGTGGCGAACCGGTGCGCGTTCGACGATCGCAGCTCCGGCGCCGGCGGCCGCACGCGCGAGCCCATTGACGAGTTTCGCAGGGTTGGCGCCCGCGCTTGCTTCATCAAGCAGCGCGCCGAAATATGCGGACGAATCTATTTCCGAGTGCAGCTCTTGAGGTGGAATGAGGCGCACCGCTCGGCCGAACCGCGAGTTGATGAGCTCGGCATCTCGTGCGAACTGTGCTTGGTGAGCTGGTTTCGATGCGAGCGCGAGGTGACCGCAACGTCTGAACTCGGAGTCGATGGCTTCCTCTTTGATGACGCGTTCGACATGGTCGATCGCCGCGAGAGATGCAGCATCGAGCGCACGCGCACGTTCGAGACCGAATTTGGAGACGAGCTCGTGCGGACCCAGCTTGAGGCCGGTCAGCAGCATTCCGCCGTTGCGCGAACTCGCTCCCCAGCCCGCCTGCTCGGCGTCGATAACGACGACGCGCACGCCACGTTTGGCGAGCTCGCGCGCAGCCGAAAGCCCGGTGAGTCCGGCGCCGACGATCGCGACATCCGCCTTGGTCTGCGCGCTCTTCGGAGAGGACGCATGAACGTCGGGAACGACGCTTGAAGCGCCGACGAGCGCGTCGCCCGCGATCGTGTCACGCCAAAACGAGTACGTCTTCAAGTGAAGCGCCCCATACGCTGCCTCGATTACTCGCGAAGCAGTCCAACGCCTGGAGGTGCGTTGCGCTTTTTAGTCTACGGCGTCGGCGCGGTGCTCGAAGTCGCCGATGCGCCACACGCTGCCGCGAGCAGCCACGTGAGCAAGAATAGTGCAACAAGCCCAAGCCCGATCGAGCCGAAATCGAGCTGCCGCAGATCGATCAGTATCCCGGATGAAGCGCCGGACATGCGACCCAAGACCGAGCCGAGCTCGAGCGCGCCGATCCCGAGTGCCGCAAAAACAGAGAGCCCTGTGACTGTCAAAATTATGATACGCTTTACGCAACGGCGTCGAAAACGCCCAGCGATATGCCCGCGTCATGAAGACGCCGTCGAGTGTGTCCATGAGCGTCATCGGCGGCGAACAACAACGGCAATCCAAGCACGTTGACGAGCGGCAGGGCTGTGGCCGCGGCGGCGACCGAGATACCGAGTAGGGCGATCTCGCTCGCGGTATCGAAGCCGAGCCCAAACACAAATCCGATCGGATACGCTCGGCGAGACAACTTCACCAAACCGCCGTAACTGCAAAACCCGCGCGTTCTCCGCTAGGACGCGCCCAGTCTGGGAAGAACACGATGCGCGAGGTGCTATGAAGGGACCCGCGCAGCGCAGCGATATCTGTCCGACGCTCGAGCCGGGAGCGCCTGAAGATGCCGGGATGGCGCCTGCCCAGATCGCCTTAGCACGGCTGCGTGCGGACGAGTGGATACGCATCGGGGTAACGCCGGCACTTGTCGTTCTGGCGGCACGCCGCGGAACTATCGTTGTTCACGAAGCGTTCGGCCGATACGGACCGGATACGGACTCGCCCAAGCTCGACGTGCGCGCGATGTTCCCGCTTGCTTCAATCTCGAAAGTCATCGCGGCGACGTCGATCCTGACGCTCGTCGACGATGGTCTGATCGGACTCAACCGCCCGGTTCAAGAGTACCTGCCCGAATTCGTGGGTGATCGGAAAGAACAGGTGATGTTGCATCACCTGCTGACGCATACGTCTGGACTTGTCGATGACGACGTCGTCGCCTACACAGAGCGGAATAAGGGCAAAGTCGCGATTCCCGCAGCTGAGGCCAACGAACATCCATATCTGCACGAGCTGCTCTGGCTTCGGTGGGATGCGCCACTGACATATGCGCCGGGCGAGCGCATGTCGTACTCGGGCGCGGGCGGCTACCTCTTGCTGACCGAGATCGTGCGTCGCGTCAGCGGCAAGAATCTCGCGCAGTTCGCGCATGATCGGATCTTCGCGCCGCTCGGCATGAACGACACATACTATGACGTGCCCGCCGAAAAGCGCGCGCGGGTCATCCGCCGCCCGCCGGACGTGCCCGATCAGTTCCCCGATCCGTCGGTCGCGAATTATCCGAGCGGTTCAGTAGGCGGCTATTCGACCGCCATGGACATGGCTGCGTTCTGCCAGATGTTCCTCAATCGCGGCTGCTATGGAGGCGCGCGCGTATTAAGTCCGGCCGCGGTCGCCGAGATGACGCGCGATCAAATCCGCGGCGTGCCAGGCACCTTCAAGGAGGACACCGAGCGTAACGCGAGCCGTGGATACGGTTGGGACGTGAAAGGCGACAAGAAGCCGCGCTATCATGGGTCGCTCGATTCACCGGCGGCATTCACGCATCAGGGTGCAGGGGGCGTTTCGATCTTCGTTGACCCTATCTATGAGCTGGTCATCGTGTTCTTCTCGGTGTCACGCGGTGTGATGTCGCCGGGCTACTATCATCCCGAGTGGACGATGGATCTGTTCACCAATATGGTCATCGCGTCGGTGATAGACATCTAAGCGACCGGTCTCAGGGCCGGCTTTCGTCGACGCCCCACTCGAAATGCAGCAGCCGATCGTCGATCGGCACATTTTCCGCCCACTGATGCGCGCGCCGGATGGACTCGGCGAACGTCCGTGCCATCTGCGCAGCTTCGGGCGGCGTCATGATCTTGGCATCCCCGCCGAAGCTCAAGACCCATGCGACCAGTTCGCGCGGATCGTCCACAACGAAACTGATTTCGACTGACCCGTCGTCGAGGCTTTGACGCCTGACCTCAGTCGGCCAGCGGCGCGCCCTTACGTCACCGGCGCGATGCGGTGCGAAGCGCACGACGACGAGCAGAATTTTCCGGCCGTGCCCCAGCAGCGTTGCCGCGTGGCCGGCGACATAGATGCCGAAGCTGTGCTTGAGCGCGTCGTCGAGATTCATTCCAGGCGCAGGCAGGAATGTGTCGCGTTCGGAGCTCTGCGCTTCGGTCATCCCATCGAGCGCGAAGAATTTGGGATGCGGCGCGCCTTCTTCGGGACCCCACACGTAGATGCGGCCGTTGTAATCGTACAGCGCATATGGTGCGATGGCTCGCCGCGATTCTGCATTGTCGCGGCTGCGGCGATACTTGAACCGCAAGATGGTGCGATCGCGCACCGCGCGTTCCGCCACTTTAAGGCACTCGTAGTAGTTCTTATCCATCCGCGGCTGAGGCTGGCGGACGGGCATTTGTTCTGTGGCCTCGGGATCGAGCTCGGCGAGCTGCTCGTCCCAGCGGTCGAGCTGCGGCCCGATGCCCTCGACAAATGGACTACCCAAACGCGAGACGTCGACGCGCAACATCGCGAGCAGCTCGCGCTTGCGCGGATCCATGGGTGGCGACTTCGCGCGCGCCCAGCTGCCCACGACCGTGAACTTCTTGCTCTTCGCATCCCAGCGCAGTTTGCAGCCTTCGGCCTCGAGCCGTTTTTTGATGCGCTTCCAGGTGGCAGGCGCGAACTGCTTTCCGTAGATCTCCTTGCAGCGCGCGACGGTGATCTCTCGCTTGGAATCCAGCTCCTCCAGCAGCGCCACGAACGGATTGGGCTTCGGTCTCATATCTTCGATTATCGGCGGGCGGAGTGGGTCAATTTCTGACCCGGTCGCTCTTGGACCGTCATGACGGCGCACCGCTCGATGCCGTATCCTGACATTGCGACCCCCGGTAATTCGATTGAAGGAGCGTCATCAAACTATGAAAATCCCCAGCGCCCACGATCTCCTCGGACAGGTGCTGCGCGCAGCGAGTCAGGGCGACGGCATCACTCAAGACGATCTGCGCAAGCGCTTGATCTTCGAATTCGATATGTACGAAGGCAGCGCCGCCGCGCCGTCGCTCGAACAGATTCTGCGCTTTAGCCGGCGCGCACTGCGCGTACAGCGGCGTCTGCTCGAGGCCAAGCTCGTCCGCGAATCCGAAGGCGCCCTGCACACCACCGCCCTCGGCAACGCATTCTTGCGCGACGGCTGCGAGCGCATCGATGAGCCAAGCCTTGCGCGGCTCGCGCACATGCTGCCGGCGCAAGAGACCCTGCCGCTCGTGCAGCCGCAGCCCGTGCCTCCACAACCAGAAGAGGCCGAGGCTGAGTCTGAATTCGACGTCGAGACGCTCATGGCCGGCGTGGGCCTCAAGTACCTGCGGCACCGTGAAGATCTCTACACCGTCGCGTTCGACGCCGAACTGCGCACTTGGAAGGTGCAGTTGTGGTTCGCAAACGGCTGGCTGCGTGCGCGTGCCTTCGTCATGCGCGCGCCTAAGAGCGGACTCATACGCGCACAGCTGCTCCAAGCCGCGCTGCGCGTGAGTGCAATCTCGATCCCGCATTTCTGCATCGACGATGAGGATGGGCTGTACCTCGGCCTCGATGAGCGTTTAGAAAATCTGAACCCGGATGTCTTGCGTTCGCTCATCTTCGCGCTGCTCGGGGTCGCGCAAAACGAGTATCCGCGGCTCTTTCGGATGGTCACGCGAGAGGATGTTCTCACCTCGCTTGAGGCCGCCTACAAGAGGAGCGCTTGATCATGGATGCTGCGAGTGGACGTGAGTTGGGTTTCACCTCTCATGCGTTGGTTAGATTCATGGAACGCTACCTCGATCGCGATGCTGTCGAGCAGCTCCGCCGGCGTGGCTTGGCTGACGGAGTCATCGCGCGCAGCCTCGCTGCCCCCTTCGGGGCGAAGCTTGACTCGTTCCGTGCCGAGGTGCGCACGCGTGCGCGGCGCAGCATGCGCTCGCGCGCCATTGCGAACATCCCATTTCGGCTCAAGTTCGGAGGCATGCGGATCGTGATCGACCACGGCCGCTGCGTTACGGTGCTCCCCACCGATCGGATGACGTCATGAGCAAAGATCTGATCGTCTCGCCGTCCTCGTTTGGGTTCCTGTACGAAGAGTGCCCAGCGTGCTATTACAACACGGTGCACGGCCTTCGCCGCCGGCCGCAGACCCCGTTCCCGTCTATTTTCACGTCGATCGATCGCGCGATGAAAACGCACTTCGCCGCGGCGGGCATGCATGCGATCGCCGGCGAGCGACGCCGCTTTCGCGTGCTAGCCCAAGATGGATGGGTTCGGTCGGCGCCGATTCCGGTGCGAGGCCACGACCTCACCCTGACGATCCGCGGCACGTTCGACTCAGTCTTGCAGTTCGAGGACCGGCGCCGGGCCGTGTGCGACTGGAAAACGGCGCCCGTCAAGGTCGAGTTGCTTCCTAAGTATTCGCGTCAGCTACATGCCTACGCGTATGCACTCGAGCACCCGGCGCTCGATGAGGCGAAGAAGATCGACGAGCTCGGCCTCGGTGTCTTCGAGCCGGCGGCTTTCGCTTCGAGCAGCGGCGCGCAGGCGAGCCTCACCGGCGGAATGACCTGGATGGCGATGGAGCGAGACGATGTCGCGTTCGGCCGCTTTCTGCAGGCCGTCGGACGGCTACTCGCACTCCCGAGCGCTCCCGCGCCAGCGGCCGGCTGCGCCTTCTGCGCGTATCGCGCCGCGTAGCGTGCGTTGAGCGATCTCTTCTTCTCCCTGCTTATGTTCAGCTGCTATGTGGCGGCGCCGATCGTCGCATATCATCGCGGTCAGCGGTATTGGTGGCTCCACATCGTCTTAGGCTGGATGGCTCCCGAGCTGGCGCTGTTCATCGCGTTCATGCCCATCGTGCGAATCAAGGTGGCGCCAAAGAGCGTCCTCGAGACCAAACTCGATCGCAATGCGCTCAATGCGCAGCTGCGTGCCATCGAAATGGGCGATCTGCCGCCGATTGAAATCGCGGGAATAGTTCCCGGCGCCGGCGAGACGTTTTTCTGGCGGCAACGCGCTCAATACGGTGAGTTGCTGCATCGCGGCCACAATGCAGTCGATGTGGTGTGGGGTCCAACCGGTTCCATCTACGTCAGCGACCAGCGCATCGCGTTCAAGTCTGGATCGAGCTTTGTCTCGGCCGGATTTCAGCGCATCTTCGGTTACGACGCCTATCCCGACGGGCTCGGGCTGCAGATCGACGAGGTCGGCATGGTCCGGTTTTTGACCGGCGACGAATGCCTCGGCGTCTTATTCGAAAAGGTCGTCAAGCGCTTGGCGGCGCTTGCAGGTTCCGGTCAGCAGCAGAATCCCACCGGCTCGAAATCTGGCGGGAGTAGCTGAGACGTAAGAAATGCCGGCGGCCCAAGACCGTCGTCTCGTCCCGTCGAACGAGGGCGAGCGCATCTGACTTAAACCGTTCCTTCGGGCGGCCGATAACCCGCTCGGGGAGACGTTTAGGCCGGCGATTACGTTTCCTTAGTGGAGACCCTTGAAAAACTTACTCGTCGTGCTCGGCCTCCTGGCCATACTGGGAGTCGCCGGGCCGAGTCGTGCTGACAGACCAGCACCGGGTCAGCCTGTGGCTGCACCGGTGCGCATCATGGCGCTGGGCGATTCCATCACCGCCGGCGTCAACGTCGTGGCTCCGCCCGATGGCGGTTACCGGCGCAAGCTTTCACAGCTGCTCACCGGCCATGATTATCACTACGTCTTTGTCGGCTCGCGTTCCGATTTTTCGAATGGCTTAGCGCAGCCGTGGCACGAGGGGTGGCCGGGCTATGTGATCCGCTCGTATCCCTCGGCGCCCGCTGGTCAATTGAGTGGGCAGATCGTGAAGGGGGCGATCGCGGTGGATAATCCCGACGTCATCCTGCTCATGATCGGGACCAACGATCTCTTGCGGGCACAGGCTGGCTATCGCGGCTATGACGAGTTGACGGCGGAACGAAACCTGGCGGTACTGCTGAACGAGATCTTTGCAGCAAAACCCAATGTCCGCGTCATCGTCGCCGGTGTTATCGACAGCCCGCGATTAACCCAATGCACGATTGATCAGTTCGACACTGGATCGTCCGAATGTGGAAGCTCCGGCGGCGGCTTGCCTGCGATCGTCAGACATTTGCAGGCGCAGGGTAAGCCGATCTGGCTGGCGACCGGCATGAACCGCGCGCTGCCGCGCACACCCGCGTATTTCCCAGACGGCTTGCATCCCGACGATGCCGGCTACGATGCGATGGCGCTTGTTTGGTTCCGCGCATTCCAGGCTGCGCTCGGAAATCCGGCGCAGGTCGCGGCGCTCGCATCGCACCATCTCGCGCAGGCCACTGAGCAGCCCGCGATCGCGAACGACCTCCCTTCGAGCCACACGAAGGGCCACTAGTCGGGTTTTTCCGAGCGACTGCTCGGGTAGAACGGCAAGACGCGCCGCGCTGCGGCATCGCCGCGACGCTCGCGTTTCACCGTGGCAGTCACCGACTTACCGCTCCTCCGAGCCCTCGATCGACCCGTTGATCCTCCCGCACGCGTCACGCTTGCGGCGCATGAGGCCCACATCGGCGTGTTCGACGGGCTGCGCGGCATCGCGATTCTTCTGGTCGTTTGGTATCACGTCGCGCTGGTCACACACGCTGTCTCAGCGTGGCCTGTCTTCGGATCGACGCTAAGCCTGCAAGCGATCGCGCAAACCGGCTTTATCGGCGTGGATCTATTCTTTTTCGTCAGCGGATTTTGTCTGTTCTACCCGTATGCGCGCACGATCGTCGAAGGTCGCGAGCTGATGCCGGTGCGCGAGTTCGCGCGCAAACGGCTGACGAAGATCATCCCGTCCTATCTAATCGCGTTGACGGCCTTCGCGTTACTCTACCGCCAATCGTTCGAGTCTCCGCACGATTTTTGGAGGCAGTTCGGACTCCACATCGCATTCTTGCACCCGCTGTTCCAAGACTCATTCGGCTCGATCAGCGGACCACTGTGGACGCTGGGAATCGAAGTCGAATTCTACGTCCTCTTCCCGCTGATCTGCTGGTTCTTCCGGCGGCAACCGTTCATCGTCTTTGCGCTGCTCGCGATCGGCGCCGTCTTTTACCGCGTATCGCTGAGCGTCCACGGCACGACCGGCATGCTGTATCAAACCGACCAGCTCCCCGCGGTTATCGATCTTTTCGCCAGCGGGATGCTCGCTTCGTACCTTATCGTGCTCGCGCGCAAGCACCTACGCGAGTCGCTCGTGCGGCGCGTCGCGTTCACGGCGGTCGGGGTTGGCGCCGCGGCCGCTGTTGTGTTCTTGCTGTATCACCTCTCGGCCGCTGGAGATGCGGGAGGGCCAGCGGGGTCCTACGCGTGGCTCAACGATCACCGGTTTTCTTTCGCGGCGCTTTTCACGGCGACAGGCGTTGGATTGACGCTGGGCCTGCCGATCGGACGCTTCCTCGTGATGAATCCGGCGTTGAGCTACCTCGCGGCGATCTCCTACAATCTCTATCTCTGGCATCTCGAGATCATCTGGCAAGCCCACCTGCTGCTGCAGCGCCTGCCGCTGTGGGCGACGATCGGGATCGCCGTCGCATGCGCGCTCGCAATCGCCACGGCCGTGACCTATGCGATCGAACGACCGATGCTTCGGCTTGGGGGTACCGCTACAAAGCCGCGCTGAACGGGCACGTCAGATTGAGTATACCGTTGGATTCTGCGCGTCGTTGTAGCCTTCGTCGAACGCGGCCTTGAGCTCGTCACCTTTGTCAAAGCCGAGCGATGTGAGCTTCAAAGGCTTGGGCGGTCTTATGATCCGCAGACGGATGGACTCCCAGTGAGGGTCTTGGATCCCTTTTAAAAAAGCGACGGTGTGCGGCTGGAGGCCGCGATAATCGTGATAGCGCGACAACAGGTTACGCGCCACAGAGAGCCGCATGTCATCCTCAAGCAGCTCGCGCTGCACGACCGACATCGAGCCGAACATCAAGCTCGGTATGGAATCCGGTTGCTTTTGCGCGCCCTCGCCAACGGCGGTTGCCGTCACGATGGTGATGTCGGTCGCGCCGGCGGCCGCAACTGTTGTGATCGGCGTGTTGTTCGCGACGCCGCCGTCGACGTAGAGATCTTGAGTTCCGGTCTCGGCGATCGGCACCTCGACGGGTTGAAACATTCCGGGGACGGCCGCCGAGGCAAGCACGCATGTCACAAGATTGCTCTCGGTCAGGGCATAGCGCTGCCCGCCCGGCTGGATCGGTGGCCCCTCACCGCTGTCCGCCTCTATCGTCACACGGTGCAAGAACGATTGACGTTGCGCGTCGGCGGCCGATCCGACGAAGTGGTAGAACGAGTCCGAGCTGAAGCGGGTCATATTGGTCGCGTTGATGATGAGGCTGGTCTGCATCTCGGCCAGCGTGAACGGGTATTTCTTGACGAGACCGTCGATGCCGTCGCTGCTCACGACGCCCATGATCTTGGCGAGATCTTCTTTCGAGCCCATCTGTTTGAGTTCGCTGTTGGCCTTGCTCAAATAGCGAAGCTTGCGTGGATAGCCATGCTGGCTCGATTCGTTGAAGGCGTCCGCGGCATTCACGCCGTGCTGCGCCGGCGGAATCAGCTTGGTGACATCGGCCGCCGGCATCGAGAGCCACAGCTGACCCACCTGCGCGATCGATGCGCTCGTCGCACGCGCAGCGAACGCGGCGTTGATCGCTCCCGCCGACGTGCCGGAAATGACGTCGAACGGCGCGCCTTGCGCGTCGATGTCCTTGAACAGCCATTTGAGCACGCCGGCTTCATAGGCGCCGCGCGCGCCGGCGCCGCTGAGCACGAGCGCACGGCGAGGAAGTTTCGGCTTGAGAGGCGGCGGCAACGGGAACCACGGCGGAAGCGCCGCTTGCGCCCGCGAGGTAGTACCTGCGACGCCGGCCACGCCGAGTGCGGCGAGAAATGTGGAACGCGACAGTCTCATAGACCACTCGACTCCTATGAATACGAGGTGAAGGCACGGACTACGCGACAATGAACGCCATCGCCTGGCAAGCCGAATGGGTCGGCTGCCACATCAGGCTCTGAGGGACAAGGAGCGGCTTATGGCTATTGCGTCTGAAATCGTCTCCGCGATCGCCGACCACTGGTGGGTTCTGCTGATCCGCGGCATCATCGGCATCGTCTTCGGTCTCTTGCTCATCTTCTTCCCGGGCCACTCGCTTTTGGCGTTGCTCTATCTGTTCGGAGCATACGCGCTGATCGACGGGGTTTTCGCGCTCATCCAAGCATTCCGTTTAGGCGTCCACAGCGATCGCTGGTGGCCGCTGATCTTCGAGGCGATCGTCGGCATTGCGGTTGGCATCGTGCTCTTCCGGTTCACCACGATCGGTGCGATCGCGGTCGCGTTCACGATCGCGATCTGGGCGATCGCGACCGGCATCTTCGAGCTCGTGGCAGCGTTCCGGTTCGGCGGAGGCGGCGGCGCGCCGTGGCTCCTGGGGCTGGGCGGCGTCCTTTCGATCATCGTGGGCTTGATCTTCGCAGTCGCACCGATCGGAGGGCTGCTCGCGTACGTGATCGTTCTGGGAGTCTACGCGATCATATTCGGCATTCTGATGATCGTGTGGTCGTTCAGACTGCGCGGAGCAAGTCCGGCGGCTGCCGCGAGCGCGACGAGTTCTACTTCGAGTACTTCTTGATGAAAGCGGCTGCGCCCACGTGGCCGAGCTTCAGCGCTTGTCGCCAATATGCGAGCGCTTGGTCGCGCTTGCCCATGTGAATGCTCGCCCAAGCCGCGTAATCCCAGGCGAATAGATTTTTTGGATCGTTCGTAAAGGCGCGCTGGCACGCGGTCAATGCATTCGGGTAATCGGCGCCGATCTCGTAGTACGCGCGGCACAGACCCCACGGAAGCGCGCCGCTCGTGGGATTGTTCTCGAGGCCGCGCGTAAACGTGTCGATCGCGCTGAGGTAATCCGCGTGATTGTCTTTCGCGCTCATCGCCTGCAACGTGCCAAGCCCGACCCAGCCCTCGGGTATGTGCGGGTCGACGCTGATCGCCTTGCGATAATAATGCTCCGCGGTCTTTAGCCTGAGCATGTGCTCGAAGCTTACGCCGCGATAGTAGACCGAAAACGCAAAGATAGGCTTGAACAAGAACCAGCCGGCGACCAGCACCAACACCAAGATGATCCAGCGATCGTACGTCTTGATGATATAGGGCTTGACGTGGTCGGCCCCGGCCGTCTGAGAAGAACCGCTCGACTGCATGATCATGCCTCCGGCCACTGCCGCCTGGTCGTCGCTCATGCAATCACCACGAAGAACAACGCGAGAAAAACTAAGACGTATCCGGCGGCCATCTCAGCGGCGACTTGCCAGCGCTTGACCGACGGATGATGCGTGTACCACGGCGCGATCACGCCCGCGGCGAACACCGGCAAGCCATGGCCGATCGCGAAAAACAGCATCAGCAGTGCGCCTAAGCCAAGCTCACCCTGAAAGGTCGTGACTGCAAGCGCGCCGATCATGAACGGCGTCGCGTCGGGCGCGATCAGAAATGCGAAACCAAAGCCCAGCATGAAGGCGCCGGTAACACCGTGCCCCATAACGGAGAGCAGCGGCGTTTTCACCCGGATCTCGATGAGCTTGATCATCGATAGACCCATGAGCAGGCACACCGCCGCGGTGAAGTAGTACAAGAAGCCCGTCATCGACAGCAGCGCGCCAAATGAGCCAGCCATCGCGCCGACCCCGCAATAGACCACACAGATGCCGGCGACGAACGCGATCGAAAGCACCGCTGCGTGCGCGGTGTTGCGCGCTTCGCGGCCGGCGTAGTTGACGATGGCGACCATGCGCGGCACGCTCGATGGGCTCAAGCTGCTGAGAACGCCGCCCAAGAGCATGAGGCCGAGCGCAACGGGGAGGTGCTGATGAATCTCGTCGGAGAGCTTGTCTACGAGCGCGTAGATATTCGTCCAATCCATCCATAGATAGTATCGGCAGTCGGGTCTGCGGTCGCACCGCCGGTCGCCGGGACAGGGTTTTAAGGCAGAGGTCCGACCGGGCCTCGCAGAAGACGAGCAAGCCGTGATCACGCCGGTCGAACTCACTGCCCTCATCCGCCGCGCGCTTCCCGACGCGCACGTCGAGATCTCCGACCGCACCGGCACCCACGACCACTACGATGTGAAAGTCATTTCCAAAGGCTTCGCGGGGTTGGCGCCGCTTGACCGGCACCGGCTGGTCTATAAAGCATTGGACGAGGCGCTGAAAGACGGCCGCCTGCATGCCATCGAATTGACGACCCAGACTCCGGATGTGATGTAATCTTAATGAAGCTCCCAAAACAGAAAGACCACCGATGAACGAAGATCTCAAGGCCCGTATTCAGGACGAGATCGAGAATCACAAGATCCTGGTCTACGGCAAGGGCACCAAAGATGCGCCGCGCTGCGGCTTTACGATGGAGACCATCGCGTTCTTCAACCAGCTCGGCTACCCGTTCGAGGTCGTCGACGTGCTGGAGGACATGCCGAAACGCCAGGCGCTCAGCGAAATCACAGATTGGCCGACATTGCCCAAGGTCTTCATCAACGGGACCTTCTACGGCGACACCGACATCCTTGAACCGATGCTCGAACGCGGGGAGCTGCAGCCGCTTCTCGAGTCGACGTTCAAGACTCCGGCGCGCTAGCCGAGCCAGTCAAGCACAATTATCTCCTCTGCCACGGTGGCGCCGTTGCCGCGACGGCCGGCTGCGCCATTGATGAACGTGTCGCTAACCCCGCGGGACGTCATCGCGCGGGCGGAGAAACTAGCCACACCGTCCGCTCTCTTTGATAAGAAGATAGGAAAATAGCCTCGTTGCCACCATCGGACCGCACGCCGACGCGCTTCGAGCGGCCCCCCGGGACAATTACCGCGGGCGCGGTATTGCTTGTCGCTCTCGTCGTGTCGATCACCGGCTCGTACATCACCTATCGCAGCGTGCAGGCCGCGTTCGCGGAGCACGAGGCGTATGATACCGCGCGGGCGTTGCTCCAACAGTGCCAGCGGTTGCAGCTTGATGAGGAGACCGGCGTTCGCGGGTTCTTGAGCACCGGAAACAAGGTCTTTCTCGGACCGTACGATGCGTCCGAGACGAAATACGCGCAAGACTTCGCGCAACTGACGCAGACCGTCGGCTCGCTCAGCATCGGGTCGGCGACTCCGCTGCTGCTCGACATCAACCGAGAACACGCGCAGTGGGTGCGGCAGATCGCGGCGCCGCTGATCACAAGTCCGTACGGACCGAATTCTGTCAACCTGCTCGAGCGCGGCAAGGTGCTCATGGACCGCATGCGCGGCGACTATGGCCAGTTGGATATCATGCTCACCGGCCAGGCGACGCGGTTGTTCGATCGATCGACCGTTCTCTTGCGCAATATGGCAGGCGCGACCGCCGCGGTGCTGTTGCTCTTCGGCATCGCCGCGCTGATCGCCGACGCCTACCGCGGACGCACGCAAGAAGCCCTTGCGCGCGAGCGCGCGATGACCGACACATTGCAGCGCGCATTCTTGAGCGGTTGGGACCTGCTGCCGTATCTACGCGTCGGCACCGCCTACGTGTCGTCCACTCGCGAGGCCGCGGTCGGCGGCGACCTCTTCGACGTCTACCGGCTCGACGAGCACCGCGCCCTCATCTTGGTCGCCGACGTGAGCGGCAAAGGGCTTGCCGCCGCGGTCGACACCGCCCAAGTGAAATACTCCGTCCGCACGCTGGCGGAGACCGAATCCGATCCGGCGATCATCGTCGACCGCTTCAACGAGATCTTCGAACGCTCGGCCCGCGACAACGAGGCATTCGTCAGCCTCTTCATCGGCATCATCGACGATCGCGATCTTTCGTTCCGCTACGCGAGCGCAGGCCACGGTTCGGTGTTCGCCCGCAGCGGCAGCCGCGTATGGCCACTGACATCGACCGGTCCGGTCGTCGGACTCGGGCGCGGACTGGATTTCGAATCGGTGCGCGTGCAATTGGGCGTTGGCGACGTGCTCGTGCTCGCGACCGACGGACTCACCGAGGCGCGCGATCAAGCCGGACTCATGCTCGGAGAAGAGCAGGCGATGCGCTGGATCGAGCGCGGCAACGCGGATCCCCAGAAGCTTGCGGACGAACTGGTCACGAATTTGCGTCGCTACGCCGGCGGGCGGATCGCCGACGATCTGGCGCTGCTGGTCATCCGGGTCCAGCGTTCGCCCGTGGTGGCCGAGCAAGTCGGCGTTCCCCAGCCGCGCCATGAAGTGGTGCCGCAGGCCGCCGACGGCGGGATCTAGGCACTGCACGCGTGCGCGCCGGGTTCGCCTGCGAGGATTGCGGAGAGGTCGTCTGGCTGGCCCAGGGGCCGACGCACGTGCGCTGGTTGCGCGATCGCGAACATATCGTCCGGGAGGTCGCCAGTCACTCATCTGCCGGCCTCGACCTTTGGATGAGCGAGGGTTTGCGCTTTTTGGACGAGCACCGCGGTCATAGCATCCTCGTCGTTTCGAACCCCTAACGTCTGCGCGCCCGAAAAGAAAAAGAGCGAAGGATGCTTCGCTCCTCTTCTTTTTGCCCTAAACTCTTCGTTTAGTGCTTTTTCTTGCTCTTCTTGGCTGCCTTTTTCTTCTTTGCCACTTGAACTCACCCCCATTCTGCGGAGTAAATGGACGTGAACATGCTCGTTATTGAGCTGGCGCGATTTTTGCGCAGGCCTTCGAGCATCTCCTTCTTTTCCATCGGCGCCTCGCCGCCAAGAATTTATGATGCGTGGATGTGTTCGCCGGTCTGGTCCTTCAACTTCATCCCCGCGCGTTCGTACTTCGCGGCGATCATCTCGGCGAGGATGGAGACTGCGATCTCCTCGGGCGTCTGCGCGCCGATGTCGAGTCCGACCGGTGCGTGCACCGCGTCGATCGCGCGTGCGGAGAAGCCTGCTTGAGCGAGACGCTCTCGGCGCAGCGCCTGCGTTTTGCGGCTGCCGATCGCGCCGACGTAGCGAACCGGGCGCGTCAGCACATAAGCCAGCGTGGGGTCGTCGAACTTCTCGTCGTGCGTCAGCACCGCGACGTACGTGTTTTCGTCGGGAGCAAGCGCCGGCAGTTCGTCCTCTGGCCAGCCGACGGCGAGCCGGCGCGCTGATGGAAAGCGCTGGCGGTTGTTGAGCCGCTCGCGCGGGTCGACCACGGTAACTGCGAAGCCGCTGCGCGAGGCGAGGTCGCACAGCGCCATTGCGATATGCACTGCGCCCACGATGATGAGCCGCGGATCGGGCAGCAGCGGGAGGAAGAACACATCGTGCGCGCCGACCGTTGCGGTCTTCGCGGTGCCCCGCGTCAGAAAGGCCGGCGCCGCCGCGTCGATGGCAGCGTCGAGCGCCGGATCACCAGTCGAGCGCGCGCCGCCGCTGCTGTCGTCCGCGCCCGCCGAACGGCCGTTTCCATCCGTGGCCGGTACGCCGACGATGCGCGTCGCGCCGACGTGCGAGGGCCCGCGAACAACCATGCACAGCACGAGCGGCCGAGCGATCTCGACGGGCAAGGCGTGACCGTCAAATGGTTGGATGTAGACATCGATCGCGCCGCCGCACGAAAGCCCGACATCCCACATCATGTTCTTGTTGATGCCGTAGCGTACGATTTTAGGAGAGCCCGTCTCGAGCACGCCGCGCGCCTCATCTGCGACCGCGCCCTCGACGCAGCCGCCGCTCACCGACCCGGCGATCGCGCCGCCGCGCGCGACGAGCATCGTCGCGCCTTCATCACGTGGCGCCGAACCGTCCACCTTGATGACGGTCGCCACCGCAAACGGCTCTCCGTCCGAGCGCCAGCGCCCGATGGTCTCGAGAACGTCTTTCATCTACGATTCAAACCCCGGCTTCGTCATGAGGCGTGCCGCTGCGCGCGCACTGGGCGGCGATCTTCGACGGTGTTGAGCAGATCAGCCAACTGCATAAGGCTGCGCAGATTGTGCGCCGACAAAAAGTTGTCGATGTACGGCAAAGCAGCCTGCATGCCGACGGTCTGCGGACGATAACGCGGCGATCCAAGCAGCGGATTCAGCCAGATCAACCGGTACGCGCTGCGCTGGAGGCGGCGCATCTCTCGCGCGAGCAGATCGATGTCACCGCGATCCCAGCCGTCGCTGATGATGAGGACAATCGCGCCGCGCCCGAGCACGCGATTCGCCCAGCGCAGGTTGAACGTGCGCAGACACTCGCCGATGCGCGTGCCGCCAGCCCAGTCGGCCACGCTGGTCGACACGTCGTCGAGCGCGACGCGAATATCGCGGTGACGGATCTGCCGTGTGATGCGCGTCAGACGCGTGCCGAACACGAATGCTTCCACGCGTCCAACCGCATGGCGCACAGTGTGCACGAACTGCAGCAGCAGCCGCGAGTAGCGGTCCATCGATCCGGAGATGTCGCACAGCAGCACGAGGTCGCGCTGCTTGCGGCGGCGCGTGCGCATGCTGAGCGAAAGCACTTCGCCGCCGCGCCGCAGGCTCGTGCGCAGGGTGCGGCGATGATCGAGCGTCGCGCCGCGTGCGCCGCTTTTGCTACGGCGCGAGCGCTTGGTGCCCAGATCCCAGACATGCCGGCGCGTCAGCTCGCGCGCGCGGTCAGCCTCGGTCTCGGACAGGCTAGAGAATTCTTTCTGATACAGGCCTTCGGCGAAACTGTAGGTGAATGCGCGGTCGGCGTCGACCGGCTCAGCCTTTTCGTCGGCTTCTGCGGTGCCGCCGTCACCGCGCACGAAGATCGTCTGCTGCCGCGGTGCGGTCTGACCCGCACTGGGAAATTCTGGCGGGCGGTCACGCGCATCTCCCGCGACGTCGTTGGGCTGTTCAGGATCTGAGTTCGGCTCGGCGGGTGCCTGCGGCATGACCGCCTTGCTCCAAAACAGCTCGAACGCCGCGTCGAAGAGCCGGATCTCCTCTGGTTTGCGCACGATGACGCTGCGCGCTGCCGCTTTCGCGTCGGCGCGCGACCGCAAGCCGACCGCGTCCAGCGCCTGGTCGAGCAGGATGATGCGATCCGGCTGCACCGCCAGACCGAGATCGCGCAGCACGCGCCCGAAGATCACGATGTTGCGTCCGAGGTGCGAGAAACGCTTTAAGTCGTCGGCGTCGGCGATCATGCGCTCGAAGCCACCTTTTGCGCGCGGTCCACGCGCGTGGCGAGCGCCGCGTCGCGCGCTTTGGCGACATCTTCCTGGTACTTGAGCAGGCAGCCGATCGTCTCGGCGACCGCGCGTTCATCAAGCTGGCTCTTGCCGAGCGCGACCAAGGCGGCCGCCCAATCGATCGTCTCGGCGACGCCCGGATGTTTGTAAAACGAATCGCTTCGCAAGCTCGCGACGAGCGCCGCCGCTTCGAGCGCGAGGCGGTGGCCGACGCCGGGAACTTTCGATTCGACGATGCGCGCCTCGCGCGCGACGTCGGGATAATCGATCCAATGATACAGACAGCGCCGTTTGAGCGCATCGTGGACTTCGCGCGTTCGGTTGCTGGTCAATACGACGAGCGGAGGCGTCGTGGCTGTGAACGTGCCGATCTCGGGCACCGTGACCTGGAAATCGGAGAGCAACTCGAGCAAGAACGCCTCAAATTCCTCATCCGCGCGATCGATCTCGTCGATCAGGAGCACCGCGGGTCCAGCGCCGTTCTCTTCGATCGCCTGCAACAGCGGCCGTTTGATCAAGAACTCGGGACCGAAGATCTCGCGTTCGATTTTGGCGCGCTCTTGTTCCCCTGAATGCGCTTCAGCGAGGCGGATGTGCAAGATCTGTTTGGCGTAGTTCCACTCGTAAACCGCGTGGTTGACGTCGAGCCCTTCATAGCACTGCAGACGGATGAGGCGGCGCCCCAATCCCGCGGCCAATACCTTGGCGACTTCGGTCTTGCCAACTCCCGCTTCGCCTTCTAAGAATAACGGGCGGCCAAGCGTCGAGGCTAAGAAGATTGAGACCGCAAGATTGCGGTCCGCGACGTAGCGATTGTCCGCCAGCATTTGCTGGACGTCGTCGATCGATGAGATACTCTTCACAACATGTATTTTCGCTCTCATCAAGACACGTACCCGCGGCAGGGCCGTGTGCGCGAGGCCGCAAAGTGGTTGCCCGTGCTTCGCTGGATCGTCGGCGCAATCGTCGCGGTCGCGCTGGTGGTCCTGATCGCTGCGTTCTTCCCAAGCGAAAACGACCAGAGTCGTGGGCCGGGGCAAGTCGTCGGCATGACTGCACCGGGTCTGACCGTGCCGCTGGTGAGCGGCGGCAACTTGGATCTGTCGAGTTTGCACGGTCATGATGTGCTGCTCAATCTGTGGGCGAGTTGGTGCGGTCCTTGCCGGCGCGAAATGCCGGCATTGGAAAAGTTAGCTCGCGGACAGACCGGCAAGCTTATCGTGGTGGCGGTCGATCAGGGAGAAGCACCTTCGACTGCCGCGCTCTTCGCCAAGCGCTTCGGCGTCACGTTTCCGGTGGCGTCGGATCGGGAACAGCAGCTCGGGACGCAGCTGCACCTCGCGGGCATGCCCAGTTCGTTCTTCATCGATAAGAACGGCGTGATCCGCGATGCGGTGGACGGCGAGATGACCTACGATACAATGCTGAGCAAGGCGCAGCGCATCGAGAACATGTAGCCGCAAGGGCGCTGCGTGAGGATGCAGACGGAACACATGAAGACGACGCTCGAAATGATACGTGACACGATGAAATGGATGTTCACGCCCGGCATGCGCGCACTGGTGGTGCTGGTCGCCGCATTTGCGGCCGCCATCGCGGTGCTCGGCGGCGGGTGTACGAACTCGTCGGTGAATCCGGCTCCGCGACCGAGCTCCAGCGCGAGCCCGAGCACGTCGCCGTCTCCGACCCCGACCGGCGCGACGCCCACGCCGGTGCCGCAGAACTTCATCTCCATCTCGATCACACCATCGCCGACCATGGATCCCACATACGGTGTCGTCTCGGGCTATGGCTTGTTAGCCGCGCAGCCGACGTCGTCGCCCACCTCGACGCCCGCGCCGTCGCAGATCATCACCGTGCCGGCAAACCAAACGATCGTGTTCTTGAACTTCGATCGCACCGCTGCGCATACCGCATCGCTGCTGACGCCGGCGAGCGGCGCCGCGTGCGGCACGTTTCCGTCGTCGCCGTGCTTCCCGTCGACCTTCAACAACACGAACGGCACGACTGGACTTCCCGCAGGGACTGCGATCACCGTTCCGCAGTTCTCGACCGGCACGATCGGCGAGTCGGGCGGCCTGCCGGTGTATTCGGCAATCTATAACACGGGCGCGATGACCGGCGTGTTCTTCTTCGGCGATTTCTTCGGGTATCACTCAGATCCGCCGATACGCACCGTCATCATCGTCCAATAGATAGTTCTAGATAGCCAGTTTTAGATAGCTCCCACGTAGCCGCGTCCAGGTGTGCGGCCCGTTTGTCGCGCTCCATCCAGCAGAATTTCAGCAAGCCTTTAAGTCGCGTTTCATCGGCCCAGCCTAGGATGGCGGTGCGGGTGCGGCGCTGCGCCCTGTCGCCGCCCCCGCGCTGCCTCTTGCTTGTCGTACGGGTGCGCGAAAGGATCGTTCGAGATGTTCCACAGCTTGTCAGGCCCGGCGCGGCTCGGGGCGGGCATCGTGAGCCTCATCGCCGCACTCACAATCGCCGCCTGTGGTGGCGGGTATGGCGGAGGCGGCGGCGGCGGGGGCAGCAATGGCGGGTGCGGGATTTACCAGGTCTGCCCGGGTCCATCACCCACTGCCGGAACGCAAGACTGCTCCGTTGCGCCGGCCGGTAATGTGACGATCGATCTCAATCTCGGGCTTGCGGTGTGCAACGACACGACCTATTCGACTGTGCTCGGCTTTTCGACAGACAACGTGCACTCGCAGGTCATCAAAGTCGCCTCAGGCTCGATGGTGACGTTCACGGCGACTGCGCTAGGCCCTCACACCGCCGATGAACTTGGGACCGGGGGTTTTCCCGGAAGCGATACCAATCCGGCGACGGCCTCGGCGGCGGGCACCGACATCAGTGCCGCCAGCTTCAGCACTGGCACGCTCAACAATGGCCAGTCATCGATGGCGTATCCCGCGGCGCTGGTCGGTGTCTATTACTTCGGATGCCACTTCCATTACTCGAGTAATCACATGCGGACGGTCATCATCGTCCACTAGCGTCCGGCGCGGCGGCCGAGAGGTAGATGACAACTTGGCCGCCGCTGACTTCCAGATGAACGGTGCGAGAGCGATCGTCGAACAAAGCGAAGGTCGCCTCGTGCCGTTTCTGGTTGACGGCTGATTGGGTCTCCGGCGGCAGCGTTTGCGCATACCATCCGCGGACCGCGTCGAACGAATCCCACGTCGTGTAGATCGCGAGCGTCTGGCCGGCGCTTTTCGCGCGCAGCGCCGGTGAGATGCCGACCTCGGTCGCATGCGGGTAGACGGGCAGCCCAAGGCCGGACCGGTCGACCTGCGCGTGCTTGGCACACGACGTCAACAAAGCAGTCATCATAGTCACGACCAGCGCGGTGGCAACGGCGCGCGCTAACCGATTCAACTGGTTGACGAGGTTCCCGCCGCAAGCGCCGGCAGCACTTTGATAAAATTCTCGGCGAGCGCATCGTAATCAGGCGAAGTGTATTCCTCGATCTTCCCCTCATCGCACAGCGCTGCGAGCACCGGATCGATCGGCAGTTGCGCGAGCAGCGGCGCGCCGCTTTCGACGACGAGCTCAACCCCTTTGCTGGGACCGAAGGGTTCGGTGCGGGTGCCGCTTGAGTCGGTGAAATACGACATGTTCTCGACCAAGCCGATGACCTTCGCGTTGAGCTGCTGAACGAGCTTGATCGCTTTGCTCACGATCATCGTCGCGAGTCCTTGCGGCGTGCTGACGAGCACGGTGCCGTCGACTGGCAACGCCTGCAACACGGTGAGCGGCGCATCTGAAGTTCCGGGCGGAAGGTCGATCAACAGATAATCGAGCTTGCCCCATTCGAGGTCGCCGTAGAACTGCTTGATCGCGCTCGACACCATCGGTCCTCGCCAGATGACCGCTTGGTTTTCGCTATCTAAAAGGAAGGTCATCGACATCAATGGGATGCCGGTGCGCGTCACCGGCGGATGCGGTTTACCATCTGCGCCTTGATGCAGCCGCGCGGTCACGCCGAACATTTTGGCTTGACTCGGCCCAGTGATGTCCGCATCGAGAATGCCCACATTGAGCCCGCGGCGTCGCAAGGCGACTGCGAGCAATGCGGTCACCGTCGACTTGCCGACACCGCCTTTGCCCGACATCACCGCGACGACGTGGTCGATGCCGGGTTTGCGCTGACGCTCCATCGGCGGCGCGGCTGGACCCGCCGGCTTGCGCCGCGGCGGAGGCACTGTGCCGTCCGCGATAAAGCGTTCGAGGTCGGCCATCAGCGCGTCAAGATCAAGGCGGTGGACCGATGCGCCGCCGCGGATGCTCTCGCGCGTCGAGACGTGGCAGCCGGCGCATGGCAAGCCGTGGGCGGCGAACACCGCTTCGGCTCCCTTATGCGTGTCAACGACCTCGCGGATCAGCGTGTCAGGTGAAAGTGAAGACATCGTTCTATTGTTCGACGGCAGCGCGCTGGGAATCTTCTGGTCGTAGCAGCGCGGACACATCGCGAATGTGGCTTTCGCACGCGTGTCCGCGGCCATAGAAGAAGTGCACGTCGCCGGCCTTACCGATGGCGATAATAGCGCTCGAGACAGTACCGAAACCTTCTGCCGGCCGGTGCACGCACAAGCCGCCATCCTGCTCGCCGGATTCGCCGATCGCATGATCGGAGAGCAGCGTGTGAAGGCGTTCTACCAATCGCGGCAATGGTACGTCGATGTCGAGCGCTTCTGCGAGCTCGGTCGCGCGTCGCGCCTTCGCGTGCCGGCGATCGTCGATCTGCCAATTCGTCACCGCGTGTACGCCGTCGGCGATTGGGGTGATCGTCATCCCATCCTCGCCGGCGGCCGCCGCGAATCCGTTGGTACGATCAACCGCGACCAGCACGAACGGGTTGTACGCACGATAGTCGAGGGAGCGCACAGCAGCTTCGATTGCAGCAGGCGACCCAAGGCGCGCAAGATCGAGGACCAGAGTGCCACGCGATTTCTTGGTGGGATCGTGCTTGCCCGCTGCGCGGCGATTCGTCAAGCCAACGATGGTGCCGGCACCCGTGACCGCGAGCCACGTGCCGCCCGCGACCTCATCGCGTCCGCCGATGATGAGCGGTTTCTCTACAAGTCGCATCGGATCGCTTGACGGGCGCGCTTCGAACTCGTCACGATTCGCCGCGATGATGAGCGGAAAGTCGTGATGGCGGTTCTTCCAGATGAGCAGCGTGCACACGAGTGCTGGCTTCGGTCCGCAAGGAGCGACTTTCCCGCTCGCGAAAGCGACAAGACTTCATCCCGCAAGGAGCGAGCTTTCATGCATCGTCGGTACATCATCGCGCTGACACTGGCCCTGATCGCGGCCGGCTGTTCGTCGCAATCCTCGCAGACGTCAAGTTCGACGTCGACGTCTGCGTCGTCGGGCCCCACAACCGGTGCGGCGACGAGCGGAGCGACGACCGCCAATGCTCCGGCCGGCAGCGTGATCAAGATCGGCGTCGACTTGCCCGTCTCGGGCGCGGATGCATCGATCGGCGTACCGACTCAATACGGTGCGCAGCTCGCGGTCAAGCAAGCCAACGCCAAGAATCTCGTGCCCGGATTCACGTTCGAAGCCGATGTGCTCGACGATGCGGTCAACGGCGTGCACGATCCCGCGCAAGGCGCGAAGAATATCCAATCGTTCGGCGCCGATCCGGCGGTGTTGGGCGTGATAGGCCCGTTCAACAGCAACGTGGCGCGCGCGGAGATCCCGCTCTCGAACAGCCTACAGCTCGCGCTGATCAGCCCGTCCAACACGAATCCGACGCTGACCAAAGGACCGGATGCGGTCGCGATGCGCCGAGATCATCCTGACCAGATCGCGTATTTCCGCATCTGCACGACCGACGACATCCAAGGGCCGGCCGGCGCGACGTACGAGTTCCAAAAGCTCGGCGCGCGCAAAGCGTACGTCATCGACGACAACGAGACTTATGGCAAGGGCGTTGCCGATCAGTGGGAAGCCGCGTTCGTCAAGTTGGGCGGTACCTCGCTCGGGCACGACCACATCACGAAAGGCCAGCAAGATTTCCACGCGTTGTTGACGCGAGTCGCCAGCACGCATCCCGACATCGTCTTTTTCGGCGGCAATTCGTCGACCGGCGGCGGCCTGATCCGCAAACAGATGCCGGACGCGGGACTTGGCAACGTCACGTACGCCGGCGCCGACGGCATTAGCGACAACCAGTTCTTGCAAGACGCCGGCGCGACCGCCGACGACGTGTACGTGACGGTCGCATCTGTGAACGCGACGAAACTGCCAGCGGCGGCTCAGTTCCTCAAGGATTATCAGGCCGAGTACCATCAGCCGGTCGGCCCGTATTCGGCCAATGCCTACACCGCCGCGATGGTGCTCATCAACGCGATCGGCCAGGCGGTCAAAGCCAACGGCGGCAAAGCACCGACCCGCGAGCAGGTCTTGCAGTACCTGCGCCAGACCAAGGATTTCCCAAGCGTTGTCGGCACGTTCTCATTCGATGCCAACGGCGACACGACGAACCGAATCATCTCATTCAACGAAGCCGTCAAGGGCAAGTGGGTGTTCGTGACGCAGCAGAACTTCGCCGCGGCGCCATAAGCCTCGCGCCGCGTGGCGATCTTCCTCCAACAACTGATCAACGGGATAGCCCAGGGCGGGATGTACGCGCTCATCGCCTTGGGCTACACCATGGTCTACGGCATCGTCGAGCTGATCAATTTCGCGCACGGTGACGTGTTCACGCTCGGAACGTTTCTGTGCATCGCCATCCTGGGGCTGATCGGCGTGTCCGCGAGCGGCCAGGTGATCGGCGGCTGGGAGGGAGCCCTCATCGCGCTGCTCGTGATCGTGCTCGCAGCGCTGTTGTGTGGCGTCATCGGAGTCTTGATCGAGCGGTTCGCCTATCGCCGGTTGCGCAACGCCCCTCGCCTAGCGCCGCTCATCACGGCGATCGGCGTCTCCTTCTTGCTGCAAGGCGTCATGCGCAACTGGAAAGGGCCGTCGGAGATCTCGTTCCCGCAGTTCTTACCCAACCCGACGTTTGCGTTCGGCGGCGTCCACATCGATTTTCGGGAGGGACTCGTCGTCATCGTCAGCGTGGTGATGATGATCGCGCTGCAATTCTTCATCTATAATACGAAGCTCGGCAAGGCGATGCGCGCCAGCGCCCAGGACCGCGAGGCCGCCGCGCTCATGGGCATCAACGTCAACTCGACGATCGCCTGGACGTTCTTCATCGGTTCCGCGCTCGCGGGCATCGCCGGCTTCATCTCCGGCATGTATTTCGGCACGACGATGTTCACCAACGGATATCAAGCGGGTCTGAAGGCGTTCACGGCGGCGGTATTGGGCGGCATCGGCAACATCGCGGGCGCGATGCTCGGCGGCTTCGTCATCGGCATCGTCGAGGCGATGACCGCGCAGTACATCTCAGACCAGTGGACCAACGTTGTCGTCTTCTCGATCCTCGTGCTGATCCTGGTGCTGCGTCCAAGCGGATTGTTGGGCGAGCACTTGCCGGAGAAGGTCTGACATGCAGGCTCGCGTGAGGCTTCCGCTTGGGCTTGGCGACGTCGCGGTGTGGCAGGCTCTTGGCTTGCTTGCGATCATCGCGTTGTTCGTTTTGTACCCGGTTGTGGATCGCAACATCGGCCACGTGTCGGCCGTCGCCGATGCGGGGTACTTTCTCTTATTGGTGTTCGGCCTGAACATCGTCGTCGGATTCGCTGGCCTGCTCGACCTCGGCTACGCCGCGTTTTTCGCGATCGGCGCGTACACGTATGCGATGGTCGCCTCGACGCAATTCAACCTACATTTCAATTTCTGGCCGATGATCATCGTCAGCGGCTGCGTCGCCGCTCTGTTCGGCGTCATTCTCGGCTTCCCGACGCTGCGCTTGCGCGGCGACTATCTCGCGATCGTCACCCTCGGCTTCGGCGAGATCGTGCCGCAAGTGTTCCTAAATCTTGACAAATACACCGGCGGACCCAACGGCATTTCGAACGTCGATCAGCCGGTGCTCTTCGGATACCACTTCGGCTTCAATCCGGTGCCGTACTATTATCTCTATCTCGTCGTCGCGTTGATCGCGCTCGTGCTGCTCAACAATCTGCGCCGTTCGCGGCTCGGGCGTGCCTGGATGGCGATCCGCGAGGACGAGCTTGCCGCGACGCATATGGGCGTGAACCCGGTGACGACGAAGCTCCTCGCGTTTGCCATGGGCGCATCGTTCGCGGGTCTTGCGGGTTGCATCTACGCGGCGAAACTGACACTGATCAGCCCGGACGAGTTCAACTTCTCCGTGTCGGTCACGATCTTATCGGCGATCGTGCTCGGCGGCATGGGCAGTTTGCTCGGCGCATTTATCGGCGGCCTGCTGCTCGCTCTGCTCAACTTTATGGTCTTGCCGCAGGTCACGAACTGGACGCACGCACTCGGCGTCGCGCTGCACAATGAAGCCATCCAGAACGCCGACTTGCACTACATCATCTATGGATTGATCCTCGTGCTTGTGATGCTCTTCAGGCCGGAAGGTCTGATCTCGACGGCGTCGCGCCGCGCCGAACTGCATCACGCGCAGCCGTCGACGTCGGCGGCCGCGGCAGGCGTCAAATGAGCGCGCCGCTCCTCGCAATCGAGGGTTTGACGAAACGCTTTGGCGGCTTGACCGCGGTAAAAGATTTCACCATGGAGGTCGAAGAGGGCTCGATCTCCAGCCTCATCGGACCGAATGGCGCCGGCAAGTCGACGGTGTTCAACGTCATCACCGGGATCTATCTGCCGAGCGCGGGCGACATCAGATTGGGCGGCGTGTCGATCGTCGGACGAAAACCTTTTCAAGTTGCGGCGGCCGGCATCATGCGCACGTTCCAGAACATCCGGCTGTTCGCGTTCATGACCGTGATCGAGAACGTCATGGTCGGCGAACAAACGCGCATGCACGCGACGCCGATCGACAGCGCGCTGCGCACACCGCGCGCGCAGCGGGAGGAGCGAGCGGTCAGTGAGCGCGCGATGGAGCTCTTGGACTTCGTCGGGCTGAGCGCCCATGCCGACGAGTGGGCCCACGATCTCCCGTATGGGATGCAGCGCCGGCTGGAGATCGCTCGCGCGATCGCGTCCGGTCCGCGGGTGCTGCTGTTGGACGAGCCGGCCGCGGGAACGAATCCAGTCGAGAAGCGCGAGTTGATGGCGCTGGTGCGGTCGATCCGCGATCGCGGCGTCACGATCGTGCTGATCGAACACGATATGAAGCTCGTCATGGGTATCTCAGATCGCGTGACGGTTCTCGATCACGGCGAGAAAATCAGCGAGGGCGATCCCCAGTCCGTCCGACACGATCCGCGAGTGATCGAAGCGTATCTCGGCAAAGGCGCATGAGCGCGGTCCTGTCGCTCGCCGGCATCGAGACGTTCTACGGCCGTATCCAGGCGCTGCACGGCGTGAGCCTGGAGGTGCGCGAGGGCGAGATCGTCGCGTTGATCGGCGGCAACGGTGCGGGCAAGACGACGACACTGCGCACGATCTCCGGTCTCATCCGCCCGGCGCATGGACGCATCGCGTTCGCCGGTACGGACATCACGCACACGCTTCCGGACGAGATTGTCCGCCTGGGCGTCGTGCAAGCACCAGAAGGCCGGCGCATCTTTCAACGGATGACGGTGCTCGAAAACCTCGAGCTTGGCGCGTACGCGCGCGGCGACGGCCGGTCGGTGCGCGCCGACATGGACGACGTTTTCACGCTCTTCCCGCGATTGGCTGAGCGCCGGTCGCAAAAGGGAGGCACGCTCTCGGGCGGCGAGCAGCAGATGCTCGCGATCGGTCGCGCGCTGATGGCTCAACCGAAAGTGCTGCTGCTCGACGAGCCGTCGCTTGGCCTGTCTCCGATTCTGGTCGAAACGATCTTTCAAGTGATCGCCGATATCAACAAGCGAGGCGTACCCATTCTGCTGATCGAGCAGAACGCGCGCAAGGCGCTGCAAGTGGCAACGCGCGGTTACGTGCTGGAAACGGGCTCGATCGTCAAGGAAGGGAGCGCCGATGTGTTGTTGGCGGACGATGGCGTGCGCAAAGCATATTTAGGCGAGGACTGAAATGCCGCTAGACTTTGTCAACACCGTTGCCGCGATCTTGACGACGACAATTATCGCGGCTACGGCGATCGCCGCGCTGCTCCAGTTGCGGCATATGCGCGGGGAACCAGATCGCAGGATTCATGACGTTACGGAACATGCTGGACGACGACGCGCATCAGCGCGCAGATGCGATTCTCGTGCGCGAGGGTGACCTGACGAATCAAGAGGACGTTCGAACATATATCCGTGCCCGCGCGAGGCGGCAAACGGTTCCTGAGAACGAACGTTACACCCAGCTGTACAACGCGATCACCTTGACGGCGAATGCGTTTGAGACGCTGGGAACGCTGGTGCGCAACGGTGTGGTCGATTGCCAACTTTTCTTGGAGCAATACTGCTCGGTCGTGCTTGGCTCGTGGCATCGGCTCGAACCGTACATCATCCTCGTACGCTCCGCGCAACACGATGACGGCACGTGGGAAGACTTCGAGTACATGGCGGTGCTCTCAAAGCAGTTCATCAACGAGCACCCGACGATGTACCCGGCAAACATGCCTCGCATGTTACCGAGCTACGCGAAGGACGAGGCCTAGGCAACGGCAAGGCCACCGCCTTCGCGGTGGCCGAGCAGGTCGGACACACCTGTTCTCATGTTATCAGCTGTGCAAATATGTCTTCGAGAGGACTCAGATCCGTCACGAGTTTAGGGCGCTGGATCGACGCGCACCGTTAGTCCAGTAGTCGGCGCGTTGCTTTGGAACAGCGGGAACTTCGTCTTGTTGATGAACAGCAGCGTACCGTTCGACTCGATCCGTGCGTTGAGCGCGTATGTGTGTTTCGGATCGATCTTCGACGGGTCGTATGCGACCGAGAACGGGATCGGCACTTGATGGGTCACTGGGATGTCAACTGAGCTGATGGTGACGGCCGGTGCGTTCGCCACCGAGACGTCGTCGATCGAAACGTGAAGAACCGCTGTCGGGGGGAGTGCCATCCTTGCAAGATACGTGACAACCCCGCTGACCTGTCCGGCCGCCATGGACGTTGCGCCCGCCGCAGGCGGCGCCGAACCAATCGCGGTTGGTGACTCCGACGGTGCGGGCGACGTCGGCGGCGACAGCTTGACCACATAGTCGTTCTGGTCTCCGCCGTAGGCGATCCACACGTTGTGCGTCTTTGGATCGATTGCCAGCGTGTGCGAGCCGCGCGGCACCGTCACGTCGCCGATGCGGTCGAATCCCTCGCCGGTCTCACCCATCACCGTGATCAAGCCGATGCCGCTCGCGGCGTACAACTTGTTGAGCGTGTCGTCATAGGCGAGTTGGTCGCTGCGAGGCGCGATCGCGACGGTCCCGATCACTTTGCCGTTTGTCAGATCGACGATCGCCACCTTACCGTTACCGCCCGCACTGAAGAGCCGGCGGCCTTTGCCGTCGACGGCGATGCCTGTCGGGTCGGTCACGTCGCCTAAAGGATACGTGGCGGTCACCGAGTTGGTGTTCGGATCGATGACGACCACCGAGTTGATCGACGTGATGTTCTGATACAGCCGATCGCTGACCGGATCGTAGACAATCGACGTCGCGCCCTTGGGCACTTGGACGGTGAACTGCAAGATCTTGTCCGTCTTGCCCTGGATGACCCATACTTCGGACCCGCCCGCGTGAGTGGCGTAGAGCCGGCCATTTTTCGGATCGAATGCGATCGACCCGACCGGCCCACTCGTGTAGATGCGCTGATTTTCGACAAACCAGCGACGATTGAGCTGCGAGATGTATCCGTCATCCGTGCCGACGAAGATCTTGCCATCGTAGACATCGACCGCGACGCTGCGGCCCGCGCCGACCACGACGCGACGCTCGATCTCGCCGCTATCGATGTTCACGAACAGCAATTCGTTGCTGCTGGCGTGCACCGCGAGCAGATCGCGATATTTCGGATCGATCAGCAGCTGTTCAAAGCGACCGATCGCGCGCGGCACGGCGATCGGCGCACCGACAGTCATAAGCTGGCGTGGGATGTCTGCGGCGCGACCGCCGGGCGCAAGTGCGACGACAACGCACAGCGCGGCGGCCAGACTCAGCGCGAGTGTAGCGAGACGAGAGGGCTTCATGGCGTTGACCTCATGCGATCTTCGCGCCGACCCCGACCCCATCGCCAAGCGGTAGGATGGTCGCGTTGAGCGCGGGGTGGCGCAAGAACTCTTGATTGAATGCCCTGATGGCAACCGTGGGTTTGTCATCATCGGGCTTGCTCGCCGTCGCCGCACGATGATGCCATAGCAGATTGTCGACGATCACCAATCCCGAGTGCTTGAGCAGTGGGATCGCCAACTTGAGATACTCCGAATACTCTTCTTTCAGTGCGTCGAGAAGGATGATGTCGAAGATGTTCTTCGGAAGTCGGCCCATCACGTCAAGCGCGGGCTGGTTCATGATCTCGATGCGATCGGCGACGCCCGCGCGCTTGAAAAAGCCGCGCGCGATCTCCGTCCGCTTCGCGTCCGGATCGATCGTCCAGATGCGACCGGTTTCAGGCTGCGCGCGTGCCATCCACAGCGTCGAGCAGCCGTAAGCTGTGCCGACCTCTAAAATATTGCTCGCCAGCATTGAACTGACCATGACCGACAAGAAGCGCCCGACTTCCCGGCTCACGATCGGAATCTCGTCGCGCGCGCCCGACTCTTCCAGCTCGAGCATCAGCGCATCGGGTTGGGTGTGAATCGCGCGCAGGTATGTGAAATCCGGATCGAGTGGATGGTCGATGATCACGAGCGTCTCCTTGCGCCGCCCAAGCGCACGGCGCGCCCCGAGCGCGCCGCACTGCGAGCGGCGTCTAGCACTTCTTGCACTTTGAGTCCGTCGTCAAACGTCGGCACCGACGACGGCTTGCCTGCGAGATGGTCGAGCATCTCATTCACCAGCGTGTAGAACGGCCCAATGAGTCGATGCCCGGCCGTCGCCAGCCGCCGCGGAAATTTCGCCGGCGCCGTCACCGGCACCGGTTCGCGCCCCGCGCGCAAACCAAAGAGCTCCGTGTCGTCGCGCACAAGCAGCGCACCTTTCGTGCCGCTGATGAAGATCGAGCTGTACGAGGCGTTCGCAGTCGCGGTGAGATTGATCGTCGCGAGCGCACCGGTCGCCATCTCAAGGCTCAGCGAAAAATTGTCGTCCGCGTCAACCTGTGCCGACGTGCCATCCGCGCGGGAACGTTTTTTCACGCGCGTCTGCAGGGACGCCTTGACCTCGCGAACATCGCCGCACAGCCAGCGGCAATAGTCGATGTAATGCGAGCCGAGCGCACCAAGGACGCCGCCGCCTTCGTTCGCGCGGGACTGCCATGCGTGGCGAAGTGTACTGCTCGGGTGCATCCAGGTCGTAGCTTCGGTGATCACGACACGCTCGACGTGCCCGAGCCAACCGTCGTCGACGAGCGACTTCGCGCGTAGGCGGGCGGGAATATATCGAAACTCGTGGTCCAGCATGCCCGCACGTTTCGCGCGTCGCGCGGCAGTGCACATGCTTCGCGCCTCAGCGACGTTGAGCGCGAAGGGCTTTTCGCACAACACGTCTTTGCCGGCGCGCAGCGCCGCGATCGTGATCGGTCGGTGCAACGCGGGCGGCGTCACGATGCTCACGAGGTCGACGTCAGCGCGTTTGACGCACTCGCGGTAGTCGTCGGTGAAGTGAGGCACCGCGAATTGAATCGCCGCGGCTTTCGCGCGCTCGAGCGAGCCAGAGCACACGGCCGTCACCGCGCACTGCGGGTGGTCGCGGAAAACCGGCAATTGCACGCGCGCACCGAAGCCCATGCCGACGACTGCGACGCGAAGCGTTTGCACCGCCACGAGTCCTTTCCGAACGTATCCGGTCGCGGAACCGACCGTTATAGCATCGAGAGCTGTTCCGGCTCACCCGCCGCCGCGCGGGCATCTGCCGGCACCAGCGATCCAAAGCGCGCCACGAAGTCGGCGATTCGGCGCACGAGGTGCTCACGGTCCTCGTCCTGCGCATACTCTTCGGAAAGCGCTAGCTCGCCGCCGACGCGCTGATAGACGCGGACTTTGTCGCCGACGGCGAGGCCCCTTTCGGCGATTGCAGCAGCCAAGCGCCTATTCGCGGGCGAGTTGAAGGTCTTCGGCGTGATCGACTCGCGACGGCTGAATTCTTCGACGCTCAGCAGGCCCTCGCGTACGCGCTGCACCGAGCTGATGACGATGTCGGCGATCTCGCTTTCCCGCCGTTCGAGCAGCGCCAGCGCGATCGCCGAGACGAGCGAGCGGCCGAACGGCTCGTCGCGCGCCGAACGCAACGCAGAGCCTCGCAGGATCAAATCACCAGCCACACGTTTGAGCGCATAGTTCTTGGGCATGAGCGAGAGCATCGCGGGGTAGCGCTCCTCGAGCGCGAGACGTAAACCGTCGCCAAGCGTTGCGCCGACATCGGAGACCATGCGCTCCGCATCCGCGCCGGACGGCGGCTGAAAAAACGCGCCGTCAGTGTCGACTTCGATCACGCGCCCGCCACGTTCGCGCAGCGCGCCGACCATGCGGTCCATCACGACGCGCCCCGCCTCGGTCACGCGCGCAGCTGCAGCCGGATCGTTGAAATGCAAACCGTTCGTACCCATGAAGCCAAAAAACGAGTTCACGAGGATCTTGAACGCCTGTTGCAGTCCATCTGTCGCAACGTGCGCGCGCGCATCGCCGGCCACCCGCGCTGCTTCGGCGTCGCGTTTGGCGTGCACGCGCTGCTCGCGCAGCCGCGCCAGCATCGGTAAGAACACATGCAAGTCGTCGTCTTGCGGCTCGATGCTGCGCGCGAGCATGAGCGACGGATACAGGCTCTCGACGTCGCACTTGACGACGTCCTCAAAAACGCCGACCTCGAGCGCAGCGGCAAAGCCGCCCTCGATCGGCGTCGCGCTGCGCGGACGCGGCACCGAATGTCGCGCAGCCAGATACGCGCGCACCATCAGTCGCTCGATGCGGCTGCCGATCCCGACAAATGCAAGTCCTTGAAACGATTCGGGGACCATCTGCACTTGGTAGAATTCGTTCGGCGTGACCAGTCTTGACAGGCGATCGGTGTCACGCGCGTCATCCAAGCAGTACGCCTTGAGCTTCGCGCGTTGTTGCGGATCGTTCCAGAGCGCGCGCATGTTCGCCGCGTCGACAAGCGCGCGTCCTTCATCGCCGATGCCCAAATGCCGCACGACATGCTTGAGCTTATAATTGGGAAGTTTGCGAGCGACGTCCCAGCGCATCACACTGTAGAAGGTATCGATGATCTGGCGTCCAGGGATCCGGTAGTAGCGCGCGACCATGCCGTTGGGCACGCTACGGCGCAGGCTCTCGTCGAACCACATGAGCGCGCCGTCGCGGCCCAGCGCTAGCGGCACGCCGGCGCGGCGAGCGCGTTCGGCCAAGTACCAGAGATCGAAGTTGAAGACGTTGTGGCCCTCGAGCACATCTGGATCGCGCTCGCGAACAATGCGCACGAATTCGGCGATCAGTGCCGCTTCATTGGGAAACGCATCGAGCGAAAGCACTCGCTCGTAGCCGTTGGTGTCGTGGACGGCGATGAGAACGATCTCTGCGTCAGGACGATCGGGATAGATGTCGACGGTTTCTAAATCGAACTGCAGGCGTCGTAGATCTGAAAACGCGAGTCCGCGATAAAATGTCTCGCCGGTTTCAACGAGATGCGAGGTTATCGGATCGAGATATGCCAGCCGTTGGTCGCTGGCGAGCGAGCGAGCGAATTCCATCGGGCGGCGATCGCTCGTGACGAGAAAATGGCGCAGTGGATGACGCCCGTCTAACTCGATGCTGTCGTCGGCGAGCTTACGAGCCAGCATCCACGAGCGCAGCGGCACGCTGATGCGTTCCACGGCAGCGCCCTCGCGGCGATAGAGCGTCGCCGTTCCCGAAAAGCTGTCGGGTTCCACCGCGACGATGCCGGTGATCTTCCCGCGCCCTACGATCAGTCGTTCATCAACCACTGATGCGTGCGTTCTGCGAGTCGCGCTGGCTTCTTTTAAACGATGCGAGTTTTAGACGATGTGTCTTGTTTCAGATGAGGTTAACGCGGCGTGCGCGTCGGCATCGGTGTTGGCGGCGGTGCAGGTGGCGACGCCAAGCGTGCGCCGCTCCACGATGGCAGCGGCACGGCAGGCAAACTCAACTCTTGCGGCGGCGGCGCGGGTTCAGGTTGCGGGGGCGGTTCGCGCATGATGTTGTCCGTGGGCGCTGGGTGCGAAATCTCCGACGACGCGCCCCCGTGAATGTTGTCGCTGTCTGGCGATACGGTCTCGATCATGCGCGGCAGCTCGGTCGCCTCGGAATACGTCGTGCCAGGGCGACCCGGCACGAAGCGTGCGAGCGCGATCAGGAAGTCGGCTTTCATCGTGTAGGTTCCGGTCTGGCCGTTTCGCCCGCTCGCATTGCCAGAACCGCTGAGCGAATAACTCGAGCCTAACAACAGGCGCTGCCCCATGTCGACGAACGACATGCCGTCGACCGAACCTCCACCGTGAAGCGTTGTGCTGCCGAAGCCTGGAACTTGGATGGTTCCGTTGGTGTCGATCGAACCAGTCGCCGTGACTTGCTGAATGGAGTCGTTGCCGTCCCAGCTGTCGCTCGCGTTGTTCAATCGAAGCAGCACGTTTCCGAGAGGCAGCTGCAGCGGACCGGTCGCACTCCATTTCCCGCCATCTGTAAGCGGCGCGGGCGAGGCGCCCCCTTGATCCGGCGGTGGCGGTGATCCTGACAACACGAGTGATGCCGGTGCAAGCGCGCTAAGCGCACCGGCTTGCGTGATGCCGCCGCTGCTCTCGATCCCCGGGCTCGGCATCGAGGATTGATCGGAACTGGGATCTTCTGCGACCGCGACGATTGCGGCGCCATTCGCGAAGCCTTCGACCGTGAACGCCACGCTATGCTGGTCTTGCCGAGCGATGGTCTTGGATACAAGGTCGCCTGCCGGCGAGCGATAGCGCACGACGAGCGTTTGGTTGCGGCGTATGACGTAGACTTGCTGCTCGGCGAGAGCGAAGACGCGCCCTTCCGGAAATACATTTTGAATGTATGCCGGTGAGCCCGCGCCGACCGATGCCCCGAGCGCCACCGCGGCGAGGGCGGCAACTGCGAAGAAAAGCGCGCCGGGCTTCATTATTATGGAGTCGGCGTCACCACGGGGACGGTCGGATAAGGAGACGGGGCGACCTGAGCGGGCACGGGCGTGGACGTTGGCGACGGCGAGGTCTCCGCGGCCGGTGTGGCAGACCCCGGCGCCGGCGCTGCCTCAACCGTTGGCACGCGCGTGAACGTGCGCAGCACGATCGTCACGAGACTCGATGCATCGACGCTGGTGCCCGATGCCGCATCGGCGACCGTCGAGTCCGTGCGGATCGCCTGGCCGACGAACAGCCCGTCGCGCTGGTCGTAATAGTAGGTGCCGGCCATGCTCATGGTCGCCTGCACGGGATCGTTCTGCGGCGCATATTGACCGCCGCCAGTCGTCTGAACGACCAGAGTCGGCAACCCTTGATACGATTGTTCGCCCTGCAGCGACCGGTTGAGCGATATCGTCATCGGGTATTCGGGTGATGGGATGAGCCATTGCCACTTCGGCTGCGCGTGGACGTCGCGAGTTGCAATATCGCGTGAGCTTTGGTTTGCAAGCGCGATCGCTTGATCGATGAGCGGATCGATCGATCCAGACGGACGGATCTCACCGTTCGGCGTGACGATCGCAGGCAGCGTCCGTTGCAAAACCACCGGTTGCCCGCGTGCAAAACCGATCATCTGGATGTTGAGAGTGCCGTTGGCTGTGCCGTCGGGGCCGACGGTGCCGATCTGTAGGGTCGCGGTACCCGCTCCCGTGCTCGAATCGGTCTGCGGCTTTCCCTTACTGTGACTTTGCGCCGAAGTTTCGCTGACTTGGACGGTGATGTCGTAAGTGAAACTGTCGCCGGGTTGCAGGTGCGGCGCGTCAGCAAGACTCGGCAGGCCCGCGATGACGAGAACGATACAACACAGCACGAACATCGCGAGGCGATGGCTCACGCGAACCTCCGGGGCCCGTTCGCACACCCTGAAAAAACGCATGGCTGGGTAGCGAACAGGGCATACGCAACCTTGGGCGCCCTCTTCATTAGGCATCGGCTCGAAGGGATACTTTCATGAATCGCATGCGGGCCGCGACGATGGTGTCTGCGGTGATGATCCTCACGGCAGCCGGGTGCTCGAGCAGCAGCACGTCCGGGTTCGTCCAACGCTCGACGTACACGGCGCTTGGCGCGAGCGATGCGGTCGGCGTGGGTTCATCGGCGCCCTGCCCGACGGCCGGCACTCCGCCGATGCCGAGTCCACCCAATTGCCCCGGCGGCAAGGCCTATGTCGTCGATCTCACCGGCCTGCTAACGTCGCAGACCTCGCGCGTCACGCTCGTCGATCTGGGCATCGCTGGTGCGGTCATCGGGCCGGACATCCAATCCGATACCGCCGCATGTTTCGGTTCGCCCGGGAACATCCTCACCAACGAAGTGCCACTCATCAACGCAAGCGCGACGTTGGTCACGGTGTTCACCGGCGGTAACGATACGAATGCGATCGTGCAGTGCGCGGCCCTCCAAACCAACCCTTCCGTGTTCATCACGGATGAAATGGCGAAGTTCGCCGCCGATTATGCGATGCTGATTCAAGACATCAAGATAGCTGCGCCGAACGCGAAGATTATCGTGTCGAATCTGCCAAACTTTGCTTTGATTCCGGTCGGCACGACGCAGCCGCCTATGGTCCAAGCGGCGCTCGATCAAGTGTCGCTCGGTCTCGACATGCAGGTGATCAATCCGTCGGCGGGCACGATCGTAACGGCTGTTGTCGATACGTTATGCAACGCGCAGTCGTATAATGCCGCGAACTTTTCGGCCGACGGCTTCCATCCTAACGACGCGGGCTATACGCTCTTCTCCCAGCTGTACTTCAATCAGCTGCAGGCCTCGCGCACGCCGCCGGCGCCGGCGCCGCAGGCGAGCTGCCCACCGTTCAGTCTTGCGGCCAAAGCCTCTGCGCTGCCGGCGAGCGTGAAACTCTGGCGTTATTAGACCCTGCACGGCACGCGTATCGGGGACTTGGCGGTCGACTCGGGGTCGACCGCCGTGCATATTCCGATATAATGAAAGAGATGGCTTCCGCCGATCGAGTCCGCGCGATCATCGCGCGCATGAGCATTGCATTCGTCTTGATGGTAGCCCCCATTGGTGCGCGGGCAGAGGACGGTTATGATTCATCGTTCGCCCAGGCAGTGCGAACCGCTACCGAGCCGTATCGTCTCGTCTATTGGGCGCGCGCGGCCCAATACGTTCAGACGACTGCCTACGTCGACGGCGTGGGAGTGATGTATACGAATCACGACCGCTTCGATCCAAGCGACCTCGCCCACCCCACAATGCTCGTCTACGATGAAAGCGGACGCCTCGTCGCGTGCGGTTATCAGTTCGCAAACAAAACGGTGCCTCCAACTTTTTCGTCAGTTCCGGCGACTGCGTGGTATGATATCCCGCAGCACGTGCACTATAACGCGCTGCAGAACGGCGCGATGCACTACGGTCAGGCGCCGTGGACGTCGGCGACACAACCGACCGCCGATGCGTTGCGCGCGCAAGGCCTGCTCCCGGCCGGCGCAACGTTGCAATTCGCCTTCGTCCACCCGGCCGTGCGCGCGTTCATCGTGTGGGCGTGGCTACCGAACGCCGACGGCCTATACGCCGGCGAAAACGCGTTATTGCCATAGCCGCCGGCAACGGCCGCATCGCTTCCCGCGATCTTATCGTTCGACCGTTGCTGTGAGACGGCTAAGCGCGCGATCCCATTGCTCGGAGATCTGCATCAGGTAGCGGCGCACGTCTTCGATGCGCTTGGGCTCGAGCTTCCAAATCCGCTCCCGGCCACGTCGCTCGCTGCGCACAAGCTCCGCTCGACGCAGAGCGAGCAGATGCTTTGTGACGGCTTGCCGTGAGATGTCCGTGCCATGCGTGAGCTTCGTAATCGACAGTGGTCCGCTCTTGCCGAGCTTGCGAACGATCTCCAGCCGCGTCTCGTCGCCAAGCGCGGCGAGCATCGGAGCGACGTTCATGCTTTCCGTTGGAGCAGATGCTTCTCAATGAGTTGCAAGATCATGCCCCAGCCCTCTTCGTTGGCCTCGAACGCGTCGGCACGGCGCTCGATCGGGATGGAATCGAATCCCGACTCCACGACCGTCAAGAGCGTGCCGCCCTCGGCAGGTTCGAGAGTGAAAGTCACGAGTGTCATCGGTTCCTTGGAGTAATCGATCGAGCTGTCGATTGCGAACGGATGCCAGCGGAACGAGAACGTCGTCATCGGTTGGATCTTCTCGATGTGGAACGTCATGGGCATGCCCGTGTACTTCGCCTGCATCTTGGCGATCTCGGGGTCGGCTTCGGTCGGTGCGATCCGGCCGGTGACGTCCTGGCCCTGGACGAATTGACCGTCGACGTCCATACCGAACCAACTGCCGAACTCTTTCGCGTCGCTGATGGCGCGCCAGACCCGGGCTTGCGGAGCCCGCAGGAACAATCTTTTTTCAATGCGATCCGTTGACGAGGTCATTATGCAACCCTCCGGTTGCGTATCAGTCTAACAGAGCCAGACTGGAAGCGCAACCCCCAGGTTGCCTATTGGGAACGGGACTTTGGGGCGCGAGAGGCTAGACGACTTTTTCGAGCAGTGGGTTCGGCCGATAGGGCCTGCCGACTTTGTAGCAGTCGACCATCTTGCCGTTCTTCTCGACCAGCGCGATATCTGCGGTGAAATCATAAATGCCGCGGAATAGCGCCGACCCGACAGCATAGGCGTTCACCGGAATCTTGCGAGCCTCGAACTGATTGATCTTCGCGACGTCAAAGCCGCCGGACACGATGATCTTCACCCAGTCGTAGCCTGCGTCGTCGAGCGCGCGGCGCACGTTGAGCACAAGCTCCGGGTTGACGCCGTTGGGCTTGAACGTGCCCATCGAATTCCACAGGCTCTTGTCCACCAGCGTTTCCGATGTGTCAAGGCGGACACCCCACAGCCGGCGCCCGAGACGAGCGGCGACCGCGATCGACGTGTTGACACAATCGTTGTCGAAATCCACAAGCGCGATCACGTTAACCGACGGATCGACATATTGCGCGAACTTCTCGGTGGCGAGCACCGTGTCGCCGCTATACGCGGCGATCAAACCATGCGGCACGGTTCCGACGCCCTTCGAACCCCACCACTCGGCTTGCGCATCCGTACTCACGCCAAGAGCACCGCTCACAAATGCTGCATACCCATCACCGGTCTGCACCAGATGATGGTCAAAGCGTGCGGGAAAGAACAGCACGTTTTTGCCGTTCGCAGCCTCGACGACCGCGCTCGTGTTCGTCGCAACTTTCGTACGGCGCGTCAGCACGCCCAGATAATCGGTTTCAAGGTGTGCGAACAAACCGTAGTCGCCTTCGATCGTTAAGACGACTTCGTACGGCGAGACATGGTCGCCGTCGTAGAGAGCGCGGACGTCGAGTTGCGACCAGCCGTCAGCCCACGAACCATCCGGCTTGCGCCGGCCGCTGCACAGTTTTAGGATGGCGATCGCTTCATCGATCCCGCACAGCACCGCATTCTTCTTCTGAAAGACTTGAATGAGCACGCGCGGATGATGGTCATCCGCTTGCAAGATCTGGCGGACGCGATTGAAGTACGTGTCGGAATAATATCCGTCGCGCATCTTCTCGAGCGGCAGGTTGAGGATCTCCGGATCGAGGCGTTTTCGTCTGGGCGGCGCTTGGGTCGCCATGGTGACGCAACTCGTTCGGGCGGGGTCGCGACGGCGCCTTCGAGAAGCCAGACGAGCAAGGTTTTACTGTGACCAATTACGACATCGCCGCTCGCCTGAACGAAATCGCCGCGCTCATGGAGTTCGACGGCGAGCCCTTCTTCAAAATCAAAGCGTACGAGCGCGCCGCGCGCAGTCTGGAAGACACCGAAACGCCAGTGCGCGAACTGATCGACGCGGGCGAGGTCAACGAACTGCCCGGCGTCGGCAAAGCGATCGCGCAGAAGATCGTCGACATCGAAGCGACCGGCACATGCAAATATCTCGAAGAACTCCGCGCGAAGTTTCCATCGACGATCCTCGAGCTGCTGCGCGTTCCAGGCGTCGGCACAAAGACCGCGATCGCCATGTACCAGCGCCTCGGGATCACCGGCCTCGAAGACCTGCGCGCGGCGGTCGAAGACGGATCGATCGCGACGCTGCCACGCCTCGGCGCGAAAGGCGTTGAAAACCTTAAGCTCTCGCTCTCGCGGTTGGCGGAACGCACGCACCGCATGCGCTTAGGCGATGCGTGGGAGATCTCAGCGCAGATCACTGCGGCGCTTGAAGAGGCGAAGGTCGCGAAAAATGTCGTCGCCGCGGGCAGCTTGCGCCGCATGGAGCCGACGGTCGGCGATTTGGATTTCATCTGCACCAGCTCGACGCCCGAAAAAGCGCTCGATTTCTTTTGCGCGATGCACGGCGTGGAACGCGTGACCGCGAAAGGCGATACGAAGGCCACGGTTTGGCTGCATGCCGGCATCGCGGCAGACTTGCGCGTCGTGCCGCATCGCTGTTTCGGCAATCTTCTCCAGCATTTCACCGGGAATAAGGATCACAACGTCAAGCTGCGCGAGTATGCGCTGCGCAAGGGTCTATCGGTCAGCGAATGGGGCGTGCAGACGGTCGAAACCGGACGCGTGCGAACATCGGCCACGGAGGCGGGCGTCTACGAGATGCTCGGCTTGCAATTCATCGCACCGGAGATTCGCCTCGGTTTGAACGAGATCGAACTCGCGCGCAAGAATGAACTTCCTATACTCATCGGAGCCGCAGACATTCGCGGCGATCTTCACGATCATACGACGTGGAGCGATGGTACGCGCAGCATCGAACAGATGGCGCGCGAAGCCGCGCGTCGAGGCCTCTCGTATCTTTCGATCTCCGATCATTCGCGCGGGCGAGCGGTCGGCAACGGGCTTTCTGTTGAGCGCTTGCTCGAGCAGATCGCTGAGATCAGATCGGTCGCGACGGCCTATGGCATCCGCTTGTTGTGCTCGTCAGAAGTCGACATCCGCGCTGACGGCACGCTCGACTTTCCCGATGACGTGCTCGCGCAGCTTGACATCGTCGTCGCCTCGATCCATTCCGGCTTCGCCGCCGATAAAGCGAAGCAGACGGCGCGCCTGCTGCGAGCGATCGAGAACCCGTACGTCAACATCATCGGGCATCCGACAGGCGGGCTGATTGAAGAGCGAGCAGGCTATGAGTTCGACGCCGACGCTGTTTTTCGGGCGGCAGCCGCTTCAGGCACCGCGCTTGAGATCAGCACGAATCCCGCGCGCCTAGACCTCAGCGCCCCGTTAGCGCGGCGCGCAAAAGAGCTCGGCTGCATCTTCTCCGTCGACAACGATGCGCACTCATTTGAAGACTTCGATCATTTGCGATTCGGCATCGGCACCGCGTGCAAGGCCGGGTTGACAAAGGCCGACGTGTTAAACACGCGACCGGTCGAGGACGTACTGGCCTTCGTCGCCGCAAAGCGACATCGTGAGCCTAGCGTGACGAGAGTCGAGCAACCTCAGTCCACTGAGCTCTTCGGCTGACGGAATGTTCTAATCGAAAGTCTTTGGAGAAGATCGGGCGGCGCCTCGAATCGCGGATTGACGTAGGGACCTTGAAACCAACCGTGCCAATCGCTGCCGCACGAGTACAGCTTACCGCGACGCCGCGCTAGACCGACTAATTCGGAGCGACGGTCGGTGTCATACCGCAAGTACATCGCTTCAAGCCCGTCGAGTTCGTCAAGCCATTGGTCGGCGAGCCCATCGTCTACTAACTCGGCGGGATGTGCGAGGAACGCGACGCCACCTGCGCCGCGGATGATCGCCGCACCCTGCGCCGGAGTCGGCAATCCTGAATACGCTTCGGGTGGTAGAGCTCCGAAGAATGCTCGGAATGCCGCATGACAGCGTTGCGGATCGCCGTCTTCGAACCCGCGGCGACAGAGCCGCTCGATGAGGACCGGCAAGCGGACCGGCGCGTCGGTGAAGTCGCGCTCCCACTCAACCCTGATGCCTTGTGATGCGAGAAACCGAACCCAACGCTCCTGATTCGCGCCGAACGCCTGGGTCGTTTGCGCGTTCGCAAAACGCAGGTCTTCATCCGTGTGGGAGACGCCAAGACCCAGCACGTGGACGACGCGGCCCGCGCCGTACGTCGTCATTTCGATCCCTCCAACGAAGCGAACACCCCGCTCTGCCGCGCGACGGCGCGCATCAGCATGTCCGGTGGTGGTGTCGTGGTCGGTGAGCGCCGCAAGCTCGACGCCCGCATCGGCCACTGCATCGATCACACTTTCCGGAGAGAATTCGCCGTCGCTGCGATCGCTGTGCAGGTGTAGGTCGCAAAGCATTGACCGCACAGGTTCGCGCCCGCGGGTAACCGCGCCCCTGCGCGAGAACCCTCCGGAATGGCGACTTTCACGAAGGCGCAGCTCGTGTCTCCGGCTCACACGCTCGAGGGCCGCTACTATACGTCGCCCGACGTTTTCAAGGAAGAACAAGGGCGCATTTTTTCGCGCTCGTGGATCTGCATCGGCCGTGAACAGGAGCTGCCGGAAGTAGGCAGCTTCATGACCGCAGACATCGCCGGCGAAAGCCTCATCGTCGTGCGCGATAAGAGCGCGACGCTACACGCGCATTTCAACGTGTGCCGCCACCGCGGCACTCGGATTTGTGAGGCGCCCAGCGGCAAGTTCACCGGCGCGATCGTATGCCCGTACCATGCGTGGACATACGGTCTTGACGGAAGGCTGATGACGGCGCGCAACATGCGCGACGTGCCAGGTTTTGCAGAAGCCGATTTTCCGTTGCACTCAGCCGCGCTCACGACGTGGGAAGGACTCATCTTCGTCAACGTGGCCGAGAAGCCAATGCCGTTCGCCGAGGCTCACCCCGCGCTAATCGGCCGATTCGATCGCTGGCAGATCGGTCGGCTGCGCGAGGGCAAGCGCATCGACTATGACC
>Ga0126371_10000142_pt1 | contig 54039 bp, 40 predicted proteins | sample PanSoiMetaPlot_4_FD_110145 | JGI IMG/M metagenome (GOLD analysis project Ga0126371, IMG submission 110145) | Tropical forest soil microbial communities from Panama - MetaG Plot_4 | ecosystem: Environmental > Terrestrial > Soil > Tropical forest > Bulk soil | place: Panama | collected 2016-02-17
AATCTTGCTAGACATTGGACTTCCAGCACTGAATGGAATTGAGTCGGCTCGCCGAATTCAACATCTTTCCCCGAAATCGAAAATCCTCTTCATAAGTGAACATCGCTCGCTCGACATGGCAAAGGCCGCGGTAAGCGCTGGTGGGCATGGCTATGTGGTCAAATCGGATGCTGGAAGCGAATTATTGCCGGCGATCAGAGCGGTTCTTCAAGGTAAAAGATTCGCGAGTACCAGTCTGGGAAATGACGTTTTCATCGACACAATCGACGCGGACGCGGTTCGTCGTCCTTCCTTCAGGAAAGTAGCCGCGCCACTCGCAGAAGAGAGCAATGAGATCAGCCGGTGGCACGAAGTTGCGTTCTATCCAGACGATGCATCCTTTGAAGATGGCATCGCACAGTTTGCGAATTCCGTCCTGAAAGATGGGAGTGCGGTTATTGTCATGGCCACGAAGTTACATCGTGCCGGTATCCTCCGCCGACTGGAAGAAGGCAGCGTGGACATTTCGGCAGCCATCGAACGAGGGACCTTTTTTGAGGCGGATTCGGTCCGAACCTTGTCGATATGTATGGTGGACGAGATGCCCGACGAAGCTCGCGTCGTGAAAGTAGCGACTGATCTTATTGGACAGGTAGCCAAAACCGAGCAGCAAAAGCGACGCCGTATTGCATTGTGCGGCGAGCTATCTCCCGTTCTGTTGGCGGAAGGTAAAACCGAGGCGGCACTCCAGGTCGAACGTCATTTTGACGATATTGCGAAAAGCCATGGCCTCGATGTCTTGTGCGGATATGTGCTGAATGAACTTCCGCGTGGCGACAATAGGCGAATTGTCGAGAGGATTTGTGCGGAACACTCAGCAGTTCACATGGCTTGATGGTGTGAGCGGCTTCAAATCTTAAGAGGCAGAGCCTTCTTCGATTCTGCGTAACTCAGGCTTTTGAATCGAGAACTTGGCGAAACCGCAATTTAAGCAGACGACGACCTCTGGGAATACCCAGACAGTCGGCTTATCCAAACCTTCAATTCCCCGAAAATGAAGGTTCATCTCTGCGTTCAGTTTCTTCTGTTTAACTGATCCACACTCTTTGCAAGCCATAAGCGCCTCAGATCGCCGCTGGAAGGTTCTTAGCGTTATCGGACGAGTGCGGGCCTGATACCAAACGACACTTGCACAGTGCCTCATTTAAGACTTGCAAGAATCCAGTTCTGAAAGCGGTTGCCGACGGCGCCGTGCTTGCGTTCACGAGCGGTTTAATCAGAAACTTGCGTAATATTCTTGACGTAGCCGATTAAAATGCACAATCCGTAGAACTACGGATTGCACATCGGAGATCGTGTACGCATCAAACCGTAGCGGACTTCCAAGAGTGCGAGTCTCCATGCGAAAGGCGATGAAATCGGTATCAATATTGATTGCTGATGACCACGCGGTCGTTCGCCGCGGGCTGCGTGCCTTGCTGGGAACGCAGAGAGGCTGGTCGGTTTGCGCAGAGGCGAGCGATGGCAGAATGGCCGTCGAAAAGGCTGGAGAGCATCAGCCTGATATCGTGATTTTGGATATCGGCATGCCTGAGTTAAATGGCCTGGATGCCATGGTCAAAATTCGTGACATAGCCCCCCAAACTCGAATCCTGGTGCTTACCATGCATGGCAGCGAGGAATGGATCCAGTCCTGCCTGAGTGCGGGAGCCCAGGGTTATGTGCTGAAGTCTGACGCTGAACGGGATCTTGTCTCCGCCGTAGAGGCATTGGCAAACAACGAAACGTTGTTCACTCTTGGAGCAACTAATGTCGTTGTCGACAATGCTCGCGAAAATTCGAATGTGGTTGGTGAAGGACTTTTTGTGGAGCTCTTGACTTGTCGCGAGCACGAAATTGCACAGCTTCTGGCTGGAGGCAAAAGCAACAAGGAGGTCGGAGCCAGTCTGGGCATCAGCACCCGAACTGTCGAAAGCCATCGGGCAGCGATCATGAGCAAGCTGCAGTTACGCTCAGTCAGCGATTTAGTGCGCTACGCCATTCGCAGAAGGATGATTGAGCCCTAGCTGTCCTCCCGTTAACGGAATCAGAAAAAGGTTGACAGGCGGTTCGTGGCGTATGTATTTATCCCGCGCTTATGCCCACCGCACGTCTTGGCTTGCAATCGGTAAGCCCACTCCGGTCAAAAGGTCATCCGCCATGACTAAGTGGAACTAAAAAATTGCCAATGGCCGCGTAGATCCGCCTGCGCAAGGCATCCTGGAGGGTGCATATGTCTCCCGTTTTTAAGCCCCTATCTAATAAGAGAATCCTCGGTACGACACTCGTGATAGTCGGCATTGCCCTCGTGTCGACGCTGCTACCTGAAGGCACCCGGGGAATCTTCTCATCGCAATTCCTGCCGCATGCTTACTGCTATTTGTACAACTGGAACCTGATTCTGCTGCACGTCATCTCCGATGGATTGATCTGGCTCTCCTATTTCGCCATATCGCTGACCTTGGTCCACATAGTACATCGCACGCGTCGCGAAATTCCTTTCAGTTGGATGTTTCTGGCTTTCGGTGCCTTCATCATTGCCTGCGGATTCACCCATTTGATGGAGGTGATCGTATTGTGGAAGCCAGTTTACTGGCTGGCGGGTGGGGTCAAGGTGGTTACGGCCATCGCCTCTGTGACCACAGCCATCGCGCTTCCGCTCCAGGTGTCAAAAATTCACGAGATGATTCGTAGCGCCGGAGTATCGGAAGAGCGCCGCAGCCAGCTGGAAGAGAAGAATCGAGAACTCCTCCAAGCCAATCAACTCCTGCGGAGCGAGATCACGAAGAGAATCGCTGCGGAAGAATCGCTGCGGAATCTTTCAGGCCGATTGCTTCATGCCCAAGACAACGAGCGCCGTCGATTGGCTCGAGAGTTACACGACAGCGTGGGACAGCTGTTGACCGGAGCCGCGCTGAACATGTCAGCCTTTCGCCAGGAGGCTGAAGGACTCGGACACAAGTCATCGCAGCTTCTGTCAGAGTGCGCGGAGTGTGTGAATCAATCCTTGAAGGAAGTTCGTACCATTTCCTACCTTCTGCATCCGCCGATGTTAGACGAGACCGGCTTGGGGGACGCCCTCCGCTGGTATGTGCGCGGCTTCGCGGAGCGGAGCGGAGTGCACGTGGACTTAGACATTTCTTCTGAACTCGGCCAATTGTCCAGAGATCTACGGATCACTGTGTTTCGCATTGTCCAAGAGGGCTTGACGAACATTCACCGCCATTCAGGAAGCACTACCGCTGAAATCAGCCTGCGCAGCTGTGGCGTTCAAATCCAGTTGCAAATACGAGACCACGGCAGAGGAGTGCCTCCTCAGTCGATGGGCACGAATGGCAGCCAACAGTTCATGGGCGGGGTAGGTATTCGCGGGATGCACGAACGCGTTACTCAGCTAAAAGGAGATATGCGGATTCAATCCAGCGAGAGCGGGACGATCCTAGAGGTGGTCCTGCCGCTGCAAGAAGACGCGGTGCTCCAGCCGGTAGTGGAAAGTTGGGGATAATTATTTGGGTGTTCTTCAAGTCTACAATTTGTTAGTAATTATGACGATTTCGACGATTCTCTCCGCCTCACGGGTGTAGTCCTGCATATCCGAGGGAAGTTCACCTTGGGAGGTTTGTGGATACTCATCTTGGCGATTGTTGAAGAGCGACTAGCCATCCGGAAACAACGTCGTCATAACAATGTCGATTGTTTTTGTGTTGTGAACCGAGAGGTCAGTAAGACAAAACGTTTGGGTTCAGACGCAAACTTCCGTGAGGAGACCTCGACTTTCTGTAGCGCTTGGTAACTTCCGAGTTTCCGGCACTCGGACTTTAATCGCTGATGCTGCCTTTCCATTGCGGGGTCAGCATTTTAACGTCTCAATTACGCTCTGGAAACACTCGCTTAACATTCACGTCATAGCGTTCCTTCACCCATTAAAGAGGTGAGGAGACTTCCAGATGAGTCAATTTTCGATTGTGCTCAAACGTGTGCGCAATTTTGTGATGGTGTCGGCCGCCGTACTCGCGCTGACCGCCCTGGCCATCACTGCCCTTAACGCGGACAACGGAAACGGCAACGCCTATGGCAAGAACAAAGACTATCCCTATGGTGTCAACCAGCAGAGCAGCCGCCCCTATTCAATTGGCCTGTGGGGTGATCTGCCGTATTCCGCCGAGCAGGCGGCTGTTATCCCCAACCTGATTGCCGATATGAACTCGCAGGACCTCGTCTTCACCGCCCATGACGGCGATTTGCGGCAGGGCAGTGGATCACCGAACTGCGCCGATGGCAGCATCTATACGAGGGCAGTCGGCTACTTCGCCAGCCTCAGTGCTCCCGCTATCTTCACACCCGGCGACAACGACTGGACAGATTGCGATCGCAAGAGCCTTGGTGCAGACGGAAGGAATTCTCTCCAGGAGCTCGATAACGAGCGGGCACTTTTCTTTAGCACGCCTCACACTCTGGGCCAGAGTCAATTTCTCCAGGAAGTTCAAGCAACACCGCTGTGTAAGGGCTTCGCTAGCTCAAATGGCAATTCGGGTCCTAACAGCGACGTCACCAAGCCGCAGACTGCCACCTACACCGACGTTCCCTGCGTTGAGAACCGCCGCTGGATTGTTGGCACTGTGATGTACGCGACGATCGACATTCAGGGTTCCTGTAACAACCTATGTGACGATTACCCGGATCCCGTGGAATACGCGGCCCGCAATGCAGCGGGCATTGAATGGATGAAGGACACCTTTGCGACCGCAGTCGCGCAGAATTGCGTGGCCGTGATGTTCATCACGCAGGCCGATCCGGGCTGGGACGATACCGACGGTACCCGTGCACCGACGCGCAACGCGAAGACCCTGGTGGAAGACGATGCGCAGAAGGCGACGGACGGCTTCCATGACTTCCTGGTCGCGCTTCGCGCCCAGGTGATCGCGTTCGGCAAGCCCGTTGCCTACGTCCACGGCGACTCGCACTACTTCCGCATCGACAAGCCCCTGTTGGACAGTACCGGAAAGCGCATCACCAACTTCACGCGCGTCGAAACCTTCGGCGACCACCAACCCACCCTCGGCGATGTGAATTGGCTCAAGGTCAACGTGAATCCCTCCAGCCGCGAGGTGTTCTCGTACGAGCCGCAGATCGTGAACCGCGATCCTGTCCTGGTTCCGTAACATCTCTTCTCTTCAAGCACGTCCGGCGAACCGCGCTCAGACACACTCTGAGCCGGTTCGCTGCGTTTTTCAGAGAGATACCCTGTATCAAACTTCCGTGATGTTCCGGATTCCCGAACAAACCGGGAATTACTTAACGTGAAGAGCGTTTCTCGATACCTATCCTGGTTTTGTCGTACAAACAAAGCTCGACGAGTGACTCGGCCTGTTGACAACAGTTGACAGTTCGCGCTGCGGAAAATCACTGCAGCGTCTGGCCCCGGTTTTCTTTGCGCGTGCAAGCCCTTCGTCGATTCCGCCGGTCACAAAGCAGAACCGTGTCGTTAACGCGCGATTCCATATGGGCAGCCAGATCTCTCTGTACTCCATCGAAGCGTGCCCGTCGGCGCATGCCTTCAATCGCTTTGAATCGTGCCGTTGATATGAGCCAGGGACGAGGCTTGTCCGGAATGGCAGTCTGAGGCCAGGACTCCAGAGCGGCAGCGAACGCCTCGTGCATCAACTCTTCGGCCAGGTCCAGGTCTCCCAGAAGGCGCACCAGCGTCGCAAGAACCCGGCCCGATTCGGACCGATAGAGAGTCTCAATGGTCCTGCTGAGTTGTTCGGGCACGGGCGGCGGCATCGACGCCAAACTAGCAAACGGAGGCGCTGGACACAACTGCCCTCAGGCTTCCCCTACCCACAATTCATCGGCGTTACGATCTCTTGCACGTCGTCAATATGCGCATTATCGCCAATGCAGTTACTGACAGCGTTGGTACCGGAAAGTCGGCTTCTCGACAGTTATCCCCTCGTTAGTCCCGGGTGACGGGCCAACCGGAAAGTTTCTTTCCATGCTCATTGTTGTCTCCGCTGATGTGCTTGAGCGGGGAGCCACGGAATCTTCCCTACTGGATGGGCGCGTGGTCCCTATTCTCGTAAGGTCCCCGCTTGTGTCCTTCCATGGTTTCCATTTAGCTTCTGGTCCCATAACTATGCGACTATTTACCCTCTTCGCGATGACCCTCCTCATCACTAGCACAGCCATTTCTCAAGATCGCGCTTACGGCCGATCGATGGTGATAACGCCGAAAGGCATTGTGGCCACAAGCCACTACTTGGCGTCTCAAGCTGGTGCAAAAATTCTTGCCCAGGGTGGAACGGCGGTCGATGCCGCGATTGCGGCGAACGCCGTGCTATCAGTAACCGAGCCGATGATGAACGGCATCGGCGGAGACATGTTCGCGATCTACTGGGACGCGAGCACAGGCAAGCTCTCAGGAATCAACGCCAGCGGGTGGGCGCCACAAGCCCTTACGCCCGAGCACCTGCGCGCAAAGGGCATTACCCAGATGCCTAGGCATGGGATAGACAGCGTCACAGTCCCGGGCGCAGTGGCTGGATGGGCGGCGATGCACCAGCGATTCGGGAAACTTCCCTGGCGCGACCTGTTTCAGCCGGCCATCTACTACGCCGAAAACGGGTATGCGGTCCCGGAGATCATCCACGATGCGTGGTCCAACTCGAATTTCACCGAGGAAGGCAAGCGCGTCTTCCTGCCGAATGGTCACGCTCCGGAATTGGGAGCGCTTTTCAAGAATCCGGACTATGCCCGTACCCTTCGTATTTTGGCGGACCGAGGCCCAGACTCCTTCTATCGAGGGGAGATCGGCCAGGCGCTAATAGCCACCTCAAACGAACTTGGCGGGACTATGACGGCCGAAGATCTGGCGCGGTTTGCCCCAGAGTGGGTGGAACCGATCTCGACTGAATATCGCGGCTGGCGCGTTTACGAACTTCCTCCCAATAGTCAGGGTATGGCTGCGTTATCCATGCTCAACATCATGGAGCAAAGCCCTCCCGCCCCAGATGGCCCACAAAGTGTCGTCGAGTTGCACAAGAAGATCGAAGCTATGCAGTTGGCGTATGCGGATCTGCAACGCTATCTCGCAGACCCTCGAGTTTCACCAGTACCGACGAAGAGTTTGCTGTCAAAAGAGTACGCAGCAAAGCGTGCAAAGCTAATCGATCCCAATAAGGCTCGCTGCGACTATGGGGCGGGGGTTACGGTTGGAAGCGATACAACATACCTCACCACGGTGGATCGGGAGGGGAACATCGTTTCCTGGATCAACAGCAATTACTCCGAGTTCGGATCTGGCGTCGTCGTGAAGGGGATGGGTTTTCCCTTACAGAACCGCGGCGGACTATTTGTCCTGGACGCCGCACACCCGAACGTACTCGCCGGACACAAACGCCCTTACCACACGATCATTCCGGCATTTATGGAGAAGGGTGATCAGCACATTGGCTTCGGCATCATGGGAGGTTCCAATCAGCCTCTGGCGCATGCTCAATTCGTTTCCAACCTGGTGGACTACGGCATGAATATCCAGGGAGCACTTTCGGCGCCTCGATTCACGGTGGGTGCCAGCTTCTGCCATATACCTATTGAGAGCCGAGTGAAGCCTGAGGTGATTGATGCACTGCGAGCCAAAGGACATGATTTGGAAGTGCGCAAAGAATATTCTTCGCGGATGGGACGCGGGCAGGCGATTCTCCATGACTCAACGAAGAAGATGAATTTCGCCGCTTCCGATCCCCGAGCCGATGGATCAGCGGAGCCCGAGCCACCTGAATTGCCAAGGTAGAAACGCGCATACTGCGTTTCTGCAGGAACAAACAAAAAGAGGGGAGCTTTTCAGCTCCCCTAAACAGAAGCGACAGAGGCGATACGTAAGAACTTGGAGGTGAGCTGCTGCTTCTGGAGTTGCCCAACAGCCGCAATCCTGAATATTTTTTGACACCAGCCGGTCACCATGCCTTCTAAACACGCGCCGCCAATCTTCGACGGAATGGAAGAGCGCTGGGCGAAAGTCTCGGGAGGCCGACTGCGCTATTTGGTCGGGGGACGCGGGCGCGCATTGCTTCTCGTCCACGGCATTGCAGCTTCCTCCTTCTCATTTCGCTTCAACTGCTCCGAGTTGATGCGCGATTTCCGGGTGTTTGTCCCGGATCTGATGAATGCAGGGTACTCGGAACGGATTTCGGGCCTCGATGGCTCGCTGTCAGCAACAGCGCACCGCGTTGCCGACTTTATGGAAGACGCCGGTTTGGAACGGGCGAACGTTCTGGGCAGCTCCCATGGGGGAGCGGTCGTGCTGAAGTTGGCCACTTTGGATCCAAAGCGTTTTGATCGTTTGCTCCTGGTCTCCCCTGCGAATCCATTTGCCCGACACTATCGAGCAGTCGTGAGCTTCTATTTGACTACTGTAGGTAGAGCTTTTATTCGCCTGGCACCTTTTGCACCGGGGCGTGTTTGGGAGTACGGAATAGGGCGTATGTATGCCGATCCAAGAGGCATAGCGCCTGGTACGGGAATCGGTTATGCGCGTCCTCTCAGGGCGAAGGGAACGATGCATTACCTTCTCTCCTGCCTGGAAACTTTCAATGAGGATATTGAAGCACTGCGTGATCAATTAACTACTATTGCCGACATTCCAACTCTCCTGATCTGGGGAGACTGTGATCCTGTCGTCGAAGTTGAATCCGGATATCAACTGCAGAAGGCGCTTGGAGCCACCATCGTGGTAATGAAAGGCATCGGTCACCTTCCGTACGAGGAGGCTCCGCAAGAATTCAACCGCATCCTTCTCGATTATTTGGAACGCAACTAACTTGGAAACGGCTTATTGTTTTCCCAAAACACATAGTGAGGAACATATTCCAGCCAAGCCTCTGCTTGAGAATTACTCAAGTAAGTACCCTCGAGCTTCTTGATCTGTTGTCAAAAATTCCTCCTGCTATCCTCACTTCAACCAATGCTCGACCTGCTGCGGAAATACTTCGCCGAATATGGTTACTGGACTGTCGCTGTCATATTGTTGCTCGAGAATGCCGGCATTCCCCTTCCCGGCGAAACCGCGCTTCTATTTGCGGCTTTTCTAGCCTTTTCGGAGCATCGGCTCACACTTTGGGGGATCATCATTGTCGCGGTGATCGCTTGCACAATCGGCGACAACCTGGGCTACTGGATTGGTTACCGCGGAGGCCGGCCGTTGCTTGATCGCCAACGCAGGATATTCCGGATTTCGGAGGAGCACCTGCAGCGCGGCGAACGATTCTTCGAGCGGTACGGCAGCATCACGGTTTTTTTTGCGAGATTTGTGTTTGGCATGCGCATTATTGCCGGGCCGTTGGCGGGCGTGCTGAAGATGCCCTGGAACAAGTTCGTGTTGTTCAATTTCCTGGGCGCAGTGCTTTGGGTAACGGTAGTCGCCTCTCTCGGTTATTTTTTCGGCAGCCGGTGGGACTGGTTGATGACGGAGTTAGAGGATCTCCAGTTGGTGCTTGCAGGAGTTGCTGTGTTGGCGCTATTGATTCTGTGGCGGCGGGAGCGCAAGAGGTCTGCGCGTGCTCGATAAGCTGACCAGATTCCTCGAAGGACTCGATCGCGAGGCCTGGATCCGGTTCTTTGTCGCCTTGCTGGGACTGATCTTCTCTTTTGCTTTCGCAATCCTTTCTTCGAGCTTTCGAGACGAAGGCAATCTTCTTGGAACGGCGATAACCGCATCACTGGCCCTGCTGACAGCGGGCGTAGTGGGACTTGCCACGATTCCTTTTCTGGCACGGCGCGTAGCTTTCGAGCGGCTGCGCTTCAACGTTCGTTACGAGCTGACTCGAGAGGGCATTATTTATATCCTCGCCGTTCTCGTGATTGGTGTTGCAGCTCTTAACACCGCAAACAATCTCCTGTTTATCGTTGTTTCGGCGATGCTCGCTGCGGTCCTGGCTTCTGGTATTTCTTCCACAATCGTTCTACTTGGATTGAATCTCAAGGTCAGCCTTCCCGAAAACGTGTTTGCCGGCAAGCCGTGCATTGGGAGCATCACAGTTCGCAATGACGGGTTTCTGCCGTCATTTTCGGTGAGTGTTGTCCCCGAGAAGCCTAGCCATAAGCGCAAATGGAAATGGCAGAAGACCGAACTGGGAATCCCCCCCTTTCGGCCGCCTGCCAGACAGTGGTTTCGCTTGCCCGACCTTCAATTAAGGCCACTTCCTCCCAGGAAGCCAGTGGATCCCATCCTTAACAGTCCAGTCTACTTTCCGCTTTTGCGTTCACATCATTCCGAATCGGCACCTGTGGAATTGAAGTTTCCGCGTCGTGGGCGCTACGCGCAGAGTGGCCTGGGCCTGGCTACGCGCTTCCCATTTTCGTTCCTAACAAAGACTCGCGTAATTCCCTTTGTGCGCGAGCTGATCGTTCTTCCCGCTGTAGAAGAAACCGAGGAATTTCTCACAATTCTGCCTACGCTTCGCGGGGAGTTCGAGATGTTTGTCGCAGGCAGAGGCTACGACTTGTATCGCTTAAGAGAGTTTGCCGCCGGAGATGCCGCCCGTCACATCGACTGGAAGGCGACTGCACGTGCGCAGACAGTAATGGTCCGCGAATTCACGCGCGAGGATGAACGCAAGCTCAAGATTGTGTTTGATAATCCCGCTCCGGGCGAAGTGCAGTCTGAGGACTACGAGTCCGCAATCAGGCTGGCCGCTTCAATCGCGTGGCACTTTGCGGATGGGACCACCGATATCAGCTTTGCTGCTCCCGGTTTTTTGGGGGTGGGACCGCAGGAGGCGCTTAGCTTCTTGCGATATCTGGCGCTCGCTCAGCCCGCAGCTCAGAAGCTCCCGCTAGAAACCTTAACTTCTCCCGATGCTTATAACCTTGTCATTACGGCCCGACAGAGAGGCTCAATTCCTACGCAGCTCTGGACTAGCGCTTACTTCATCTTTGTCGCAAACATGAATTCATCGCCAAGCGTGAAGCAGAGTGTCTAAGGAGCTGCTCCGCTTGAGAAAGAAAGGCGGTCTGACTTTTGGCGCAAGTTGACATCCAAGCGTAAAAATCGACATCTAATTCTAGAAATCACTCAATAACTCGTGAAGTCGTCATGCATGATTACCTGCCATCATTCCGTTTAGAGTTCCGCAGCACCTACAACGAGTACCGGATCATTGATGGTCATGTGCAGTTTCGTCGAGAACAGGGCAAATGGCGCACACTCGAAGTGGAAGAAATTCAAATGCACTTCTGGTTGAGGACGCCGGTGGCAACCTGGATTCGCAACACTACTGATCGAATCCATCATCTTCCGTTGGCGGTGTGATCGCGCTCCGGATTGCGGAAGGCGCGAGTCGGAGGCGGTGTTAGAATCCGATTCGATTCCCGCGCATGTTCTCCTTTGGAGTAACGAACAAGCTGAAAAGAATTGTCGGTTCTGATGCCGTACTCGACCGACCTGAAGATCTCATGCTCTACGAGTATGACGGCTCTCTTGCGCGTGGCGCGCCGAAGTATGTTGTCTTCCCACAAACAACCCTGCAGATTTCCGAAATCGTAAAACTTGCGAAACACCAAGAACTTGCTATTGTTCCTCGTGGCGCAGGAACCGGTTTGAGCGGAGGTTCGATAGCTCGGCAGGGCGGCATCATTCTCGCCTTTGCGAGGATGAATCGCATCCTCGAAATCGATGTAGCGAACCTGCGTGCAACGGTTCAACCAGGAGTTGTGAATCTCGATCTGAGCAACGCGCTTGCTCCTCATGGCTTCTACTTCGCTCCTGATCCATCCAGTCAAAAGGCGTGCACGATTGGCGGCAATGTTGCCGAGAATTCAGGTGGCCCACATACCCTCGCTTACGGCGTGACGGTAAACCATGTTACGGGGCTTGAGTTGGTGTTGCCTGATGGACGAATTGTTCAACTCGGTGGCGCTGCTGCAAGCTCGGCTGGATATGACCTCACTGGATTTTTTGTCGGTTCCGAGGGAACACTCGGCATCGCCACGGCGATTACCGTAAAGCTGACGCGTTTGCCAGAGTCCGTGGCGACGCTGTTGGCGATTTATGACGATGTTCAGGCCGCCGGCAGAACAGTCGTCGCAATCACTACGGCGGGCATTACGCCTGCGGCTCTCGAAATGCTCGACGGGTGGACGTTGCGCGCGGTTGAGGCGTCGGTACATGCAGGTTATCCGCTCGACTCCGCAGCGGTGCTGCTCATCGAGTTGGAAGGATTGCGAGAAGCCGTCGATGAACATGCACAGCTTGTGTCGGAACTCTGTCGCAACTCTGGAGCCCGTGAGGTTCGTCGCGCTCGCGATGAGAATGAGCGTCAGTTGTTATGGAAAGGCCGCAAGACTGCCTTCGGAGCGATCGGCCGCATTTCTCCTTCCTACTACGTCCAGGATGGTGTGATTCCGCGAACTCGCATTCCGGAAACTCTTGGCAAGATCGACGAGATTAGCAAGAAATATTCGCTCACGATTGGAAACATCTTTCACGCCGGTGACGGAAATCTGCACCCACTCATTTTGTTCGATGCTCGCGATGCTGACCAGACGCAGAGGACGCTTGATGCTGGTCGCGAGATCCTCGAATATTGCATAAGCATTGGAGGGTCCATTACAGGCGAGCACGGAGTCGGAATGGAAAAGCAGGACCTCATGGGCACGCTCTTCAGCGACTCCGAACTGGAGGTGATGAGGCGTCTGCGGAACTGCTTCAATCCCGATTCGCTGCTCAATCCTCAGAAAATGCTTCCTTCAACTCGCACTTGTAAAGAAGCCGTCGCTCCCGGCCATGCAAGCCTCGATGCTCCTGTTTCCTCCGCAGGGGTCGAATTGCGGTGACTCAGGGCTTAACAATGCAAGCGGGGATCGATTCTCGTCTCGAGCGCCTTCTTGGTGCTGGCGGAGTTCTCGCGGAATCAGCGCTACTCGAGCGATACGCGATAGATGGCGTCTCGCCAAAGTTGGTCGTGAAGCCTGAGAACGCTGAACAGATTTGTGCCGTCCTGCGTGTGTGCAATGAAGAGCAGTGGACTGTTGTGCCATTTGGGGCCGGTACGCAGCAACACGCAGGCCGACCGCCCGAGCAAGTGGATGTGGTTCTCTCCACAGAGAAGTTGAATTGCATTCAAGCCTACGACTCCGGTGATTTGACCATCTCTTTGCAATCGGGAGCTCCAGTCGTGGAGGTCGTCGACGCGTGTGCTGAGCATCGTCAATTGTTGCCGATTGACGTTGCATCGGAGCGCCGTACGATCGGGGGCGCTTTGTCAACGTCCCAAAGTGGGCCCTTGCGCGCAGGCTTCGGAAGCCTTCGTGATTTTTGTATTGGCATCAGCTTTGTCACTGGGGATGGAGTGAGCGGACGTGGAGGAGGGCGTGTCGTAAAGAATGTTGCAGGATACGATTTGATGAAGCTGCTCATTGGCAGCTACGGCAGCCTGGGCGTAATTACGTCCGCGAACTTTAAGCTCTTCCCTGCGCCACAACAGACCACTACGCTGATGTGCGACTCCGACTCTCTCGTAGAAGCTTTGGCTCAGCGGGATTCGCTAATCAAATCGCCTCTGTCTCCAATCGCATGCGAAATGATCAACCCGGCAGCGATCGAGTACTTGCACCACTCGGAGCCGCGTAATCCTGACAACTGGGCTCCTGAGAGGTCAAATACTTCAGATAAAATCAGCTGGAAGCTTGCTATTCGGTTTGCTGGGAGCGATCGCGTGTTGGCGCGCATTCGTATTGAACTGGCTTCCTCTTCTGAGGTTTGTGGAGCAGAAGAGGCGGGATTCTGGAAGCAAATTGCTGCGTTCGAGGAGCGACTTGCGGCGCGTCATCGAAATGTAATGATTTTTCATGTTGAGGTTCCTATCTCCCAATCGCACGCTGCGTTGGAGGCGGCCGACGACGCCGCGACCAACTTCAACTTCGTTGCAGCAATCGTCGGGCGGCCGACCATTGGATCATTCGTAATTGGCTTTCTGCCCCTTGCGATCGATCCGCCGGCAGCCACACAGTATGCTGGCGCAGCGTCCGACTTTCGTTCGCGTTTATCGAAAGCCGCATCGGCCATCGTCGTGCACTGTCCACGAGAAGCCAAGCAGCATTTCGATGTCTGGGGATCGACTCCTACCGATCTGGATCTCATGAGAAGAGTGAAGCACGCCCTTGATCCAGGAGGCATACTGAACCGAGGTAGATTCCTCGTCGGATGACTTCAACTACAAACATGGCCCAGGCCGACCTTCACGGACACGCTGTGCAAGCGGGCGAATCGCACTTTGTGGGACCGGATCGTCCAACCTGGGATCTCTACGCAACCTGTGTACATTGCGGCCTTTGCCTCAATCATTGCCCAACCTATCGCGTGCTCGGCATGGAAATGGATTCGCCACGCGGACGGATTTATCAAGTTTTACAGGTTGATGCTGGCCGTTTACCGATAGGGAATTCTTTCGTCACGCACATTGACCGCTGTCTGGACTGTCGCGCGTGCGAAACAGCTTGTCCGTCCGGTGTTCAGTACGGACATATCGTCGAACGCGCGCGCGCACAGATCGAACAGCACTATCGTCGTCCCTGGCTTACGCGACAACTCCGCAATCTTTTTTATGGCCACCTGCTAGGTAATCAGCGACGACTGGCGACAGTTGCACGCTTCCTGCGTTTCTATCAGCGGTCTGGGTTACGCAGAATCGTTCGCTCCTCAGGCTTACTCAAGCTCCTTGGGGTTGCACAGGTCGAAGAGCTGCAGCCCACGATCGACAGTCGATTCTTCTTCGCCCAGATTGGGAAAATATTTCCTGCGGAGGGAGAACGCCGCGCGCGCGTGGCTCTTCATGCCGGGTGCATCGCGAGCGTCGCTTTCTCGGAACTGAATCATGCGACCATTCGCGTGCTTAACCGGAACGGTGTCGAGGTGTGGGTGCCGCAAGGACAGAACTGTTGCGGGGCTCTTCAAGCTCATGCCGGATACCGGAACGAGGCGCGTAGGCTTGCCCGCCAGAACATCGCCGCCATGCTCGACGACCGCTTCGATGCCATCGTTACGAATGCAGCCGGCTGCGGCTCGACACTGAAGGAATACGGGGACCTTTTGCAGGAAAGCGGCGAGCAGCGCGATGCAGAAAAGTTTGCAACGAAAGTGAAAGATGTTAGCGAGTTCCTTCAGCAGTTAGGTCTGCGAGAGCCTGTGAGAGAAATCAACGTTAGAGGCGTCTACCAGGATCCTTGTCATCTGGCTCATGGGCAAAAGATTCGTAGCGCTCCGCGAGAGCTACTGCGCGCAGTCGGAATTTATCTCGAGGAACTGCCTCATCCCGATCAGTGCTGCGGCAGCGCCGGCAGCTATAACGTGACGCAAACGGATCTTTCGATGAAGATTCTCGACGAGAAAATGAAAGATATTGCTTGTACGGCGGCTGAGTTAGTCGTAACTGGAAACGTCGGATGCATGTTGCAGCTTCGTGCTGGAATGAAACGCGCAGGCCGCGATGTCCCGGTGAAACATGTGGTCGAAGTCCTGGATTCGTGTTATCAATCTTCCTGAGCACGCGCGAAGGCGATTTTCGCTGTATTTTGGACTCAAATTTTCAAAGCTTTCGCTTTCAGCTGCTCGCGAACGCATCTTTTTCCGAAGCTTCGGTTCGTCTAACACTTAAGGTCTAAATGCTGAATATCACGATCCGGCGCAAGGCAAAACAATTCGGACAACTGGTTCGAACTTCAGCTGTCACCCCCAGAACAGGACGCTCGCATAAGCCGCATCTGGTGACCGAGCGCGAATTAGGCGTTACATTCATCGGGCACAGCAGTTTTTTCATCCAGATCGCAGGGCGCAGCCTCGCGATCGATCCCAATTTCGCGCGGTGGCTGTTTGTGCTTAAACGCCAGAGGCGCCCGGGGATTCGCCTGCGCGATCTTCCGCCCATCGACTTCGTGTTGGTAAGCCACGCTCACTTCGATCACCTGCATCGGCCCTCGCTGCGCGCCATTGCCAGGCTTACACGCTGGCGTTGCGGACGGGCTCCCCAAATCATCGTTCCAAAGAACGTGGGCGACATCGTTGCGCAATTGGGTTTTAGTCGCGTTCACGAACTGGAGTGGTGGCAGGAGTTGCGCGAAGGCCGGCTGAGCGTCACTCAGACTCCGGCGCAGCACTGGGGAGCCCGCATGTTGCGCGACTTCCACCGCGGTTTCGGCGGCTATGTGGTGCGCTCACAACAGCATTCGATATATCACGCTGGCGACACCGCCTATTTCGAGGGTTTTCGCGAGATCGGACGCCGCCTCCATCCCGAATTGGCACTATTGCCCATCGGCGCGTATCATCCAGAGCACTTTCGCAATGTCCATACCAGCCCAGAGGATGCTTTGCAGGGGTTCCTCGACCTCGGATCACGAGCCATGATCCCCATGCATTACGGAACCTTTCGGCTCTCCTACGAACCTATGGACGAGCCTGTGCAACGTTTGCGCGCCGCTGCCAAAGCAGCGGGTGTAAGTGACCGGGTGTTGGTCCTGGAAGAGGGTAAGACGCGAATCTTTAAGTGATCTGCGACAGAAACGTGGTTCCAACCGTCGCCTTCATCCCCAGCAACCGTAAACAGCGGCGCTTCGTGGGTTTCCCCTCGCCCATTGCTTAAACGATTAATACGCAAGCAGAATCCGAAGATCCCTCACATTGTTGCCGGTTGGACCGGTAACAATGGTGTCGCCGAGTTTCTCGAGTAGAGGAAACGAATCAAAACTTTCTAAGGCACGTTTCAAGTCGAGTCCCATCTGACGTGCCCGAATATCCGTAGCCCCGTCTACGACTGCCCCGGCGGCAGGGCTGTCTCCGTCGATTCCATCTGTTCCGGCACTGAGAACAGTTATGCTTTCGCCGGCAATCTGCTGAGCGCAGTGAAGAACGAAGTGCTGATTGCGCCCGCCCACGCCTCCCGTATTGGGAACGCTTACTGTGATTTCTCCGGCTGAAACCAGGGCCACACGGGCTGTTGTTTCTCGCAACGCTCGAACTCTGCGAAGCAAATGCTCTGCAGCGCGACCAAAGGGCCAATCATCCGGAGTGTTGTCAATCTCGACAGCAAACCCGTGCTTCGAAAGAAGACCAGAGGCAACTTGCACTGACGATGCGCTCGACAAGATCGGCCACCACCGTGAATTCACAAATGCTGGATCGTCCGCCTTCGGAGTTTCTTCGATAGCCCGCTCTTTAAAGATCTTGCTCACGCTCTGGGGCAACTTGGCAGACAATCCGTAAGTCTCAGCGAGGCGGTAGCAATCTGCTTCTGTGCTGGAGTCAGGCATGGTGGGCCCTGATGCCAGGGCGTCTAGCGTGTTCTCTGGCACGTCGCTTACCATGATGCTCACTTGGCGCGCAGGAAAAGCGGCTTGTGCCAGCCTGCCGCCTTTCACAGCGGAGAGATGCTTGCGGATACCATTGATTTCGCCGATGGTTGCACCGGAGTGCACCAGCACCCGGTAGGTCTCAGTCAGATCGTCGAGCGAAATGTCCTCGTCGCGGGGAACCTCAACCATCGCCGACGCGCCTCCGCTGATCAGATAAATCACCAGCGCGTGCTCGTTCAGTCCTGATAGCGCTCTCAGAATTGCTTTCGCTCCGAGAATTGACTCTTCTGTGGGTAATGGATGTCCGCCCACGAAATAGCGGAACCCAGGCTGCTGCGACGGAGTGGGAATCGAGCAAACAATTCCTTGTAATGACGGTCCCGTTTGTGCGACGAGTGCTTCAAGCATCGTATGAGCCGCCTTGCCTATGGCGATCACCAGCACCCGTTCAAAGGAGCTCAAATCATAGAGATCCTGCTGTACACGTAAGACACCGCGTTCATACTCGACTTTATTGCGGAATACGCGGGGAATACTGATCCCGGCCAACGTATCCAAAAAAACTTGGCACAGGAACTCGCGCATTTTGTCCGGTGTGAGGTTCGCCCCCGATTCCATATTGGATTAGCGCTGCTGGAGGCTTATGGCAGGGAAGTGACGGGGCAGCCACTCGGTGATCGCCTCTCGCATGACCGGTAATTTGCCTTCGAAGAAGTGATCGGCACCTTCCACCAGTACGAATTCCTTCGGTTCAGCAGCCAGCTTGAAAATTTCGTGCAGATTCGGAGCCGGAGCGAACTGGTCGTGCTCGCCGCTGATCATCAGCTTTGGTTTCGTGCAAGTCGACAGGTACGAATAGGTGTAGAGACGCTCCTGGACACTGAGCGGGGTTCCGAGCGCGATCAGTCCCACCACTCGTGGATCAGGACAGCAAGCTTTTAGTCCCGTGGCAGCGCCAAATGAGAATCCCGTAAAGATGATCGGCAGGGAGTATTCGTGCTGCAGCCAGTCGAGTGCTGCTCGGATGTCCTCACGCTCACCTCGTCCATGGTCGTGTGTCCCTTCGCTCAGTCCCGTTCCGCGGAAGTTGAAGCGCAGGACGGGCAGCCCGAAGCCGTGCAGCGCTTTGGCGGCGTGATAGACGACCTTGTTGTGCATCGTTCCACCATGCACCGGATGAGGGTGGCAAACCAGTGCGGCGTATGGCGCGCCCGGCTCCCCAGCGTTGAGCAGTGCTTCCAGCCTTCCGGCCGGGCCAGAAAGGAACAATGACTGAATTGCATTAGCCACTTGCTTTGCAGCACCTCAGTTCTTCCTGGGTTCGATTCTACGCGACGAGTTCCGATATTCTGTTTCCATGGATCCAGCGCGGCTCACACGCGAGCTTATCGATATTGAATCGATCACCGGCAACGAGGCTACTGTCGGTGACTATCTTCATAGCTTGCTCTCACAACTCGGATATCGCACCGAAAAGATGCCAGTCGAAGGCGCTCGCCACAACATCTACGCGACTCTCGACGGAAAGCCCGATCTCATCTTCTCCACCCACATGGATACCGTGCCGCCGTTCATCCCATCGTCTGAAGACGGCGAGAAGATCTACGGGCGTGGTTCATGCGATGCCAAGGGAATCATCGCCGCGCAGGTCGCGGCGGCAGAAAGGCTGCGTCCGAGCACTTCCAGAATCGGCTTACTCTTTCTAGTCGGAGAGGAGCGCGACAGTCAGGGTGCGAAGGAAGCCAACCGTCATGCTCCAGGCTCGCGATTTCTGATCAACGGGGAACCGACTGAGAACAAGATTGGGCGCGCTTCGAAGGGAACATTGCGTGTGCAGCTCACGGCAAACGGTCGCATGGCGCACTCGGCGTATCCGCACCTGGGAGAGTCAGCAATAGAGAAGCTCGTGGAGGCGCTGCATCGACTCTTAAAAATGACGCTTCCCAACAATCCAGAGATCGGTCCGGCCACCCTCAATGTAGGATTGATCGAAGGCGGCCGTGCGCCAAATGTGATTCCCGATTTTGCACAAGCGCAGTTGCTCTACCGACTTGTGGGTCCCACGGACATACTCCGCAAGGACATCCAAGCTGCGGTCGAAGGTCTCGCCGTCGCGGAGTTTGCGCTTGAGATTCCTTACATGAAACTTCGAACGGTTGATGGGATTCCCGAAATGATTGCGGCCTTCACCACGGATATTCCGGCACTCACGAACTGGGGTGAACCGTTGCTGCTGGGGCCGGGATCGATTCATGTGGCGCACACCGATAACGAATTCATTTCAAAACGCGAGCTGAGTCAAGCGGTGGATCTGTATGTCTCGGTAGCAGAGAAGCTGTTGGCCTCCGTCTGAATGCGACTGCATGATAGAGACGCAGCATGCTGCGTCACTACGAGGATGCGCTAGACTGAAAGCTTATGTCCGAGTCGAAGAACTCTCTGGAGCGTGCGTCTTCTTCGTATCTGCGCTCCGCAATGCACCAGCCGGTCGAGTGGCACGAATGGAGCGCCGACGCTTTCGACAAGGCTCAGCGCGAGAACAAGCCGGTGCTGCTCGATGTAGGCGCGGTGTGGTGTCACTGGTGCCACGTCATGGATCGCGAATCGTACGAAAATGCCGAGATCGCGAAGCTTATTAACGACAACTATGTTGCCGTTAAGGTTGACCGTGACGAGCGCCCCGATGTTGATAGTCGCTATCAGGCTGCTGTCCAAGCGATGAGCGGACAAGGAGGCTGGCCTCTCACAGCTTTCCTAACTCCCGACGGACGGCCATTCTTTGGCGGAACGTACTTTCCGCCTGAGGATCACTACGGACGTCCCGGTTTCAAGCACGTTCTTCAGACTCTGGCAGCGGCGTATCGCGAAAAGCACAGCGACGTCATGGAGTCTGCCGAACACGTGATGAGCGCCATCGATCACGCCGAGTCATTCGCTGGGCGTTCGGGCGAAGTCTCTGCCGGTTTGGTGGATGGCATGGTGAAATCGGCGATTCAGAGCTTCGATCCGCATCACGGTGGGTTCGGATCGGCTCCGAAGTTCCCACATCCCTCTATCCTCGATCTGCTCATCGATTACTGCGGCCGTACCGGTCAAGAACAGGCATTGAAAGTGGTAACCACCACGCTCGATCGCATGGCGCAGGGCGGCGTCTACGATCAGCTCGGCGGAGGATTTCACCGTTACTCGGTCGATGAACGCTGGGTGGTGCCGCACTTCGAGAAGATGTCATACGACAACTCGGAGCTGCTGAAGAACTATGTACACGCTTACCAACTCACCGGGGATGAGTTTTATGCGCACATCTCGCGCGACATCATTCGCTGGATAGACGATTGGCTAAGTGATCGCGAAGGCGGCGGTTTCTATTCCTCGCAAGACGCAGATATCGATTTGCACGATGATGGCGACTACTTTACGTGGTCGCTTGCGGAGGCACGTGAGGTTTTGACGCCGCAGGAACTCGAGGCGATCGCACCGCTATACGACATCGGTGAAGTCGGCGAGATGCATCATCGTCCCGAGAAAAATGTTCTCCACGTTCGCGCAACGCCGGAACAGCTCGCGACGCGAATGAAGCTTAGCGTCGGCGAAGTGCAGAAGCTTGTGTCGTCGGCAAAAGAGAAAATGCTGAAAGCGCGACTTGCTCGGCCAACTCCTTACGTCGACAAGACGATCTATGTGAGCTGGAACGCGCTCTGCATCTCCGCGTATCTCGGGGCAGCATTGGTGCTTGAGTTGTCAGATGCAGAGCACTCTGCCCTACGCTCGCTTGATCGGCTGCTCTCTGATGGATGGTCCGCGGAGAATGGGCTCACGCACGTGATCGCTTATTCTGATTCTGCCGCGGAGCATCGTGACGTTGCCGGATTGCTCGATGACTACGCCTTTACGGTGATTGCCTGTCTTGACGCCTATGAAGTCACGACTGACTTTAGTTATTACCGCTTCGCGGAGAAGATCGCCGCAAAGATGATCGAGAACTTTCACGACGAAACCAGTGGCGGATTCTTCGACACTTCACAGCGTGCATTGCAAGGCAACCTTGGCGCGCTCTCCGCGAAGCGCAAACCGCTACAGGATTCGCCAACACCAGCCGGCAATCCAGCGGCTGCGATGGCTCTGTTGCGGCTGAACGCGTATTCCGGAGACAACAAGCACCGTGACATCGCGGAGTCGACGTTACAGGCCTTTGCCGGAATCGCTGGTCATTTTGGAATCTTCGGCGCCACTTACGGGATCGCGGTGGCCATGTACTCGCGTCCCCATACACAAGCGGTCATCGTGGGCAACGATGAAAACGCACACGAACTCTATCGAGCTGCCTTGTCACCGTTCAGCATCTCAACCTCAGTGCTGCGGTTCGATCGCGACCACGTCGTGGAACAGAATCTTCCTCCCACACTGGCACAGACACTCCCTAATCTTCCAGCGCTAAAGCAGAACAAGAGTTTCGCGCTGCTGTGTTCCGGGTTCACCTGTCAACCGCCGATTGAGTCTGCGACTGCTCTCAAGGATCACTTGCGCCAGCAGGAGCCAGTGTCCGCCGCTAGAAAAATCTCTTAGGTTTTCAGGAGCAAGCATGCGAATCGCATTTCTCGGATTGGGAATCATGGGCAAGCCCATGGCTCAAAATCTTGTCAAAGCTGGTCATGAATTAAAGGTTTGGAACCGCAGCCCCGGCAAATCGGTTGACGGAGCGCATTCCGCTTCGACTCCGAAAGAAGCGGCCAAGGATGCTGAGATTGTGTGGCTATGTGTCTCCGACACTAAAGCCGTAGAAGAGGTGCTGCTGGGCCAAAACGGTGTAATCGAGTCTCTCAAAGCCGGCACAATTGTCGTCGATTCCAGCACCATCTTGCCCGATGCCAGTCTCAAGTTCGCCGAAAAGGTGAGAGCGAAAGGTGGCGATTTTGTCGATGCTCCGGTCACTGGTTCCAAAGTGGGAGCCGAGAGTGGTCAGCTTATTTTCATCGTCGGTGCGCGCGAAGAGACGTTCGAGAGGCTTCAACCCCTGTTCAGCGTAATGGGTAAGAGCGCAGTGCGTGTAGGCGCGAACGGCAAGGGTTTAGCGGCAAAGCTATCGATGAACCTGATGATTGCTCTTACCTACGAGGGATTTGCAGAAGCCCTCGTTTTGGCGAAGAAGCAAGGCGTGGATCTGAAGCCTCTGCTCAGTTTGATCAATCAGTCCATGGTTCGATCAGGAGTTGTGGACTACAAAGCTCCGTTTGTAATGGCCCGAGACTTCTCCGCGAATTTCCCAATGCGGCTCATGCACAAAGATATTCACCTGATGCTCGAAGCCGCCCGGCAAAATGGAGTAAAACTTCCAGGGCTCGAAACCGTCGACCAGGTATACGAATCTTCAACGCGCGAGGGCAACGCCAACCTGGACTACGCGGCAACTCTGATGACTCTGGAAAAGGCGGCTGGGGTGAGCTGAAAACGATGCAGATCGGAAGCGTTCCGAAACCCTTGCTCAATGAGTAATTGCTACCGCGCGCTGTGGGGCCAAGCCGCTGTGGAGTTCCATCCACATACCCATAACGTGCTGCCGCAACTCAGTGGTTAAGTTTTCGTAAGTCTTCTCCGGAGCCTCAGTGACGGTCGGTGGCTCAATGGGCGTGCCGATGCGAATTTGCAGCGTCTGAAAAAGTCTGATTCCTTTTCCGCGCCCCCATGCTTTTTCGAAGCCGTCAATCGCTATGGGCACGATCGGGACTTGTACGTGCGTGGCCAGAATGGCAGCGCCTTTCTTGAATACTCTGGGCTCGCCGGTGATGCTGCGTTCGCCTTCCGGATAAAGTACCAGGGCCTCTCCGTGTCGGAGTCCGTAAGCTCCCGCCCGCATGGCGGGCACGAGGTTCGCATCAGGATCGATGGGAACGAGCTTCATTGATCGTGCAATTCGGCGGCGGATTCCTGTCCCGAATATTTCGCTCGTGCCCACGTAGAACATTTTGCAGAAGATCCGAAATGGGAAGTAACTCATGATCAAAGGCGCGTCCATGAAGCTCTGATGATTGGGCGAGAGGATAAACGGCCGGTCTTGCGGGATTTTTTCCAGGCCACTGATCTGGATCTTGTACAGCACCTGGCATACGTAGCGAGCCAATCGTGCAGCAACGAACCAGAACACAGTGAAGAACGGTGAGGGAGCGAGCGTTTCAATTACCTCCTGATCAGTTGTTTCCGACGCGAAGACAGACTCCCAGCCGCTGCGCTTCGTTGCAGTTGCCGACACATCCCGATGTTTGAGCAGGGTGTTAACAAGCTCGCGAACGGAATAAACATTGGCCAGCTCAGAGTCTTCGGGATGGGAGTTCAGCGCACCCTCAAGCCCGACAACGAGCTCGACTCGCTCCATCGAATCAAGTCCGAGATCGAGTTCAAGATTGTCATCGGGATGAATCTCGCCTTCCTTCTTGCTCGCGGAGCGGATGACGATCATTGCTTGCTGCACATCGTTGCCAGAGAGCCACGACCGATCGGCGTGGCTGAATTTGCGCTCGGCGGTAAGCGACTGCGCTTCTCCCGCTCCGTGGTCGCTCTGCAAAACCCGTAGGCGAATCTGAAAGCGCTTTAGCTTGCGTGTGGTGGTGCGGGGGAGATCTTCCGGCCAAATGTCGTAGCTGAGGATGCGTTTGGTGCTGGGGAGTTGCGCTGAGAGTCCCTCGACATCGAAGCGAATCACTTCGCGCGCATTCACCACCTTGCGCTCACGCAGCACATCGAAATTAGGAACGATCACGGCGTGCAAACGCTCGGCTAGGGGCTCACCGGGGCGGCTTTCTAGGCCCATGACGCAGATATCCTTGACCAGTGGCGATTGGAGGTAGTGGGCTTCGATCTCTTCGGGATAAATATTTTTGCCGTTGCTCAGGACAATGACGTCTTTGCTGCGTCCGGTGACGAAGAGATTGCCGTGAGCATCGAGGTAACCAAGGTCGCCAGTGTGCAACCAGCTGTCTTTGAGAATTTCGGCTGTAGCCTCACGACGGTTGTAGTACCCCTTCATCACGATTGGTCCGCGAATCAGGATTTCGCCGGCGCCGTCTTGCGCGTGCTGCTCGCTGTGCTGAATACGGACCTCATTCCCGGGAAGCGGCTTGCCCACCGAGCCAAGAACGTTGTCACCCGGCGGAGTTAGAAATGCGCCGCCCGTGGTCTCGGTAAGTCCATAGGCTTGCAGGACGCTGAAGCCCATGTCTTCCAAGTCGCGCCCGATCTTTGAATCAAAACGGGAACCGCCGGTGACAAAGTGGCGCATCCTTGCTCCCAGGCGCTGATGAACTTTCACGAAAAATATTTTTCCCAAATTGAGGCCAACAAGGTTTCCGGCATGCGCCATTGCCAACAATAGACGAAAACCAACGCGAGCCACTCTTCCGCGGCTTGCGACTTCCTTGGTCACTCGCTCATGGATGAGATAAAAGAACTGTGGGACGCAGGCGAAGAGAGTAATCCCGCGGTCCTGCAATGCGTGGAGTAGTTCGGTCGTGTTCAGGCTCTCAAGGTAGACGACGCGCGCGCCGATTGAGAGCGGCAATAGAAGATTCGCCATTTGGGCCAGCGCGTGGAATAGCGGGAGCACGCCCAGCAGCGCGTCGTCGGGGGTAACTCGGATGGTCTTGAACACGGCGTCGGCTTCGGCGCTCAGATTGCCGTGGGTGAGCATCACGCCCTTGGGATCGCTGGTCGTGCCCGAGGTGTAGAGGAGAACCGCAACGTCGTCTGCTGTTGCCGGAGAGGGAGTGAGTGGGGGAACGCTTCTGGAAAGCACCTGATCTAAGTTTGGTAGAGCCGAATCAGCACTGGAGTCGATAACAAACACCCGGCCGTAGACGGCAGGATCCACGTTTTGGGTAGAGTTCCATGCAACTTTGCCGACCTCCAAATGTGCGGCATCGACAAATAGGAGCGCCGCCCCGCAATCTTTCAGTAGCTTCGCAACCTGCTCGGCTGTGAATGCGGTGTCAAGCGGCACAGCGACGCATCCCGCTGTCATTGTTGCGAGATAAGCTGCTACCCATCGCGGGCTGTTGGCAGCCAGGATGGCGCATCGCGCCCCGGCATTAAGGCCGTTGCTCTGCAGCCATGCGCCAAGATGCTCTGCGGCGCGGCGCAGCTCGGCGTAGGTATAACTTATGTCTTTTGTGGACGATGTATTGACTGCAGAGCTGTCGGAAGCAGGCGCGGTGCGCTGCAGTTCGACGGCAATATTCTCGGGATAGCGAGTAGCCGTATCAACGAATCGTTGGTAAAAGCTCTGCATGAAGTTCAACGAAGAGACTTGCAGCGATTAGCTTGGAGCAAGCAGCCCGAAAGTTGGTGCGGCAATGTTATTCGCTCGGCTATAACACGACAACTGCAAGTACGAAAGGATCTGCGATTACTTGGCTCGTGGATGCGTAGCGTCGTAGATGCGCGTGATGTGATTAGACGTTAGCTGCGTGTAGCGTTGCGTTGTAGAGAGTCTTTCGTGGCCTAAGAGCTCCTGAATAGCGCGCAGATCGGCGCCTTCTTCGAGCATGTGGGTGCCGAAGGCGTGTCTTAAAGTGTGCGGATGGAGGTCTGGCGACAGTCCTCGGGCGACCGCTATCGCCTTTACGATGCGGCCTACGCTGCGTGTTGTGAGCGAACCGGCACGCAAATTGATCAAAAGTGCTGCGCAAGAGCGACGTTTTGCATCAAGAATGCGCTGTCTTTCGGGCAGAAATTCGCGGATTGCGGCGGCAGCAGCGTCTCCCAGCGGTACTAAACGCTCTTTTTTCCCCTTACCGCGGACACGAATTACCTCATTCGACCACCCAATATCGTCTAACTGAATCCCTACCAGCTCCGAATTGCGCAGTCCGCAGCCGTATAGCAGCTCAAAAATGACGCGATCGCGCGCCGGGAATGCAGCATTTTCGGGCAGATTTGTGTCCAGTAAGCCGTTTACTTCTTCCATTGTGGGCACTCGCGGCAGCTTTTTGGGGAGCTTTGGCGTGGAAACCAGGGCCGCTGGATTCTGTCCAACCAGCCCTTCGCGGCCCATCCACTTGTACAAAGAGCGCAAAGAAGCCAATGCGCGCGCCGTTGAGGGCTTGCTAAGCCCGTTTCCGAGCAGCTCCGAGAGGAATCCGCGGACGGTTAAATGGTCTACGCGGCGCCAATCGAGGCCCTTACCGACATGGCTAATGAACTTCGCGAGGTCCTTTTTGTACGCGTTAATCGTATGTTCCGAGGCATTCCGCTGCGTTTTTAGGGACGCTAAGAACTCTTCCACGCGACGTTCTGCTGCGTTTGGAGGCACTTTTACGCCCTTATGGGAGTCAATCAGCACCCTTCGGGAGCCCGATGGCGACGTTCGCGAGCGCGTTTTTGGGCTTGAGAGCGCCGCTTTTCGGGGCGTTAAGGGCCTCAAGCGCGCTCCTTTTGCGCAGGATAGCGCCGCTTCGAGCGTGGGTGATGAGCGCGATAAACGCTCTTAAGACGGTCCATAGCGACGTGTGTGTACACCTGGGTAGTCGCGATGTCGGCATGTCCCAAAATAGTCTGAACGGTTCGCAGGTCGGCTCCGTTTTCGACCATGTGAGTTGCGCAACTGTGGCGCAGCATATGCGGACTTGCCTTGCCATCGACTTTTGCTTCACGGACAATCCGCCAAACTCGTTCGCGGGTCAGACCAGTTCCACTCCGGTCCACGAAGACGACCGGCGACCGCCGAACCTTGCAGAATCGCGGTCGCACATCGCGTAAGTACGTCAACAAAGCATCGCGTGCGGCGACTCCAAACGGAACAATGCGTTCTTTGTCGCCCTTTCCACGCACGATGGCGGAGGATGCCTGCAGGTTCAGATCCTCCAGGCGCAGATTCACGACTTCCGAGACGCGCATGCCTGTCGCGTAAAGCACTTCAAGCAGAGCTTCATTGCGAAGGGCGAGAGCCGGATCCTGAGGTTTCGATTTTTCCTGCACGAGCATGGCATCGATTTCCGCCACCGCCAACGATTTCGGCAGGATCTTCCACTGCCGGGGGCTCTCGATGTTCAAAGTAGGATCGTGCTTGATCTTTTTGTCGAGCAGAAGGAATTTGTAAAAATGACGCAGTGCAGAGAGCTTCCGCGCGCGGCTGCGCCCCTCGACCATATTTGCTGTGAGCTGCTCTAGAAAGGAAAGCAAATCGGGTCGCGCAGCGTTCAGCAACGTGCGATTTCGCTTTTCCAAAAACTCAACAAGCTGAACCAGATCGCCGCGGTAGGCCTCAACCGTGAGCGGCGACAGTCCTTTCTCAACTTTTAGATAAGAAACAAAGGCCGTTAGCGACTGTGGGGCGGACATCAGAAATATTGTCGTTCGCAGCCCATGCCGGAGCCGCACAGGTGCCGAGTTGGTAAATGGCGCAACTGCCGGCGAGTGGCATCAGTGTGGGTTGAATTCATCATGGATTACGTGCCCTTGTAGGCGCTCCCGACCGCTATGTTTTGAAAGCGCGCGGGAGCCGCGCCGTGTCCCGTGCCCATGGTTTGCATCGGTTGGCCTTTGCCGCAATTCGGAGTTCCCCAGAGATGCCATTCGTCGCGGGAGCAGATCGCATCCATCGAGTTCCAGAATTCAGTAGTGATTCCGGAGTATGACGGATTCTTGAACATTTGGCCCAGCTTGCCGTTTTTGATCTCCCATCCGATCTCGCAGCCGAATTGGAAGTTGTAGCGTTTGTCGTCGATCGACCAGGAGCGGTTGGTCTCCATGTAGATACCGTCGTTTGTATCAGCGATTAGCTGGTCGAGCGTCAGCGGCTGGGCGCCGGGAAGAATACTCACATTCGTCATGCGGATGAGCGGAATCCGATTCCAGCCCTCCGCGCGCATGGTTCCGTTAGAACGCTGCTCGCCGATGCTGTGCGCGGTTTCTCGCGACGAAAGATAGCCCGTGAACTCTCCCTCCTTGATGATAGGAGTGCATTGCGCGGGAACGCCTTCGTCGTCATACGCGAACGTTCCCAATCCGGGACCATGCTGCTCAGTTGCATCGGCAACCACATTCACGATCGGGCTGCCGTAGCGAAGGTTGCGCAGCTTGTCGATGGTCAGGAACGATGTGCCGGCGAAGTTGGCCTCCATGCCGAGCACGCGGTCGAGTTCGATTGGATGTCCGATGGACTCGTGAATCTGCAGCCCGAGCTGTGATGACCCCAGGACGACGGTGAACTTTCCTTCCGGACATTGCGGAGCCTTATGCAGCGCGACCGCTTCTTCTCCGATCCGTCTCGCGTTTTCGACCAATCGCAATTCGTCAATGAGCTCATAACCCTTGTTCTGGTACTGACCACCAAACGAGTTTGGATATGACCTCTTCTGGATCTCCGTGCCGGCAAACGCGAACGCGTCATAGCCGACACCTGTCACGGAGCGAGTCTGATGGATGTCGGATCCTTCACTCGAGTAAAACCACTGCTCGTACCGGCGCAAGGTCATCTGCGCCTCTGCGAGTGTTACTCCTTGCACAGAACGCAGTTCCTTGTCGCAAGCCATCAGCAGAGCGAGGTTTTGTTCAACTGATGTTGTGAACGGATCGATTTTGCAAGGATTAGTCCACTCGGCGACGATTGCCGTTTCGGGAGCAAGCTGGATCGGATGCTGCTGCACGCGAGAAGAAGCCCGCGCTATCTCTACTGCTCGGGCCGCCGTGGCTTCGACAGACTCACGTGAGAGATCATCCGTAGAAGCGAATCCCCACGCTCTGTTGACGAGTACTCGGATGCCAATTCCCAGGGATTCGGAGTCCGCTGCGTGGCCGATCTTGCCATTCTTGGTAGCGAGCGCTCGCTGGCGGTCGCTGACGATACGGGCGTCACAATACGAAGCTCCGCGCTTCGATGCAGTGTCGAGCGCCCAGTGCGCACTCTCCTTCATCGACATAGAAGGCAGTATACAGAGAGACGACAAGGGGTCTCGTGTTCTGCACTCTTACTACTGTCATCCCGAGTTCACCGCGGCGGACTCAGGATGACAGTGTTTACAGGGACGAGGCGCAGATGACCGGAACTGGTTTTGATACCCTGTTTTCAACCCCAACATGCTCTCTCAAGAACAAATTCACGATATCTTCTCGCGTATTCAAAAATTCTCGTCTGCTGGCGAGGTTGAAGCGATCATCGCGGGCGGGCGCAACGCGCTCACGCGCTTTGCAAACAACACGATTCATCAGAACGTGGCTGAAGAGGGCTACGTGATTTCGATTCGCGTTGCTCTCGATGGCAAGACTGCTCGCGCGACGACGAATCGTCTTGACGACGAGAGTTTGAAGCGAGCGGTGCAATCCGCTGAGCAGATAGCCCGCGTGCAAGAGCGCGATCCCGATTTGTTGCCGGTTCCAGCTCCGGCTGAGGCTGGGCATGAGAGTGCTGTTCAGCGCCACTTTGGAGCAACCGCGGCGATCAAGCCGGAAGATCGAGCTGCTGCGGTGGAACAGATCGTGAGCGTGGCAAAGCAGCACAAACAGACGACTGCGGGAATCTATTCTTCCTCCGAGAACCTGGAAGCGTTGCTCAATTCCAAGGGATTGGCAAAGGTTCATCGCCAAACGAGTTCAGAAGTCTCAATCACGATGCTGGCTAACGATTCTTCCGGCTGGCAGAAGGCGAATTCGCCGAATGTTGCCAGCTTGCAGCCGAAGCAGCTCGCTGAAGTTGCTGCACAAAAGGCCTCGCAGTCGGCGCACCCGAAAGAGGTGCCGCCGGGGAAGTACACGGTAGTTCTCGAGCCGGCGGCGGTTTTGGACTTGCTAGGCTTCATGTTTTTCGACTTTGGCGGTACGGCGCTCCTCGAACAGCGCTCATTTTTGAACAATAGGGTCGGAACGCGTCTTTTTGGGGACAACATCACGATTCATGATGACGTGTACCATCCCTTGCAATCTGGAGCGACTTTCGACGGCGAAGGCGTTGGTCGTCGGCGTGTGACGCTCGTCGATAAAGGGGTTATCAAGAGTTTGGTGTTCTCTCGGGGCACCGCAGGCAAGATGCAGAACACGGAGTTGGCGGCCAAGCTGGGCAAAATTGAGCCGACTGGACACGGCTTTCCAATTCCGAACGAAATCGGCGACGCGCCAATGAACATCGTTGTCGAGGGAGGAAATGGGGCGACAAAGTCTGTTAACGAGATGATCATGTCAACTGAACGCGGAATCCTGGTCACGCGACTCTGGTATATCCGCGAAGTTGATCCGTACGAGAAGATTCTCACTGGGATGACTCGTGACGGAACCTTCTTGATTGAAAACGGCAAGCTGAAGGGCGGCGTGCGCAATTTCCGCTTCAATCAGAGCTTGATTGATATGCTGCAAAATGTTGAAATGCTGAGCTATTCAGTTCGAGCAAGCGGTGAAGAGTCATTTGACATGGTGGTGCCCGCCATGAAGGTGAACGGTTTCAATTTCACGGAGCTGACGAAGTTCTGATCCTAAAATCGGGTAACTCCTCCCCTCTTCCAAAGGTGCATGTCAGGTTGAGAATATGGGCCATGTCCGCCTAGACTTTGGTAACTTTTACCTTCTGGAAGGCAGGGGATATAACGTGAGCCACAGCGACGCTAAGGGAGAGCCCGTGGACGAATTAAGAAGTTCAGTTCGGTTCCCGCTAAAGCTTCCGGTTCAAGTTCGTGCTGAGCAGAGCGGCGTCACCGGCGAGACGGAGGATATCTCCGCCGGCGGTGTGTTGTTCTACATGGACTCCGCCATGGACATTGGATCGAGCATCGAATTTACAATTTCGATGCCGGCCAGCGTGCTGGGAACTGCAACAGATGTCGTAGTGAAATGCACCGGACGTGTGGTACGCTGCTCCAAACAAGGCGATAGGACGGCTGTGGCTGCAGTGATCGACGAGTACCACTTCGATCGTGCCCAGTAGTCCCTTGATCTAACATGAGCAGCAGCGGCGCCTCCAAACCATTATCGAAACCTGCGCCAGCCAAACCGGGAGAGCCAAATACAGCTTCGAATGGAAGTGAAGCCCCGGTTGAGGCTCCACCGGCAACAACCTCCATTCGCGTAATCCTTGCCGACACGCAAGCCATCTACCGTGTCGGCACGAAGAAGATATTCGCCCTCGAAGATGACATTCGTGTTGTTGCCCAGGCCGAGAACCTCGGCCAGGTTCTGGCTGCCGCCGCCAAGTTTCCTGCCGACGTGCTTCTGTTTGAGGCCGCCATTTCACCCAACTCGCCCGAAGCCATTTCAGAAGTCCTGAAACGAGCCTCTAATCTGAAAGTGATCGTACTCTCGCCGGAGAGCGACGAAGACACCACGGTCGAATACTTCCGGCGTGGTGTTCGCGGATTGCTGCCTAGGAGCATTGCACCGGAGATGCTGGTGAAATGCGTTCGCAAGGTGGCTGTGGGCGAGACCTGGATCGACAACCAGAGCGTCAACTGGGTGATTGAAGCCTATCGGCAACAAGCGGCGCAGCTTACCTCGCCGCGTCCCAAAACGAAACTTTCCGACAAAGAACTCCTCATCATCTCGTGCGTTACGCAGGGAATGCGTAACAAAGAAATTGCGAGCGAGATCGGCACGACCGAGCAGGTAGTGAAGAATTATCTGCGAAAGGTGTACGACAAGCTTGGCGTTTCAGACCGTCTCGAGCTCGCGCTGTATTGCATCCATCACCGCCTGTTGCAGGGCTCCGGGCGTGGTCAGATTCCCGACGAATCGGCCGCCATCGCTGCCGCTAACAACGTCGCCGCCATTACCGAGTAGCATTCTTTTCGCTCAGAATCCTTACTGTAGACCCGAGCACGGCTCCATTTCCCGACTCCTGGACGAACGCAACTACGCGCAAATTGTCCCGCGGCAGATCCTTCGGAATGTGAAGTGTGAGGTCCTTCTCCGTACCTTCCGGCCCGATCTTTCCAACTTTTTGTAGAGTTCGAAGAACGGCTACGTGTCGAAGCTCGCGGCCGGAATTTTCGCCTCCCTGCACACGAGTCTCGTCAGAATTCTCGGCGACGGCAACGTACAGATCTCCACGCTTGTGGCCTTCGGGCAAAGCGCTTGTTTGAAGCCTCAGCCTTAGATCTTTGCCATCGAAGTCGGTGGAAGTAATGAACACAGAGGCCTTTGGTTCCGCGGCTGCCTTGCTGAGCGCAGCCGAGAGCGCACGAGCATCATTGCCGACAAACTGCTGCTGGCCGTCGACCACTATCTGCGGAGTATATGGTCCGGATGATGTGGCGAAACGCCGGGCATATTCGTCCTGGCGATCTGTGAATTCGTGCGACGAGAAGCGATCACGCCAGCCGTCGTGGTCCCAATAATCAACGTGTTCGCCGAGGACGACGATCTGAGTCTTAGTAAGGTTTCGTTTCGCATCAAGCTGGCGCAACAGATCGTCTGCCGGAGGGCAGCTGGAGCATCCTTCGGAAGTGAACAACTCTACAAGGACTCCGGGATCCGCTGAATCGGAACGTTGTGTGGTGGCGACTATGCCTGACTGCATTCCGAGTAAAGGCACCAACGCAGTCGCGAGAAGACACATAGAAAACAGTTGAATGATGCGTCTCATAATGCGTACGATTCTCAACCCGAACGGATGTTTCCATCAAGGCAGTATTGAATCGGGATAAGCGAAACAGACTGGGACTAACGTCATTCCCATTGAAGAAAAAGAGTTTTTGGAATGGCTAAACGTAGAAACTGAATCGACAACCGCGATGCTATCGCTCGATAGCCCGCTCGTGAACGTCACTTGCTCCCGCCGCGCGGCATAAGGCAACGGCCACGAACATAGCGACACACCAAAGCAGACTGAGTCCGAATACCCAGCGCATGCATTCTCCTAATTAACTGTCCGGGGATTGGATTCTCGGGGAGGAGATTGCGATTTCTGCTATTCCCTTATGAAGGTGTCAAATTGAGAGTAATTTCATTTTAGTGACGTAATGAGGAAGAGAAACGTCAGCATCTACCGCCGGGTTACCTTTCGAAGATACTGCTGTCGGATTCAGGCCAATCCAGTACACTGCGAGCGCCTCACTTCACTGCGTCATGACTGCTGCTGGCCCGCTTACCGTCCTTTGTATTGCCAGTTACGAAAAAGGCCACGAGTTTCTCCGCGAAGCCAAACGCCAGGGATGTACGGTGCTGTTGCTCACGTCTGAAAGCCTGATGAAGACCGCCAACTGGCCGACCGAGAGCATCGACGAAATCTTCTACATGCCCGACGTCAACAAGAAATGGAACCTTCAGCACACGATTCTTGCGGTGAGTCACTTGGCGCGAAACCGGCGGCTTGATCGCGTTGTTCCGCTGGACGATTTCGATCTGGAAACGGCGGCAACTCTCCGCGAGCACATGCGTGTTCCCGGAATGGGAGAAACAACCACGCGCTATTTTCGCGACAAGCTGGCGATGCGCGCACGAGCGAAGTTTGCAAAGATACCGGTTCCGGAGTTCGTGCGGCTGCTCAACGATGGCGAGATACACGAGTTCACTCGCAACCTCTCGTCCCCCTGGATGCTGAAACCGCGGTCTCAGGCAGGCGCCATTGGTCTTAAAAAGATCGCCAGCGAACATGAGCTTTGGAAATCACTGGAAGGTCTCGGTGACGACCGCTCTTTCTATCTGCTGGAACGATACGTCCCAGGACAGGTCTATCACGTGGACACTATCGTCTTTCATGGCGAATTGCTCTTCTGCAACGTCAGCAGATATGGAACGCCTCCGATGGATGTTACTCACCAGGGCGGGGTATTCACCACGCAAACTCTGCCTTCCGGCGATCCGAAGGCAAGGGAGTTGTGCGCGCTGAATTGGAGAGTACTGCAAGCATTTGGCCTGGTGTGGGGGGTCTCCCATAGTGAATTTATCGTAGCCCAGGATGAGACGGCCTATTTTCTGGAGACATCGGCTCGAGTTGGCGGAGCGAATATCGCCGAGCTGATAGAAGCCGCAACCGGTGTAAACATGTGGCGTGAATGGGCAAGGATTGAGCTGGCCGGAGAAGACGGAAGCTACGCTCCACCGGAGCCAAAACGAGATGCCGCAGGATTGCTGATTTCGCTTGCCAGGGAGGAATGGCCGAGCACGGAAGAGTTTATAGATCCCGAGATTGTATGGCGCATGCGAAAGCCCTGGCATGTTGGCATGATCGTGCGCTCATCACAGCATGCTAGGGTTGAGGAGTTGTTGCGGCGATACTCCGAACGGGTGCGGCAGATGTACTCTGCCTTCCAGCCGCCTCCGGACCGCCCGATTCACTAGCGCGCGAGTCGTTCTTCTCTCGCTGCCCTGACTCGAGCCATTCCATTGCGAGCCGCGGCATTCATGTGGTCCAGCCGCAGAACGATTTGGTATTCATAGCGCGCGAGAGGATAATCGCCGGCTCCAGCGGCGGCGTCGGCCTTGTGCAGCAGATCGGGAATATCTTTACGTGTAAAGCCTTCGACTTGCTGGTTATCCCTCGACCTGAATGCGCGTCGTTCCGTCGAGATGGGCGCCTCGGTTGTAATTTCGTCGTCACCGGAAGCCGCGGGCGGCGCATTGGATCTTGTGCTCGCCCCGTTGTTCGCCGCTACCGGGACCTTCGGGCTCTCAGAGGCAGAGGAAGGAGCCTGCACCGATGTTGGCGGCGCTGTTGCCGGTTCAGGATTTGCACTCTGACTTGAACTCGCGTGAGCATCGCCAGTCGGGGTTGGTTGCGTGAAGACGGTCACACCGCCTGCAGGTTGCTCCCCAGCAGTTGTATCCGCGGCCGTCTGCGTCGTTTCCGCCCCAACCTTACTGTCCGCGTTGGGATCGGAAGCTTGCGGACCAGTTGTGCCTCCCTGCGTATCGGCCGCCGAGGTAGCTTCTGCAGGCTGGCTAGCGGTTGGGGGCTTAGGCGCAGTGCGGGTTATCGTGATGGTTCTTCCTGCGACAGACGGGAAGGCTCCGGTTTGCGATTTAACGTGCAAGGCCCAACCTATCGCTCCGACGACCAGCGAAACCGCTGCAACACCGATCCATCCAGCGCTACTCGAACGACGCCGTGGCGGTTCAACCGCCCTCATTCGCGTGGAGCTCAGCGGACGCGGATGAAGAGTCGCCGTGTCGGTGTTTTTCTCTGTAGCGGCGTGTGCCTCTGCCGCAGGTTTCAGCAGCGCTGCCTGGTCGCGAAACGCGTCGCGCATCTCTTCGCAAGTCTGATAACGATCGCTGGGATTCTTCGCGAGCGCTTTACGGATAATTGCGTCGATGCCATTCGGAAGTGCCGGATTAATCACCGAAGGCGGAACAGGATCTTCATGGATCAGCTTGTAGAGAATGGAAGCGATCTCTCCCTTAAAGGGCTTCTCACGCGTAAACAGTTCGTAGAAAACCGTGCCAAGGGAGTAGATGTCCGACCGCGGATCTAATTTCTTGCCGGTTGCCTGCTCGGGGGCCATGTAGGTCGGAGTTCCGACCACCACGCCAGTCAGCGTCATGTTGGTGTCGCCGAATTTGGCAATTCCGAAGTCAAGGACCTTCACCTTCCCTTCCGCTGTGAGCATGAAGTTTGCCGGCTTGAGGTCGCGATGGATTACACCACGATGGTGAGCAAATCCCACAGCGCTGCACATCTGTTCCGCATAGGACAACAACGTCGTGATGGGAGGGAGCTTTCCGGCTTCAATCAGGTGTGCCAGCGTCTGTCCCTCGACGAACTGCATGCTGAGGTATACGAAGCCATCTTGCTGCCCGATGTCGTAAATCGTGATGATATTGGGATGATCGAGTCCGCCGGCAGCCTTGGCTTCGATCTTGAGGCGATCAACCAGCTCCACTCCATCGCCGAAGTTGCGCTGAATATCGATTGTCTTCAGTGCGACCGTACGCCCGATTACGTCGTCGTACGCCTTATAAACGATACCCATTGCACCACGGCCGAGTTCCGACTGGAGCTGATAGCGGTTCGTGTTCGTTACGGTCGCGCTCTCGGCTTGGCCTGCCTTGCGCACGTGCGAATAGGTCGACTCGTCGGTCCACAGCAACTCATAATGCGCTTCCGATCCCGGCGCCACTGCGCGAAATGCCTTCGCGGCAAATTGAAATCCGGGGATGTTTCTGGCTGCCTCATAGATCTTTTCGCTCACAAGAATCTGCGCTGAGTTGGTTTCCTTGAGCGTGCCCGCAGTTGTGCCGGCATTCGTGGAAGCGACCTGCGCGTGCGTCTGGACCAAAACAGCCGCTAGGACTTGGCCGGCTGGAGGATTTCGATGAAAGGTGAGTAGCTTTACCTGCAGTGCTTTCGCCGCAGAGAGCGCGCTGAAGGAATTTTCAAATTGGGCAACCAGCGTGCTTCCGCGCACCTCGGACAGCCTGCCTTGACTTGCGGAGAATACGTCTTGGATCAGCTGCGCGATCTTGTCGTCTGCAACGCAGTCCAGATCACGCAGTTTTTGTTGCGGTCCGGGATACTCCCAAAGACGCACACACAGCACCGCCTTCGAGCTGGCACGCTCGTCCGTTTGGGCGCCGTCGTGCTTCTCCTGCGGATTGGGTGTGTGCTCCAAGGAATCCATCGTGGTCCAGAAACATGCATGCCTGGCCTCGGGGAGGGCGCGGGCATACTTCTACCAACCCAAGAATAGCGAGGAAGGGTGATTTCTCGTTGATTACCTAAGTGCTTGACTCTTTAGTTCTTAGACACCTGCCATAGGCGGCCCTATGCTAACGTCAGAACTCTCCCCAGAAGGCGCTTACTCCGGATGATTTCGCAAAAATACAGCACATTTCAGGCATGCGAGCGTGTGTTCAGAAGCCGCCGCCAGCCAGGTCAGGTTTTCCGCCTCTTCGCATTTGCCGCTGCGGTCTGCTTTTTTGTTTCTTCGCTACAAGCGGCCAATACGCGGATGACCGCGATCGCGCTCTTTGACTTACCTGATGGTCCCGCATATGTGCAGATCAGTGGGATGACGCTGAACGGGAAAACCGAACTGCGTATGTGCGACGGTGTCACGAAAATTGACAAACACAACTATGACCTTTTGTTCAAGACGCAGCTTACCGGTGCGAGTTCTTTGACGCGTGGCTCCGACGGCGTGCTTACGCTTACCGTCAACGCAAAGCCGGTGTGCGTGGTTCCCAGCAGCCTGAAATTCGACAAAAAGCCTCAGCTCACTCCCACTGAAGCCGCTGATCAGGCGATGCTTCAAGGACTGGTCGTTTCCGCTTCAACGCAGGGACTTGGTCTTCCGCCATTTAAGCCAGGTGTGCAGCTCGTATTTGTCGCGGCTCCGGACGACGAACTAGCGACCTATCTCTCAGCCCAACGCGCGCATTCCATTGCGGGTTGGCAAACGTTTTTGCATCGTTACGGATCTTCAGCGCGTGCTGCAGAAGCACAGAACTCGATCGCCGCAATTTACGGGGAGGCGGCAGAGTTCGCCTTTGCAGAATATCGACGAACAGGCGTACACGGCGATCTCTCGCGCCTGAAGCAAGCCCAACAACAGGAGGACGAAGCTGAAAGAACCGTGGCCGGCTACGCTCCTGCGCGGAAACTCAAAGAGCAGATCAACAAAGAACTGGATTCACTGCTCGAATCCGATCGTAATAGTCTGCAGGGCTATCGCAAAGCGCTCGCAGATCATACCGTTGGTTACGCGCTGCTCGTAGCCGCAAAGCAACACGTTGAGCAAGTTCTCGAAGTGAATCCTCAATATGCCCCGGCGTTGACTTTGCACGCAGATATCAACGTCGAGCAGCGTAAGTTGGGCGCGGCGGTTCAGAGCGCTGAAGCATTGCTTGCATCAAAGCGCTACGATGAGGCCCTTGCAGCTCTTGGTCCATATCGCTCATTCGCGCCGGAGATGCCTCGCATCGACGCTGTCGTTTCAGCTGTCTACACAGTTCATTTCGCCCGCGGTCAGGATTTTGCCAAAAATCAATCGTGGGAAGGAGCTGCTACAGAGTTTCGCAAGGCGCTTGATATGCGCAGCGAGAGCAAGGATGCGGCTGCAGCTCTAAAGAACGCCGAGGTTCAGTCGGATAAAGCAAGCAACAAGCAAGCGGCGCAGAACGCGATTGCCCAAAGCCATAATTACGCAGAAAAAGGCGAAGTCGTCGAGGCGTACGACGTCCTCGCGAACCTGCCCGATGCACAGCAACCTTATGTTGCCGACCAGCTCGCTGCTTTGCGGAAAAACTACGTTCCAGCGGCCTTGCGCAAGGCGCAGAAGTTACAAGAAATACACATTCCCATTCGGGGACGGGCTGACGAGGACGCCGTCCGCCAAGCCTATGACCTTCTCGAACGCGCAAGCCGTTTGAGCGGAGATCCTGCGATGAAGCTCAAGCGGGACCTACTCTCCGACAAGATCAGTGCCTACTATGTCGAGCAGGCTCAAAGATACCTGAGCAAGCCAATGGGATCGGGCGTGGGGATCGGCTGGCTGTATCTGGGTGAAGCAGAGCATTACAAGCCCAACCTGGGAGTCGTACGCGAAGCAATGGCCCGTTATGCGCCAGCCTACCAACTGCGATCGAGACTTTCGGTCGGCGTAGTGCTGCGTGATCAGACTTCTCGCCGGGACAGCCTCGGCTTTGCCGATCAATTACGAGACGCGATCGCCAACGGACTCGAGTCGTCAGGGCTTCCCATTAAGGCCTTGCGGCAGTTCAATGAATCCGACGCCGTGCAGCCCAACTTTGTGCTGGTTGCGGAAGTCCTTCAGCATCGTGTGGTGAAAAACACGAACCTGGAGACACTGCAGTCGAAATACCGCGTCGGCACGCATGACGTTAAAAATCCGGCTTGGCTACAGGCAAATCAAAGTTTGGATGCAGCGCAACAACAACTCAACGCCGCTCAGCGTGCTGCCTCCGATGCACAAGCTCAGCACAAAAAGAAAGAAGTCACAGCTGCTGCGAACGACGCGGTTGCTGCTGCCCAGAAGCGAGTGGCCGACGCGCGCCACGCGCTTGAGAGCACTGACCAAACTCGTGCGGAAAATGTAATCGAGTCGTACAACTACACGAAGAAAAGCGTCGACCTCACCGCGGTGATCGAAATGGCATTCCGTATCAAGGACCAGTCTGGGAATCCAATTGATGCCGGAGTGGCGATCCGAAAGGATGACCACAAGGTCGCGGTTGTCCTCGATAATGTGAAGCCGGAGGACACAGAAGGAATCAAGAAACAGAGCACCGAACCGGACGAAGCTCAGTTCCTCACCGATCTGGAGATTCAGGCTAGAGACGCCCTCATCAAATCGGTGCGTGAAAGGGCTTTGTTGTTGCCAGACAAGATCCTCGCCGAAGCGCGCAGGCGCGCTCAAGGTGGCGATTTCGACGGAGCCGCAGAAGAGTACGTTCTCTACCTGAACGCCGTGAGTCCTGACTCATCTCAGGGCCGCGACGAAGCGACGAACTTCCTGCATGATCACTTCAACGTGTCCCTTGGGGCATCGACGAACGCGTCGGAATCGCGGTTGCGAGCGATGCGGTAATCGCCGAGCGAAGCGTGGTCCAGCGCTTCGTTGCCCTTACGAGCGAGCAGCCTTCTGTTCCGGCATGCCATTTGCAACCAGCGGCATCGCCCACAAACGCCTGCCTGTTGCACTGAAGATGGCATTGGCTACCGCCGGAGCCAGCCCGACGATCGGCGTCTCGCCAGCACCAAAAGGGGGCACGTCTTTGCGGTTAATGATTTCGACCTCGATCGAAGGAAGATCGCCGAAGCGCGGTACTCGATAAGAAGAGAAGTGCGGATTGAGCACTCGTCCGTTCGCGAAGTGCACATCCTCGAATAGTGCGCCGCCGATGCCTTGCACGATAGCCCCTTCGATCTGGTTTCTGAGTCCGTTTGGATTCACCACCGGCCCGCAGTCCCATGCTTCCACGACGCGAGCGATTCGCACACTGTGATCCCGATCGACCACAACCTCAGCGCAGGTAGCCACATATCCGCCTTTCTCGCATCCGCCAGCGATGCCGAATCCGCGTGAGGCCGAGGATTTCCGTTGTCCCCAGCCGAAGCGCTTGGCAGCAGTTTCGAAGACTGCGCGCAAACGCGGATCGGTAATGTTCTTCAAACGGAACTCCAGCGGATCCATTCCGATCGCGTGCGCAAGTTCATCCATCGCACTTTCTCTCGCGAAGTGATTGGCTGTGGCTGCCAAGCCACGATAGGAGCCCTGGCGCAAGGGTGGCGTCTGCGTCGGATGAAACTGAATCTTTTGGTTCGCGACTTTGTAGAACGTATTGATAGCGGAAGGGCCGGAGTTGTAGTTATGAAACTCCCAGGCTACGAGCGTCCCGTCGCTGCGAGCGCCAGCGCGAACGTCGATAACGCCTGCTGGGCGAAAGTATGCCCAGGTAAACTCCTCTTCCCGAGTCCACTGCAACTTCACGGGCTTTCCCGCGGCCTTTGCCAGACGCGCTGCTTCTATTGCGCATTCACCGGTGTGCTTACCGCCATAGCCGGACCCCGTATCGGGAACGATGACCCGCACATTCTTTTCGGGAAGATGAAACGCCTGCGCCAACTCGTCGCGAACCGCAAATGGGCGCTGTGTACCCGTCCACACCGTCAACTTGTCGCCATTCCACTCGGCGACAGCGGCGCGCGGCTCGAGCGGTGCGTGCTGGATGTAGGCCACCGTGTATGTGCTTTCAATCTTCTTGTCCGCCGAGGCCATGCCGCTTTCGATCAACCCGGTCTCGTGCGAGTTGGAGCGTCCTCCACCTTCTCCTCCTCCTGACGCTCCGCCGGAGTTCTTCCGCAGATAGTCATAGAGATCGGTTTCTGAGATCTGCTGTGGAGTGTTCCATTGGGCCTTCATCGCGCCGAGAGCGCGAGTTGCCGAAGTGGGATCAGGCGCAACGACGCCGACGAAATCCCCATCGTGGACTACGCTTACCCTAGGTATCCGGTGAGCCTCTGCGGAATCAAGAGAAGCGAGAGTGCCATGAAAACCCGACGGACGCAGCACCTTGCCATACTGCATCTCCGGACGCGCCAGGTCCGACGTATATTTGTGTCCGCCCGTAACAAACTCCCGTCCGTTCAGTTTTGGCACTGGAGTCCCAGCCACCTTCCACTGCTCCGGTGGAGCAAGCGGCGGATCGTCCGGGATAAGCTTTACCAGTTGCTGGCCTTGGAGAAGATCTCCGTAACGCACGGAACGGCCATTCGAGTTGTCTTTGACCATGCCATCGACAGCGATAAGCTGTGTACGATTTTCTCCGAGCTGTCCGGCAGCGCGGTCGATCAACATCTCGCGAGCTGCAGCCGAGATGTTTCGCAGCTCAGTTCCCATCTGCGGAGTAGTGCGGCTGCCGAAGGTGCCCATGTCGAAGGGACACAACTCGGTATCGGCCATCACCATCGTGATTGTGCCCACCGGAACATGCAGTTCTTCCGCGACCTGCTGGGCCAGGGATGTGCGAATGTTCTGTCCCATTTCGGTCTTACCGGTAAAGACGGTTATGCTGTTATCGGCACCAATATGAATCCAGGAGGCGATGTCGTGCGGAATACGATCTTCTTCGCCACCGCGAGTGCGGGCGCCGGATTCCTGCATGGCTCGCGAATCGACCGCGCAGACGAGCAAACCAGCGCCAACCAGCTTCAGGAGTTCGCGACGGCTCAGGGTAAAGCTGTGTTGCACGCGCTCGGGTGATTGCTGGAGGAGTTCACTATCAAAGCTCATCGCGAACCTCCCGCCTTATCGGAATGTCCTAAAAGCTCGGCCTTGGTTTTTGCTTGTTCGCTCGCCGCGCGCCGTACTGCAGCCACAATCCGCTGATAGGCTCCGCAACGACAGATGTTGCCATTCATGCCGCGCATGATCTCCTCATCGCTCGGCCTGGGATTCGAGGCGAGCAGCCCCACGGCGGACATGACCATGCCCGGCGTGCAATACGCGCATTGAAAGGCCTCTTCGTCGAGAAACGCCTGCTGCACGGGATGCAGGCGGCCGTTGCGCTCGAGACCCTCGATGGTCGATATCTTGCGGCCGGCAACTGATCCAGCGAAGGTACGGCACGAGCGCACAGGCCGTCCGTCAATCAGTACCGTGCACGCCCCGCACTGTCCCTCCCCGCATCCATACTTGCTGCCAGTGAGATTCAGGCGATCGCGCAGAACATAGAGCAGCATCTCGTCATCTGCTACCTGCAGATGATGGTCGCTGCCGTTGACGTGAAGGAGAGTCTCTGCCATCGTGGCTACCTCCACGAAATATTCTCGCGCAATTAGGGAATGATTGCAGGGGAGGATGAGTCCGTACCCATATCCGTGTGTGTGGGGACGAATCCGAGTAAGCTTTTACGGCGACTAAGTCACCACAATCGTGTTTATCCGTAACAACGGCTGGTTACACTCGTAACTCAGGATCGTAGTTGATTTCAGATAAGATTCACGCGGGTGTTGGCACGTCTTAGATGGTGAAGTTACGCATCGTTGTGGCAGACGACAATCCGAAAATGCTGCAGGAGCTGGTCTCGCTGCTGAAGACGGAATTCGATATTGTCGGCACGGCTGCCGACGGTGGTTCCGCGCGAGATTGCATTCAACGCTACAAACCAGATGTTGCTGTTCTGGATCTGGTCATGCCGACGCTCAATGGCATTGAGCTCACACGACAATTGAACTCCAATGGCCACAGGCCATGTGTAGTCATATGCTCGGTTGAGCGCGATCGCGAAATCATTGATGCGGCACGCAACGCCGGAGCTCTAGGCTACGTTTTCAAGACCCGAATGGCGAAGGATCTGATCCCCGCCGTGAAGTCCGTAGCGGCTGGACGGGCGTTCTTATCTCCTGCTAATTAGTTCCGCGATTCGACCGTAGTGCTCGTGCTCGCCTGAAGTCCTGTTGTGAACGCACTTGAATCACTCGCCGCGCTTCCAACCGGTCTTTAGCCTTCCTTATAGGTGACTAGCAGCGCTCCAATCAGCATGAAGCAGACCGGCCACAATCGCGCCGGGATTTTTCTGTCAGGACTCGGAAGACGTAACTCGAGCCACCTCATGGACCCCGCAAGCACGGCGAGGATCGCCAATGGCGTATGACTCAGCTCGGCCAGTAATTGATCTTTCGAATTGGCAAGGGCGTGAGTATGGGTAAGCAAGAGAGCGCCGCCAATGACGCATACGGCCGGAAATACGAGCGGCGCAAATGACGAACGTGCCTTATCGCGCTGCACTCGCCACTCGAACGCGGCAAAAGCAACAACCAGTGCTGCGGCTGCACGATGTTGTACGACTTCAATTTGATCGAAGCTCTCCCAGAAGCCATTTGGCCCCAAAGGCCAATTCTCGGGGTCGGCCCTCACGAAGATGAACAGAGCGAGAGCGAGAAAGCCTAGAGGCCAATGGCGCGCAATCGATAACCTTCCGGTTCGCGATAGAAGGGCCAGCACACCCATTGTGAGCAACATCAATCCCACCCAATTGTGGTTGTACTCTGACCAGGCCTTATCAGATGCGGTATTCGTATACGCGGCAACGTCGGCCGCCGACAGGCTGGCGGTGCCGCCAGTGGTTTCCTCTACTGTGTGGCGTGTCGCACCTGAGATGTCTTTCACGTCTGGCGTTTTCAGTCTGGGCCACGTGGGCCGCATACGCTCGTAGATGACGCTCAAGCTGACGCGGTCCGCTTTCAAGTCCACAGCCGGCGGCTGTGACGTCAAGGATGCGGCCGCCAAAAGGACCGTAATGCCTATTGCTATTTCCGCCTCTACGCAGCGCTTCAGCCGCGGTGCGAAGTTCGCTGGAGACAGCTTCCTGATCGCCTCGTGATTGAGGCCACCGAGGATCAACAGTGCCACGAAGAGACATGTTTTCGCGCAAAGCATCACCCCGTATGAGGTTCCATACACGGCAGTGGTGCTATCCACGTACCTTGAAGCCGTTGCGGCTCCGCTGATTGCGATCGCCAACACACTAATGGTGGCGATGAGAGAGAATCGTTTGGCCAACGTGTAAGCGATCTCGTCTGGAACTTCCGAGATTGAAATGCGCAGGTATGGCAGCCCGCCGATCCATGCCCCGGCAGCAGCCAGATGAAACGCCGTGAGGAATATCAATGAGAATCGGCTGTCCATGCGAGCGGCTGCATGATTCGTCATCACTGTGGATGCCAATATGACCAGCGAGAGTAATAGGACTGGCCCCATTTTGCGCGGGGAGTCAGCAGGTACCAGCGCCACGAGGAGCCCTGAACCGATAGCAATTGACGCAGCAATTACGAAGTTCGCGCCAATAACGTCTGCAATCGACAGGCCTGCACCAGAAATCAAAACACGGCAATTGACGAGCAAGCAGAGAGCCTGGGCTGCCGCGAGGCAAAAGCCCGATAAGCGTAGCAGGCGTACTGACTTCGCCCTGACGGCGGCGACTTTGAGTGACGATGTGTATGGTGCCTGTCGAAGCGCGTACGCAATAAAAATCACGCCGCCAAGAATCAAGGATTGAAAAATAAGAATAGCGGCGCGGAAGATGACTGCCAGATAGGCATACACTTCAGCCAACCTGTCCACACTCCACATCGGGTCATTTCACCGCGAAAGGAATGTCGCCCTGGGTGATGTGACCATCAGATGCGAGGACCTGCCACTTTAGATCGTAAGAGCCTGGGATCAAATCTGAGACATCGGCAGACACGATATCCGCGGGCTGTAGTGACTTGATCTGCAACGTGTGTACTGAACCCCCGGGATAAACGAGGGCCAGGCGAGAGCGATTAGCATCCACACGAACATTGAACCGAAGTTTCACGGCGACTGATGGACCATTTATGACTGAGTTACGGACCGGAGTAGATTCAAAAAGTATTGCATGCGCAACTGCTTCACGCACACCTATGATTGCCAGGAGCGCAGTTGCTATGAAAAGCCATCGTAATGTTTTCGCCTCAATTCTCATGAGTATCCCGTACGCGATAGTCGCTTATGCCATCTTACCGAGACACTGTAACTTTTGACAGGTTTCCACTGTTTAAATTGCGGAATGGGAATTGTAGGTTACTGACCAGCAGCATCGAGTCATCGCGCAAGGAAGCTGATATTGACGGGTCGAGCGGGCGAATACTCAGGCGGCTGCCATCGCGTTCGCAACGAGACGCCGAGTGTGACGGGCTATCATTAGCTCTTCGTTGGTCGGGATGGTCCATACCGAAACTGAACTCGATTGACTGCTTACGCGCTGCACTCCAGAATTATTAGCATCGGCATCTAGTTCTATTCCCAGCCACTTAGCGTCCCGACAAACGCGTTCGCGAATCAGAGTGGCGTGTTCGCCAATTCCGGCCGTGAATACCAGAGCGTCGAGGCCACCGAGTGCTGCTGCGAGCGAGCCAAGTTCGCGCCCAATCCGGTAAACGAAAAGGTTAATCGCGCATTGTGCACCAGGATCAGAACTTTCCAACAGCTTGCGCATGTCGCTTGAAATTCCGGATACGCCGAGCAGCCCAGACTGCTCGTAAATGAGCGTACCTATTGCCCGCGAATCCATCTTCAACTCGTCCAACAGGTACGGAATGACGCCGGGATCGAGCGAACCACAGCGTGTGCCCATGGGCAGACCATCAGTGGCTGTAAAGCCCATCGTCGTTGCCACGCTTCTCCCTGCGTGCAATGCGCACATACTGGCTCCGTTGCCCAAATGCGCAACCACCACTCGGCCGTCAGCAACTTTAGGATCGATTTCAGGTAGCACACTGGCGATGTACTCGTACGACAGGCCATGGAACCCATAGCGACGCACTCCTTGATCAGTGATTGAGCGTGGCAGCGCAAAAGCCTGTGCAATTTCTGGTTGAACACGATGAAAGGCAGTATCGAAGCAGGCGACCTGTGGCAACTCCGGCTGTCGCTGGGCAAGGAGACGCATTGCCGTCAAGTTGTGTGGTTGATGCAACGGAGCAAGGGGTATGAGTTTCTCAAGCTTGGCGATTACGTGGGGCGTAACGAGCGTCGGAGAAGAAAATTCCTGGCCGCCATGAACGACGCGGTGCCCCACTGCGATTAGGCGATTATCTCGGAACTGACGAAGAAATCTCGTCAGGTAGTTGAGAGCTTCATCATGATCGAGAGATGTGCTTTCGCCCCAGCCATGTGTTGCCACTGCCGATCCCGCGGCATCTTTTGCTGTGAAGCGAGGCGAGGCATAGAGTCCCTCAATCTGCCCGTGCAACTTGAGTTCGATTTGTTCCGAGACGGTGGAGAATATGGAGAACTTGATGCTCGACGAGCCAGAGTTCAGAACCAGGATTACGTTGTCCATAGCATCATCCGAGTATTCGACAGCACCATTGGGGATGGGCGGAAAGATCGCTGGGCTACGATGTCTGCCCGACACCATCCTGATTGCCCGTCCAAAGAACAACCACAGATCGCGGTCCTGCTCGATATTCACCTCGAGGTACAACCCGTGCTTCTCTCCAGCTCACTATGTCCTCCGGCGGTTCTAGAAATGTATCGATCCAACGTCTCCATGAATTCTCTTTCTTCCCACGGATCAGCGGCAGCTCGAACTCAAGAGCTTCGCCATAACCATTGAAGATGAAATAAACCAGCAACGATTCCTTGAGGAGCCCAGCGCTGAGGGCGATGCTATGGGAATCGTCGCTCCAGTCAGGCTGATTAAGTTTCACTCCATGCCAGCCTTTCACTGCGTCCGCAATCAGCTCAGTCAAAGACATTCGCGCACGACCAATGTCTCGCAGCAAGCGCCTCGCAGTGAGTAGCTTCACGAAGCGATGCACGTCTGCATGTTTCGAGAGAAGAGTCCAATCAAACCAGCTAATCTCGTTGTCCTGACAATAGGCGTTATTGTTGCCGCATTGCGTGCGGCGAACTTCATCTCCCATCACGAACATCGGCAGACCAAGAGAAAGCAATGTGACGGTTAGAAAGTTTTTTACTTGCCGGTTTCGGAGCATCTCGATTTCAGGAATTTCGGTTGGGCCCTCCACGCCACAGTTCCAGCTTCGATCGTCGTTACTGCCATCGCGATTGTTTTCGCCATTGGATTCGTTGCGTTTCTGGTTGTAGGAAACCAGGTCGTTGAGCGTAAACCCGTCATGGCAGGTCACGAAGTTCACGCTTTGTTCCGCCTCGCGTTCTTTGTGGCGGTAGATTTCGTGACTGCCAAGCAATCGGTCGGCGAAAGCGCGCACAGAGCCGCGATCTCCGCGGAAGAAGCTGCGTACGTCATCCCGAAAACGTCCGTTCCACTCCCTCCAGCTATCGCCGATAAAACTGCCGACCTGGTAAAGTCCTGCAGCGTCCCAGGCTTCAGCAATAATTTTCGTTCCGGCAAGAGCTGGATCAGACTCGATATCCCAAAGAACAGGAGGATTGGACAGGACTTGCCCGCCAAGATCACGCGCGAGAATCGATGCAAGATCGAATCGGAAACCGTCCACGTGCATTTCTTCAACCCAGTAGCGCAAACTGTCTACGATCATTCGGCGAACGATGGGATGATTTGCATTGAGCGTATTGCCGGTACCGCTGTAGTTCGCATATTTCGAACGATCCTCTTCGAGAATGTAATAGGCGCTGTTATCGATTCCGCGGAAGCAAAGTGTTGGGCCGGTATCGTCACTCTCGGCCGTGTGATTGAATACGACGTCAAGAATGACCTCGATTCCCGCACGGTGCAGCGCCTTGACCATGTCACGAAACTCATTCACGGCGCCCACGGGATCCTGGCCAGAGCTATAGTCCTGGTGGGGCGCGAAGAATGATAGTGGTGCGTAGCCCCAGTAGTTGACGCGACCCGGTGGGCAATCCTGCGGATCGAATTGGAAAATGGGAAGAAGTTCGACAGCGGAAATTCCCAAATCCTGAAGATAGGGGATCTTCTCGATCAATCCACGAAAAGTACCGCGCGTTTCCTCTGAGACACCGGAGCTTGGATGACGGGTGAAGCCCTTTACATGCATTTCGTAAATGATTGATTGATTGCATGGCTTGCTCAGCGGGGTGTCACCCTCCCAGTCGTACGTGCTTGAATCTACAACTACGCTCTTCATTGCCGTCGCAGTGTTGTCGCCTCTGTGTCGGGCTGCCTCGCGAGAGTACCCTTTCGGGACTGCGACACCCCGACTATATGGGTCGAGCAAGGCTTTGGCGCCGTCAAATCGCATCGCATTGCCTGGATCAAACTGTCCATGAATTCGATAACCGTAGAGCTGCCCCGCCTGTGTTCCCGGAACGAAGACGTGCCAATAGTGATAAGTGCGGTTGATTATCGGATCGAGAGTGATTACACGGGCAGGATGGTCGTCGTCTTCGCGGTCAAAGAGCAGCAACTCAATCTTTGAAGCACTGCGGGAGAAGATACTGAAGTTAACGCCCAGAGGACTGACTGTAGCGCCTAGAGGATAGCTTCGGCCTGGCGCGGTAGCGGCGTATTTCTTGACCGCAGCAGCAGCAGTACGCTCCAAAGAAACGAGTTCGTTTTGGGCAAGGGTACGCATTAGCCTTAACTGCCATTCAACGATGGATATCTTGGCGGGCGTTGACGGTCGACGGTCAACTCACTGTACCGGACATGGTTTCGCCCTCCATATCTCGGCTGCGTACTCTGCTATCGTCCGGTCGCTTGAAAACCTTCCCGAATTGGCAATGTTTAGGATGGCCTTGCGCACCCAGTCTTGAGGTTGAGCATACAGCTGCACCAACCGTTGGTCCGCCTCAACATAAGACTCGAAGTCCGCCAGGTGCATATAGAAGTCTCCGTGTGTGAGGAGCACGTCGCGCAGCGGCGCGAAGATTCCGGGCTCGTTGCGGCTGAAATAATCGGAGAAGATCAAGTCCAATACTGCGCGCAGTTCGGGGTCACTCTCGTAGTGCCAGTACGGGTTGTACCATCCGCGAGTATTCGTAACCTGATCTGCCGTCAGGCCGAACAAAAAGAAGTTTTCCTCACCTGCTGCTTCTGCCATTTCGATCGTGGCGCCGTCTCGAGTGCCAATCGTCAGCGCGCCGTTCATCATGAACTTCATGTTGCTGGTGCCGCTGGCTTCGTAGCCTGCCGTGGAGATCTGGTTTGACACATCGCTGGCGGGAATTAGTCGCTCGGCGAGCGAAACGCAATACTCGGGCAAAAACAGAACTTTGAGACGGCCGCGGACGCATGGATCACCATCAATCGTGCCCGCGAGGTTATTGATGAATTTAATGATCAGTTTGGCCAATTGATATGCGGGCGCGGCCTTGCCTGCAAAAAAGAACGTGCGTGGGGTCATCTCGATGTCAGGGTTCTTGCGCAGGCGGTTATAAAGCGCGACTACGCGCAACGCATTGAGCAATTGCCGCTTGTATTCATGAATGCGTTTGACCTGCGAATCAAAGATGCTGTCAGGATTGACGATTTGACTGGATGTAGTCTTAAGCCAATCGACAAACTCAATTTTGGCCTCACGCTTCGCCTTGCGGACAGCATCCCGAAATGGTTTGTCCTCGGCGAGCGATGCCAACTTGTTGAGTTGATCAAGATCACTGAACCAGGCCTCACCGATCGCGTGACTGATAGTGCGCGCGAGCGCTGGATTCGCGAGCAGCAACCAACGCCTCGGCGTCACACCGTTCGTCTTGTTATTGAAACGCTCGGGAAACAGTTCTGCGAAATCCTTGACGGTTGTGGTTCGCAACAACTGGGAGTGAATGGCTGCCACTCCGTTGGTGCTGTGCGAGCCAACAATCGCCAGATTGGCCATGCGGATCTTGCGCTGGCCCTCTTCCACGAGACTGACTCTCTGAATCCGTCCTTCGTCGCCCGGAAAACGGTTTCGTACGTTGATGAGTAAGCGCCTATTGATCTCAAGAATGATTTCCAGCTGACGCGGAAGCATCGTCTCGAACCAGGCAAGGGGCCACTTTTCCAAAGCTTCTGGCAGCAGTGTGTGGTTTGTGTATGCGAGGGCTCTCTGTGTCAGCTCCCATGCTTGTTCCCATCCCAACTGCGCTTCATCGAGCAGGATCCGCATGAGTTCGGGCACTGCCATAGAGGGATGCGTGTCATTGAGCTGGATGGCCAGTTTGTCTGGAAGGGTATTCCAGTCGGAATTGGTCTTTCTAAAGCGACGGACGAGATCTGCCAGGGAACAGGCGACAAGAAAATACTCCTGTAGGAAGCGCAGTCCTTGTCCCTTGCTTGTAGAGTCATCTGGATAGAGAACGCGCGTCAGAGATTCAGCACCCAACGTCTCTGCGAGTGCCTCGGCAAAAGCTCCGCTGCTGAACTCCTGAAAGTCGAAGTAGTTTGACGCGGCTGCCGTCCAGAGACGGAGCGTGTTGATTGTCTTGCCGCCATAACCTACAACGGGCCGATCGTAAGGGATGCCAAGCATTTTGGACGGATGGCCGGCGATCACGCGGAAGGTTCCTCCCTCTAATACGAAGGAGCAGTTCAACTTCACTTCCACCGCTTCGTCCGGACGCGCTAACTCCCAGGGATCCGAGCGGCGCAACCAGTTGTCGCCCTGTTCGCGCTGCCAGCCGTCCTGGATAGTCTGCTTAAATATTCCGTACTCGTAGCGCAGGCCATATCCCATTGCGGGAAGCTGCAGGGTGGCCATGGAGTCGAGGAAGCACGCCGCCAGCCGGCCGAGTCCTCCGTTTCCAAGGCCCGCATCGGGTTCTTGTTCCAGGGCAGCCCGAAAATCGACATTCTTGTGTTTCTCCAGCAGCGTCAGGAATGGGCTGAATAACAGGTTTGTAAAATTGTTGGCGAGGGAGCGGCCTAGCAGGAACTCCATCGAGAGGTAGTAGACCCGCTTCGGGTTCTCGCGCTCGTATGTTTTATCTGTAAGAAGCCATCGCTGAGAAAGAACGTCCCGCACAGAGTATGCAATGGCTTCGTATTCCTCTCGTGCGCTGATGGCCGCGGCATCTTTAATGTTGTCAAACAAAAGATGTCGTTCGTAGAGTCCGTCGGTTCCCGTGAACTCGATGGGTCCGCAACCGTATTGTTTCAGGAGCTTCGATGCGCTTGCCTGGAGAGCCTTGTCCTCAATCGCCAGGATGGGCTTCGTACTCATGTCTCACCTTCCGCTTCAAGCCTTGAACTTTGGGACCTCGTAAGGCCACCTCCACCCGGCGACGTCGGGTTTATCGATGCCATGTTCGAAAGCGTAGTTCTGACATGAAATCTGCCAATTTCGGAATCTATCCATGGCATGTCCACCGATCTTTTGCAGTTTTGGAACACGCTTAATCACGTCCATGGCAAGACTAAAGCGGTCGATTTCGTTCTCGATGGCCAATTCCAGTGGCGTATTGATGTTTCCGCGTTCTTTGTAACCCCGAACATGCAGGTTTTTGTGGTTTGTGCGACGGTAAGCCAAACGGTGGATTAGCCAGGGATAGCCATGGAAATTAAAGATGATGGGTTTATCCACCGTGAACAACAAATCAAACTCTGAATCTGTCAAACCATGTGGGTGTTCCGTGCTCGATTGGATTTTAAAAAGATCGATCACATTTACGTAACGGATCTTGAGGTCGGGGAACTCCTCTCGCAGTAGCGCGATGGCCGCCAATGTTTCCTGAGTGGGAATATCGCCGGCAGAGGCCATCACCACGTCGGGCTCGGATCCTTGGTCATTGGAAGCTGCCTCCCAGATACCAATGCCTTTGGTGCAGTGAGCGATCGCAGCGTCCATGTTCAGATACTGCAGGTGCGACTGCTTATCGCAGACGATTACATTCACATAGTTCTCGCTCTTCAGACAGTGATTGGCGACTGACAAGAGAGAGTTAACATCGGGAGGCAGATAGATTCGCGTGACCTCAGAACTCTTGTTAACAACCACGTCCAGGAAACCAGGATCCTGATGGGTAAACCCATTATGGTCCTGTCGCCAAACTGTAGAAGTGACGAGTATGTTCAACGACGCGATGTTCGCCCGCCACGAAAGGTGGTTGCAGATCGCGAGCCACTTGGCGTGTTGGTTAAACATCGAGTCGATCACATGGATAAACGCTTCGTAGGACGAGATGAACCCGTGGCGGCCCGTGAGAAGATATCCTTCTAGCATGCCTTCGACGGTGTGTTCACTGAGCATTTCGATGACTCGACCGTCAGGAGCGAGCTCTCCGCCGTCCGCGTCTTCCGGAAAGTAGTCGGCGATCCAGAATTTCTTGCTGACTGAGTAGATGTCGTTCAGCTTGTTTGATGTGTTTTCGTCTGGCCCGAAAACGCGGAAGCTTTTCATGTTCAGCTTCATCGTGTCCCGGAGGAATGCGCCCAGAGGACGAGTGTTTTCTGCCTCAATATTGCCGGGCTTATCAACCTTCAGCGCATACTCCCGAAAGTCTGGGAGGTGCAGAGGCTTCTTCAGTTGTCCTCCGTTTGCGTGAGGGTTCGCACCCATACGCCGAGTCCCAGTTGGGGCAAGCTCTTTCAGCTCTGGAATCAGCCTTCCATCTTGGTCGAAGAGTTCTTCCGGCTTGTAGGAGCGCATCCAGGTTTCCAGTTGGCGAAGTCGTTGCGGGTTACTTTTTACATCGGCCATCGGAACCTGATGGGCCCGCCAGAAACCCTCCAATCTGTGCCCACCGACTTCTTCTGGAGCAGTCCATCCCTTTGGCGTCCGTAAAACAATCATCGGCCAGCGGACACGCTCCGCAACTTTAGACATCCGTGCTTTCTGCTGGTATTTCCTGATTTCGGAAATACAGTGCTCAGTAGTTGCCGCCATTGCTTGATGCATGCTGTCGTGGTCAGATCCCTCCACAAAATAAGGGGTCCAGCCATAGCCGCGGATCAGTTCCTCGAGTTCCTCATGACTGATCCGCGCCAGCAGCGCTGGGTTATTGATTTTGTAGCCATTCAAATGCAGGATTGGCAGAACCGCGCCGTCACGCGTGGAGTTCAGAAACTTGTTGATGTGCCAGGATGTAGCGAGAGGCCCCGTCTCGGACTCGCCATCCCCTACAACAGCAGTGACGATCAGGTCAGGATTGTCGAAGGCGGCGCCACACGCGTGCGAGAGCACGTAGCCGAGCTCCCCACCTTCATGAATTGAGCCAGGCGTCTCCGGTGTGCAATGACTACCAATTCCGCCTGGGAATGAGAATTGCTTAAAGAACGCGTGCAAGCCCTGCTCATCTTCGCTTTTGTTGGGATAAATCTCAGAATAGGCACCCTCTAAGTACACGGGCGCGAGGACTCCCGGCGCACCATGTCCAGGGCCGGTTAGAAAAATCATGTTCAAGTCATGTTTCTTGATTAGCCGATTGAGATGCAGGTAGATGAATGCCAGACCGGGACTCGCTCCCCAATGCCCCAGAAGCCGATTCTTGATGTGCTCCGCCTTGAGTGGCTCCTTAAGCAGGGGATTGTCTTGCAGATAAATCATGCCAAGCATCAAGTAGTTACAGGCGCGCCAGTACGCGTGTGTTTTTCGCAATTCTTCAGGGCTGAGCGGTCTTCCTGAAACCGTCGATCTTGCTGGGCCATAGGCGCTTATGGAACTCATTACGGGGGTGGCTTCTGCGGTTGCCATTTGTGCTCCTTCGTCAGGCTCGCCCAACAAGGAAACGTAAGCCGGACTATCAACGCAGCCATCTGTCAAATCGGACAGCCGATATTCGCAAGAGGGATCATCGGGTATGTTGCGCTGTGGGCATCTTGGTGTCCTTGAGGCGAGCTTCGATCAGGGACTTCGATTCCCAACGCCATTATCCTGCGGCTCAGATGAAAAGTCCT
>Ga0126371_10000143_pt1 | contig 53974 bp, 54 predicted proteins | sample PanSoiMetaPlot_4_FD_110145 | JGI IMG/M metagenome (GOLD analysis project Ga0126371, IMG submission 110145) | Tropical forest soil microbial communities from Panama - MetaG Plot_4 | ecosystem: Environmental > Terrestrial > Soil > Tropical forest > Bulk soil | place: Panama | collected 2016-02-17
CGCCGCACAATTCGCCATCTCGCTGGCCATTCTGACGGGAGCGGCGCGGACGGGAGTGCGTGCCACCCAGCTCCTGCAAAGCGCGGACCCGAGCGTTGCGTCGGTCCAAGCCGCCTCCGTGGTTCAGATTGACAACGCGTCGGACGTACAGCGCCGAGCGACCGGCTACGAACAGCTGATCCGGCAGCTGAAAACCAGACCTGGTGGTGGCCTCGTGAGTCTCTCGAGCGCCGGCGCTCTGGTGGGGATGGGGCCGGTTGATTTCGTAACCACCGACTGCGGCCAATGCCGGGAGGGGTTCATCTACACGCCCTTCCGTCCCGTTCCGGCGATCATCACGGCCATGACGGCCGACACGTTCCGTGCGGCCGGGTTCTCCGTGCTGCGGGGACGGGGACTGGCGGATACGGACGGCTGGACGGCGCCCCGAGTGGCCGTGATCAGCGCGTCCCTGGCGGCTCGCGACTACGAGCATGGCATTGGCGTCGGCCGCAAGATCTTCGTGGGACGGGGCGCGGAGAGTGGCTGGTATCAGGTGGTTGGAGTCGTGCCTGACCGTGTGCCCGAAGCCATTGGGGGCGCACTGACCCCCGCGAAGGCGGTGTATCTCAGCACGCTCCAGGCTCCGCCGGCGCGAGTCGAGCTCCTCACCGACGCGCGTCCCGATCCCGCTGTTGTCGCCAACGCAGGGCGGGTTACGGCCCAGACGTCCCTTGCACAGCTGAGGGCGCGGCAGGCGTCCGTGATGGTCTGGTTCGGCCGGCTGACCCGGGCTGCCGGGTGGGCGGTCATGATCATCGCCCTGGCGGGGATGGTCGCCGTGATGGAACGATGGGTGACGGCCGTGGCGCCGGAGCTTGCGATGCGACGCGCCGTGGGAGCGCGCCAGTGGGACATCCTCCGGTTCGTGCTGAGCCGCGCGTGGCTGGTTGGCGCCATCGGGGCTGCCGGGGGGCTCTGGCTCGCCATCTTTATTTCAGGTTCTCTCTCCGACGCGTTCCCGGGCCTGCCCGCGTGGTCGTGGCCGGCTGCCTTGGGTGTCGGTGGAGCACTGCTGACCGCGACGGTGGTGGGGGCGCTGATCCCCGGTTGGCACGTCGTGGTGGTCCCTCCAGCAGCCAAGCTCGGAGAGCTCGCGAGCTGAAGCTTGATTCGGCTTGTTGGCGCGGCTAAGATGTTGTGAGATGCCCACCTACGAATACCAGTGCCCGTCCGGGCACGTGTTCGAAAAGTTTTCGCCCACGATGACGAGCGCCAAGACCGCGACCTGCCCCAAATGCGGCAAGCGCGCGAAGCGGCTCATCTCGGGGGGCGCCGGCCTCGTGTTCAAGGGGTCCGGGTTCTACGTCACCGACTACAAGCGGGCGGGCGAGAAGAAGCCGGCGGCCGAGAGTGGGCCCAAACCGGAATCCAAGTCCGAATCCAGGCCCGAGTCGAAGCCTTCCAAGAACTCCTCGACCGACAAGTGAACGCCCCGGAAGCCATCCGTGCGGCACTCATGGAGGCCGCGCGCCGGCTCGGCGCGCCCGTCCAGGACGTCATCCTGGAGCGGCCGAAGGACACGAGTCACGGCGACCTGGCCGCGAATCTTGCGCTGACGCTGGCCAAGGCACTCAAGGCCAAGCCGCGGGACGTGGCACAGCAGCTCGTTGACGGCCTCGAGCTGCCTGCCGGTGTGGTGCGCAAGACCGAGATCGCCGGACCCGGATTCATCAATTTCTTCCTGGCCGAGCAGGCGCTGGCTTCCGTCATTCCGGTGGTGATCGAGGCGGGGGCGCGGTATGGCCGCGGCGCCGGTACCGGCAACCCCGTCAATGTCGAGTTCGTCTCCGCGAATCCAACAGGTCCGTTGCACGTCGGCCATGGCCGGCAGGCGGCTCTGGGGGATGGAATCGCGTCCCTCCTCGAGTGGACCGGTTGGAAGGTGAGCCGCGAGTTCTACTACAACGACGCGGGCGGCCAGATCGAGCGGCTGACGCAGAGTGTGATCGCGCGTCTCAAGGGGCAGGAGCCTGCGGAAGACGGCTATCACGGCGATTACATCCGCGAAGTCGCGGAGGCGTACGGAAACAAATCGCCCGTGCCGGACGACGTGCGGCGCTTCGCGGTCGACTATCTCCGGAAAGAGCAGGATGCCGATCTCCAGGCATTCGGGGTCAAGTTCGATACCTACTTCCTCGAGTCATCGCTCTACGCGCACAAGAAGGTCGACGAGACGCTGCAGACACTCGAGCGTGCCGGTCACACCTACCAGGAAGGCGGCGCACTCTGGCTCAAGACCACGGATTTCGGGGACGACAAGGACCGCGTGCTGGTCCGGAGTGCCGAGAAGGGCGGAGAGCCGACGTACTTCGTGCCGGACGTCGCATATCACGTCGATAAGTGGAAGCGCGGCTTCCACCGGGCCATCAATGTGCAGGGGGCCGATCATCACAGCACCGTGACCCGGGTGCGGATCGGACTGCAGGCGCTCGACATGGGCATTCCGCAGGGCTATCCGGAGTACGTGCTGCACCAGATGGTGACGGTGATGAAGGGCGGCGAAGAGATGAAGGTTTCGAAGCGCGCCGGCTCGTACGTCACCCTTCGGGACCTGCTCGACGAAGTGGGCCGTGACGCCGTGCGGTACTTCTTCCTCATGCGGAAGAGCGATTCCCATTTCGTCTTCGACGTCGACCTGGCCAAGCGGCAGACCGAGGAGAATCCGGTCTATTACGTGCAGATGGCGCACGCCCGGATGAGCGGCATCTTCCGGGTAGCCGGGCGTGACCCCGTGAGTGTGATCCCGAGCGGTGTGGATCTCGCCGTTCTCACGCAGCCGGACGAAGTGGAGATTTTGAAGGATCTGGCCGAGTTCCCGAAGGTGGTACAGGGGGCCGCGGAGTCGCTGGAGGCCCACCGCATCGCCACCTACCTGGAGAAACTCGCCGGCGAAACGCACGCCTGGTACCACAAGTACCGCGTGCTCGGCGAGCCGGAGGAGGCGGCGCGGCTGCTTCTGGCGCGGGCCATCCGCCAGGTACTCGCGAACGGACTCGCCCTCGCGGGGATCAGCGCCCCGGATCGGATGTGAGATGAGTCTTCTCGTCGTGGGCTCCATCGCGCTCGATTCGGTGCAGACGCCCTTCGGGGAGACTGCCGACGCGCCGGGAGGCTCGGCGGTGTTCTTCGCCGCGGCCGCTGCCGTGCTGCATCCAGTACAGGTCGTCGGCGTCATCGGGTCGGACTACCCACTCGGCGTGTTGAAGGAGCTGACGGCGCGCGGCGCGGACCTGGCCGGTGTAGAGCAGGTCCAGGGCGAGTCGTTCCGGTGGAAGGGGAAGTACTCCTACGACTTGTCCGGACGCGAGACGCTGGAGACGCGGCTCGGCGTGTTCGCCGACTTCCGGCCGAAGATTCCCGACAAGTTCCGGGCGGCGCAGTACGTTTTTCTGGGGAACATCGATCCCGGGCTGCAGCTCAACGTGCTCGACCAGGTTCGCGAGCCGAAGCTCGTTGCCTGCGACACGATGAACTACTGGATCCAGTCGCGGCGCGACGTGCTGCTCCAGGTGCTCCGCCACGTCGATCTCGTGATGGTGAATGACTCGGAGGCGCGCGAGCTGTCGGGCGACTGGAACGTGTATCGCGCGGCCCAGTGGATTCTCGATCATGGCCCCAGGTACTGCGTCATCAAGCAGGGGGAGCATGGCGCGCTGCTGGTGGGGAAGGACGAGACGTTCAAGGTGCCCGCGTACCCGTTGCAACAGGTCTTCGACCCGACCGGCGCGGGCGATTCGTTCGCCGGCGGCTTCATGGCGCACGTCGCGGCGACCGGGGATCTGTCGAAAGAGAATCTCCGGCGCGCCATGGTCTACGGCGGAGCGATGGGCTCCTTTGCGGTCGAGGCGTTCGGCGTTCAGGGGTTCGACAAGGTGACGCCCGCTGACGTACGGGCCCGCGCGCGTGGGTTCCAGGAACTGGTACGGTTCGATCTGGGGGGAGCGACGTGACGGATCGGTATGGGGCGGCGGGCGTCAGGCTCGACGTCGCCGACGAGGCCAAACGGCGCATCGGCGCCCTGGTCGCGACCACGCGGACGTCGCTCGCGCTCGGGAAGATCGGGGCGTTCGGTGGCATGGTGCGGGTGCCGGCGGGATTCCAGAAGCCGGTGATGGTGCTGTCGACGGATGGCGTGGGAACCAAGGTGCTGGTCGCGGCCAAGGCGGGAATCCATCACACGGTGGGCGAGGATCTCGTCAACCACTGCGTGAATGACATTCTGGTCCACGGGGCGACGCCAGTCGCGTTTCTCGACTACATCGCGGCGGGAGTGCTTGATGCTTCGGTGGCGGCGGCGCTGGTCGAGGGCATCGCCCGCGGCTGCCGGTCGCACAGCATGACGCTCGCGGGGGGCGAGACGGCGCAGCTGCCCGATCTGTACGCCGCCGGGCACTACGATCTGGCGGGCACTATCGTCGGCGTAGTGGATGAAGACAAAGCCCTGCACGGCGATCACGTCGCAGCCGGGGATGTGTTGATCGGCTACGCGTCGAATGGACTACACACCAACGGGTACACCCTGGCGCGCCGCATCGTGTTCGATGAACTGGGCCTCGGGGTGGAGGATCCTTTCCCCGAGACGTCCGAGACTGTGGCGCAGGTCTTGCTTGCCGTGCACCGGAGCTATGCCGCGGCCGTGATGCCGGTCCTCGATCGCGTGCACGCGCTGGCCCACATTACGGGAGGCGGGATCGCGGGCAATCTGGTTCGCGTGCTCCCGGACACCTGCGAAGCGCTGGTCGAGTCGGGTGGGTGGGAGTGGCCGCCGCTGTTCCGGGTGCTGATGCGGGCGGGGAAGGTGTCCCTCTCGGAAATGCGGGACGTGTTCAATCTTGGTATCGGCATGATCGCGATCACGGCGCGGGGGGATGTGGAGCCGGTGATCGCCGGCGCTGCGCGGGTCGGGATTCCCGCGTGGGTGATCGGGGAGATTCGGCCCGGCTCTACTGGCGTGCACTTCTCACAGCGGTAACACCTCTTCTGGAGGCGTCATTCATGCGTCGCATCGGGCTCCTGTTGGGATTCGCGCTCGCATCGGCCGCGCCACTGGCGGCCCAGTGCAACACCGACTGCCAGCGAGCGGAGGATGCCGTGAAGGCGTTCCATCCCCTGGCGGGATTGATCGTGAGCGGAGGCAACCCGGTCCTCGGTTCGGGCGGCACCCTCGGCGGCCTCGGTCATTTCTTCGTGTCCGCCCGCGTCAACGCCGTCAAGGTGGCGCTGCCGTCGACGAGCAGCACCGACACGACCTCCACGTCCGGTGTGGTACCTGCGCCGGTCATCGAGGCGGGGCTCGGAATCTGGAACGGGCTGGGGAACGGCCTGCTCTCCGTTGACGCGCTCGCGTCGGCGACGCTCCTGCCCACGACACAGGTGTCCAACCTCTCGGTCGATTCGAACGCGACCAAGGTGGGCTCCCTGGCGCTCGGGCTGGGATACGGCCTGCGGGTGGGGGTCATCAAAGGATCCTTCTTCATTCCGTCGGTGTCGGTCAGCGTGATGCGCCGGACCCTGCCGCGCCTCCAGTACGGAACGATCGGCGCGTTCGGAAATCCTGATAGCGCGTTCTCGTTCGATACCGATCTCAAGGCGACGAACTTCCGGGTGGTGGCGGGCATGCACCTGCTGCTGCTCGACGTGGCGGCGGGCTTCGGGTATGACATCTACACCTCGAACGCGCACATCAGCTACTACGCGTCTCCCATCGCCGTGGCGCACGACACGCTGAACTTGAACAACAAGCGTGAAGTGATTTTTCTGAACGCCGGGATGAACCTCCTGCTGGTCAAGGTGATCGGCGAAATCGGCTATCAGACCGGCAAGGACCAGACCCTGTCGACGAACTATCAGGGTCTCGACCCCAAGGCGGGGCATGTCTTCGGTGGAGTCGGCGTCCGTATCAGCTTCTGACGTCGCGGGCGATACCGCCGCGATGACCCGCGCCCTCGACCTCGCGCTGCGAGGTTGGGGGCGTGTGGCTCCTAACCCCATGGTGGGCGCGGTGGTGTTGCGGGACGGCAAGGCGATCGCCGAGGGGTGGCACGCCGAGTTCGGGGGACCGCACGCGGAGGTCGTGGCGTTGAATGCGGCCGGGAGTGCGGCGCGTGGCAGCACGCTGGTGGTGAACCTCGAGCCCTGCCGGCACACCGGCAAGACTCCGCCATGTGTCGATGCCATTCTGGCCGCGGGGGTACGGCGCGTAGTGGCCGCGATCCCGGATCCCGATCCACAGGCGGAGGGAGGACTGGAGAAGCTCCGGCGCGCCGGAGTGGACGTGGCGATGGGCGTCGAGTCCGAGCGGGCCGCTTCGCTGAACGCCGCCTTTCTCCATTCCCGGACCGAGCAGGACCGGCCCTTCGTCGCGCTGAAGCTCGCCACGTCGGTCGACGGCCGCATCGCGGATCATGCCGGGCGCTCGCAGTGGGTATCGGGCGAGGGCGCGCGCGACTACGTGCATTGGCTGCGGGCCGGACACGACGCGATCGCTGTGGGCGGCACGACCGCCCTTCGCGACAATCCCCGCCTCACGGTCCGCGGAGCGGTGACGCCGAGGAGGGCACCGGTCCGGGTGGTGTTCGACCGTCGGGCGATGCTGAACCCTACCGTGACCCTGGTCCAGACGGCGCGGGAAATTCCCACCTGGGTGATGGCCTCACCCGATGCGCCGGCGAACAACGCCTCGGTGCTCGATGCCAACGGCGTTCGCGTGTTCCGCCCCTTCGATCTCGAGGCCGGGCTCAAGGAGCTCCGGGCGGCCGGGATCCAGTCGGTGTTATGTGAAGGGGGAGGGGCGTTGGGCGCGAAATTGCTGTCTCTCGGCCTGGTGGACCGGCTGTACTGGATCCAGGCACCCTTTTGGCTCGGGGAGAATGGGATTCCGGCCTTTCCCGAAGTGGCGGACGTCGATATCGACCAGGCGCCGCGCTGGATTCCCGTGGAGCGTAAAGCGTTGGGGGCGGATACGTTACTCGTCTTGGACCGCAGGCTATGTTTACCGGAATAGTGAACGCGGTGGGCCGGGTGAAGGCCGGGAAGCGGGAGGTGGGAAACGGGGAGCGTCAGCCCGGGCTCACCCTCACGCTGTCGGCGCCGTACCGCGGCCTCAGGCGCGGTGAGAGCATCGCCGTCAACGGCGCCTGTCTCACGGTCGAAAAGGTGGTGAAGGGCGGATTCACGGTACACGCCATCGCCACGACGCTCGACCGGACCCTGATCGGGGAGTACGCGACGGGGCGGCAGGTGAACCTCGAGCGGGCGCTCAAGGCGAGTGACCGCCTCGGCGGCCACATCGTGCAGGGGCATGTCGACGGAGTCGCGCGGGTCATCGCCGTCGCGGATCGCGAGGACGCGCGACTGCTCGATCTTGAGGTGCCGAAGGACGTACGGGAGGTCACGGTGCCGCACGGGTCGATCACCGTCGATGGCGTCAGCCTCACGGTGAATGCCCTGCCGGCGTCGGGGGCAGTGCAGGTGTCGCTCATTCCGTTTACGCGGACCCATACCACGTTGGGCACCGCGAAGGTGGGCGACCGGGTCCACGTGGAAGGGGACGTGCTCGGGAAGTACGTGAAAGCACTATGTCGCACGAACTCGTAGAACAGGCGATCGCGGACATCCGCGCGGGCAAGCTGGTCATCGTCGCGGATGACGAGGATCGGGAAAACGAAGGCGATCTGGTCGGAGCGGCCGCGCGGGTCACTCCGGAGATGATCAATTACATGGCGACGCACGGGCGGGGCCTCATTTGCCTCGCGCTCACGCCCGACCGCTGTCAGGCCCTCGGCTTGTCGCAGATGACAGAGCACAACACCGAGTCCCGCGAAACGGCCTTCACCGTGAGCGTGGATGCGGCGAGCCGCTTCGGCGTCACGACGGGCATCTCCGCCGCCGACCGCGCCGCGACCATTCGCGTGGCGATCGACCCGGCCTCGGAACCCTCCGACCTGCGCCGGCCCGGTCATTTGTTCCCGTTGCGGTCCCGTCCCGGTGGCGTGTTGCAGCGCGTGGGACAGACAGAAGCCAGCGTCGACCTCGCGCGGCTCGCCGGACTCTATCCCGCCGGTGTGATCTGCGAAATTCTGAACGCCGACGGCACGATGGCGCGCAAGCCGGCGCTCGATCGCTTCGCCGCCGAGCACAAGATCACTTTTATCACCGTCGCTCAGCTGGTGCAGTACCGCCTCGCCAAAGAACGGTTGGTGCACCGGGTGGCGAGCGCGCGCCTGCCGACGGCTGCCGGCGAGTTCACAATCATCGGCTACCGCAACGACGTGGACGACGCGGAGCACGTCGCCTTGGTGTACGGCGACGTTGGGGGCCACCCGGGCGTCATGGTGCGGATGCACTCGAAGTGTCTCACCGGCGACGTGTTCGGTTCGCAGCGGTGCGACTGCGGGTGGCAGCTCGAGAGTGCGATGCACGCCATCGCCCGCGAAGGCCGCGGGGTCATCGTGTATCTCGATCAGGAGGGCCGCGGCATCGGCCTGCTCAACAAGCTCAAGGCGTACGAGCTGCAGGATGCGGGGAATGACACCGTCGAGGCGAACGAAAAACTCGGATTCAAGCCCGATCTCCGGAACTACGGCATCGGCGCGCAGATCCTGCTCGACCTCGGTCTGTCGTCCATCCGCGTGCTCACCAACAACCCGATGAAGCTGGTCGGGCTCGAGGGCTACGGACTCGAAATCGTCGAGCGCCTGCCCATCGTGCCCCCGCCGTCCGACGAGAATCGCGCGTACCTGGACGTCAAGCGCGACAAGCTCGGACACCTGCTCACCCACTGACGTGACTGAATTCCGTGGCACTCCGCGCGCACCGGCCACGCGGCGCGTGGCGCTGGTCGTGAGTCGCTACCACGAGCTGATCACCGCCAGGCTGCTCGAGGGTGCTCGCGCCTGTTGCCGGGAGCATGGCGTGAAGGACGACCATGTCGACGTCCTGTGGACCCCCGGCGCATTTGAGCTCCCGGTTGTGGCCGAGGCTGCCGCGTCGAGCGGCAAGTACGCGGCCATCGTCGCGCTCGGCTGCGTGATCCGGGGAGAGACCCCCCACTTCGACTACGTCGCCGGTGAAGCGGCCCGGGGTCTCGGCAACGTCGCCCTGGCACACCAGGTGCCGGTCGGGTTCGGCGTCCTCACGGTGGATACGCAGGACCAGGCCGAGGCGCGGGCCGGCGGGAGCGCCGGCAACAAGGGTTTCGAAGCGGCCGAGGCGGCGCTCGCCACGGCGGACCTGCTGTCGCAGCTCCCTCGTGCTTCGCGCTGAGACCAAGGCCCGGGCCCGCGCCCTGCAGATCCTCTATGCGTGGGATCTCTCGGGGCGGCCATCGCTCGAAGCGGTCGTGGCCCGCCTGGGTGTGGCCTTCGGCCACGAGCCCGATGGGTACGACCGCGGCGCCGACCTCGCCGCCCGCGCCGCCTCCGCCACCGAGGACTACGACCGCCGGATGGCTGATGCCGCGGAGCACTGGCGCCTCGAGCGGGTGGGGGCCATCGAGAAGAACATCCTCCGGATCGCCATGGCCGAGCTCGACGAAGGAGTCACGCCGCCCCGGGTCGTGATTGACGAGGCAGTGCGCCTCGCGCACTGGTTCGCCGGTCCCAAGGCACCCGGGTTCGTCAACGGTGTGCTGGATGCTGTGGCCCGTGAGCAGGGCCTGTTGTGAGGATTCTGCTGGTCAATTGGAATGACCGCGAGAACCCGCTAGCCGGCGGCGCCGAGATCCATCTCCATGAAATTTTCGGGCGCCTGGCCCGCTCGGGACACCAGATCGATCTCGTGGCGAGCGGGTGGCCGGGCGCGAGTGCGCAGGCCACGGTGGATGGGATGCAGGTGCACCGGGTGGGAAATCGCAACAGCTTCGCGTTCCTGGGGCGCGGCGCGGCCCGCCGCCTCCTCGCGGCGAACGCCTACGACATCGTCGTGGAAGACATCAACAAGCTGCCGCTCTTTCTCGCCTCGGCGACATCGCTGCCGTTCTGTGTGATCGTTCCCCATTTGTTCGGCTCGACGGTCTTTGCCGAGGCCAATCCGCTGGTGGCATCGGTGGTGTGGGCCGCCGAGCGGCCCATCCCGTGGGCGTACCGGCGGGCCGGGTTTCACGCGATCTCGGACAGCACCAAGGCGGACCTGGTCGCGCGCGGCGTAGCGGCGGAACGCATCGAGGTGATTTATCCGGGCGTCGATGCGAACTGGTATCGGCCCGACCCATCCGTGAAACGCGCCGCACGTCCGACGTTCCTGTACGTCGGTCGCCTCAAGCGTTATAAAGGAGTGGAGTACGCGCTACGTGCGGTGGCGGCGGCACGCGAGCGCGGAAGCGACGTGCGGCTCGACATCGCCGGGAAGGGGGATGACCGTCCCCGGCTCGAAGGCCTGGCCAGGGAGCTCGGCCTGGGAGACGCGGTGACGTTCCTCGGATTCGTCGATGACGAGCGGAAGCGCCGCCTGCTCCGCGAAGCCTGGGCCGTGGTGTTTTCCAGTCCCAAAGAAGGGTGGGGGATCACCAACGTCGAAGCGGCGGCGTGCGGCACACCCGCCGTGGCCTCGAACAGCCCGGGGCTGCGGGAGTCCGTGCGAGACGGTGAGACCGGCTATCTGGTTTCGCACGGGGATGTGACGGCACTCACCGACCGGTTGCTGACGCTCGCGAATGATCCGCGCCGGGTCGAGCTGCTGGGCGCCGGTGGCCGGCGGTTCGCGGAACGCCTGACCTGGGACCATGCCGCGGACGAGACCTGCCGGCATCTGGAACGCATCATCCGTGGGGAGAGTCGCTAGTGGCGAATCCGAAAGTTCGTGATCTCCTGGCGCGGAAGGCCGAGCCCCTGCAGCTCGAGGCGCTGACGGGTGAGATCGGGTTCGACAAGGAGATCCCCACGCCCGAGGCGTCAAGCCCGGGCCTGGTCCTGGCCGGCTACACCGGCCGGTTCGTCGGCAACCGGATCCACGTCCTCGGTGAGACGGAGATCAGCTACCTCACGTCGCTCGATCCGGCCGCGCGGCGCGCGAGCCTGGAGAATTTCTTCAGGTTTGAGCTGCCGGTGGTCGTGATCAGCAAGGGACAGTCTCCTCCCGCGGAGTTGGTCGAGCTGGCGCAAGCACGAGGGGTGGCGCTGGTCCGTACCCAGCTGAAAACGGCGGAATTCTACCGCCGCCTCAAGCCCTTCCTCGACGATGCGTTCGCGCCCACGACGACGACCCATGCGTCACTTGCTGACGTTTTCGGCGTGGGTCTCTTGTTCATGGGACGCTCCGGCATCGGCAAGAGCGAGTGCGTACTGGACCTGGTGGAGCGGGGGCATCGGCTCGTGGCGGATGACGTGGTCCACGTCACCCGCCGGGGGAACGATGTCCTGATCGGGCGCGGGCACGAGCTCTCCCGGCACTTCATGGAGATCCGGGGCGTCGGCCTCATCGACATCAAAGCGCTCTTCGGCATCCGTGCCGTCCGCCAGCAAAAGCGTATCGAGGTAGTGGTGCAGCTCGAGGACTGGGATGCCAACCGCGAGTATGACCGGACCGGGCTGGATCGCCAGGAAACTGCGCTCTTGGGCGTTTCTCTACCCCTCGTGACCGTGCCGCTGAACCCCGGCAAGAATCTGACGGTTATTTGTGAGGTGGTGGCGATGAACCACCTCCTGCGATATGGCGGCGTAGACTCCGCCAAGGAATTCAACGACCGGCTCATGCGCACGATGCGGCAGCGCCGGGACGTCGGTACGTATCTCGAGGAAGACGATGAGTAATCCTCTGCGGGGCGTCGTGGTCTCCCACGCCGGCCTCGCGCAGTCCCTGGTCACGGCGGCCGAGCATATCTCGGGGGTCCGAGACGCGCTCGTCCCGGTGACGAACGAGGGCTGCGACGGCGGGTCACTCAAGGAGCGCATCGGTGAGGCCATCGGAGAGGGTCCGGCGGTGGTGTTCGTGGACCTCCCCGGTGGCTCCTGCCTCGCCGGCGCGGTGCGGATCTCACGGGATCAGGGCCGCGGCATCGCGGTGGTCACCGGCGTGAACCTCGCCATGCTCCTGGACTTCGTCTTCCATCGGGACCTGCCGCCGGCTGAGGCGGCACAGCGAGCCGTCGACGCGGGGGGGCGCGCCATCCGGATACCGCCGGCGTGAGCCTCGTGGTGGTGCGGGTGGATGACCGCCTCATCCACGGTCAGGTGGTGGTGGGTTGGGGCCAGCCGCTCGGCTTGCAGTTCATCGCTCTGGTCGACGACAAAGTGCGCGCGTCCGACTGGGAGCAGGACCTCTACCGCATGGGGGTCCCGCCCGGCATGGAGGCGGTGTTCGCCTCGGTCGACGAAGCCGCGCGGCGCTATGACGACTGGGTGAAGGACGCCCGCGTCGGCCTCCTGCTGACCGGTGACATCGATACCGTCATCGCCCTCGTCGACAGGATCCCCAAGCTCCGCCGGGTGACCCTCGGCGGCATTCATCACAAGCCCGGGCGCTCGGAGCGCCTCCGGTACGTCTATCTCGCCGACGACGAGGTCGCGAAGCTGCGCGCCCTGGTGTCGCGGGGAGTCGAGGTCGTCGCCCAGGATGTGCCCACCGCGCGCGCCGTCCCGCTCGCGGAGTTCGCGAAGTGATTCCGCACGGGTGGGAGCTGCTGGCGCTGGGCGCCATCGTCGGACTCGACCTGGTCTCGTTTCCGCAGATCATGCTCGCAAGGCCCATCGTCGCGGGGTCGGTCGCCGGGCTCCTGCTCGGTGACGTGGGCGCGGGACTTCGCATCGGCGTGCTCTTCGAGCTCTTCCAGTACGACATCCTGCCCGTCGGCGCGACACGATATCCCGAATACGGCCCCGCGACCGTCATCGCCGTCGGGGCGGTGCACACGTTCGCCCTGCCGTTCGGCATCGGTCTCGCCACTGTCGTAGGCCTCTTCACCGCCATGATCGGCGGGATGTCACTCCAGGTCCTCCGGCGGCTCAACACGCGCGCGGTCACGGCGGCAGCGCCGGCACTCGAGCGCGGGGACGTGCGCGTCTTGTACCGCCTGCATTTCGCCGGCGCCGGGAGGGATCTCGCGCGTGCGGCGCTCGTCACGGCGTTTGGCCTCGGGCTGGTCGCACTTACCCGCGCATTCGTGGTGCCGGCGCTTTCGCACCGGGGCGAGCGCCTGCTGTCGGTGGCCGCCACCGGTGCCGCTCTGGCCGCGGGCGCGGCCGGCACAATACGCCTGGTGGGACTCGGCACTCATCTCAAATGGCTCGCCGCGGGACTGGTGGGCGGGATCGTGGTGGCATGGCTGATCTGAAGGCCCGGCCGCGGTTGCTGGCGTCATTGCTACGCCTCTTCACGGTCCAGGCGTCGTGGAACTACGAGCGTCTCATCGGCGTGGGGACCGGCGTCGCCGCCGAGCCCCTGTTGCGTGACCTGGATCCGGAGCGATATCGCGCGGCCCTGGGGCGCGCGTCCCGGTACTTCAACGCGCACCCCTATCTGAGCGGAGCGGGGGCCGGGGCGTTGGCGCGCGCCGAAATCGATGGCGTTCCCGCCGAACAGATCGAGCGTCTGCGGGGGGCGCTCGCGGGTCCCCTGGGCTCGATCGGCGACCGGCTGGTGTGGGCCGGCTGGCTTCCCACACTCTCGGCGCTGACGCTGGCGGCGGTGACCTGGCGAGGTGGATTCGCCGCAGTCGCCCTGTTCCTGATCGTGTATAACGTGGGGCACGTCGCGCTGCGGTGGTGGGCGTTGCGGGCGGGGTGGACGTATGGGCCGCGCGTGGCGCAGGCGCTTCACGAGCCCTGGATGCGCCGGGCGGGGCAGTACCTCGGTCCCGCGACGGCGCTGGCGCTGGGGTTCGCGTTGCCCATGGTGGCCCAGTGGTCGGGCGATGCGTTTCGAGGCTGGGCCCGCATCACTCTGGCGGTCGCCGCAGCGGTGGCGTTCGGGTTGCTCCGGTGGCGTCCTGACATCCTCAGCGGACTGCGGCTGGGGCTCGTACTCGTCGTAATCGCGCTCGTCGCGGGGGTGATATGGCGGTAGTCGAGCGCGAGGCCACGATCGTGAACCCGCTGGGGGTGCATGCGCGCCCGGCGGCGGAGTTCGTGAAAACGGCGAACAAGTTTTCCGCGTCCATCGAAGTCCGGCGCGGTGAAGTGTCCGTGAACGGCAAGAGCATCATGGGCGTGATGATGCTGGCCGCGGAGCAGGGCGCGACCCTCATCATCGCCGCCAATGGCGACGACGCCGAAACCGCCGTGGACGCGCTCTGCGCGCTGGTGGCGGCCGGCTTCAATGAAATGGACCTTACGGAATGACGGATCGCACACTGCGGGGCATCGGAGTGTCTCCGGGCATCGCCATCGGTCCGGCGGTGTCGGTGCAGACCACGTTGCCCGAAGTGCCGCACCGGGTGGTGCCGCGCACTCAGGTCGAGAAGGAAGTCCGCCGTCTGCGCGCCGCGGTCCGCGACGTGCGCCGCCACCTGGGTGAGCTCCGCAAGCTCGCGGAGGTGGAGGCCGGCGCGGACGAGGCGCGGATCTTCGACGCGCAGATCCTCATGCTCGAGGACAAGTCGTTCCTGGGATCCGTCGAAGAGCTGATCCGGAAGAACCACCTCACCGCCGAGAAGGCGTATGAGTACCAGGCGCTTGAAGTGCGGGACGCCTGGGCGGCGACGACCAGCCCCCGGCTCAAGGAGCGACTGGCCGATCTGAACGGCGTCACCATCCAGGTCGTCCGCCACCTCCTTCATAAGGGTGACCTGGTGGCGGGCGGCATCCGGGAACCCTCCATCCTCGTAGCCCACGAGCTCGGACCCGGCATCACCGTCCAGTTCGGCCGCGACCGGGTACTCGGCCTCGTGAGTGAAGAGGGGACGCGCACCTCGCACGCCGCGATTCTGGCGCACTCCATGGGCATGCCGGCGGTGATGGGGCTGACCGGCGCGCTCGAGCGCATCAAGTCCGGTACGATGCTGATCGTCGACGGCACCCGCGGTGTGGTGATCCTCGATCCGAGCAAGGACGAGATCGCTACCGCACGGGCGATGGACACCCGCCGCAAGCAGATCGCACGGCAGGCCGAGGAAGGCGCGAGCCTGCCGGCGGTGACCACCGACGGCATTCACATCAATGTCCGCGGCAACGTCGACCTGCCCGAAGAGATCAAAGCCGCGAAGGAGCACGGCGCCGAAGGCGTGGGGCTCCTGCGCACGGAGTTCCTCATCACCGGGCACACCAAGCTCCCGACCGAGGACGAGCAGGCGAAGTACTTCAAGAAGGTGGGAGATGCATTTCCCGGTCACCCGATCGTGATCCGGACCTACGATCTGGGTGGCGACAAATTTCCGGCTCCCTTCCGCGCGCCGCCCGAAGCCAACCCGTTCCTGGGGTGGCGGGCGATCCGCGTGTGCCTCGATCAGCCCGAGATGTTCCGGGTGCAGATCCGGGCTGCGCTCCGCGCTGCCGCCCACGTGCCCATTCATCTGATGATCCCGCTCGTCACCCGTTTGTCTGAAGTCGAGGCAACGCGCGAGCTGGTGGCGGACGAGGCGCAGCGCCTGAAGGCCGCCGGCATCCCGGCGGCTGAGACCGTGCCCGTTGGAGTCATGGTCGAGACGCCCGCGGCGGCGGTCATGGCCGACCGCCTGGCGGAGATCGCCGACTTCCTGTCCGTGGGGACGAACGACCTCACGCAATACACGCTCGCGGTGGACCGGAGCAACGCCCGTCTGGCGAATCGCTTCACGCCTCACGATCCGAGTGTCCTGCGGCTTCTGAAGCTGGTCGCCGAAGCGGCCCGGACCGCCCGGAAACCCGCGAGCGTCTGTGGGGAAATGGCGTCCGAGCCCATCTCGGCGTTCCTCTTGCTGGGTCTTGGCTACGAGACACTGTCGGTGGCGCCTCCGGCGCTGCCGGTCATTCGCTGGCTGGTGCGTCAAGTGAGCCGGGAGCAGGCGATGTCCGCGGCGGCGGCCGCGCTGGCCGCGCGATCCGCGGACCTGGCGCTCGACATTTTGCGTTACGCGTTGGCGGAAGCCGTGGATATGAAGCTCCTCGATCCCGACGCGCGGTTGCCCGGGGGACGCACCTCGGCTAGCTTGCCCAGCTAAAGGGAGACACAACCACATGTTGGACGCTCGCCACGTTTTCACGTCCGAGTCCGTCACCGAAGGGCATCCCGACAAGATCGCGGACCAGATTTCGGACGCGATTCTCGACGCCATTCTGACCAATGACTCCGCGGCCCGGGTCGCCTGTGAAACGCTGGTGACGACGGGCATGGCGGTGGTGGCGGGCGAGATCACGACCTCGACCTACGTCCATATCCCGGACATCGTCCGGGGCACCATCAAGGCGATCGGGTACACGGACGCGAGCTACGGGTTCGATGCCGAGACCTGTGCCGTGCTCACGACCATCGACCGCCAGTCCGCGGATATCGCGATGGGCGTCGACATCGGCGGGGCAGGCGACCAGGGGATGATGTTCGGGTATGCCTCCAACGAGACGGCCTCCCTCATGCCCCTGCCGATCGTGTTGGCACACCGGCTCGCAGAGCGGCTGGCCGCGGTGCGGAAAGACGGGACGCTCCCGTACCTCCGGCCCGACGGCAAGACGCAGGTCAGTGTGGTGTACGAGGGCTCGCGCCCCGTCGGGATCAGCAAAGTCGTGGTCTCCACGCAGCACTCCGACCGGATCAAGGCGAATGAGCTGCGCGAGGCCGTGATCAAGGCCGTCGTGACGCCCGTGCTCGCCGATGCCGGTTTCACGGTGTCCGACGCGGATGTCCTCGTGAACCCGACGGGCCGATTCGTGGTGGGAGGGCCGCAGGGTGACGCCGGACTCACCGGGCGCAAGATCATCGTCGACACCTACGGCGGAATGGCCCGTCACGGGGGCGGCGCGTTCAGCGGCAAGGACCCCTCGAAGGTGGATCGTTCCGCCGCCTACGCGATGCGCTGGGTTGCGAAAAACGTCGTGCAGGCCGGGCTCGCCGCCCGGTGCGAGGCGCAGGTTGCCTACGCGATCGGCGTGGCGGACCCGGTGTCCGTCATGGTCGACACCTTCGGCACCGGCCAGGTGCCCGAAGCGGCCCTGGAGGACGCGGTCCGCGACGTGTTCGACCTCACGCCGGCCGGCATCATCAAGGCGCTCGACCTCCGTCGGCCGCTGTACAGGCCCACTGCGGCGTACGGCCACTTCGGCCGTGAGCCCGGTGCCAACGGTCTCTTCTCCTGGGAACGGACCAATCGTGTGGAGGAGCTGCGCCTGGCGGTGCAGCGCTCCAAGCACTACGCCTCTTCCAAGGTTTCGGCATGACGCCCACGACCACCGCACACCCCTCGCAGTCCGACATCAAGAATCCGGCGCTGGCCGCCGAAGGACGCCGCCGCGCCGAATGGGCCGAGCGCTCGATGCCGGTGTTGCGGCAGGTGCGGGAGCGGTTCGTCCGGGAGAAGCCGCTGGCGGGCCGGAAGCTGGCGGCGTGCCTGCACGTCACCAGCGAGACCGCGAACCTGATGGTCACGCTGAAGGCCGGTGGTGCGGACGTCGCGCTCTGCGCCTCGAATCCGCTTTCCACCCAGGACGACATTGCGGCACATCTCGTGTCGCACCATGGCATCAAGGTGTTCGCCATCAAGGGCGAAGATCACGAGACCTATTACGAGCATATCCGGGCGGCGCTCGCCCATCAGTCCGACATCACGATGGATGATGGCGCGGACCTGGTCGGCGCGCTTCACATGATCGCCCTCAACCGTCTCGACGACCTCGCGCCGCCGGTGCGGCGGTGGGTGGAAAAGATGTCCCCGGCGGAGCGCACCGAGCTGGTGAAACGGGTGATCGGGTCTACGGAAGAGACCACGACCGGCGTCATTCGCCTTAAGGCGATGGCGAAGGACGGCGTGCTGCAATTCCCGGTGGTCGCCGTCAACGATTCGGATACCAAGCACTTGTTCGACAACCGCTACGGCACCGGCCAGTCGACGCTCGATGGGATCCTCCGCGCGACGAATCTCCTCATCGCCGGGAGCACCGTGGTGGTGGCGGGGTACGGATGGTGTGGCCGGGGGTTCGCGATGCGCGCGCGGGGCGCAGGGGCCACCGTGATCGTGACGGAAATCGACCCGCTGAAAGCGCTCGAGGCCCAGATGGACGGGTTCCAGGTTGCGCCGATGGCCGTGGCCGCGAAGGTCGGCGACATCTTCGTCACCCTCACGGGCAACGTGCACGTCATCCGTCTCGAGCATATGCAGGCCATGAAAGACGGTGCGGTGATCGCGAACTCGGGCCATTTCAACGTCGAAATCGACCTCGACGCCCTGAAGGGGGCGGCGAAGGGGCCCGATCACGTCCGCGAGCTGGTCGAAGGCTGGAATCTGGGCGGCAAGAAGATCTTCGTGCTGGCGGATGGCCGGCTCGTGAACCTCGCCGCGGCCGAAGGGCATCCGGCGAGCGTGATGGACATGTCCTTCGCGAATCAGGCGCTGGCCGCGGAGTACGTGGTCAAGGAGTCCAAGAAGCTCAGCAAGGACGTGCACCGCATTCCACGCGAGCTGGATCAGGACATTGCCCGGCTCAAGCTCGCCGGGATGGGCGTCGCCATTGACACCCTCACGGCGGAGCAGAAGAAGTATCTGGCTTCGTGGGACATGGGGACCTGAGCATACGACTATGAAAGAAGTCCGCGTCGCCAATCTGGGTCTCGACCGGACCAACAACACGCCCGTAGTGATTTTGCGGGAGTCGGATGGCGAGCGGGTGCTGCCGATCTGGATCGGCCCGGCGGAGGCAAGCGCGATCGCGATGGAGCTGGCCGGAGTGAAGTCGTCCCGGCCGCTCACCCACGACCTCCTGAAGCAGGTCATCGTGGGACTTGGCGCCGAGCTGCGGAAGATCATCATCACCGCGGTGAAGGACAGCACGTACTACGCGGAGCTGCATCTGTATCGCGGCGACCAGATCATCCAGGTCGACGCCCGTCCATCAGACTCGATCGCCCTCGCGCTCCGGCTGCAGGCCCCGATTCTGACGGCGGACGAGCTCCTTCAGCACACCGTGATCGAAACCACTGATACGATCGGCGAAAGCACCGGTCCCTCCGGCGAGCGGACCAGCGGACCCCTCGACGCTGATGCGCTCAAGACATACCTCCAAAACCTCGATCCTGAAGATTTCGGCAAGTTCACTCCCTAACGCGCTGCTCCTGAGCCTCTGGGGTCTGGTGGGCGGAGCGGGAGTGGCGAGTGGACAGTCGGTAACACTGACCGGGGCCGTCACCCTCGGCTACGCTCATCCACATCCCCTCACTGGCGCTACGGTCACCCTCCACCGGGTGACGATGCTGGTGCAGGGCCCCGTCGACTCCACCCGGCTGGACGCGAGGGGGCAATACCGGCTCCACATCGCTTCTGTCGATTCGACCGCCACCTACCTGATCAGCGTGTTGCACGACGGCGTGGGCTATTTCTCGGAGCCCATCCGGCCGCTGCGTGGCGGCCCCGGAGGAGGGACGCAAGTCGACACGCTGCGGGTGTACGACACGTCGGTGGACGGACCTCCCCTCAGCGTGAGCAAGCGTCTCGTGTCGGTGGCCTCGCCCAAGCAGGACGGGTCACGGGAAGTACTGGAAATCGCGGTGCTGGCGAATCCCGGAGAGACGACGCGCATTGCCGCCGACACGCTCCACCCGGTGTGGACCACGGCGCTGCCCGCGGGTGTCATTCAGTTCTCGGTGGGACAGGGGGACTTCTCCGCGGATGCCGTGGCGCGACGCGGCGATTCAGTCGCGCTGTTCGGCGCCGTGCAGCCGGGCGGAGGGCGCCAGGTGTCGTACAGTTATCTGATTCCTGGCGGTACGTCGCCCGTGATGCTCCCCGTCGATCATCCTCTCGACAACTTGATGCTCCTGCTCGAAGACACCACCGCGCGGGTCACCGGCCCCGGGTTGCGCGCACTGGGCGTGCGGATCCTCGAGACCCGGCATTTCGCCGAGTACCAGATCGATCACGTGAAAGCGGGGGCGCTCGTGGCGATCGAGTTCCCGCGCGGCCGGTTCCGGATCGAGTCTCTCGTGCCCTTCATCGCCGTCCTCGCGGGTGTGGTGCTCGCAGGCGGATTCTGGAAGGCCTTGCGGCGTCCGCGCGCGCCCGCTAGCATAGCCTCGTAGTCCAAAACGCGAACGCGGGATTCACGGAAGCCGGTGCAAGTCCGGCGCGGCCCCGCCACTGTAACGGGCAGTAGCGATCGGCTCCAAGCCACTGGGAAACCGGGAAGGCGAGCCGAGGTGCCCGAAGCCAGGAGACCTCCCCGTTCGCGCCACCTGCAATTCCCTCGCGGGAGGGATGGTGGCGCTGCGCACTGAGGCGCAGACGCTCGCCCATCTCTGGTCCGCCAGGGGTGGGTTTTTTGATGCGCCGAGCGCTCCTCAACATCGGATTGTCGCTGCTGATCGCCTGCGGTGGGGGGGGACGGCCGGCCCCGGGTCCGCTGTCGGTCACCGACGACGCAGGCCGCACCGTTTCGGTCTCCGGCCCCGTCCACCGGATCGTCTCCCTCGCTCCCTCATCCACCGAATTGCTCTTTGCCGTCGGCGCCGGCCCTCAGGTTGTGGGCCGCACCACCTGGTGCCGGTATCCCGCCGCCGCGCTGGCTGTCCCGGTGGTCGGGGACGGGTTGGATCCGAATATCGAGGCGGTCGCGGCGACCCATCCCGATCTGGTGGTGCTGTACCGGTCTCCGTCCAATGGCACGGCCATCACACAGCTCGAGCAGCTCGGGATCACGTCGGTGGTCCTCAAACAGGACTTGCTGAAGGACGTCGCGCACGACGCGCGGCTGTTGGGAACGCTCACGGCGCATCAGGCGACGGGCGACTCGGTTGCGGGGCTGCTCGATTCGCTGACGGCGCTCCCGGCACCGCCGTTCCGCGCTCGGGTGGCCATCGTGGTCTGGGACAATCCCCCGATCGTGATTGGGGGAGGGAGCTACCTCGACGAGTTGGGACGGCTCGCGGGTGCCCAGAATGTCTTTCACGATCTCCCGCAGGCGTCGGCGACGGTATCGCTCGAGAGCATCGCGGCACGCAATCCCGACTACATCGCGGTGGTGGACGACTCGAGCGCCTCCAACACGCCCTCATTCGCGCGCCGGCCCGAATGGCGGTCGGTGCGGGCGATCCGCGAGGGGCACATCCTGCACCTGCCCGGGACGCTCTTCGGGCGCCCCAGCCCCCGCGCCGGCGAAGCCATCGCGATATACGCCCATCTCCTGAACCCCAAGTGAAGAACACCGGGCTCGTCGTCGCGGCGTTGCTGGCACTGGGGCTGGCCGTCACGTTGGGGCCGACCGCCATTCCGCTCGGCGATCTGATGCATTCGCCCATCGTGCGGGATCTCCGCGTGCCTCGGGCCCTGTTGGGCCTCCTCGTGGGCGGTGCGTTGGGCGTTTCCGGAGCCGGGCTGCAGGCCCTGGTCCGGAATCCCCTGGCCGACCCGTTCCTGATGGGGCTCTCGGGAGGCGCGGGTTTGGGGGCCGTGGGCGCCATCGCGCTGCATCTCTCCGGTCCGTGGGCCCTCCCGCTCGCGGCCTTCGTCGGTGCGCTCGCGGCGATGGCTCTCGTGTACCGCCTGGGGCTGGTGGCCGGCGCGACGCTCGATCCGCGCATCCTCCTTCTGGCGGGCGTCGTGGTGGGGTCATTCGCCGCCGCGATCTCGACCGCGATCGTGTCGCTCTCAGAGGCCGAGCAGCTGCGGAATGCCATGCTGTGGCTGTGGGGTGGGCTGTCGGGAGCATCGTGGACCACGGTCCTCGTGATGCTGCTTTACCTGCCCGTTCCTCTCATCATCCTGATCTTCGCCGCCCGGCCTCTCGATCTGATGGCCCTTGGCGACGAACCGGCGGCGTACCTCGGTGCCGATGTCGCCCGGGTACGGCGGCGCGTGTACCTGGCCGCGTCGCTGCTCACGGCGGCGGCCGTCGCCGTGTCCGGCGTCATCGGTTTCGTGGGATTGATCATTCCGCACATCGGACGCCTGATCTGGGGGCACCGGCACCGCGCGTTGATTCCCGTCTCGTTCCTCGGCGGCGGGATCCTCCTGATGCTGTCGGACACGCTCGCGCGGACGGCGGTGGCGCCGCGGGAGCTGCCCGTGGGCATCGTCACCGCGCTCATCGGTGTGCCAGCCTTCGCCGTCCTCCTGCGCCGCTGGGTCGGAGTCCGCGCGTGATCCTCGCCCTCGAGCACGTGCATGCCCGGTATCCGGGGACGGACCGGGACGTGCTCGCCGGCGTGTCGCTGAGTGTCGTGCCCGGTGAGCTCGTCGTGGTGCTCGGGCCCAACGGTTCCGGCAAGACCACCCTCATTCGCGTCGCCCTCGGTACACTCGCACCCACCAGGGGGTCGGTGGTCGTGTCGGGACGAGCGGCAGGGCAGTGGGACCGCCGGGCGCTGGCCCGCGTGGCTGCCGTCGTGACTCAGCGCGAGGAGATGACCTTCCCGCAGCGGGCGCGCGAGTCCGTCATGCTCGGCCGGTATCCTCACCTCCCTCCCTTTGCCGCTCCGCGAAACGTCGATCACGCGGCGGTTCGCGACGCACTCGAGGCCTGCGACGCGTCCGGGCTCGCCGATCGCTGGCTCGAAACCCTCTCGGGGGGTGAACAGCAACGGGTGCGCCTGGCGCGGGCCCTCGCCCAGGAGCCGCAACTGCTCGTCCTCGACGAGCCCACCGCCTCCCTCGACGTAAAGCACGAGATGGAGCTCTTCGAGCGCGTCCGGGCGCTGGTGGATCGCCGGAACCTTGCCGCGGTCGTGATCACTCACCACGTGAACCTGGCCGCCCGGTTCGCCGACCGCGTGCTGCTGCTGTCCCGGGGAGCCACCGCAGGCTTGGGAGCGGCGCGCGACGTCCTGACCCGGGAAACCGTCGAGCGGGTCTTCGAGTGGCCTGTCGCGATTCAATCCTTTGACGACCGTCCGCAAATGATTCCCCTGCGTCGTGAACTTCCCTCGGATCGGAGTTAGGAATGCGTCACGTTTTCCCCTCATGCCTTCTTCCGCACGCCTTGCTGCTCGCGGGAGCTCTTCAGTCGATGGCCGCACAAACTCCGACCGACACGTTTCGGTTATCCCCGTTGGTCGTGACGGCGACCGGCGTGCCGACTCCTGCCGACCGGCTGCCCGTGACCACCACCGTGCTCCGCGGCGCCGACCTCCAGGCGCGCGGCATTCGCACGGTCGCGGAGGCATTGCGAATGGTGCCGGGCGCGGCGGTCGTGGAGACGAACTCCTTCGGGTCGCAGACGTCCCTCTTCTTGAGGGGTGGGGAGAGCGACTACACCAAGGTGCTGATCGATGGTGTACCGCAGAATGCTCCGGGCGGGTCGTATGACTTCGCGAACTTGACCACGGACAACATCGAGCGGATCGAAGTTGTGGCCGGACCGGTGAGCGTGTTGTACGGGTCGGATGCTGTCGCCGGCGTGGTGCAGATCTTCACGAAGCGAGGGCGTGGCACCCCGCACGGCACCATCTCCGCCCACGGCGGCACGTACGGCACATTGAATCTGGGGTTCAGTGTCGGCGGGGGCGGGGACCTCGGGTCGTTCTCGCTTGGCGGGTCCGATTTCACGTCGAACGGATCGCTTCCGCTCAACAATCACTACCGCAACGCCACGGTGAACGGGTTGTTCACCCTTCGCCCGGCGGACCACACGCAGGCGGCCTTCTCGTTCCGTTACGGTGATGCGCTCTACCACTTCCCAACCGACTACACCGGCGCGCCCACGAGCAAGTTCCAGCACCAGGATGACCGCGGCCCGACGGCCGCCCTCGACCTGGGCCAGGCGTTCTCGCAAGCGGTGGAGGTGCACCTCGCGGGTACCTGGCATCGAGACAACTACCAATACTCCATCGTCCCCAACGACTCGAACGACGTTGTGAACTTCCCATTCTCGAGCAATGACTGGGTGACGCGGCAGGGGGTGACGGGGAAGGCCGTCCTGCACCTGTCCTCGGGAAACGTGCTCACGGCAGGCTCGGTATTCGAACACCAGCTGATGACCGGCACGACCCTCGGTGCGCCGAAGATGCGGGATGACGGGGCGGGGTTCGTGGAAGTTGTGACGGGCCTCGACCGGGCCGTGAGCGTGACGGCGGGAGCCCGGATCGAAGACAACCAGCGCTTCGGCACCTACGGGACGTATCGTGCGGGTGCGTCGTACCGCCTGGCGGAGCGGACGCACCTGCGGGCGTCTGTGGGCACGGGGTTCAAGGAGCCGAGCTTGTTCCAGAACTACGCGTCCGGCTTCACGGTGGGGAATCCCAACCTGAAGCCCGAGCGGGTGTTTTCATGGGAGGCGGGACTCGACCAGACTCTGGGGCGAGGCGTCACTGTTCAGGCCACGTACTTCAATCAGCGCTTCCGGCAGCTCATCGAATACGACGGCACCGCCTCAGTCAACTACTTCAATGTGCCCGCCTCCTGGGCGCGTGGCGTGGAGGCAGGCGTCCACGCCGGCCTGGGCACCTGGGGCGCGCTTTCCGCCACCTATACCTATCTCCAGACGCGCGTCACGGCGGGTGACACCGGGTCCACGGCGCAGTTCCTCAACGGCCAGCCGCTGATCCGCCGGCCGTCTCATTCCGTGACCCTGAGTGGTTCCGCGGCCCTCCCGGCGGGCGGTTCGGTCGAGGCCGAGTGGTCATACGTCGGCCGCCGGCAGGACATCGATTTCAATGCCGGCGGTCGAGTGACCCTTCCGGCCTACGGACGGGTCAACGTCTCGGCCCGGTACCCGTTGACTCTTCTGGGAGGCGTCGCGTCAGGCCTTTCGCTCGATGCGCGGGTGGAGAATGCGCTCGACGCCCACTATCAGGAGGTCCGCGGTTTCCCTGCACGCGGGCGCACCGTAATTTTGGGAGGTTCCTGGAGCCTCGGATCACACTGACCAAAGGGCGGGAATGCGCGGAGTCCGGCTCGGCGTCGTAGCGCTCGGAGTGGCGGCCGTCATGGGCTGTTCGGACGCTCTCGAACAGACCACGCCTGTGGGGCAGGAAATCGTCATCCTCGACGGCCCCGCGGCACTGATCAAGCTGGTGAATGCCGGCACTTTTTCCGCGCCGCCCTCGCTGCTGCTCCCATTTCCGGTGTCGGGCGCGCCCCAGATCGCGGGACGCGGGTCGATCATCCTGGTGCCTGGGGGACCACGGGACTCACTTCAGATCATCACACTGGGGGGCACGCCGAAGGTGGTCCCCGCAGTGAGCGCCGTGGGCGCGGCCTTCCAGGATGACTCGGTGGCGTGGGTGGCGGATTCTGCCTTCGACTCCCTTGCGCAGGTCAACGTCCAGACGGGCCAACGTCTGGCCTCCCGTGCCTTGAGTGGGGCGCCCGTGGCCGTCGCCGTCCTCGACAGCCAGGTGTTCGCGCTGCACAAGAGCTGGCTCAGCGCGGTCAATCTGACCGGCGTCGCGGCGCCCGATTCGATTCCGCTGAGCGGCGTGGACGCGCACTTTGCCGTCATCGGGGACGACTCGCTCTTGTATGTGGTCGATCGCGGTGACAGCGGGAAGGCCAACGGCAGGCTGTCAGTGGTGGATCCCGTCGGCCGGACGGAAGTGGTGGTGATCAACGGACTCGGCGAGCGTCCGGGACCCGGCGTCTTTCATCCCACCGGGCGCGTGCTCGTCGCTTCGCCGGACGACGGCATCCTGGAAGTGAACGCACTGACGCGATCGGTGACTCGTGGGCCGGGGAACGGGATCAAGCCGGGAGGGAAGGGCGTACTGGCGCTCTCGCTCGACGCGCGCGGCCGCGTGTATGCGGTCTCGAACACCGCCTGCGGGAGCGGTCCGGGCACGCTGTACATCCTGTCGCCGCCGCCCGAGTACACCCTGATCACCACCGTCCCGCTGGGGGCATGCCCGGTCGCCACGACCGTGGCCGAGATGCCGACGCAGTAACTTTCGGCATGCCCCTGGTCACCACGCCGGCGGTCGTCCTCCAGACGTACCGGTACAGCGAAACCTCCAAGATCGTCCGGCTGGCGACGCGGGATCTGGGCGTGCAGAGCGCCATCGCGAAGGGCGTGATGCGCCCCAAGAGCAAGTTCGGCGCGGGGCTCGAGGTCCTGGGGGAGGGCACTGCGCAGCTCTATTACCGGGAAACCCGCGAGCTCCAGACGCTCGGCGAGTTCGAGCTCGAAGTGCTGCGGCAGGATCTGGCGCGGGACGTCGCGCGCTTTGCGGGCGCGACCGCACTCGCTGAGGTGATGCTCAAGTCCGCTCCTCCCGCCGCGCTTCCCGCCGCCTACCAGACCCTGATCGCCGGCCTCGACGCCCTCGTCGCCGCCGCCGTCTGTGATGTCGACGCCGCCGCTATCCGGGCGCTCTGGCAGCTCCTGGGCGTACTCGGATTCGAGCCCGCACTCACCAATTGCGTCCGCGACGGCACTCCACTCGATCCGCATCCGACCACACCCGTGCCGTTCTCGTCCGCCGAAGGTGGCGCCTTCTGTCCGTCCTGCGCCCCGGTGCGCGCACCCACGCACCTGCCTCCGCAGGCGTACCGGGACCTGGTGGCGCTGGGTGCCGCGGAGGGCCCACTTCCGGCACTGGATGCGTCGCACGCAGCCGCACACCGCCGGCTCGTCGTGCGCTTTGCCCGCCATCACTTGAGCGAACCCAACAAGCTGCCCGCCCTCGACTTCTGGGAGCACCATCGGTGGTCCGCCACGTCGTAATCGGTACCGCGGGGCACATCGATCATGGAAAGACGGCGCTGGTGAAGGCACTCACCGGCGTCGACACCGATCGTTGGGCCGAAGAACAGCGGCGCGGCATCACCATCGACCTCGGCTTTGCCCCCCTTTCGCTCAGCGCGCAAACGCAGGTCGGCATCGTCGACGTGCCGGGACACGAGGGCTTTGTCCGCAACATGCTCGCCGGCGCCACCGGGATCGATGCGGCGCTCCTGGTCATCGCGGCTGACGAAGGCATCATGCCGCAGACGGAGGAGCACCTCGCCATCGTCGAACTCCTGGGAGTCCGACGCGGCGTGCCGGTGCTCACCAAACGCGATGTGGTCGATGACGCATGGCTCCAGCTCCTGAGTGCCGAGGTGACGGCTCGTCTGTCGAAGAGCCGCGTGTGCTGGGAGGCTCCGGTCGCCACGTCGGCTCGCACGGGTGCCGGATTGCCGGAGCTCCGCGAGGCGATCGGGCGGGTGGCGCAGGATGTGGCCGACCGCGTGGAGCACGATCTCTTCCGCCTCCCGGTGGACCGCGTGTTCACGCTCAAGGGTGCGGGGACGGTCGTGACGGGTTCCACATGGAGCGGCACGGTGCAAGAGGGCGACTCGGTCCGCCTGCTCCCGCTCGACCGTGAGGTACGGGTCCGCTCGATCGAGTCACATGGCAGCACGCTGGCGCAGGCCCTTCCCGGCAGGCGGACGGCGCTCGCGTTGTCCGGCGTCGAGCACCAGGAGCTGGCGCGCGGGGCGGTGGTGGTGACGGGACCCGGGTGGCGTCCAACGAAGCGCCTGGATGCGACAGTCGAGCTCCTTTCGTCGGCGCCGCGGCCGCTCAGCGCGCGCGCCCGCGTCCGCGTGCACCTCGGCACCGCGGAGGTGCTGGCGCGGGTCACACCTGTGGAAGCGGTCGCTCCCGCAGCGCGAGGAGTGATTCGCCTCGCCCTCGAAGAGCCGCTCGTGGCGCGTGGTGGGGACCGATTCGTCATACGGAGTTACTCGCCCGTTGCGACGATCGGGGGTGGGTCGGTGATCGATCCCTATCCCCCCGACGCACCGCGGCGGCTCAAGCAGCGTCGTTTGCCCCTCGAAGCCAGTCCCGCGGACCGACTGGCGGGGTGGGTGCGCGAAGCACGGCTGCCGGGGCTTCCGAAGAGCGACCTGCCGGTCCGGCTGGGCATCACCCCCGATGGGGTCGGGGACGTCATCAGGGGAGCGGGCAAGAACGTACTTGAGGCCGGCGAGCGGTTGGTGTTCCGGAGTGCCGCGTCGCGGGAAGCGGAGCGGCTCGCCGGTGTGCTCGACGCGCATCACGCGTCGCATCCGCTCGACCCTGGGATGTCGCTCCGGGCTCTGCGCGCAAGCGTGGGTGACGGGAACGCCGTGAGCGAACCCGTGACGGATCTGGTACTCGATCTCGCGACACGCAAAGGTATTCTTGAGGTCGAAGGCAGCATTGCGCGCCGGCCCGGATGGCGGGCTGCCGTGGCTGCGCGGGCAGACGGCGATGCCGGTCGCATTTCGGCGCATTTGGCCGCAGCTGACTGGCGGATTCCGACGGTGTCGGAGTTAGAATCAGAGTTCGCAGGACTTGCGGTGCGCGCCTTGCTGGCGCACCTCCAGCGAGCGGGTGGGGTAGTACAGGTCGATCAGGAGCGGTTTGCGTCGCCGGACGCGCTCGCGCGCTTCCAGCGGGCGTTGGAGGGGGTGATCCGGGAAGTGGGGCCGGTCACACCGGCGGTGCTTCGGGACCGGCTCGGCCTGACCCGCAAGTACTTGATACCGCTGCTCGAATGGGCGGACCGACGGGGGGTGACCCGTCGAGAAGGGGACACCCGCGTTCTGGGCCGCTTGACACCCGGCTGAAACGTCCTCTAAGTTCTTGCGTAGCTGTACATTGAAGCGATCCGGTAGCGAATTCCGTCAATCCATAAGGAGTAGGGTCTAACGCGCCTTTCTCGTTCGACAGGAGTTTCGATGAAGCGGTATGCCTGGGCAGTGATGGGGCTCGGGCTGTGTACCATCGCGGCGGGGAGCGTTCGGGGTCAGGCACCAGTCCCGAGCCAGCAGTCAAGGCCCCCCGTTGAGTTGCGGCAGAATTACCCGAACCCCTTCAACCCGGCGACCACGATTCCCTTTACGCTGGGCGGGAATCTGTTCGCGAATGGTCACCGGCCGGTAGTCTCGCTGAAGATTTACAACGTCCTTGCGCAGCTGGTCGCCGTCCCGATTCTGCAGGGGACTGGCCAGCCGCTCAACGGACAACCGGTGGATTGTGCGAACCCGCAAGGGTGCTCGTTCACCGCGTATTGGGATGGCAACGTGAAGGATGGCGGCCAACAGGCCTCATCCGGCGTTTACATCTATCAGTTGACCGTCGATGGACAGCGGTTCACGAAGAAGATGCTCATTATGAAGTGAGCACCGTCGGAAAGAGAAAAGGGGGGCGCGGTTGGCGCCCCCCTTTTCGTTTGCCGGTCCTGCATTCCTAGTCCCCGCGATTCAGTACCACGTACTTCACGTCATCGGCTCCAATCCGCTTCAGCCAGTCCAGCAGCACACCGACCTTATCGGGCGCCTGGATCCCGGGCGCTCCAGTCAGCCGCCTCGTGATCCGCAGCACCCGCCCATCCTGGCGGTACTCAGCCGTGTAGCGGCCGAAGACACTCGATGCATCGACGTTGGGGGGCAACTGCGCCTTCCAACCCGCCGGCAGCGTCACCTCGAGCGACGAGGATTCCTCGTGTGGCGAGCCCGACTCCTTCCAGAAGTCGATCGGGAACCGGCGCGACGGCCGTCCCGCGAGGTCGGTGATCAGCTTCGGGGTCGCGTAGTCGTGCAGGGGCAAGGTGAGGATGTCGGTGGTCCCCGCCATCGACGCGGGCCTCCCGCCGTGGAAGGTCAGCTGCACATACGGACGCGCCTTCCAGTCCCGTCCATCGAAAATCTGGAGCGAGTCGGGGACCGCATCGGAAACGATCTCGCTCGCGATGCGCCGGGCCAGGCGTGACTTGTCGTTGGTATCGAGCTCGTTGGTGAAGGCGCCCCGCAGCCCGTACTGACGCGTCCCAGTCTGCAGCTCGGAGTACTGACCCGTCATCGTCCCATCTGTGGAGAGCTCGCCCACCAGCAGGTCATCGTCGCGATTCGCCCCGATCGAGTCCTTCGGGAACGTCACCTGCTCGGCACGCCCGTCCGGGCGGACCAGGAGGCCGAACTCGCCTTGCTCGGATGGGGGCAGGGAGCCGTACGGCGTGAGGTCACTCGTCAGATCGACGAAGAGATAACCGCCCCAGGGCCGTTCGACCGCCGCGATCATGTGATCGAACGCGTCCACCGTCGGCACGGAACGGTCCACGCCACCCACGCTCGAGAGCAGGACCGGGAATGCCTTGAGGCCCATCTGCCGCGCGAGCGCGACGAACATCGTCGCCTTGTCCTTGCAGTCGCCGTACTTGGTCGTGAGAACGTCCGCAGGGTAGCGAGGCTGATATCCACCGATGCCCAGGGAGAGCGACACGTAGCGGAAGTCCTGCGCCACCCAGCGCGCGGCGGCGCGAAGCGAATCGTCCTGGGATTTGGCTCCGGCGAGCTCGTCGTGGAATGCCGCCAGGACGGCGGGAGTCGTGACGAACCGGTCCTTCGACAGACCCGCGAACCATTTCGCGATGTCGTCCCATCGAAGCGGAGCCGCGATTTCGATTGTCTGGACCACGCCGTTCGAATCGGCGGCGAAGGGCTCGCCATCCCAGGGCTGAACCTCCGACGTCGCCCAGAGGTACACTGCCCGTCCGTTGGCTCGGGTCACCTGACGCTTGAAGGTCAGGTTCTGCTCCTTGATGGTCGGCTGCAGATCCGCGGGAAGGTCGACCAGGTAGCGGGACCGGCGCACCAGACGGCCGGTGGTGACGCGCCACGAGTTGCGGAAATCTCCCGGCATGATCGGCGTGATGGTCGAGATGGTGTAGCTGTAGTCGACGATGGTGTTCGGTGCGACGCCGCCGAGGGAGACCCGGTGCTCGCGGACGTCGGAGAACACCGGCGCCTCCTGTGCGACCGGAGCGATTCCCTCCTGCTCGTGCACCGGCTTGTCGCTGATCAGCTTCCCGTCCGTTGAGAGGACGCGCAGCCAGTTGATCGTGAGCCGCTCGCGGCTTGAGTCGTAATCGAAGGTCTGCTCGCCGAACTGTTCCGCCGCCTCGCGCGTGAAGACCTGCACCACCTGGCGGTAGGTCCGGGACCCCGTGCCGTCCTTGTTGTATGTGATCACGCCATCGTCGAGGAGCAGGACGTAGTCCTCTCCCTTGTGATCGGCCGGATTGACCGCCAGCTGGTAGATCGAATCGTCCTTGACGGACGGATCACCGGCGGGGGTGATGTGCGGAGCCTGCGCCGCGAGCGGGGCGGAAGCCAGGGTTGCCAGGATCAACAGGGCAGAAGCGCGCGCCACGAAACGACTCCAAATGGAAGATTGTGTGAATTATACGCCTAAGACACGTAAGCCATTCATCAGGCCCTTTTGACTTAGGTCCTGCCCATCTGACACCTTTCTTGCGGTATGGAGGTTGCCTAAACCAGGACCGATATGATCCGACCCGAACGCTTGACCGTAAAGGCCGCCGAGGCCCTTCAGCAGGCCGCCGCCGACGCCCGGAGCCGGGGCAATCCGGTGGTGAACGACGCCCACCTCTTCCGAGCCTTGCTTGCGCAGGAGGAGGGAGTCGTCGCACCCCTGCTGCAAAAGGCCGGCGTGAACGTCGCCCAGCTCACCGCCGAAACCGAGCGGGAAATCGGTCGCTTTCCGAAACAATCGGGGGATGGCGCCGAGCCGACGGTGGCCCGGGAGCTCTCCTCAGCCTTCGATCGCGCCGAGAAGGACGCGAAGGACCTGGGGGACGCCTACATCTCCACGGAGCACCTCCTCCTGGCGCTGGCCGAGGAGAAGGGGACCACCGCGCGGCAGCTGCTTTCGGCCGCCGGGGTGGACCGGAAGGAGCTCCTCGCGGCCCTCGAGGCCGTCCGCGGAAGCCACCGGGTGACCGACCAGGAGCCCGAGCAGAAGTACCAGGCGCTGGAGCGGTTCACGCGCGACCTGACCGAAGTCGCGCAGAAGGGGAAGCTCGACCCCGTCATCGGACGGGACGAAGAGATTCGCCGCGTGATTCAGGTGCTCTCGCGGCGGACCAAGAACAATCCCGTCCTCATCGGCGAGCCGGGCGTCGGCAAGACGGCCATCGTCGAAGGGTTGGCGCAGCGGATCGTGCACGGAGACGTGCCTGAGTCGCTCAAGCGCAAGCGTCTCCTCGCCCTCGACATCGGGCAGCTGATCGCGGGCACCAAGTACCGCGGCGAGTTCGAAGAGCGCTTGAAGGCGGTCCTCAAGGAGATCACCGGGTCAGACGGGCAGTTCATCGTCTTCATCGACGAGCTGCACACACTGGTCGGAGCGGGGGGCGCGGAAGGTGCAGTGGACGCATCGAACATGCTGAAGCCCGCGCTGGCCCGCGGCGAACTGCATGTCGTCGGCGCGACGACGCTGGACGAGTATCGCAAGTACATCGAGAAGGATGCTGCGCTGGAGCGCCGGTTCCAGCCTGTCTTCGTGGGTGAGCCGTCCGTCGAAGACGCCATCGCCATTCTCCGCGGTCTGAAGGAGCGCTACGAAGTGCATCACGGGGTGCGGATCACGGACAACGCGCTGGTAGCCGCGGCGACGCTCTCGCACCGCTACATCGGCGACCGGTTCCTGCCCGACAAGGCCATCGACCTGGTGGACGAAGCGGCAAGCCGTTTGCGGATCGAAATCGACTCGCTGCCGCAGGAAATCGACGAGGTGGAACGGAAGATCGTCCAGCTCGAAATTGAGCGCGCGGCGCTGGCCAAGGAAAAGGACGCCGCGTCGAAGGAACGCCGGAAGGCGATCGACGCCGAACTGTCCGGACTGCGCGAGAAGTCGACCGGCATGAAGGCACAGTGGCAGGCCGAGAAGGAGGCGATCGGCGGCCTCTCGGCCAAGAAGGCCCAGCTCGAGCAGCTGCGCGCCCAGGCCGACCAGGCCACGCGCCGCGGTGAGCTGCAGAAGGCCGCCGAAATCAGCTACGGCACCATCCCCGGCATTGAGAAGGAAATCGCCGCATCCGAGAAGCGGCTGGGCGAAATCCAGAAGAAGGCCCAGTACCTCAAGGAAGAAGTCGACGCCGAGGACATCGCCGAGATCGTGGCGAAGTGGACGGGCATCCCGGTGACGCGGATGCTCGAGTCCGAGAAGGTGCGCCTCACCAAACTCGAGGAAGAGCTCGGCCGACGAGTGGTGGGTCAGCCGGAGGCGCTCGCCGCCGTCGCGAACGCCGTACGGCGCGCGCGGGCCGGTCTCCAGGATCCCCATCGCCCCACCGGGTCCTTCATCTTCCTCGGCCCCACGGGCGTGGGGAAAACCGAGACCGCGCGGGCCTTGGCTGAATTTCTATTCGATGACGAGCGCGCGATGGTGCGTCTGGACATGTCCGAGTACATGGAGAAACACGCCGTCGCGCGGATGATCGGCGCGCCTCCAGGGTACGTCGGGTACGAGGAGGGTGGCCAGCTCACCGAGGCCATCCGCCGGCGCCCGTACGCCGTGGTTCTTTTTGACGAGATCGAAAAAGCGCATCCGGACGTGTTCAACGTCCTGCTCCAGATTCTTGACGAAGGACGGCTCACGGATTCGCAGGGGCGGACGGTCGACTTCCGGACTACCGTGCTGATCATGACGTCCAACATCGGCTCGCAGGACATCCTGGAGATGGGTACGGCGAACTGGGGGCAGGTCGAAACCAAGGTCCTCGACCTCCTTCGGAAGTCATTCAAGCCGGAGTTTCTGAACCGGGTGGATGACACGATCATCTTCCGGCCGCTGTCGGAGGCGGATATCGCGAGGATCGTGGACGTGCAGCTCCGGCGGTTCGAACGCCTGCTCGAGGAGCGGAAGCTCACGCTCGACGTGACACCCGCGGCCAAGCAGCTGCTCGTGTCCGAAGGGTACGACCCGATCTACGGTGCCCGGCCCCTCAAGCGGTCGATGCAACGGCTCTTGCAGAACCCCCTGGCCATGGCGGTGCTCGAGGGTTCGTACGTCGAAGGAGACACGATCAAGGCCGATCGGGGCACGGACGGCGCCCTCACCTTCCAGAAGGTGTCGGGTGGTCGACGATAGCGACCGGCGGGGCATGAATCACGCGATCGATTGGGCGCGGCTCGCCCAGTCGGTCGACGAAGTGCCTGTCGGAGCCGCGTTGCTGCAGAACGGACAACTGGTGGCCGGGGCCCACAACGAGACCCTTGGACTCAAAGATCCGACGGCGCACGCCGAACTCCTCACCGTTCAGCGGGCTCTGCGCGCCCTCGACACCGACCGGCTCACCGACTGTACGCTCTACATTACGCTCGAGCCCTGCGCGCAGTGCGCGGGCGCGATCGTCCTCGCCAAGGTGGGGCGGGTGGTGTTCGGAGCCTACGACGACAAAGCGGGGATGGCGGGCTCGGTCGAAGACCTGCTCCGCCATCCCCGCTTGAACCATCGACCGGAAGTCATCGGCGGGGTGGATGCCGAGACCTGTGGAGCCTTGCTGAAGGAGTTCTTCGCGTCCCGGCGCTAACCGGGCTTCTTCGTCCGGCCTTCGATCTTTTCGATCAGTTTCGCCACTTCATCCCGCAAGCGCTTCAGCGCCGGCAGGACCCTGGGCTCGAGCTCACGCTCGATGTCGCGGGTTTCGTCCCAGAGGTCGGTCAGCACCGCGCGGAACCGGTCCCGCAACTCCCGCCAGGTGGGCGTGGGCTCCTGCTCGTGCTTCGTTTCGGTGACTTCGACCTTCGGGGTCTTCTCGAGGTTGTTCATGAGGTCTCCTTCCGATAGGAGACTTCTACGCCCCTCAGGCGGGTGGAGTTTCGGGCGCGCGCAGATGCCGCAGAAACCGTTCGGGCGCCGCCAGGAAGTCGCGTGTGAGCGTCACATGCTCCAGCTCCCCATACGGCACCTCGGCCACCGGAGTGACGTCGAAGCTGAAGATCCGGGCACCGGGGAAGGCGAGCAGGATGGGGGAGTGGGTGGCGATGATGAACTGTGCCTTCTCGGTGATCATGTCGCCGAGCATGGCGAGGAGCGCCAGCTGGCTTCTCGGGGCCAGGGGCGCCTCGGGTTCGTCCAGGAGGTAGAGGCCACCGGGGACGAACCGGCCCTGAAAGAGCTTGAGAAAGCTCTCGCCGTGAGATGCGCCGTCGAATTCCTTCCCATACCGATGCTCCAACTCGGCGATCGAGCTTCGCATGGGTCCCGTGGCTAGCGCCTTGGCGTATGCCGAGCGGTCTTTGTACTCCTCGTCCAGCTCCGTGAGGCGCTGCGCCAGCTCCGTGCGCAGCACGCTCAGGCGCTTGGTGAATCCGAAGAAATCCTCCGCCCTGAGAAAGAAGCCCTTGTGGGTGCGCTTCTCCCATACGAGGCGGAGGCACTTGGCCAGGCGACCCTGCGCGGCGAGTGTGCCGTCCCGGCCCGTTTCTTCACTGCCCACGGTGGGCAATCCCGCGGCCGCTGCGAGTCCCTCGAGAATCGTCGACTTGCCCGATCCATTGGCGCCGACCAGGAACGTCACGGGTACGTCGACGGCGAGCCTGGTGAGTCGCGCGACGGCGGGGACGGAGAATGGAAACCCGGCCTCGGGGCCGGGCAGGTCCGCCTTCCGTTCTACCGACCGCAGGTGAATCACGCGCGCACTGCCTCCGCGAGCGCCCTCAGAGCGAGGTCGAGCTGATCGTCGGTGACATAGGGGGCAGGCCCCAGCCGCAGGATGTCGTGCCGGGCATCGACGTAGATGCCTTTTTCCCGGAGTGCTTTGGCGAGGCCAATCGCGTCGGGCGCCCGCAGCGCCAGGAAGCCCGCGACCCCATCAAGTCCATGCACCACGCGCGTGACGACTTGGGGCTCCAGGGCGAGCTCGTCGAACGCGTGCGCGAGGCGCCCGACCTGTCGCTTGTTGAGCTCGCGTAAGCGCTCCGGCGTGAGCTGCTGATCGCTGAAGAACCGGAACACTTCTGCGGCGCGATAATGACTCGTGGGGTCGTAGGTCGAGCCCGCGAAGCGTGCCGGGCCGGCGCCATACAGCACCTTGCCGGCGGTCTTCGCTTCCAGGTGCTCGAACTCGCTGTACCACCCGGTGATCACGGGGCGCATCATGGTGTCGGAGGGGAACCGGAGAAAGCAGTTGCCCTCACCCATCTGGCAGTACTTGTAGCCGCCCCCTACGACGTAGGCGCTGGTCAGGCCGAGGCTGGGGATGGGGAAGGGGATGACGTTGAGCGCGTGGTAGGCGTCGACCAGGAGCTCGACCCCGGCTCCCCGGCACGCGGCCGCGATGCTTCCCAGTCCCGGCACGATCTCGGCCGTCTCGAAGAGCACGGCGGAGAGGAGCACGGCGGCCGTGTCCGGGGTGATCTCCTTGCGCACGCGCTCGGCCAGACTCGCGACCGGATGCGCCGGTACGCGGACGATGGCCACACCTTCTTCTCCCAGACGATCGAGCTGTCTCCGCAGCGAATGAAACTCGCTGTCGGTGGTGACGAGCCGGCGCTGGGATTTCAGGGGAAGCCCGGACAGAAAACGCACCAGGAGCTCGTGGGTGCTGGCGCCCAGCGCGATCTGGTCGGCGTCATCGTGCAGGAGACGGGCAAAGCCGCGGCGTACGGCGCTCGCCATCGCGAACGCCCGCTCCCACTTGTCGTCGACAAGCTCAGCGGCGTCGGTCCAGGCGCGGGCCTGTCCCTCGAATCCGGCATCGGGCCACGCCTGGTGCGAGTGCCCGGTGAGAAGCACCCGCTCCGTCACGCGGAACCGGGTGTAGTGGCGAGTCAGCGATTTCGGATCGATCACAGCTCGGTGCGGATTTCCCAGAGGTCCGGAAATGCGGGCCGGTTGAGTGTGGTCGCGAGGTACTCCGCGCCCGCCGAGCCACCAGTGCCGCGTCGTGTACCGATGGTCCGCTGCACCATTTTCACGTGCCGGTAGCGCCACTCCTGCAGGCCTTCATCCAGGTCGACCATGCGCTCGCAGAGCGAGGCCAGGCTCGAGTCCTTGCGGTAGACCTTGATCAGGACTTCTTGTATGGCGGCCGTCGGCTCGATGGGGGCCGTGAAGACGCGTCGCTCCGGCACCTTGTGACCGTTCCGGCTCAGGCAGGCGAGGAAGGCATCCCACAGCGTCGGATTCTGCAGCCGTTGCTCGACGGCCTTCCGGGCGGCGCTGCCGGCCGGATACCGCTCGAGGGACTTGGGGTTCTTGTTGCCGAGCACGCACTCCAGCTCGCGGAACTGGTGGGACTGAAACCCGCTCCCCGATTCCAGGCGGTCCCGGAAGGAGAGGAACTCGAGCGGGGTCATGGTCTCGAGGATGTCGATCTGCGCGACCAGAACTTTGAGGATGGTCAGAATTCGCTTGAACGTGTGGCCCGCGCGGGCGAGGTCGCTTTCGCGGAGGAGCTTCTGGAGGTAGTCGAGCTCGTGGAGGAGCTCCTTGAACCAGAGCTCGTAGACCTGATGGATGACGATGAAGAGCATCTCGTCATGCTCCGGCCCCTCGGAGAGAGGCTTCTGGAGCGCGAGCAGCTCGTCGAGTTTCAGGTAACTCGAGTAGGTGACAGCCATCCGGATTCCGGGAAAGTATGAGCACCAAGCTAGGCAGCACTTCTCGGCAATGCGATAGCCCACTACTTTCCAGCCTCCGAGGACGGGTGGCCGAGTGGCTTATGGCACACGCCTGGAAAGCGTGTAAACGGGAAACCGTTTCGTGGGTTCGAATCCCACCCTGTCCGTTCCTGCAGGGGTCAGGACTCAGGGCGGAGTGAATCAGAACAGGCAAAGGCTAGACGCGTAGACGCACAGTGGGTCGCAGCCGTCAGGGACCAGGTTTTCTGCTTATCCTGCTCCACTGAGCACAGTTCACCATCTGTGCGTCTAGTTTGTAGGGTCTAGGAACTGCTGCCTCCCTGCTGTTTCCTAGCATTGGACAGGTGCCCGAGTGGCTGAAGGGGCCGGTCTCGAAAACCGGTAAGCCGGCAACGGTTTCGTGGGTTCGAATCCCACCCTGTCCGTCCGCAGTACGAGTCGTACCTTAGGAGCCGTCCCTCCTGAGAGGTCCCCGTGGTCGGCATCGCCGCGTTGTGGCTCCCCATTCTCCTGTCGGCGGTTCTGGTCTTCATCGTCAGCTCGATCATCCACATGCTGTCGCCCTGGCACAAGAACGACTACCCGATGCTGGACCATCAGGACCGGGTGATGGACGCCCTGCGGCCACTCAACATCCCACCGGGGGACTATTTCGTTCCGCGGCCGAAGGATCGCGCCGAGATGCGTGATCCTGCGTTTCTGGAGAAGACCAAGCGGGGCCCCGTGGTGCTCTTCACGATGTTCCCGCCGGGCGGCGTGAACATCGGGAAAAATCTCATCGGCTGGTTCGTGTACCTGCTCGTCGTGGGGGTCTTCGCGGCGTACGTTGCGGGACGGGCCCTGCCAGCGGGGTCGGCGTACTTGTCGGTGTTCCGGTTCGTCGGCGTTACCGCGTTCCTGGCGTATGCGCTCGCGCTCTGGCAGATGACCATCTGGTACAACCGCGCAGTCATGACCTCGATCAAGATCACGGTGGACGGCCTGATCTACGGGCTGCTCACGGCAGGAATGTTCGGATGGCTGTGGCCACGGTGAAACATGCGATGACGGAGCGCGTAGAGGAGGGGACATGATCCAAACTCCGCCGCCGAGCTTCCCCGAGATCCCGTTCGACTGGAATTCGTTCTGGTCGAACGACATTGTGCCCCTCGTCGCGACGCTCATCGTGGTGGTCGGCGTCATCATGGTCTTCCGCGTCATCATGAAGTCGCCCGTGGGCGAGGCCATGGCCGAGCGGGTCCGGCGGAAGACGAATCTCAAGTACGGCGACCCTGGATTGAGCGGCGAGCAGGCGGCTGTCCAGCTCGACGGATTTCAGGATCAGCTCGGCCGCATCGAAGCGCATCTGGCCGAGATGAACGAGCGTCTCGATTTCACCGAGCGCGTACTCACCAAGAAGGACCCGAACGCCATCGGCCCCGCCCGGTAGCCTTGTCGCACGACGCGCGCCGGGATAACCTTCCGGCGCGCGCCAGGGCGCATCCCGTCCGCGGAAAGGGATCGTCCCACCTGGAAGGCAGACCCAATACATAGGCCTCTTTCAAGCCCGAGCCGGCGGACAACGGGCGACCCACGGAAAGAGGTGTCGTATGTCCGGGCTTCCCCCGTCTCCAGATCTATCGTTCGAAAAGAAGCAGGCCAAGGCCCTCCTGCGCGATTTCCGCGCGGGTGCCCCTGAGGCGCAGGCGCGCGTGCGAGCGCATGTCGCCAGGACCGACCTCACCTTGGCCGACGCGCAATTCGTCATCGCGCGTGAACGGGGCTTCGAGAGCTGGCCGAAACTCAAAGCCCACATCGAGGCGCAATCACCCCTCTCGGAGCAGGCGGACCGGTTTCTCCGGGCCATCATCCACACGCAGCCGGCGGTGGCGCGCCGTATTCTCGACGAGCATCCGGGTGTCGCTTCCTTCAGCATCTTCACGGCGGCAGGGGCGGGGAACGTCGCCGCCGTAGCCGAATTCCTGGAAGACGACCCCGCCTCCGCGACGGCAACCATATCGGAGATCGAAGCAACTCCGCTGGTGTTCGCCTGCGGATCACCGCTCCATCACATCAGCCATCAGCACGCAGCTCAACTGCAGCGCATCGCCGAGCTCCTCATGGAAGCCGGAGCGAGCCCGAACAGCTTCTCCCTGTATCCGGAGGGGGAGACGAAGGCACCGATTTCGGTGCTCTATCACGCGATCATGGCCGACCACACGCCGCTGGTACGGATGCTCCTCCAGCGGGGCGCCAGGACCCAGGACGGCGAATCGATCTACCACGCGGCACAGCACCACCGGGTCGAGTGTCTCGAGCTTCTGCGCGAGTTTGGCGCGGACTTCTCCTCGAGCCAAAGCCCTTACGGCAACACGCCCCTCTACTTCCTGGTCGGTCACCGGGTCGACCAGGATGGCCACGCGCCATGGTTCAAAGGGATGGTCTGGCTCCTGGATCACGGGGCCGATCCGAACGTCACGTCATACAAGAAAAAGGAGACCCCTCTGCACGGGATCGCGACAAGCGCACCGAAAATGGCAACCGCGCGTGCCCTCCTGTCGCATGGAGCCGACGTGAACCAGCCTCGAGGCGATGGCAAGACGCCGTACGCTATCGCCATGCGTCATGGCAACTTCGAAATGGCCGATCTGTTCCGGCAACATGGCGCACGCACCGACGTCCTCGCACCGATCGAAGAATTCCTCGGCGCCTGCCTCGCGGCCGACGAACTCCGGGCGCGGGCGCTGCTGTCCGCCAATCCCGGTCTGCTGGGCTCGATGACGGATGAAGACCGGGGGGCGTTGGGTGACGCCGTGAATCACGAGCGCGCCGACGCCGTGCGGTTGATGATCGAGCTCGGGTTCGACGCGAAGGCCGAGCTCGGCGACGGGGGGACGGCATTGCACTGGGCCAGCTGGGAGGGACGGCTGGCCATGGTGAAGCTGCTGCTCTCCATGGGCGCACCGGTGAATGTCAAAGACAAGATGTTCGGCGGATCACCGCTGGGCTGGGCACTGCACGGCTCGCAGAACAGTCCGCGGCGTGGCAACGACGACGCGTACATCGCCATCGTGGATCTGTTGTTGGCCCAGGGGGCCACGCGGGAAGCCGCGACGAACAAATTCGGAGAGGCGCCCGAAAGCTTCGCGACCAAACGGGTGCTGAAGCACTTCGTGGAGCGGGGATTCGTGCCGGCTACGTGAACCGTGGTTTGTAGCGGTCGAGGCTCTCGTACTGGTCGGGCCACTCGATTGCCCATCCGAGCTCGCGCGCCGCGTGGCGGGTCCAATAGGGGTCCCAGAGATGGGCCCGAGCCAGGACGCACAAGTCGGCCCGTCCCGCGGCGAGGATGGTATTTACGTCGGTGAATGAGCTGATGTTGCCTACCGTCATCACGGGCATGTCCGCTTCGTGCCGGATGCGGTCCGCGAAGGGCGTCTGGTAAAGGCGGCCATACACGGGCTTCTGAAAGGGGACCGTCTGGCCCGCCGAAACATCGATGATGTCACAGCCATGGGCCTTGAGCATGCGCGCGACCTGCACGGCGTCTTCGGACTCCATGCCTCCCGGTGCCCAATCTACGGCTGAGATGCGCACCGACATGGGCTTCTGCTTCGGCCAGACGGCCCGGACGGCCTCGAAGACCTCGAGGGGATAGCGCATCCGTGCCTCGAGGGTGCCGCCATATTCGTCCTCCCGGGTGTTCGTGAGTGGTGAGATGAAGCTCGCGAGCAGGTATCCGTGGGCGAGGTGCAGCTCGAGGAGATCGAAGCCTGCCTCCTCGCTCATCCGCGCCGACGCCACGAATTCATTCCGCACCTGATCCATGTCGTGCCGGTCCATCTCTTTCGGCACCGGGCTGTTCGGATAGTAGGGAATGGCCGAGGCGGCCATGATGGGCCAGCCACCCGATTCGAGTGGCAGCGAGTCGCCCTCCCACAGCTTCTTGGTCGATCCCTTCCGGCCCGCATGAGACAGCTGCATTCCGATCTTCGCCCGGCTTGCGTCATGGACGAAATCGACGATGCGACGCCACGCCACGACGTGCTCGGGCTTGTACATGCCCGTGCATCCCGTCGAAATGCGCCCCTCCCGGCTGACGTCGGTCATCTCCGTCATCACGAGCCCGGCGCCACCGATGGCGCGTGTCCCGAGGTGCACCAGATGCCAGTCATTTGGCGTGCCATCCTCGGCGGAGTACTGGCACATGGGGGATACGACGGAGCGGTTCTCGAGGACGAGGTCGCGCAACCGGTACGGCGTGAAGAGCGGGGGAGGGATTGGTTCGGCCGGGATCGCTACCCCAGACTGTTTGGCGGCTCCCGCGGCGAACCAGCGGTCCACGCCCATCATGAATTTCGGGTCCCGCACCTTCAAGTTGTCGTGCGTGATACGGAGAGACCTGGTGAGCAGATTGAACCCGAACTGTACCGGGTCCATGTCCATATACCGCTCGGTGTCTTCGAACCACGCGAGACTCACCTGCGCCGCTCGCTGGAGACTCTCCACCGGCGGCCGCCGCTCGGCTTCGTAGGCGTTCAGGGCTTCGTCGCGTGTCTTATGTGACGCCAGGGAGCGCGCGAGGACGATGGCGTCCTCCATCGCGAGCTTGGTCCCCGACCCGACCGAAAAGTGTGCGGTATGCGCCGAGTCGCCGATGAGAACGACGTTTTCGTGGTGCCAGTGGGCGTTTCTGATGGTGCCGAATTGCCGCCAGACGGAGCGGTTCTTCTGCAGCCGGTGTCCCTGCAGCTCCTCCGCGAACAGATCCTCGCAGAACGCGACGGTTTCGTCTTCGGTCGCCTTGTCGAGGCAGGCCTTGCGCCAGGTCTCTTCGCGCGCTTCGACGATGAAGGTCGAATGGCCCTTCTCGTACTGGTACGTGTGGACCCGCCAGAGCCCGTGCTTGTCGTTCTTGAAGTAGAACGTGAAGGCGGGGAAGGGACGGGTGGTACCGAGCCAGACGAAGCGGTTGGGCCGCAGGTCGACCGAGGGCTGGAAGTGCTTCGCGTACCGCTCCCGGACCATGCTGTTCGCGCCATCGGTAGCGAGCACCAGGTCCGCCTTCAGGTAGTCCTTGAGATCGGTCACATCGCGGCCGATCTCGACCTTCACGCCCAGCCCGCGGGCCCGGTTCGCGAGAATCTCGAGCATGGCCCGGCGGGAGAGGCCGGAGAAGCCATGGCCCGTCGAGCGGATCACTCCGCCCTTGTAGTGGATGTCGATGTCGTCCCAATGGGCCGAGGCCTTGGCCATGGCGTCGAAGGTCTCGGGATCGGCGGCCTGGAGGTTTTCTTGCGTCGCCTCGGAGAACACGACGCCGAATCCAAAGGTGTCTTCGAACCGGTTCCGCTCGATCACCAGGATGTCGTGGGCGGCGTCCGATTTCTTCATCAGGATGGAGAAGTAGAGGCCGGCAGGGCCGCCCCCTACGCACACGATGTTCACGACTCGCCTCGATGCTGCTTGAGGATCTGGCCGGAGATCACGAGGTGCTGGATTTCCGTGGTGCCCTCGTAGATGCGCAGCGCGCGCACGGAGCGGTAGAGCCGGTCCACCGGGTTCTCAGCCAGCACGCCCCGGCCGCCGAGGATCTGGACGGCATCGTCGATGATGCGCTGGGCGGCCTCGGTCGCGAACGCCTTCGCCATCCCCGCCTCGAGCGTGATCCGCTCGGCGCCATGATCCTTCTCCCAGGCAGCTCGGTACACGAGCAACCGGGCCGCAGTCAGATCCGTAGCCATCCGGGAGAGCTTCTCCTGGACCAGCTGGAAATCCGCGAGCTGTTTCCCGAACTGCTTGCGGGTCGTCGCATGGTCGAGCGCTTCATGCAGCGCCCGCGCGGCCATCCCGCACGCCGCGGCGCCGACGGTGGGGCGCAGGCGATCGAGCGTGGCCAGCCCGATCTTGTACCCGTCTCCCTCCTCACCCAGTCGATTTGACGCGGGCACGCGGCACCCCTCGAACGCGACCTCACCGAGGGGGTGTGGGGATGAAAGAACCAGAGGACGCACGAACTTGAATCCGGGTGTGTTCGCGGGGACGGTGAAGCACGAGATGCCCTTCGAGCCTTTGGACCGGTCGGTGGCCGCGAAGACGGCGAAGTAGTCGGCGATGCCGGCGTTCGAGATGAGTGTCTTCCCGCCGTCGAGGACGTACTCGGATCCTTCACGTCGGGCGGTGGTGCCCATCGCGGCGACATCGGATCCCGCCTCCGGTTCCGTCATCGCGAAGCCGCCCATCGCCCGGCCTTTCAGCGCGGGCGAGAGCCACTGGTCTTTCAGCTCCTTGCTGCCGGCCATCAGCACGGGCAGTGCGCCGAGCGCCTGGAGCGCGAACACGGCGTCAGCGAGTGGGGACGCGGCGCCCAGTGCCTCGCGGACCAGGCAGCAGGAACGCCAGTCCTGATCGCCGATCGGCGCGAGCCAGCCTCCCGCCCCCAGCTGTGCGAGGATCTCCTTCGCCTGCACTCGAGCCGCGCGATCGTCAGCGGGCGCCGGGAGGGGCGCGATCTCCCGTGCGGCGAATTCGGCCACCCGGCCGGCGAAGTCGATGTGCTTGGGGTCCAGGAAGGCCCGCACGGACTGCGGATCAGGGAGCATCACTGGAATTTGGGCTCCCGCTTGGCCTTGAACGCCTCATACGACTCCCGGAAGTTCGGATGCTCCATCAGCTCGGCCTGCACCCTGGCCTCGAGCGCCAGCGCATCCTCGAGTGTCATCGCGACTTCGCGGTTCAAGGCGTCCTTTGTGACGGTGAGCGCCGGCGAAGGGCCTCGCGCGAGCTTTTCCGCGAACCCCTTGGCCTCGGCGAGCACTCGATCCACGGGGACCACGGCGTTGTAGAGGCCGATCTCCATCGCCCGGTGGGCGTCGATGAAGTCGCCCGTCATCAAGAGCTCGGTGGCCCGTCCCAATCCGATCAGCCTCGGCAGGAGCCACGCCGACCCCATGTCTGCTCCCGACAGACCGACCCTGGTGAAGAGGAAGGCAATCTTGGCGGATTCGGCCGCGATCCGGATGTCGCAGGCGGCGGCGATGACCGCGCCGGCCCCCGCCACCGTCCCATTCAACGCACCCACAATCGGGCGCCGGCACTTCCGCATGGCAAGGATGACATCACAGGTCAAGCGCGTGAACTCGAGGAGGCCCTTCGCGTCGCGCGCCAAGAGCTGCCCAATGATGTCTTCGACGTCACCGCCGGAGCAGAAGGCCCGGCCTGAGCCGGTAATAACGACGGCTTTGACGCCGGGCTCGGCGTCGAGCGCGCGGAAGGTGTCGCGAAGCTCTTCGTAGACCTGGAACGTCAGGGCGTTCAGGCGATCGGGCCGGTTGAGCGTGATGATGGCGACGCCGGTCCCGGAGTCGACTTGATAGTGGAAGGACTTGGGTTTGATGGGCATGGCTAGCCGATCACCGCCGTGGCTTCGATTTCGACCACGGCGGCATCATCCACGAGGGCGGAGACCTCGACCAACGCCATGGCTGGGTAGTGCTTGCCCATCGCCTTCTGATGGACTTCGCCGAGTGACTTGAGGTGCGCCAGATAATCGGCCTTGCTGGTGACATACACCGTCATCCGCCCGATATCGCCCGGCGCGCCACCGGCGGCCCGCACGACCGCCAATACCTGCGCGAGGGCAGTGGCCCACTGCGCGACCAGGCCACCCGCCTTGGGCGCGGTTTGCCCGGCGATGAAGAGGACGCGCCCCCCGGCAGAACCGAGCATCCCGTTGTTCCAGCCGTTCGGGCGCCCCGGTGGGTCGGGATTAATGATCTCGAAGCTCAACGATCGCTCCGTTTTGGTTGGCCGCGCAGGCGTCCACGACGGTGGTGGCTACTTCCTCAGGCGTGATGAGCCGGGCCTGCCCGGAATGCCCCAGGACGGCCGCGAGCGCCTCGGCCCGCGTCCTCCCGGTGGTTTGCACCATGCGCTCGAGTGACTGATCGGTCATCGGTGTGTCGACGTACCCGGGGCACACCGCGCTCAGCGTGACACCCGTTCCTTCCACTTCGGCCGCCATCGACTTCGTAAACCCGATCACCGCGTGCTTGGCCGCGCTGTACGCGGCGATGTACTTCGCCCCGTGGAGCCCGGCGACGGACGCGACATTGACCACGCGGCCCCACTTCCGCTCCAGCATGCCGGGCAGGAAGGCCTGGGTGCAGAGAAACGTGCTCGTCGCGTTGACGGCGAACAGGCGATTCCACTCTTCGAGCGTCGTCCGCTTGAGGGGGGCCGACGAGGACGATCCCGCGTTGTTGATCAGAATGTCGATGTCGCCGAGCACTTCGGCGGCGGTGCGGGCGAGCGCCTGGATGCTGTCGGGTCGAGTGACATCCGCCGTGGCGGCGCTCGCGCGGTGTCCCTGGGCCCGGAGGCCGTTGGCGACCGCTTCGATCTCCGCGTGCGACCGGGCGGCGACGAGCACGCCGACGCCTGCGTCGGCGAGTGCCCGCGCGATGGCCGCGCCGATCCCGCGGCCGCCCCCGGTGATGACGGCGCGCCTGCCGGCGAGGCTCATGTCATCGCCTCGCGGACGGCGTCCGCCAGAATCGCACCCAGGCGTGCAATCGACTCCCGGCCTTCGGCGGCAGATGCTTCGGCAGGAGCCCCGAAGTAGGCGTCCGATCCACCCGCGGCCTTGAAGGTCGTCTGTCCCGCGGCCTGGGCTTCGACCAGGGACCGGTTATTCGCCGGCAGGGCGGTGCGGAGGGTCTCATGGACCAGCTCCGGGCGCGCGGCCATGACGATCGATGTCTCGTAGCGGCCCGCGTGGCAGGCGCCACTCTGGAATTCGGCGGTGAGGCGCTGGGCCAGAGCCCGCCGCGTGAGGTCCGGAAAGATGACGGTCGCGTCCGTGCCATGCGTGGCATCCCGAAGGGCCCGGACCTGGGCGGGATCGAAGTGCGCGTTGGCGAGGGCCAGGAACCGGATCCCGTGCCGCGCAACGCTCGACGCGATGGCGTGAATGGTGGAGGTGACCGCTTGTGGCTCGATCGAAATGGTCCCGGCGAAATCCGCGGCGTACGGAGCCGGCGCATAGGACAGGGTCGGCAGCATCAGGGGCTGGATGCCCTGCGGCGCGAGGAGCTCCGCGCCCGCGCGCGCCATCGCTTCCGCGATGATGACGTCGGTACCGAGGGGCAGATGCGGTCCGTGCGCTTCGACGGCACCGAGGGGAAGGATGACGACCACCCGCGACCGGTCGAGTGCCTGGACGTCGGTCCAGGATAACTCGCCTAGCTCGCGAACCGGCACCAGATTCCTTCCATCATATGGTCTTCGACCCTCCTGAGCGGTTCAACATCGCCGACTATTTTCTGGGAGCGCGCCTCGCCGAGGGGAATGGGGCACGGCCGGCGCTGCTGACGGATCAGGGAACGTATACGTACGCGGAGGTCGACCGTCTGGCGAGCCGGTTCGCGCATCTCCTGCGCGAGGCTCAGGTCTCCCCCGAACAGCGGGTGATCATCGCGCTTCCGGACGGCCCGGCATTCGTGGGCGCGCTCTTCGGCATCCTCAAGATTGGCGCCGTGGTAGTGATGGTCAACCCGCAGGTGCCCATCGAGCAGATCGCATACTTCTACGATTACACCCGCGCGACCGCCGCCCTGGTGGCCGGACCGACAGCCGACGCGTTTCTCGACGGGGCCCGGGGCGCTCGCTCCCTGAAGGCGGTGCTTCGGGTGGATGGGCCGGAGGTGGCGCTGCGGCTGGACGCGCTCCCCGATGTGATCGAGCGGTACCCGACGCACCGGGACGACCCGGCCATCTGGCTCTTCTCGGGCGGGACGACGGGCCAGCCCAAGGCCGTGGTGCAGACCCATCGGTCGTACGCGAATACGACCGAGTGTTACGCGAAGGGCGTGCTGGGGTACGGCGCGGACGATATCACGATCTCCGTGCCCAAGCTCTTTTTTGGGTACGCCATGGGCGCCAACCTGTTCTTCCCGTTTTCCGTTGGCGCCCGGGCGATCCTGTTCGAAGAACCCTCCACGCCGGAAGCCCTGTTTACCCGGATTGCGAAGCACCGTCCCACCGTCCTGATCAACGTCCCGACCATGGTGAACCGGATGGTCAGTCATCCGGAGGCCTCCACGCAGGATCTGTCGAGCTTGCGATTCGCGACATCGGCGGGAGAGGCACTTCCGGTGGAGCTCTACCATCGCTGGAAGGACACCTTCGGCGTGGAGCTTCTGGACGGACTCGGCACCGCGGAGATGTGGCACATCTTCCTCACCAATCGGATCGGAGCCGTGAAGCCGGGGACCCTGGGGCAGGTGGTGGCAGGCTTCGAAGTGAAGGCCGCTGACGACACGGGCACCGAAGTCCCCCTGGGCGAGGTCGGCCTCCTCTGGGTTCGGGGGAACTCGCAGGGGCTGGGGTACTGGCAGCTGCAGGAAAAAACGCGAGCGTCGTTTCGAGGTGACTGGGTGGTGTGCGGCGATCTCGTCTCCCGCGACGCCGACGGGTACTTCACGCATCACGGGCGGGCCGACGAGATGCTCAAGGTGTCGGGCAAGTGGCTCTCGCCACAGGAAGTCGAGAGCTGCCTGCTGCAGCATCCGGCGGTCCGAGAAGCCGCGGTCGTGGGTATCACCGGAGAAGGCGGGCTCGTGAAGCCGCACGCCTACGTCGTGACGCTCGACCGCTACGACTCGCTTGCCGAGGAGCTGAAGGCCTTCGTGCGCGATCGGCTCGAGCCCTACAAGGCGCCGCGCGAGGTATCGTTCGTCGATGCCTTGCCGCGCACCCATCTCGGCAAGGTCGACCGAGGCAAACTGCGCAAGGGGGCTTCACGGTGACGTCGCGAGAGTTCTATCTGGACCGCCGCAAGGCAGAGCATCCCGTCTTTCTCAAGGTCCTGAAGGCATTGCCTGCGGACCAGATGTCCTACAAACCGCACGAGCGGAGCTCCTCGGCTGGACAAATCGCCTGGACGCTGGCGTGGGAGCTTCGCGCGTGCCTGACCGCGGCGACGGAGGGGCGCGCCGAATGGAGCACCGAGCCCCCGCCATCCCACGCGGAGATCGTGTCCCTCTTCGACCGCCACTCGACGGAGTTGACCCGCGCGGTCGAGACGATGACCGACACCGCTTGGGACGCGCCGGCCAAGTTCTATTACCAAGGGAAGCTCGTGAACGAGCAACCCGTCGGTCAGTTTCTGTGGATGGTCCATTTCGATGCCGTGCATCACCGCGGCCAGCTGACCGCCTACCTCCGGCCGATGGGCGGCAAGGTGCCGGCGATCTACGGTCCCTCCGCGGACGACACCGGCAGGTGAGCGGCGTTCCGGTCCTGATTGCCGCCGAGCTCAAAGAATTACTCGATCCCTCCCGGCTCGACGGACTCGACGTCACCTGGATCCGTTCGGATGAGCCGACACCCGCGGGAGAGTTCGTCGCGGCGGTACCGCTTCTCTCCCGCTGGATGGGCGGCACCGAGTTCAAGCGGCTCCCCAAGCTGCGCATCGTCGCCAACTGCGCGGTCGGTTACAACAACGTGGACCTGGTCGCCGCCGAGATGCGCCGGGTGGTGGTCACCAATACGCCCGATGTTCTCACGGCCGCGACCGCCGATCTCACCTGGGCCCTCATTCTTGCCTGTGCACGGCGGCTTCAGGCGGGCGCGGACCTCGTGAAATCGGGGACGTGGACCGGGTGGCATCCTCAGCTCCTCCTCGGTCTCGAGCTCGAGGGCGCCACGCTCGGCATCGTCGGAGCCGGGCGGATCGGGCAGGCGGTGGGGAAGCGGGCGCTGGGGTTCGGGATGCGGATCACGTACGCCTCCCGGACGCCGAAGCCGGAGTTCGAACAGGCGACGGGCGCGAGCCGGCTCGAGTTGCGGCCGCTTCTTCGGGAGAGCGACGTGGTGACTCTGCACGTGCCGAAGACGCCCGAGACGCAGGGGATGATCAACCCCGACACCCTGGCCTTGATGAAGCCGGGGGCGATCCTGATCAACACGTCCCGCGGCGACCTGGTCCGCGAGGAAGCACTGGCCGCAGCGCTGGAGGAGGGGCGGCTGGGCGGCGCCGGGCTCGACGTTTTCACGGAGGAGCCCGAGATCCATCCCCGCCTCCGGACCGCTCCCCGGACGGTGCTCCTCCCGCACATCGGGTCGGCGACGCTCCCAACCCGGCGGCACATGGCGGAGACGGCGGTCGCCAACGTGCAGGCCGTGCTCTCGGGAGGGCCGCCGTTGACCCCCGTGGTGCCCTAATTACCTTTCAAGCTCGGAATGACCCCCCACAACGAACGCAGCATTCTCCTCGACGCCCGTGCCTTTGCGCGGGCGCTTCAGCGTATGGCGGTCGAAGTCCTGGAGCTGGCACCCGCCGCCGACGAGCTGGTCCTCATCGGCATTCAGCGCCGGGGCGTCGAGCTGGCCGAGCGTCTCGCGCGGATGATCGAAAAGGACGAACGAGTCACCATTCCGCGGGGCGCGCTCGATATCACGCTGTACCGTGATGATCTCGAAACGGTCGGCCCCAAGCCCGTCATCGGCGAAACCCGCATTCCCGGTGACCTCTCGGACCGGCACGTGGTGATCGTGGACGACGTCCTCTACACGGGCCGCACGGTCCGCGCCGCGCTCGACGAGCTGGCCGACTTCGGCAGGCCGCGCCGGATCTCCCTCTGTGTGCTGGTCGACCGGGGCGGGCGGGAGCTGCCGATTGCCGCCGATGTGGTGGGGAAGAGCGTGAAGACAGGTCCCAAAGACCGCGTGGATGTCTCGGTTCAGGAGCTCGACGGCAAGGACGAGGCGAGCGTGGTGCGGGGGACGGGATTGTGATGACGCTGGGGAAGGACATCGTCGGCCTCGAGCACCTCTCGCCCGAGCAGATCCGGCTGATTCTCGATACCGCGGAGCCGTTCAAGGAAGTCTCGGAGCGGCCGATCAAGAAGGTGCCGGCCCTCCGCGGGAAGACCATCGTCAATCTCTTCTTCGAAGCCTCGACGCGCACGCGCATCTCGTTCGAATTTGCCGAGAAGCGGCTCTCCGCCGACACCGTAAATGTGGCCGCCTCCGGGTCGTCGGTCTCGAAGGGCGAAACGCTCGTCGACACCGCGCGGAATCTCGAGGCCATGCGCATCGACATGGTGGTGATTCGCCACGGGTCGTCCGGTGCCGCGCAGTTCCTGGGGTCCCGCATCCGCTCGAACGTCATCAACGCGGGAGACGGCAAGCACGAGCACCCGACGCAGGGGTTGCTCGACCTGCTCACGATCCGCGATCGCCACGGACGCATCGAGGGCCTGAAGGTCTGCCTGGTCGGCGACATCCTGCACAGCCGCGTCGCGCGGTCCAACCTCTGGGGCCTGACGAAGCTCGGCGCCGAGGTCGGCGTCTGTGGCCCCCGTACGCTCATGCCGCGCGGCATCGAGGAGCTCGGCGTGCAGGTGTTCGACCGGATCGAAGCCGCGATCGAGTGGGCCGACGTGCTGAACATCCTCCGCCTCCAGCTCGAACGGATGGAGAAGGGATTCATTCCGTCGCTCCGCGAGTACTACCGCGTCTTCGGCGTGACGGAAGAGCGGCTCGCGCAGGCGAAGCGCGACATCACGATCATGCATCCCGGGCCGATGAATCGCGGCGTGGAGATCGACAGCCGCGTCGCCGACGGCCCGCACAGCGTGATCCTCGACCAGGTGACGAACGGCGTGGCGATTCGCATGGCGGTCCTCTATCTCCTCGCGGGCGGCAAGCCCGAGCTCGCCGATGCGGCGAAGCGTTCCGGAGGCGCGGAATGAACCGGCCGCTTCTTCTGAAGGGCGGGCGCGTCATCGATCCGAGCCGGGATGTCGATCAGGTCGCCGACGTGCTGGTGCAGGACGGCAAGGTCGCCGGGATCGGGCAGGAGCTCGGCGCGCCGGAGGGCGCGGTGTCACGCGACGTGAAGGGCTTGATCGTCGCTCCGGGACTGGTGGACATCCATGTCCACTTCCGTGAACCGGGCAACGAAGACGAAGAGACGGTCGCCACGGGCGCGCGCGCGGCGGTGACCGGCGGCTACACTGCGGTGTGTGCCATGCCGAACACCGATCCGGTCACCGACAATCAGGCGGCGGTGGGATTCATCGTCCGCCAGTCTGTGCGGGCGGGGCTCGCCCGGGTCTATCCGATCGGTGCCGTGTCCGTCGGGCAGAAGGGCGAGAAGCTCGCCGAGTTCGGTGAGATGGTGGGAGCCGGCGCGGTCGCGGTGTCCGACGACGGCAAGCCGGTCGCGTCGGGGCACCTGATGCGCACCGCGCTCGAGTACGCGCGGACCTTCGAGATCCCCGTCGCCGATCACTGCGAGGAGCCCACCCTCTTCGCCGGTGGTGTCATGCACGAAGGGCTCGTCTCCTCCCGCCTCGGCCTCAAGGGCATTCCCGCAGCCGCTGAAGAGATCATGGTCGCACGCGACCTGCTGCTCGCGGAGCTGACAGGCGGGCACGTGCACCTGTGCCACATGTCGACGCGCGGATCGGTCGAGCTGATTCGTCGCGCCAAGGAACGGCGGGTGCGGGTCACGGCGGAAGTGACTCCCCATCATCTCACGCTCACCGACCATGCGTGCGAAGGGTACGACACACACGCCAAGATGAACCCGCCCCTCCGGGAAGCCGCCGACGTCGCCGCGCTCCGGCAGGGACTGGTGGACGGCGTGATCGATTGCATCGCGACCGATCACGCGCCCCACGCCTACGACGAAAAGGATGCCGCGTTCGACGACGCGCCTTTCGGGATCATCGGGCTCGAAACAGCGTTCGGGGTGGCCTACACGGAGCTGGTGGAGGGCGGGGTCCTGACCCTGCCCGAGCTGATCAACCGGATGAGCACGGCCCCCGCCCGGGCCTTCCACCTTCCCGGTGGGGGCTTGAGGATCGGTGCCGTGGCCGACATCTGCGTGCTGGATGTGACCAAGCCCTGGACCGTCGACACGGCCCAATTCCACTCGAAGAGCCGCAATTCCCCCTTCGGGGGCCGCCGGGTGACCGGCGGAGTCCGGATGACCCTGGTGGCGGGTCGTATCGTGCACGATACGCCCTAGATTTGTATGTTGTGGTTTGACCGGTCATTACACGCAGTTGGAGCGCCCTGATGGCTAAGACGCCTTCCAAAGGCACCGTCGCGATCCAGCGCCTGCTGGACGAACGGAAGCAACTGGAGTCTTGGATTGCCCGCATCGATGCGGCGGCGGATGCTACGCCCGCCGCCGTGCGGGGGCGCGTACGCTCCGACTACGAGACCCGCCTGATCACGGTCATCAAAGAGCTCAAGAACCACGTCGAGGCCGCGCGGGAAGTCATCGCGCAGCGGCGTACGGTGCTCACCGACCTTCAGGAAAAAGAAGCAGCGGCGGCCGAGGCGCTCTCGGAGGCCGAGCTGCGCCACGCGGTGGGCGAATACGACGAGAGCCAGTGGACGCAGGTACATAAGGAGGCCCTGGCGGAGCTGGTGTCGATCCGCGAAGAGCTTCAGGTGGTGCAGGCGGAGGTCGAGAAGCTTCAGGAGATCGACGCGCTCGCCACCGAGGCCGCGCCTCCCAAGCCCACCCCCAAGCCGGCGCCGCCGCCACCCCCTCCTCCAATGGTAGAGGCATCGCTGACGGTGGTGTCGGACCGGGGGAAGACGACCATTCCGCCGCCCTCGAGGCCCCAGCCCAAGATCGAGGAGAAGAAGCACGAGCCGGTGGACGAGCTGGCGTTCCTCAAGTCCGTGACTGAGGATGCCCGTGGGGGCGGGGTCTCGCCCCGGCGGGCGAGCGGCGCGCAGTATCAGCCCGTGGAGCCCGGCGAGCCTCCGGCCCCTCCTGCGCCTCCGTCGCCGCCTCCCATGGCCACTCGGGCGCCCCGGATCACGCAGGAATCGGATCCCGTGATCGCCGAGTCGGGGGAGGAGCCGGTGAAGACTCTCAAATGCAAGGACTGCGGGACGATGAATCTGCCGACGGAGTGGTATTGCGAGAATTGCGGGGCGGAGCTGGCAGCGCTCTAAGGCGTCGAGAGGCAAGTCGTCAAGAAGCAAAACGTCGAGAAGCAAAGCGTATGTTCACGCCTTGTTTCTCGACGATTTATTTCTCGACGCCTTGTTTCTTGAAGTCTTATTTCTTGGTACGAACTAGCGCTGCCAATCGCGATTTGTGCCTCGCCGCATTGTTCTTGTGGATCAACCCTTTCCGGGCTGCCCGGTCGAGCAGCTGAACGGCACGGCCATACGCGGTGGTCGCGGCGGCTTTATCGGCAGCGGTACGGACGCGCTTCAGCGCGGTCCGGAGCTCGGAGGTCTGAGCACGGTTGACGAGGGTGCGGGCGCGGGCCTGGCGCAACGCCTTCTTTGCGGACTTGATTTTCGGCACGAGGTCTCCTGTTCGAGGCGCGGAAAATAGACGGTAAGTTGTGGGGGATCAAGGCCCTACGACGTTGACCGGGAGGGGGGCACTTTCCTATCTTACAAGGTCGCAAACGACTTGGGGCCTGCCATCTCGCTCGCCATCCTGCGTTGGGCCGTCACGATGATGATACCGCCTCGCTCCCTGAGGCGGCTGATGTTGGACCCCCTGAAGTA